>JAESGH010000332.1_pt1 | contig 45959 bp, 43 predicted proteins | sample 9269641 | NCBI WGS metagenome assembly JAESGH01 (sample SAMN14515345, study PRJNA621665) | algae metagenome | isolation source: Phormidium tanganyikae FI6-MK23 and co-occurring heterotrophs from granitic... | place: USA: Fort Irwin, California | collected 1998-05-24
CACCTACCTCCTGACGTCGGTTTCAGTTGCGAGGCTCACGTCTCGCGGCGATCCTCCGGATCGACTGTCGCGGCATAGGCCTCGAACAGGTCCGGAAGCTGGTCGACGAGGTAGGCCGCAAACCCTTCGGTCGCGGCAGATTTCATCGTCAGTTTGAGTTTGGTGCCCGACAGGGTCACCTGTGCGATCTCGGCGCCGTCTCGAGACGTTACCGATCGCCGAGGAGGTGATTGGGGCGGCATGCCAGTCGCCTTGTTGGCAGCTGACAACACGGTTAGAAACCGCTCGTCGGTTGATTGCCCGCCGAAATCATTGGTTGCCGCCTTTGTCCTGGCGCGCTTGAGTGCCGCCGCATTCTTCAAGGCGTCTGCGAGAGTGAGCCATCGACCGCGTCCGATCTTTGGGGCACGCCCGATGGCTTCGACCAAGTCAGACGGAATGCTCTTCGCGACCGCGACAAGCTTGGAAACCTCAGCGCGGTCGATCGAGAGAGCGGTTTGGATGACGCCGCGTTCGAATCCCGAAGCCTCCAGCCGGGCAGCAAAGACTGCCCGTTCCACGAAGCTCAGATCTTCGCGCGCCGAATTCTCCACACCTTGGGCGATAACAAGCTCTTCATCGCTGAGGTTTCGGACATAGGCCCGCACAAGGATGCCGAGAGCTCTAGCGGCCTGGACGCGCCGGTGTCCGTAAGCGCTCTGATAACGTCCAACGAAATCAGGGTGCTCCCGAACGAGGATCGGTATCTCCTGGCCTCGTTCCTGGATTGAAGCCTTCAGGGCCGCGAATGACGCCGCATCTTGCTCGACAAACCGGTCGGCCAGCGGCGAAGGATCAATCAGATTCGGATCGAGCTCGATCGCGACCTGTCCGGCTGCAAGCTGAGCGCGGAGTTCCTCATTCTCGCGTTCCACGCCTGAGAACGTATCCTTCAGCGACCGGACAGATCCGGCCGACACGCGGGCAAGCCGAGGCGGCTCGTTGTCTGCAGACAACATGTCGCTGGGCTTGACTGCAAACATCGAGCGGATGGCGTCGGTTCGCTTGCTCATCGGCCCCACACCCCTTTGATGAGCTCGATGATCTCTGCATTCACCGTATTCACCGACTCGAGCGCACGATCATATACGGTTCGGCCGAACGCGCCGCGGGGAAGCTCGAACAACGACTGCTTGCTGAGACCGGCATTTGCAATCGCAGTGGACTTCCAGGCAGTCGATTTCAAAACATCATCCCCAAACAGGTCGCGCAGGAGTTTCACAATCTCAAGCTCCGGCACGTCGCGAGGATCGTGGCGGGTGACCACATAGCGGACGAAGTCATATTCCAGCGCGCCTCCGGCCTCCTCGATCACTGACATCAAGTCCGACGTCATGAGCAGAAATTGATTCATGGACGCGATATCGACCATCTGAGGGTGGACCGTGACCAGCATTCCCGTGGCGGCATTCAGCGCACCCATCGTGAGAAAACCCAACTGCGGCGGGCAGTCGATTACGACCACGTCGAAATCGTCCGCCACCTGGTCTATCGCGCCAGCGACGCGACGAAAGAAAAGGTCATGCCCCCTCGCGCTCCGATCCATCATCGCACGCGGCGTCTGGTGCTCGAACTCCATCAATTCGAGATTGCCTGGAACAAGACCGACGCCTTCGAAATAGGTGTCGCGGATAACCTCCCGCATCGGGCGACGGTGTTCGTCGTACCGAATTGCCCCGTAGAGAGTCGTATTCTCGGCAATGTCAAATTCGGGCTGAAACCCAAACATTGCTGAGAGTGAGGCCTGCGGATCGAGATCGATAGCCAGGACCCTCAGACCTCTCAATGCCAGCCCTTGTGTGAGGTACAGCGCCGTTGTTGTCTTGGCCGAACCGCCTTTGAAATTGGCCACCGTGATAATCTGAAGCTTGTCGCCAGGTCGGCGCCGAGGCCAGAAATTCAATGCTTCTTTTGGTCGGGCAGAAGCGAGATAGGATCGAAGTTCGGTGACATGCTTCAACGTATAAGATCTGCGCCCGCCCGCCCCCACCTCGGGCGACGGGCCAAGACCGTCGAGAGACAGTTGCCGCAAATACCCATCGGACACGCCTACGATTTCCGCGACCTCACCGGAGGTAAAGGAGCGCAGCGATTTCGAGGCCGACGGTGGGAAGACCCGTTCTCCCACAGCCCTCAAATGCGCGGACAAGGCTGCCGCCTGGCGCGACACGCGAGAGGAAGCACTCTCCTTCCTATCGACGAATGCTGTAGCATGTTCCATCGGTGTGCCTGCCTGAAACGGATCTAGCGCGTCAGACGCGCTCTGACCGTCTCCAATTCAGACACGATTCTAGTGCCATGGGCAAGGAATTAAGGGTTAATGAATCCCTAACGCATGAGCGACTGAGAATGTTGTCTGCTGACAACAAGCCCGGCCGGAGCCTCTCCGTTGTCCGCAGACAACAATCCTCAAACTTGGGTTCGAAGCCCCCTCCCCTCCGATCGGGCAAGGCACGGGTTACAACGGTCATGCGATCGGCCCAGGGGCGCCCAAAATCCGCAGCAGTGATCGACCATTAGGCCTCGTCGTGGCGAGCGCTGCACAAGTGCCCGGGAAGCCAGCAAAAAGGGAGTTCCGGGGGCCGTTCGTGATGATCGGCAGGTTTGCCAGTGCCATGCCATTCTCCGCGGCCGACCGACCGGGAGCCCCGCTCCCCGCTTTGTGGTCCACTGCGAAGTGACCCAGCCCCTCAATCTCGCGGCTCCGGCCCGTCGCGCGGTTGCCCAGCCGATGCGCGCCGAAACAACAACGGACTGGCACGCCGCCGCGCGACTCGGTATGAACGCTATGGGGCAGTACGCGCTGCCTCGGGGCGTCGAAACCCCTGGTTAGCGGTTGGTGCCGGCCGTGACGGCACCGCACTCCTAGACCTATGGTCGGGGAGCCTGTGGCGCATGCAACAGGTTCACCCGAACTAAAGGCCATGGGGCCGTCTAACCACGGTTTCGAACTCCCCGATCACCAGGCGTCAGCGAGAGGTTGTTTGCGGGGGCGTACCGCAGACTTTGCTCTTCGGGGAACGAAGACGTGGGGTACAGCCGGTCATCGGCCAGTGAGAAACTCGCGATCCGCACGATTGCAGCTCACCGAGCCTATCTCGACGCACTCGGCGCATGGGAGCGCGCGCTTCATACGATATCGTGCGAACGATGCAGGCCACAGGACGTATCGACAGAAAGCCTGAACCGGATCGCCGAGCAAATTGAAGCCGAAAAGGAATGCCGGCGCATCGCCTTCCGAGATCTGGCGAACGAGCTCGGATATGTTCCGACAGGGGAGGGGATCGCACTCCCGGAACAAGAGCCGGGCTGCCCCGGTCACGCCGGCGCCTCGCCAGACCTTCATCCATCATCAACGTGAATCGGTCGCTTCAGATCGATTCAACCATTCAATTGGACCCATCATCCAATGGATCGGAGGCTTCAGCCGACGCAACACCCCCGGGTCGGCCATGTCTCTCCTCCACATCCTCCTCGAGCGGATCGACCCGTCCCAGAACATGGCCCGCTTCTACGTGCTGTCGATCGAGCCGACACTCTTCGGCGATAGCGCCCTGGTTCGCGAATGGGGGCGTATCGGCTCGTCGAGCCAACGGCGCAGCGAACTCTTCTCGCAGCAAAGCGAGGCCCATCTCGCGCTCGACGCCTGGCTGAAGCGCAAACGTCGGCGCGGCTATCAGCAGCGATAGAGTGCCCGCTCGCGGGCTCCGGCCGGCGGCACGCTTTCCGCCCGCAATGGTCATTTCTGACCATACCGCAAAGTGCTTCTGTGAGGCGAACTCGGCGCCAGCATTTCCAGCCGAGGAGTCCCGCGATGCTTATGGTTATTCCGGGCTCGGACATCAGTCGGCACGCTGGCCTGATGGATCGAGTCTTTCGCTTCCGCCATTCCATCTTCGCCGAAGAGAAGGCCTGGACCGATCTGCGCCGGCCCGACGGCCTCGAGCGCGATCAGTTCGACGACGAGAACGCCATTCATCAAATTTGCCTGCGCGACGACGAGATCGTCGGATATCAGCGGCTGCTGCCGACCACGCGTCCACACCTGCTGTCCGAGGTGCTGAGCGACCTGTGCCGTGAGCAGCCCCCGACTGGGCCGCGCGTGTTCGAATGGACGCGCTTCTGCGTCGCGCCGGGCTGGCGCGATCTGCGCCCCCGGCCGGGCGGACCATTCCTCGAGCTCACGCAGGGAGTTGTCGAGTGGGGCCTGGCCCAGCAGGTCGACACCGTCACCGTCGTCATCGACTGGCGTCTCATGGTCATAGCCATGCAATTGCGGTTCTTTGTACGACCGCTCGGCTTTCCGAAGAAAATTGGACGGGATGAAGTCGTGGCGCTGCGGATGTCATTCAATCGCGAGACTCTCGAGACGATCCACCAGGCCCGCGGTTCCGAATCCTCGGTGCTGTCCGGAACCCCGCTCTCGACGGCAGCTTGAGCTCCGGCCGAGAGACAGCACGATGATGATCCGGATGTCCGATGCAAAGGTCGTAGCCGGCGAGTTGCGCAGCCGGTACGATCATGCGCGCGCTATCACGCTCATAGGACGGACAATGCAAAAGGCGTTGTTCGCCGGACGGCCGGACGACGTCGTCTTCTGGTCTTTGGTCTACGCCCACTATTGCGGCGGGGAGATCTGCCCCACCGTGGACGAGCAAATCGATGGCTTGCCGTTTATCCTCCGCGATCGGTCCGGGTTCAGCTAAGCCACGACAGATCGAGGAAAGTCTGGGTCGAAGCCCCGGTTTTCGGAGCCACACTTTATTCGCAGCCTCTCTTCCGCTATTTGCCAATCCTGCACAAGCGGCGAGGACATAGTGTACCAGGTGAAGGCCTTCACGCGGATCTCCAAGGAGAGCAAGCGCGCAGCCACGGCAGGCGAAGCGCTCCGGCTTTTTCGCGAGATGCAGGCTCGTTCCGGCGTGACGTCGTGCGCGGTCTTCCAGAGGGGCGTGCTCGTGAGCCAGTCCGAACTGGAGCGGGCGGCAGGTCGCGAACAGAACCTGCGCACCTGATCTGCTTTGCCGCAATGCCCTAGCCATGCGACGAGTGCATGGCGAAGTTCTACGCTGCTGCATTGCAAAATGGCCGGCGCGAGCCGATATCGGCGGGACGGTTGTTCGGAACGGGTTCCGCCACCTCCTCCCGGCGTCGACCCTGTTTCAACCGTTCCCCTCTGAGATATTTGGCGTGTTGCCGAATGTTTCAAACTTTCAAGGCCGGCTCCCGACAGGGCGTCGGCCTCTTTTCTTCGCGTACCTGGGTCTCGCGCCGAGCTGCCAATCAGCCCGACCACCATGGTGGTCGGTGGGCTTTCGCACCCGCACGAAACCGTGCCGTCAGCAATAGGAAACGATCAAGAAAAAGGGCCCGGAGGGCCTTTGGAAGTTGCCTGAGCACCAGGCTCTGGGAGGTTTGGAAAGGGTCTCGCTTTCCGCTGGGTCAGGTTACTTGAACGAAATAGCAACACAAGAGATGGCGACCTCCTTCTGGGAGGAGATTCCGCTATCAGGCAAACCGCTATACGTCCGTCGCCCGCACGATGATCGACGCGTCCGAAGAGGACGGTGGATTGGCGGCGATGCCGATCGAGGTCGGAAAATCGCCTGGTCCGGACGGCGTGGGCGTGCAGGTCGTCGATGCATCCCCCGTAAAGCAGGAGGCATCGTAGCCCGCGCCTCTTACGAGGTATGAGCAAACGCTGACGCCATTGCCATCCTTGACATTGCGTGCGTCGCAATCGCCGCTCGCGGCAAAGTTGGCGAGCTTGCCGTTCTTGCCGCAGCCAAATTGGCAGGCCATCAGGATGGCCGACTGATCGATCGTCGCGCAGCGTCCACCCGAGCAGACCTGCTGACCGACAAGAGAGCCCATGCCGTTCTTTTGGACTTGCGACCAGGAATTCTGCTGGTAGCGCGTCCAGGCGGCGACCTGAGCTTGCGGGTCGTTGAGAAAACTCTGGGCGCTGCCGCTGTAATAGCGCTCGAATGTGCCGGGGCAGAACTGGAAGGCTCCGAGACAGCCAAACTGGTTCGTCGTGCCGAAATTCCCTTCGGCGGCCGAAACTTTCGCCGCGAAGGGCGCGCAGTTCGCAGGGATGCCGGCAGCGGTCAGGCTCGCCGCCGATTCGCCGGCGAACGCCAGCGCCGATGAAAGGCAGAGCGCGATACCGGCTCCGAAGAGGGCAGGGCGCTTCCTCATTGCCTGCCCTCGCCGAGATCGAAGCGGAAATCCCCGTTCAACAGCGTCTTCCCGTCATCACTCAGCCGGAATGGACTGCGCGCGAACGCAGCCTGCGGCCCCGTCGCCGACAGGGCGGCGAAACGAGGATCATTCGGCGGAATGATCTGGCGCATCATGTCATCGACGAGCACGGCACGCCGTCCGCCGGGCTCAACGCGCAGCAACCGGGTCGGGCAGGTCGCTGCCGCACAGTCGTCGTTCCAGATCTGCGAGATCAGGAACTCGCCGCTTGCCGTTCGCAGCTGGTATTCGTGGATCGTCACCGGGCCACCCGCGAAGGCATCCCCGGTCCAGACCCCGTCGGGGTCGGTCGCGACATTGCGATAGCTGGCCTTGAAGGTGAAGCTCGCCTCGGCCGCATGGGACGGATTCGCGATCGCGCTGGCGACCACCATCCAGGCCAGGGTTCCGAACTGTGCTGGTCTCATCGATACCTCCCCGGGCTATGGGCGCTCATGGGCGCGTCAGTGGAATGGTGAAGGAGCAGCCGTCGACGACCTGGTGGTTGACCACCATGCCGAGCTTCAGGCGCTTCGATCCGACTTCATACGATCCGTAGGCGGCCGATGCGGATGGATCGATGCTCGCGCCCGCTTCCGGCTCGAGATAGCAGCCGCGGCCGGCATCGAGGGTCTCGACGCGGATACCGTTGTAAATCGCGATCCGCATCGGGCAGAGCTTGACCACCGCGCGCACCTTCCCGTCGCGCAGTTTGGGAGCGCATCCGAGCGCGGTGTTCAGTAACGTCAGGACGACGGAGCGCTGCTCGCTCCAGATTACGAAATGCGCCGCTGCCGCCGGCGCATTGCCGTCCACGAAACGCCGATCGCCGCGGGCACGATAGGCCTCGTTGTTGGCATCGATCTGATCTTTCCAGATATCAGCATAGGTGGCGCTGCGCGCTGTCGGCCGCTGCAGATCGGAATAGGCGAGGGGACGCCATGAGCCGGGATCCGGCGTCAAAGTCTGGGTACGAGCTGGGGCGGTTTCCGCTAGAGTCGCCACGAGCGCGAACAGGAGCGGTATTGCGTAGCCGCAACGGCGCACCCGCGCGCCGCCCCCGCATCCACCATTCCCCTTTCTGGAAGAAACCCAGCCAACCCCTGCCACCGCCGCCTCCTAGCGATACCGGGAGCGGCCGGGCACCCACCACCAGAAATCGCGCGGCGAGCCTTCGCGATCCCGCCAGGCGACGGGCGCGCGCGGCGGATCGACCGGCTGCATCATCCAGAGCGAGCGATGATAATAGAAGTTCGCGACCGCGCGCCCGAATTGGCGCCCCTCTCCGTCGAGAAAGTCCACGGCGCAGTGCACAACGGGACCTCGATAGCGCAACACCCGGGCCGTCCGCCCGTCCAGCGCGCCCGGCTTGCAACCGAACAGGCGGATCGCCGGAGCATAGGAGGCGCTGGCACCGCCCGCGCTGATCATACGGAGATAAGCAGCATTGGCATCGGACTGAGTGGGATAGGCGAAGCGCTCGGTCAGGATCGGGGCAAAGGTCGATCCGTCCGGTGCATATTCCAGCCGCCCGGGGACGACACGCTCCGGCCTACGCAGGGCTTCCGCTCCGGTGATCGAAGCCACGGCGACTGGTACCGGCAGTTCCGGAGCCGTCGCGGAACAGCCCGAGAGCGCGACGGCAAAAGCAAGGACCCACCAGGTCGAGCGCAGGATCATGGAGCAATCTCACTCGCGGTCGCCGGCGCGACCGAGGACCGATGTGCCCGCCAGTCCCAGGGCATCTCGAAGGTGCTGGACCAAATGCCGCGATAGGCTTTGCGCGCCTGCTGTTCGGCCTGCCCATAGCTTTGCGGTGTCGCCTGATCGTCAGCGGCTGCGGGCGCCAGCACTGCGATACCCTCGCGCAGCATCGAAGCCGCAATATCCGGGTGGTTGGCCGTGGCACAGCGCGCCAGCTGCTCGTCGCCGTTCTCACGGATCACGGTGCAGGCCAGCCAGCGATTCAGCGTCGCGGTCACCAGCCAGGCGGTCGCCATCGTGCCGCAGGGCCAGGGCTGACGACCGAGCGTCGCCGTTTGGCCGGGCGCGCACGCCTCGATGCCGTAAAGCCTGAAGACTGCTTTCGTTTCGATATCGCGGAAGCGGATGCCATCGATAACCTCGACGCGCAGCGGAGGCGACTGCGCGGGCAGCTTGGGACGATAGGTTCCGGGACTCGAGGCTTGCGCCAGGCATGGCACCACGAAGGTGATCATGCCGAGGCAGCCGATGAGCCCGGCTTCACGCAGCCGCGTCATTTCAAAGTCCTGGGTCGAGCTTGAGAGGGCAATCGGAATCTCCTGAAGGACCGGTCAGCGTGGCGGCGCGGCGGCAGCGGTTCCACGTCCCTCACGCAGGGCGCGCAGGATGATGGCATTGGGGTCCGGCAGATCGGCAAAGGCCCAAAGCCCGGCCCGCGCCTGCTGCGCGACGCTCTGGGCGACGAGATAGGGCTCATGCACCGGCTTGCCGTCGGCTTTGAGCGCCGCGAAAGCGAATCCCGTCGCGATCAATGCTGTGCCGAGATCGATCCGTGAGCCAGCTCCCGCTCCGTCTCGGCGTAGGGCGACGCAGAAAACGAAGACGGAGCGGTTCTGCGGCAATGATGCGGCGTCATAGCATTGTGGTTTCAGATCACGGATCAGCGCGATCAGCATGGCGAGCGAGGCTTCGCCGCAGTCGCGTCGGACTCCATGCGCATTCGTGAAGCTCGTGCCGCGCAGGCAGGATTGAACGCCGTAGAGGCGGTAGGTCGTACCGGCATCTGACCAGCTATCGCCGGTGAGATAGAGCGCCTGCGCCGGGACCGGAAACCAGCGCGAAGCGACCGCCTGCGCGAGAGCCGTTCGGCCGGCCACCATCGCCACGACCGTCAACGCGAAGAATCCGACACCGCGCATCTCAATAGCCCTGCAGAGAGAAATAGAAGCGCTGGACGCCGTTGGCGGTGGTGATGTCGACGAAATAGGGCTGGTCCCGGGTCGCACGTGGCGTGGTCGCATAGGTCATCGCGCAACCAGAATCCCCCGAGCAGGATTGCTGCGGCTTCGCCAAATCGGCGCAGAGATTGCCGCTAGGCGATTCCGTCAGCGTGTTTCCACCGTCGCCGCCCGCCAGCACCGGCGTCTGGCCCGCAGGGCAAGCCTGGTAGGGCTCATGGCCGAGCCCGCTCGTGCGACCTTCGGGACAACTCGGCCAACTGCCCCCCTTGGCGAGGATCCGGAACAGCGTCTGCATCACCGGCACGCAGTACGGAATGCTCGGCCATCCCGGCGAAGTCGCCGCCGAGCAGAGCAGCACCTTGCAACCGAAGGACGCATCCTGCGCCACGGCGCGTCCGGCCGAAGGCGGGCCCAGCAGGCACATCACGACGATTCCCAGAGCAGCTCCGTGTCTCATTGATCCTCCATGATCGGGGTTGACCGACTCGCGCCGAAGCAGCTACGACACGTCTAACATCTATTCTAATAGATATTAGATTGGAAGAGCACACGTATGCGGATTCGGAGCCTGACAGTCGGAATTTGGATCGCCGTGAGCGCCTTTCAGGGCGCTTACGCTCAGGATCGGTCGCCCTCGCGTTTCGCCACTGTCGACGAATCCGGCCACGTTTTGCCGGTTCCGCCGGCGCCAGTTCAGCTCACGCGACCGGAGAAGGCTGGCAGTGCCGCGGCATGCGCGACCGACAAGGCCCTGCCTCCCGACGAAGCCCGCGCGCTTGTGACCCGGGTCGCCACCGAGGAGGATTTCTATCCCGACTTCGTGCTCTCGGTCGCCAAGATCGAGAGCCGGTTCAATTCCGTCGCGGTCTCCGAGAAGGGCGCGTTCGGCCTGATGCAGCTCATGCCGGCCACGGCGAAGCGCTTCAAGATCGATCTCTGCGATCCAGCCGCCAATGTGCTCGGCGGGGTGCGCTTCCTGCGCGCCCTGTACGAGAAGTATCGCAACCCCTTCTATATCCTCGCTGCCTACAATGCCGGTGAGGATGCGGTCGAAAAGAACCGCGGTGTCCCGGCCTTCCCCGAAACGGTCCGCTACGTCGCAGAGGTCATCAACGACTTCTACGCATTGCCAGCACCTGGCCACGCGGCCGCCCGCACATCCCCGTCAAGAGCCGGGCTAGCTGCTGCCTGGCGCGACGGCTTCGTCATGCACATCGACTGAATGGAGCTCCCGATGATCGTCTCGCTTTCCCGTCGCGCCCTTGCCGGCACCTTCCTTGCCTTGAGCGCTTCCGCCGCATCGGCTCAGTCCGGGGGTACGCTTCAGCCTGTGCAGTCGACGCTGCAGCAGCTCGTCTCCATGTTGACAGGACCGATCTCGACCTCGCTGGCGACGCTCATGGTCATCGGCTGCGGCTTCGCCGCCTGGGCCGGCCGCCTGACCTGGGGACTTGCCGGCGCCGGCATCTTCGGCATCGTCCTCGTCTTCGGCTCTGCCCAAATCGTCCAGTTCTTCCAGTCGGCTGTCGGCCAATGACAGAGGACGAGCTTGAGGACCCGCTGATCACGCCACTGGTCAAGGCGCTGACTCGTGCACCGACGCTGATGGGCGTGCCCTACATGTACTTCATGTTCAACGGCGTGGTCTCGAGCGTCTGCTTCCTGGTTACACATAACCTCCTGATGCTGCTGGTCGCGATCCCACTGCATCTGCTGGGCTACGTGCTGTCGCTTCGGGACGACCGCATCTTCGAGATCCTCTTCGTCCGCTCGGCGAGATGCCCGCCGCACTCACGCGCCTTCTGGGCCGCCGACAGCTATCGGGTCTGACGTCGACATGGTCGCCCGCGCGCTCCTCAATGAACTGACATTCGGTGCCGTCTCGCGACGCGAGCGTCCGGTCGCTTCGCATGTGCCCTACACCCGCCATGTCGACGACCACATCATCCGGACGCGTGACGGCCTCGTCCTGACGATCTTCAAACTCGACGGCTACTCCTTCGAGACCGCCGATCTCAGCGAGGTGAACGGCCGCCTGCTGGGCCGCAACGACATCGTTCGGACGCTGGCAAATTCTCGCTTCGCGCTCGTCAGCCACATCATCCGGCGCGAGGTCGAACCCAGGATCGAGTCGACCTTCGGCAACGCGTTCTGCAGCGAACTCGACGCGCGCTACAACGCCGCGCTCTCGCAGCGGCGGATGTTCGTGAACGACCTCTATGTGACGATCGTGCGCCGGCCCCTCCAGGGCCAGGCCGGCACCTTCGACGCCGTGCTCGGCTCCCTCCTCGGCCGCAAGGACCAGACTGGGGAGTCCGTCTCGCGGCAGACCGCGCTCACGGAATTGCGTGATGTCGCGACCGCGGTGAAGGAGTCCTTGAGCGGTTATGGCGCCCGCCAGCTCGGCGTCGTCGATCGCGACGGCACCTGGTTCTCCGAGCCACTGGAGTTCCTGGTGCAGCTGCTGAACGGCGGGATGCCGCGGCCGATGCACCTGCCGCGCATGGATCTCGCCGACGCGCTCTCGCTGAAACGGCTTTTCTTCGGGCGCAACGCGATCGAGGTGAGAGGCGCCGGCCCCGCCGACACCCGCTTCGCTGCGATGATCTCGATCCGGGAATATCCGGCGCAAACCGGCCCCGGCTCACTCGACAATCTGCTCCGCGTTCCCCACGAGTTCGTCGCGACGCAGAGCTTCGCCATCGTCGATCGGCCGGAAGCAGCGAAGCAGATCGACCGCGTCTCACGACAGGTCGACATGTCGGATGAAGCCGGCTCTATCGTCGCCGATGATCTCGATGCCGCGCGCGACGAGCTGCTCGCCTCCGAAGCGATCTATGGCGAGCACCATATGACAGTGATGTGCCTCGGCCGCGATCTCGCCGAGGTCGGGGCGGCCGTCACCGCAGTCGGCGCTGCGCTGACCGATCGCTCGGTGATCTGGGTGCGCGAGGATCTGAACTGCGAGCCGGCCTTCTGGGCCCAGCTTCCCGGCAACTTCGCCTATATCGCCCGCAAGGCGGTGATCTCGTCGAAGAACTTCGCCGGGTTCACCTCGTTGCACAATTATCCGAGTGGACGCCCGATGGGGAACCATTGGGGGCCGGCGATCTCGGTCTTCGAGACGACCTCACAGACGGCCTATTATTACAACCACCACGTCCGCGACATCGGCAACTTCACCGTGGTCGGCCCGACCGGCTCGGGCAAGACGGTCTTCCTCTCCTTCATCGCCGCGCAGACGCAGCGCGTCGACCCGCGCCCAAAGCTGCTCTTCGTCGACAAGGATCGCGGCGCAGAGATCTTTATCCGCGCGCTCGGTGGCCAGTACGAGACCCTCGTGCCGGGCGAGCCGACCGGGTTCAATCCGCTCTCGCTCCCAGATACCGCGCCCAATCGCGAATTCCTTTACCAGCTCTTCGGCTTCATGCTGCGGCCGGCGCCAGGCGGCGAGCTCTCGGCCTCGGAAGAACAGGTGATCCGCAACGCGATCGCCGCCTCGCTCGGGTCCGGGCCGGAGGGGCGCACGCTGCAGGCCTTCTCCACCTTGTTGCGTGGGCGGATCAGGGCGGGGGAGGGCGATCTGCTTGCGCGCCTCGAAAGCTGGATGCGGCCCGATCAGCGCGGCTGGCTCTTCAACAATGACAAGGACCAGTTCTCGCTGTCGTCGATCTTCGGCTTCGACATGACGCGGGTGCTCGACGATCCCGTCATTCGCACCGCCGCGCTCATGTACATCTTCCACCGCATGGAGGAGCTGTTGACCGGCGACCCGGTCATGATCTTCCTCGACGAGGGCTGGCGTCTGCTCGATGACGAGGTCTTCGCCTTCTTCATCCGCGACAAGCTGAAAACCATCCGTAAGCAGAACGGCATCATTGGCTTCGGCACGCAATCGGCCGCCGATATCGTCCGCTCGAAAACCTCCAACACGCTGATCGAGCAGACCAGCACCAATATCTTCTTCCCGAACCCGAAGGCCGATGACGAAAGCTACCGTCAGGCCTTCCGCCTGTCGGGCCGCGAGGTCGCCTGGATTCGCGCGACAGCACCCGAAAGCCGGTCCTTCCTGATCAAGCATGGTCGCGACAGCGTCGTCGCGCGCCTCAATCTCTCAGGTATGCCGGACCTAATCAGGGTCCTGTCTGGTCGGACCGAGACGGTGGCCGAGCTCGAGGCCCTGCGCGCCCGCGTCGGCGACGATCCCGCCATCTGGCTGCCGATCTTCCTCGAAAGGGGCGACACATGAGGGCGCTGCCGATCGTCATTGTGATCGCGATCGCGTCACTTGCGGCGCCGGCGCGCGCCAATGTCCCGGTGAACGATGCCGCGGCCCTGACGCAGCGCTCGGAGCAATCCGCGACGACAATCAAGCTCGTGCCGGTCACGACCAAGCGCCAGGACGCCAACAAGGGCGTCAAATGCGCCGTCACGACCGGCAAGAAGGCCAACGTCACCAATCCGACCGTCGAACCGCAGAGCGGGGCAGGCGCGAAGACGATTCAGTCCTATGCGCCCGACTTGCCGGCAACTGCCGATCCGGAGGCACGCGGCGGCAAGCTCAATAGCCAGACCCGGTTCCAGTCGACGGCCACCGTCGTCGGCGGGGTCGAGGCGAGCCGTTCGACGATCAGTGCGGCCCGGACCGGCTTCCAGTCGGCAAGCCAGGAGGCCGGCAAGGCCGAGACAGTCATCGGCGCGCTCGACATGAACAGCGCCGCCCGCATCCAGAACAACCTTGGCTGGAACGGCGTGATCTCCTCCACGAATTTATGGGTCACTGCACTCAATGCCCTCAATCTGGCCGCCAATAGCGAGATGAGCCAGGCGAGTTCAGGCATGCGCGCGCCGGTGCCTCAAAACCAGGCGCCATCGGTTTCGGTCTGCCCGATCGGAATGATCGGGACCGGCACTGCTGCTGATCCTTGCCGCGCGCCGGCCCGCTGCCAGACCACGGAGCCGGGGACCACTCCCGATCCAGCCTGCGTCGCGGCTCGCACCACCGACAGCAACGGCAATGTCCTGTTTTATCTCGCCGCAATCCAGAACGCGGCGAGGGCGGCCAACGCCGCGCTCGACAATCGCTAAGGGAGGTCGCAATGCGCCCACAGCTCTTGTTAGTCCTCATTGTCTCAACTTTCGGCGGCGTAGCCTCGACGCTGGCGCAGGTTCCGACCCGTGATGACGCCAATCTGACCAAGGCGCAGGAGATCGCGACCAACACCCGCGCGATCCTGACCGCCGATCAGGAAATCCTGCAATTCACCCAGAAGACATTGACCGCCGTCACCGGCGACCGCTCCTCTCAAGCTCAGGGGACATTGGCCCAGATGGCGCTCGGCGGCGGCTTCTCCATGGGCCAGGCGCCCTCGCTCGGATCGGTGATCTCGGGCGGCGCGCTTTCCTTCACCGGGATGGGCTCCGGCTCGCAGAACATCGTCTCGTCGCTGATCAACGGCTTGCAACTCGTCCAGACCATCACCGGAATCACCAGCGGCCAATCCCATCCCGTCGACACCGCCTACAAGAACTCGGTCAATCTCGCGGCGACGCTGTCGGGACTGATCGACTCGACCCAGAACGCGGTGAAGCAGCGCACGCAATCCTTCACGCAGGGCGGCCAGCAGATCGGCCAGGCGCAGGATCTGAAGGGCAGCGTCGACCAGAACACGCAAGTCCAGATCCAGACCGGGCAGACGATCAACGAGCTCAACGGCGTCGTCAATAACGCTGCGGCGGCCGCTAACCAGGCCAATCTCGATCGCCTCGCGGCGGAGTCGGCGGCCGCACGCGCCATGCGGTTCACCCAGTGATGCGCGAGAGCCACAAGATTTTGATCACGCTAATCGTCGGGCTCATGGCGGCAGTCGCGGCAGCCGTCATTGGCATCATGCTCGGGCGTTCGCCGGCACCGCGCCCGCAGCCATCGGCCGCCGGTGCGGATGCGGAGGCCGCCAGCCGGGCGATGACCTTCACCCAACCGAAAGCGCCGACGCCTTGAAGACCTGCTTGAGATGTATCGCGCTCGCCATCCTTGCAGGCCTGCTCACAGGCTGCGGCCACACGCCATTGAAGGCGCCTTGCGGGCCTGACGAATCGGGCACGCCGTTGGCCTTCATGGAAACCGCGACGCCTCGCATGCCGGAAGCCTTTGCCGGGCTTAAGCCCTGCGGTCCGTTGCAGCCAATCTGAGCACGCCGATGGCCCAGAACTTCAGCATCACCAGCCTCCTGCAATCGGTCGACCAGATCGGCCAGACCTACGTCTCGAGCGCCTATCAGGCATTGTCGAGCGCGGCGACCTCGGGCGGGGCGACGAGCCCGGCCGGGTTGATGCTCACTCTCTACGTCATCTTCTGGGGCGTTGGCATCTGGCAGGGCACTGCGACGGGCGGCCCGGCCGACCATGCCTTCCGGCTGTTTCGGGCCTTCCTGATCTATGCACTGGCGACGAGCTGGAGCGATTTCCAGACCTTCGCCTACAACGCGCTGAACCAGGGGCCCTCGGCGATCGGCAACGCGTTGCTGAGCTCGGTCACCACGGCGAACAATACCGGGACCGCGGCCAATCTCACCTCGGTCAACGGGGTGCAGAATGCCCTGCAGAACATGTGGGACACCACCAACAGCGCGACCGAAGCCTTCCTGCAGAATGCCGGCATCACCAACTGGGGACCCTACATCTTCGCCGCCATCTTCTATCTCGTGATGGCGGTGCTGATCGGCTTCGCGCTCTTCCTGATCATGCTGTCGAAGCTGTTCATGTGGCTGCTGCTCGCGCTGGCGCCGATCTTCATCATCCTGCTCCTGTTCGGCGCCACGAGCCGCTTCTTCAGCGGTTGGCTCAGTGCGGTCGCGCAGTACTTCGTGGTGCAGGTCCTCGTCTACGCCTTCCTCGCCTTCTACGTCTCGCTGATCCAGCAATCGATCGACGCGCTGAGCGGTGTCGCCGGCTCGAAATCCGCGACCTGGGCGACGATCGGCCCGGTCGTCCTGCTCGCCATCATCGGCATCCTGCTGCTCGCCCAGATCAACAATGTTGCCGCGGCGATCGCCAGCGGCGTGCCGATCCACGCGCCCCGTCTCGGCGCGGTGTTTGCAGCAGCAACCGGGTATCGACTTGGCCGGGCCGCCAATCGGATGCGCCTCGACGTCCGCAATCCCTTCAACCCAGCTGCGATCTCGCGGCGGGAGGAGCTCACCGCCCGGCAGCGCACCAGGGTCGGCATGCGGGCAAGCGCCTGGGCACATAGCCCCGAATTCAGACATCTCGCCGAGCAGCTGCGCAATCCAGCCAACACGAGGCCTCAGGCCGGAGGAGCGCGGCCATGACCGAAGTGACGGCTGCCGAACCAAAGCGCCTCGATCCGCGCTACTATGCCGATGGCGCGAGCTGGGAGCAGGATATCGCCCGGCGCAACCGCAATTCCAGAGCGCTCGCTTGGATCGTCGCGACCATCATGAGCCTTGTCGCGATCGTGGCGCTCGGCGCACTCGCCCTGCTCGTGCCGCTCAAAACCTACGAGCCCTATATGGTCGTCGTCGACAAGACGACGGGCTTCGTCGAGGTCAAGCGCCCGATTGCCGAGGGTGCGCTGTCCCAGGACGAGGCGGTCACCATGTTCAGCGTCGTGCGCTACATCAAGGCCCGCGAGACCTATGATCCGCGCGCGCTCAAGGACAATTTCGATCTGGCGCAGTTGCTCGCTGCGGGCGACGCCGCCCGCGAGCTCGCCGAGATCTATTCGCCGGCGAACCCGAAGAACCCGGTCAAGGTCTTCGGCATGAACACCGAGGTCGCGGTGACCATCAAGTCGGTGACCTTTCCGAACAATCGCACCGCGCTCGTCCGCTTCGCGACCGAGGAGAAATCGGCGACCAACGTCGTGACGCGGCACTGGGTCTCGCTGCTGCGCTTCCGCTACACGGGCACGCCGATGCGCAACCAGTGGCGCTTCGACAACCCGCTCGGTTTTCAGGTCCTCGAATATCGCCGAGACCAGGAAACTGCGCCCGCGGCGGGCACGTCGGGTGCGCAGCCGTGATCCGCCCAACCCTCATCACTCTCATGCTGTTGGCCTCGACAGCGGCAGCAGTTGCTGAGGCGGTGCCTCGGCCCGGCCGCGTCGACTCCCGGGTGCGCGACATCACCTATAGCCGCGACAACGTCACCGCGATCGATGCCAGCTACGGGACTTCGACGATGATCGAGCTGCAGCCGGGCGAGAAAATCGAGACGCTGGCGCTCGGCGACTCCATCGCATGGAAGGTCGAGCCCAATCGCAAGGGCGACATCATCTTCGTCAAGCCGATCGAGAAAAATGCCCAGTCGAACCTCAATGTGGTGACCAGCAAGCGCGTCTACGCCTTTATCCTGCGGTCGAACAACCATCCGCCCCAGAGCCAGATCTATGCGGTCCGATTCCGCTTCCCCGATGACGAGGCCAGCGAAAAGCTCCTCAGTGAGGCGCGGCAGCGTGCTGCCTTCCCGAACCTCAAGAGCCTCAACATCGCGAATGCCAATAGCGACTACGGCTACAAAGGCGCGTCCGCCAACAAGCCGCTGACCATCTTCGATGACGGCACCAAGACCTGGTTCCGCTTTGAGGGCGAAACCCCGGCGATTTATATCGTCGACGCCGAACGCAATGAGAGTCTCGTCAACTTCCGAACCGAAGGACCCTATGTCGTCGTCGACAAGGTCTCGGCGCAGTGGACGCTGCGCAATGGCGAGGACGCGACCTGCATCTTCAACCGCCGGCAGAGCAATGTCCGCGAGCCGACGGGGCTCGAGCCTTACGCGCCGCAGCGCGTGGGCGTCACCACCAAACCGAGAGGGTGACCAACGATGCCGACGCCTGACGATTATCGCTCCTTCGAGCTCGAGGCGGCCGCCGCGAGTTCCGTCGCGCGCGGGCGCACTGTTTTCGGCCGAATTCTAACCATCGGAATTCCGCTCGGCGCCGCCGCGGTTGCCGGCTGGATGATCTACAGGTCGACCAGTCAGCTTGCGCCGAGCATGACCGCGCCCGACAAGGAGGAGTTCACAACGACGCAGTTTCCGGCGCCGTCATTGTCCGCTCCACGCCCGCAGACCGACCAGGGCACGATCTTTATCCCGCCGGCGGCACCGGAACCGCCGCCTGCACCAGCCGCACCACCCCAGACCATTCAACCCCCACCGCCACCAGAGCCGCCTCTCGCCGTTCCCCTCCCGGATGATTCGGAAGCACGGCGCCTCGCCGAGCTCGAACGTCAGCGGCTCGAAGCCGAGGAACGCCGGAAATGGGAACGGCTTCGCGCGCCGCAGGTCATCAGCGACAATGCAGCGGCCTCCGCTGGTCCCAGTGAGCCAGCAGGGCAGGGCGGGGCAAACACCGGCCAGGAAGACGATCCGAACCGGCGCTTCCTGGCCTCGGTCTCGGCGGCCGGCGTGGAGATGGCACGCGCGACCAAGAACAACCGGATCGATGCGCTGGTCGCTCAGGGCACCATGATCCGCGGCGTGTTGGAGACCGCCGTGCAGAGCGATCTGCCCGGCATGATCCGCGCCGTCGTTACTGAGAACGTCTGGTCCTTCGACGGCCGCCGAGTTCTGATCCCAGCCGGCAGCCGCCTCGTTGGCGAGTACAAATCCGGGCTCGCTCAAGGTCAGACCCGTGTTTTTATCGTCTGGACACGGTTGCTGCGCTCGGACGGCGTGTCGGTGCAGATCGGCTCGAACGGCGCCGACGAACTTGGCCGCGCCGGCAATGCCGGCTTCGTCGATAACCACTATGTCGAGCGCTTCGGCGCAGCGATCATGCTGTCGCTCGTCGGCGGCGCATCGCAGTTCCTGAGCGCTCTCGGGCAGAACAACAACAGCACCGGCAACGGCACGGTGATCACGATGACCGATCCGGTCACGGGCGTGGTGACCCAGACCCAGACCGGCATGAACCAGAATCAGCTCAATATGCAGGCGCGCCAGATCGCCGCTCAGAACGTTGCGCAGACTCTGACGAATATTGCGCAGGATGCGCTGAGGAACACGATCGCCATTCCGCCGACGATTCATCTCGATCAGGGCTCGCGGATCATTGTCTTCGTGCGCCGCGATCTCGATTTCGCGGCGCTCTATCCCGACCCGGTCAGGGAAGCTCTCCAGGAGATCAAACGTGAACGCGCTGGCGCGAAACCTGACGGTCTTCGTTGATCGCGCGCTCGAGCCGATCCGACCCTGGCTCGATGACGACCAGGTCGTTGAGATCTGCGCCAACGGCCTGGGCGAGGTCTGGGTCGAACGTTTCGGTGAGGCGGTGATGGAACGCCATGCGGTCCCGACTCTGACCGGGCAGGCGATCCGCTATCTCGCAGAGCGGGTGGCCGGGCATTCCGGTCAGAGCGTCAACGAGGAGCACCCGTTGCTCTCGGCCGCACTGCCGAACGGCGAGCGCTTCCAGGCCGTGCTGCCGCCGGCAACGACGGGTGGTGGCGCCTTCGCTATCCGCAAACAGGTGATCAAGGAGATGCGCCTCGACGACTATCGGCGCCTGGGCTCCTTCCGCAAAGTCGACACGGCCGACGAAGGCACACTCTCCAACGTCGACCGGCAGCTTTGCGCGCATCTCGAGGCCGGGCGGATCGAGGACTTCATCCGGCTCGCCGTCGTCAGTCGCTATTCGATCCTGCTCTCGGGTGGCACCAGCTCGGGCAAGACCACCTTCCTCAACGCAATCCTGAAGGAGGTTCCGACCGAGGAGCGCATCATCACCATCGAGGACACGCGCGAAGTTCGGCCGATCCAGCCGAACCATCTACCGCTCGTCGCCTCGAAGGGCGACCAGGGCGAGGCGCGCGTCACGGTCGAGATGCTGCTGCAGGCGTCGCTGCGTCTGCGCCCGGACCGGATCTTCCTCGGCGAGATCCGCGGCGCGGAGGCCTATTCCTTCCTGCGAGCCATCAACACCGGTCATCCCGGGAGTATCACCACCGTCCACGCCGACAGCCCCGCTGGCGCGTTCGAGCAGCTCGCCCTTATGGTCATGCAGGCAGGGCTTGGCCTGAAGCGAGAGGAGATCGTCGCCTACATCAAATCTGTCCTGCCGATCGTGATCCAGCAAACCAAAATCGGCGGCTGGCGCGGGACTTCTGCCATTCACTTCGCGCGGATGGCCGAGTGGCAGCAGGAGCGGGCAGGGGAGAAGCGCCGTGGCGCGCGTCGTCGCCTATAGGATCGGCATCGCCATCCTGGCGTTGATCGCCTTCTGTCTCGTGTGGAGTCTCGCATACGAGATCATCGTCGGCCTGCGCTGGGCGCCGTCGCGCTTTCCAAGCGAAGGATCCACGCGGTGGGCGCTGCTGCGGGCGCAAAATGCCGATCGGTCGGCAGGATCACTCCTGATCGCCTGGCAGCATCTCCATTCCCGTTTGCTCTATCCGCCGACACGCATGGAGACCCTGATCAGGGCGGGCTTCGCGGTGGCCGCAGTCGGAGGTCTGGCGATCGCTGTGTTCATCGTCGCGATAGTCAATCGCCGGCAGATGCCCTACGGCGCGGCGCGCTTCGGCACGCTGATGGAAGCAGCGAAGCAGAGGCTAACCGGAAAGCAGGGCATTGTCCTCGGCACACTCGGCGGCGTCACAATCCGCTCCGACGAACCTGCCCACATCCTCGTCGTCGGCCCATCGCGCTCGGGCAAGGGTACCGGCTTCGTCCTGCCGAATGGCTATCTCTGGCAGGGCTCGGCCGTGTTTTTTGACCCCAAGCGGGAAAATTTCGAGGCGCTGGCAAGTCATCGCACCAAGATGGGCAATCAGGTCTTCATGTTCTCGCCGGGCTCGCCCGACACCCATCGCTACAATCCGCTCGACTTCGTCCGGCGCGACGAGCGCATGGCGACCGATTGCCTCGTCGTCGCCTCCTTTGTCATCCCGGAGAAAGCCGACGACACCTGGGCGGGCGCCGGGCGCCTGCTGCTCTCGGCGCTGATCGGCTACGTGCTAGCCTCGCCGCTCACCGCGAGCGCGCAGCACATGCGCACCGTCGCCCGGATGACCACGACCGGCAAGGACATCTCGACGGTGTTGCGGGCGATCGTGAAGACCGAAGCCCAACATCTGCCGACCTGGATCGTCGACAGCTTCAACCAGTATATCGCGCTCGAGCCGGAGACCCGCAACAGCGCTGTGTTCAACGTCAATATGGCGATGAGCTTGTGGAACAACGGGCTGATCTCCGCCGCGACGGAGACCTCCGATTTCGATATCCGGGAGCTACGGCGGCGCCCGACGACGATCTTCATCGGCTGCACGATAGCCGAGCTCTCGATCTTCCGGCCGCTGATCCGCATCCTGTTCCAGCAGATCCATGACCTGCTGATGGAAAAAATCCCCGGCTCCGATGAGCCGCATCAGGTCCTGCTCATGCTCGACGAGTTCTACCATGTCGGGCGCATGGACTCGCTGATCTCCAAGATCACGATCAGCGCCGGCTACGGCTTCCGGATGGCCATCATCATGCAGGACATCGCCCAGCTCGACGAGCTCTATGGCAGGCATACGCGCATCACCACGGTCTCCGGCTCGCAGATCAAGCTGTTCATCCAGATCAACGATCTGGAGACCTCGGAATTTGTCTCGGAGATGCTGGGCGAGACGACGCAGGTCTACAAGACGCCGGTGGTTCGGCCGGGACAGGGGATATTCGCGCCGCGCGTCTGGACACCGCATTATGCGGCGCGCCCATTACGGAGCCCGCTCGAGTTGCGCGAAATGACGGCGCGGCTCTCGATCCTGATGGTGAAGAACTCGCCGTCCTTCGAGCTCACCAAGATCCGGCACTATCGCGACCGCCCCTATCGTCGGCTTTACGAGACGGGCAAAGGCTCCCCGCCAGCACTGCCCCGGCTGCGTGCCTGGCGCGACGAGGCGCTAGGTGGAGCGATCAGTGCGGCAGATGCAACGGTTCCCGGCGCGGGAGAGATGAACGAGGCGATAGCCTCACTCGCCGAAACGACCCACAGGAGCGAGAATGTCGAAAGGCCCACAAGGGGCCCCAGCCCAAACCGCCCTACCGAACAGGAGCCATCGAAACTGCGCAAGAAGCTGTCGCTCGGGACGGCTCCGACTGCGGTGGGGGAAAGCTGCGATATGAGGGATATTCTGGCCTCGGCCGAGAGCCATCAGAACGAGGCCTTCAAGACGATGGTGGGTGTATTGCAGTCCGAAGCGGGCACATCTAGCGCGGTGAAGCAAGCAGCGCAAGAACTCACGCAACTGCTGAGCAGCTTTGGCGATGAAGCGCACGATCCAGGCTAGCGTCTTCGAACATCGCTGACAGGTCGGTCGAGCTTCAACCGTTCGAACTCTATCGCCTCATCGGATCAAACCGGTGCGGAAACCGATTGCCACCGCATGGAACTTGTTGACGGCCTGGAGCTTGTCGCGTGCCGACGCGAGATGCTTGCGGACGGTCGGCATGGAAATGCCGAGGATTGTCGCAATCTCCCAATCCGTCTTGCCCTCGGCGGCCCATGCCAGGCAGTCGCGTTCTCTCCCACTCACCATTCCTGGCCTGTTCAGGCGCGCCGATACTGCGAAGTCGAGGTAGTGGCCTGCCGCCAGACTGGTCGCGAACGCAAGAGTGCCAAGCGCCTGTGGATCAGCATCGAAGTTCCTTGTGCCAAAGGAGAACGCAAGCTGCAGGCCACCGAGTAAGGTGACCGGAACAACGAAACCTTCGCGCAGGCCGAACTCGCCGGCTTCTCCTTGGATGAGCTTTACATTGGTCAGATCTCGGCTGTGCGCGTAAGCTTCATCCCATGTGAACGGGGCGTTCTCGGATCGCAAATGTTGAACGATCGGATCACGCGCGATGTACCGTTGCTCAAGGTAACGCGACCACCAGTCCTCGGGCATGGTGCTCACCACCACCTGGTTGGCAACTGCCTCAGCCTCAGGCGCGGCGTCGATCGGAGGCACCCAGCCGGCAAAAATCGAAGTGAATCCGAACCGCTCTCCAATCTCGATCAAGCTGGTTTCGATTGCCCGCAAATCCGGAGCGCGCTCAATTCCTCTTAAAATATCCCACGCCGTAGTGAGCAAAACGGTCGGGATCGAAGATCTCGGAAACCTCCTGCCAGTCATATCTGGACACACCTATCCATAACTTTATAATATTAAGCTTACTCCATATATCGGTCGACATTACTGCAATATTAGCTGTTTAATATTCTATTCGCCGCTTAGTATTGTAGGAATATTCATCGAATTTCTACGAAGAACGTGCCTTCTTGAGCGCACAGTGGAGAACAACATTCGGCCAACCCTCTTTCATATCGACAATCAGAGCTATGCCTCGAGGGCGAAATAGTCCGACTGCTCGCATCCATAGACCGAGCCGTTAGGCCGGCCAAAGTGACGAGTGGCCAAGCCAGACGGCAAATAGTTCGAACGATTGAGGACAACAGGGGTTGTCTGCAAGCTTGCTTGATCCGAAGCAATATAGCATCATGCAATTCACCGCCGTAATATTACAATGCTGCTCAGCAGCCGAACTCGCCTCTATTCAAGGTACATTCAACATCATCAACACAGATCGATTCCAACATACGGGCAGGCCGACCTGCATCTTGAACCGTGATATATTGAGAGAAGGCAACTGGCGTGATTTTAGCTTCTCGGCTTCCGATTATCTGGATCGTAAAGCGGTCGATAACCGACGCTAGCTACTTCGACCGGGTACTTCTCTGCGAAATACTCGACCGCCAACTTCCTGCCTTCCTGACAATAGGACCAAGGCAGATAGGCCAGTGCAATGTTCTTGCCGATCGTAGGCCCATAGACGATAGAGGTCGTAAAGGAGCGGCGGCCGAGTTCGTCGACGAGCGTATCTCCAGTCTCAGGATCCAGCACCGGCAAAGTGCCAACCGGATACCGTGCGACCCCCTTGCTATCGATGTTGTCCGTGAGGACCAACGTGCAGAGCATCGCCGGCTGGTGTTCGCGTGCGCGATATTCGAGATGCTTTGCCTTGCCCCGAAAATCCGCCTCCTTAACCTTCGGACGAGCCAAGTCCACTTCCAGCAGATTGTATTCCGTGAGTAGATCGGCATTCTGCAGACGTAGGCTCTTTTCCAGACGTCGGCTATTCGCATAGGTCTCGACACCAACCGCGATGACGCCGGTCGAGCGCAGCGCATCCCAAACGGCAAGACCGTCCTCATAGGCCATGTGCAATTCCCAGCCCTGCTCACCAACATACGAGATGCGGAATGCCGTCACCGTCTTATTGGCGATGCTGATCGGCCGGATTGCCGCAAAGGGAAAGTTCTCGAGCAGCAGGGCATCCGGATCCGCGACGACCTTCTGCAAGTTGATCCGTGCGTTCGGCCCCCATATGCCGATGGTAACGTACTTCTCGCTCACGTCAGTGATCGTGACCTCGAACTTCTTGTCTTGGGCGACGCGGCGCATGTAGTGCAAATCGCGCGGACCAGCATCGGCGCCATTGATCATGCGGCAACGATCAGCCAAGCGAAACACTGTGAAATCGGCGCGCACCATGCCCTCGTCGTCGAGGAAATGCGTATAGATGCCCTTGCCAATATTGGCGTCGCCGCCGATCTTCGCCGCGCAGAGCCATTCCATCAGCTCGACATGGTCGGGCCCCGCGATGTCGCAAAGGTGAAAATGCGACAGGTTGATGATCCCGCAACTCTCGGTCAGCTCGAGATGTTCGGCGTTGGACACGCGCCAGAAATGGCGATTGTCCCATTCGTTCTCGCGGACCGGCACGCGGTCCGCGTGTGTCTCTAGGAGATGCTCGTTGGCGGCATAGCCATGAGCGCGCTCCCAACCGCCCAGCTCCATAAAATAGCCGCCGAGTTCCTTCTCGCGCTCATAGAATGGCGACTGGCGAATGCCACGCCCGCCGGCGAAGGGCTCGCGCGGATGCACTGGCGGATTGTAGATTTTCATCGCCGTTTCAGTGCAGCGGTCCTCGATAAATTTCTCATCCAGTTGAAATGCATTGAAGCGGGAGAAGTCGATCCGGCTGTGGTCGATCGCCGTACGCCCATCGGTCATCCAGTCGGCGATGAGCTTGCCCATGCCGGGGCCGTCCTTAACCCAGATGCCGACAGCGTACCACAGTCCCCTTACTTTCTGGCTCTCACCCATGGAGGGACCGCCATCGGTGGTGGTCTGTAGCAGGCCGTTGAAGGAGTGACCCGCATTGTAGCCGAGCTCCCCGAGGATCGGCGTGAGCTCGATCGCACGTTCCAGCGGCGCCAAGATTTGCTCCATATCGAGATCGCGCTGGGAGGGCGAAAGCCGCGCCTCCTCCTTTTCCAGCAGATCGCGCGGATGCACGAGTCGAGGCTTCGTCTCCTCGTAATAGCCCCATTCGATCTGGCCGCCTTCGGCCGTCTTGGGGTCTCCAGTGTCGCGCATATAAGCCGAGTTGCCTTGGTCCCGCAGCAGCGGCCACCCGATCTCGACGCCGGTGTCGGCGAATTCGTTGTACGGGCCGAAGAAGGTCAGCGGATGGTCCACCGGCATGACGGGCAGGTCCTCACCTGCCATTTCCGCGATCAGGCGGCCCCACAGCCCGGCGCAGACGACAACATGATCGGCATAAATGGTGCCGCGGCTAGTCACGACGCCCTTGATGCGGCCATCCTCGATCACCAGCGATTTCGCCGAGGTATTGGCAAAGGCCTGCAGCTTGCCGGCGGCGGCCGCCTGGTCGACGAGCTTGCCGGCCACCGTCTGCGAACGCGGAATGACGAGGCCGGCATCGGGATCCCAGAGACCGCCTTGGACCAAGCTCTCCTCGATCAGAGGAAACTTCTCCTTGATCTCGGCCGGCTCAATCAGACGGGCCCGTGTCCCGAAGGCCTTGGCCGAGGCGACCTTTCGCTTGATCTCGTCCATACGGACATCGTCGCCAACTCGCGCCACCTCAATGCCGCCGATCCGGGCATAGTGCCCCATCTTCTCGAAGAAATCGATCGAGTAGAGCGTCGTCCAGCAGCTCAGGAAGTCGTGGCTGGTCGCGTAGCAGAAATCGGAGGCATGCGCCGTCGAGCCGATGTCAGTCGGTATACCGGACTTGTCGATGCCGACGATGTTATCCCAGCCGCGCTCGATCAAATGATGGGCAACGGACGCACCGACGATACCGCCCAGACCGACGATGACCACCCTGGCCCGCTCGGGAAATCCAGACATTTCTTCACTCCTCCCTTTGGAGAAACTATCAATCAAGTGGTCCCGCTCTGGTAGACTTGTGACGAACGGCGCTCTGTCACTCCCGCAAACGCGATAGGCCGTTGGCCGGTCGTTCAATGGCGAACCCCCGCATGACCGCAGCTACCAGAGCTCAGGCCCGGGAAAGCCCTCGCGCAGATGCGCCGCGATGAGAGTGTTATGCATCAGACTCATGATCGTCATCGGGCCGACACCACCTGGAACAGGGGTGATGGCGCCGGCACGATCAGAGGCACTCGTGTATTCGACATCGCCGACTAGCGTCGTCCTGCCATTCCGGATGACCCGGCTGGTGCCCACGTCGATAACCGTCGCGCCGGGCTTGATCCAGTCGCCTCGGATCATCTCGGCTTGGCCTATGCCGGCGACGACGATGTCGGCCCGGCCGATCTTCGCCGCAAGGTCCCCAGTGCGGGAATGCGCGACCGTGACCGTGCAGTTCTCGGCCAAGAGCAGTTGCGCCATCGGCTTGCCGACCAGAATCGAGCGCCCGACCACGATGGCATCAAGGCCGGAGAGGTCGCCCAGAACTGACCGCAGCAGCATGAGGCAACCGAGCGGCGTACAGGAGACTAGGCCCGGCAAGCCCGATGCGAGACGACCGGCGCTAAGCGGATGCAGCCCGTCGACGTCCTTGGCGGGGTCGATCGCCGCGATCACGGCCAGGGAATCGAGCCCGGACGGAAGCGGAAGCTGGACGAGGATGCCGTCGACCCTGTGGTCGCGATTGAGCGCGGCGATGAGGGCAAGCAACTCTTCTTGGTTCGCGTTGGCAGGCAGCACGTGCTCAAAGCTCTCCATCCCGAGCTTGCGGGCCATCTTGCCCTTGCTGCGCACATAGACTTCGCTCGCCGGGTCGTCGCCGACCAAGACGACCGCGAGCCCCGGCGCGCGCGCCGTCAGCTCCCTGAATGCGGGAAGGGAGGCGGCGATCCGCTCACCCAGGCCGTTGGCATAGGCCTTTCCGTCGATCAGCTTCGCGCTCATCGCCTGCTCCGCTCCAGCTGCGACAGACTCATGAGGTGAACACGACGGTTCGGTGATTGTTGAGCATCACCCGTCCTTCGAGATGATATTTGACGGCCCTGGCCAGAACCCTCGACTCGATGTCGCGCCCAGTCGCGACGAAATCGTCGGTGGTCAAAGCGTGGCTGACTCGCTCGGTTTCCTGTTCAATGATCGGCCCCTCATCAAGATCTGCCGTTACGTAGTGCGCGGTCGCGCCGATGAGCTTCACGCCGCGTTCATGCGCTTGATGATAGGGCTTCGCGCCCTTGAAGCTCGGCAGGAAGGAGTGATGGATGTTGATAATCATTCCGAACAGGCGGTTCGACAGATCGTTCGAGAGAACCTGCATGTAACGCGCTAGCACGACCAGCTCCGCACCTGTGTCTTTCACCAGCTCGACGAGCTTCTCCTCCTGTTCAGCCTTGTTGTCCTTCGTGACCTTCCAGAGATGATACGGAATGCCCTCATGCTCGGCCGAGCGCCGCGAATCCTCATGGTTCGAAACGATGGCGACGACCTCGGCATTCAGCCAGCCGACCTTGATTTGGTAGAGCAGGTGTAGCATGGCATGGTCGAACTTCGAGACCATGATGATGATCTTCTGTCGCCGGGAGAGATCCTCGACTTTCAGCTTCATATCGAAGCGGTCGATCGACGGCTTCAGCGCCAGCTCCAGCCCCTCGCGATCGACATTCTCGGGCGTGCTGAACGCGATCCGTAGGAAGAATTGGTTGGTCTGACGATCCCAGAACTGGTTCGACTCGACGATGTTGGAGCCACGGGAGGCCAAGGCGGTCGTCACAGCGGCAACGATGCCGGGCTTGTCGTGACAACTCAGCTTCAAGATATACGCGTTCTCGCTCATTGATCGGGTCCCTCCCTCTAGCCTCGGCCCAAGCGTGTCAAAGCTGGCGTTCCAGCTCGGGGAGCAGCTCAAAGATGTCTCCGACGAGGCCGTAATCGGCGACTTGGAAGATCGGCGCCTCCTCGTCCTTGTTAATCGCGACGATGACCTTGGAGTCCTTCATGCCGGCCAGATGCTGGATAGCGCCGGAAATCCCGCAGGCGATGTAGAGGTCGGGCGCAACCACTTTGCCGGTCTGGCCAACCTGCCAATCGTTCGGGGCGTAGCCGGCATCGACCGCCGCGCGAGAAGCGCCAACGGCTGCTCCGAGCTTGTCGGCAACCGGCAGGATGACCTCCCGAAACTTGTCCTGCGACCCCAGGGCGCGTCCGCCAGAAACGACGATCTTGGCCGAGCTCAGTTCCGGACGATCGCTCGTCGACAGCCTATTCGCGACGAAGCTGGAGAGGCCCACTTCGACACTGTCGGCGCGGACGGCTTCGATCGGCGCGGCTTCGATTTGCGAGACCGCGGCAGGGAAGCTAGCGGTCCGCACGGTGACCACTTTCCTCGTGTCTGTCGACTGGACTGTCTGCAGCGCGTTACCGGCGTAGATCGGCCGCTTGAAAGTATCCGGAGTGACAACTTCGACGATCTCAGAAACCTGCATTACGTCGATAAGTGCTGCGACCCGCGGCAACACGTTCTTGCCGGTCGTCGTCGCAGCAGCAACGATCGCATCATAGCCATCGCTCAGCGAGACGATCAGGGCGGCGACCGGCTCGGCGAGACGATGCTCCAACACATCGCCTTCGGCGAGCAGCACCTTGCGAACGCCTGCGAGTTGCGCCGCCGCCGCCGCCGCGGCTCCGGCCGCCTTGCCGGCAACGAGGATATCGATCTCACCCCCGATCTGGGACGCGGCGAACATCGCTCGAGCCGTCTGATCGGAAAGCGTGGCATTATCGTGTTCGGCGAAGAGAAGAATTGCCATTCGCGGGGTCCCGATCGCTGTCAAAGCACGCCGGCTTCGTTCTTGAGCCTGTCTAGCAATTCCGCGACGCTGCCGACCCTGACACCGGCCTTGCGCGTGCCCGGCTCCTCGGTCTTCAGCACCTTGAGCCGGGGCTCGACATTTATGCCGTAGTCGGCAGGGTACGTCTCATCGAGCGGCTTCTTCTTGGCCTTCATGATGTTGGACAGTGAGGCATAACGCGGCTCATTGAGACGCAGATCGGTGGTGATGACCGTCGGGAGTAGGACCTCGATCGTCTGGAGGCCGCCGTCGACCTCGCGGGTGACCATGGCCTTGTCGGCGTCCAGCTCGATTTTCGAGGCGAAAGTGGCTTGCGACCAGCCGAGCAGTGCGGACAGCATCTGCCCTGTCTGGTTAGCGTCGTCATCGATCGCCTGCTTGCCCAGAATGACCAGCCGGGCCGTTTCGGCCTCCACCACTCCCTTGAGCAGCTTGGCGACTGCCAGCGGCTCAACGATGCCGTCGGTCCGGACTAGAATGGCGCGGTCGGCGCCCATGGCGAGCGCGGTCCGTAGAGTCTCCTGCGCCTGGACGGGGCCGATCGAGACGACGATGATCTCGCCGACCTTGCCGGCCTCCTTGAGGCGGATCGCTTCTTCGACAGCGATCTCATCGAACGGATTCATCGACATTTTGACGTTCGCGAGCTCGACTCCCGAACCGTCCGATCTCACCCGGATTTTAACGTTATAGTCGACGACCCGTTTCACGGGCACCAGGACTTTCATGCATGATCCCCATTGCGTATCTTTTGGAACTAATCCTTGCCGCTGAATCTCCCAGCCGCGTTTTCTCGCGCCCCACACGCTCTCCACGTACAGCCACGGCATCAAAGACTGCCCGGCGGCACCGATCCGCCCGAGCAATCGCGCTAAGAGGCGCTATCAAGCAGTCCGGTGCAGCTTGGTGAGGATTATTGTGACAATCGCCGACGCTGAACAGAATATTTGCGTCAAATAAGGATTATCGCTACGACATTGCACGCCCGACGAAACGATTGGGGGAACGATGAGAACCATCAAACACGATGTGGGAAGCCTACTTGCTGACCTCGAAGGAGCGGCGCCTCGACCGAGAGGGAGCGGGTCGCGCTTGTCCGTCGGGTTCATCCTCGCCAAACGCTTTACCTTGTGTGCATTCGCCAACTTCGTCGACGTCCTGCGGCTTGCCGCCGACGAAGGCGACCGCAGTAGACCGATCATGTGTGACTGGAGCGTGCTTTCCGACACACTGAACGTGGTGCCTTCGAGTTGCGGCATCACAGTCCAGCCTACGGAAAGGCTCGGGGACCCGACGAAATTCGATTACATCGTAGTTGTGGGCGGTCTCATCGATGAGATTCCGAACCTCAACTCCGTTTACACGCAATATCTGCAGCAGGCTGCGTCAGCCGGAGTGCCGCTTGTGGGGCTATGTACGGGAGCCTTCATCTTGCATCGTGCGGGGCTGATGGACGGATACCGCTGCTGCGTGAGCTGGTTTCATCATACGGATTTCCTCGAGCAATTCGACGGCCTCAAACCGATCTCCGATCAGATCTTCGTGGTCGACCGCAAGCGGCTTACCTGCTCGGGAGGCGCAAGTTCCGCCCATCTCGCAGCCTATCTGGTCGAAAAGCATGTCGGGCGGGCGCAGGCTAGCAAGAGCCTGCACATCATGATCATCGACGATGCTTTGCAGCCGGAGAAGCCTCAACCGGGTATCCCGCTCGACCTCAAGACCAAAGATCCCCTGGTGAAGAGAGCTCTCCTGATCATGCAGCAAAACATCGACACGCCGCTCTCGATAACTGAGGTCGCCCGGAGGATAGGTAACAGCAAGCGCCTCGTCGAAAGACACTTTCGGACCGCGCTCGGCAGTTCTCCGCAGGCTGCTTTTCTCGGAGTGCGCCTCGCCTTCGCCCGCCATCTTGTCGAGACCACCGAGAAATCGGTCGCTGCGATCGCCGTGGAATGCGGGTTCTGTGACTCCTCGCATCTCAGCCGCATGTTTCGCCGCCGCTTCGAACGCACGCCGAATGAAATTCGTAAGTCAAAGCCGAGCGCGTTCCAGCAAAAGATCGTCGAAGCATCGATGCATGCCTGAAGGGCGGGCTTCCGTCTTCGAATACAGAATTTACATAGCAGCGTCTGACCGACCGTATTGTCGAGGCATCTTTTATGTGCACGGCGCCTGGCGTCGAGGTCGCCATGATCGTCGCAGTGGCTTCAGCAGAGCACGCTCAAACTGTCAGCCTGGCGACAGATTTGCTTGTTAGGCCTCCTTCTCTCTGCCGATGTCGTTTAGCTGCGGCCTGTTTGACGCAAACATTCTGTCCACCAAGAGGTGATGTCGCAATACTCCGACGATCATCATCGTCGGAGTATTGCAATGGGCCGTTTTTCTTTTCCGGCACTGCTGGCCAATGCACTGACGGGGCATAAGCACTGGCAGCCGCAATGGCCGGAAGCGGAGCCCAAGGCGGAATACGACACCGTCATCGTCGGCGCCGGCGGCCATGGCCTCGGTGCAGCCTATTATCTGGCTAAGGAACATGGCGTCCGGAACGTCGCCATCATCGACAAGGGCTGGCTGGGTGGCGGCAATACCGGCCGCAACACCACCATCATCCGCTCCAACTACCTCTACGACGAAAGTGCGATGCTCTACGAGCACGCGGTAAAGCTGTGGGAGGGCTTGAGCCAGGAACTCAACTACAACGTTATGTTCTCGCAGCGCGGAGTGATGATGCTGGCGCATAGCGTCCATGATGTGCAGAGCTTCAAGCGCCACATCCATTCCAATCGGCTCAATGGCATCGATAACGAATGGCTGACGCCCGAGCAGGCCAGGGAATTCTGCCCGCCGCTCAGCATCGACGCGAATGCCCGCTATCCGGTGATGGGCGCCGCCCTGCAGCGACGCGGCGGCGTCGCCCGCCACGATGCCGTGGCCTGGGGCTATGCGCGCGGCGCTGCGGCGCGCGGCGTCGACATCATCCAGAATTGCCCGGTGATGGCAATCCGCCGCGACACATCGGGCAAGGTATCCGGAGTTGAGACAGCGAAGGGCTTCATCAAGGCGAAGAAGGTGGCGGTCTCGGCCGCCGGCAATACCTCGGTCGTGATGGATACGGCCGGGGTGCGCCTGCCGCTGGAGAGCTTTCCGCTCCAGGCACTGGTCTCCGAGCCGGTCAAGCCGATCTTCCCCTGCGTGGTCATGTCGAACACGGTGCACGCCTATATCTCGCAATCCGACAAGGGCGAACTGGTCATCGGCTCCGGCACCGACCAATATGTCTCCTACAGCCAGCGCGGCGGCCTGCCGCTAATCGAGCACACGGTCGCGGCGATCTGCGAGATCTTCCCGATCTTCAGCCGCATGCGCATGCTACGCAAATGGGGCGGAATCGTCGACGTGACGCCCGACCGCTCGCCGATCATCGGCAAAACCCCAGTGCCCGGCCTCTACGTCAATTGTGGCTGGGGCACGGGCGGTTTCAAGGCGACGCCGGGCTCGGCCCATGTCTTCGCCCACACCATCGCCCGCGATGAGCCGCATCCGATCAACGCGCCATTCACGCTGGAGCGTTTCACCACCGGCCGGCTAATCGACGAGGCGGCGGCCGCCGCCGTCGCGCATTGAGGGGAGACGACGATGCTGCTCATCCGCTGTCCCTATTGCGAGGCCGAGCGCCCGGAGGTCGAGTTCACCTATGCCGGCGAGGCTCATATCGCCCGGCCCGCCGATCCGTCGCAGTTGTCGGATGAGGCATGGCGGGATTTTCTCTTCACCCGCTCAAACCCGCGCGGCCTCCACTACGAGCGCTGGCGCCACCAGCATGGTTGCGGCCGCTTCTTCAACGCCGTGCGCCATACCGTCAGCGACAAGTTCCTGACGACCTACAAGGCCGGCCTGCCCCGGCCGAACGAGGCCGAGTTCGAGGTCACGCGCTCATGACCGAGCATCGCATCCCTGGCAAGGGCCGGATCGACCGCAGCCTGACGCTTCGCTTCCACTTCAATGGCAGCGTCTATCACGGCTTCCAGGGCGATACGCTCGCTTCGGCGTTGCTCGCCAACGGCATCCATCTCGTCGGCCGCTCATTCAAGTACCATCGGCCGCGCGGCATCCTCTCCGCCGGTTCGGAAGAGCCGAACGCACTGGTGGGAACTCGTCGCGGGCCGGGCCGCTTCGAGCCCAATATGCGAGCGACGGTGCTGGAGCTATTCGACGGGCTTGCGGCGACCAGCCAGAACCACTGGCCGTCGCTGAAGCGCGATGTCGGCGCGGTCAACGATGCGTTTTCCATGCTGTTCGCGGCCGGCTTCTACTACAAGACCTTCATGTGGCCGAAGGCGTTCTGGACCAAGGTCTACGAGCCTATCATCCGTGGCGCGGCCGGCCTTGGCAAAGCGCCGACCGAGCTCGATCCCGACAGTTATGCCAGCCGCTTCGCCCATTGCGATGTGCTGGTGGTCGGCGCGGGTCCGGCCGGGCTTGCGGCCGCGCTGGCGGCCGGCCGCAGCGGCGCGAAAGTCATTCTCTGCGACGAGCAGGCAGAACTCGGCGGCTCGCTCCTATCGGAGACCGATGCCCGCATCGACGGAAGCGCCGGCTGGGACTGGCTAGCAGCCGCGGCTGACGAGCTGGTCCGGCTGGCGAATGTTACCGTGCTGCCGCGCACCACGGCGGTCGCCTATTATCACCAGAATTTCCTCGGCCTATGCCAGCGGTTGACAGACCATCTCGCCAGCCCGCCGGACGGAGCGCCCCGCGAGCGGCTGTGGAAGGTCCGCGCCAGGCAGGTGGTGCTGGCGCAGGGCTCGATCGAGAAGCCGCTCGTCTTCGACGGCAACGATCGGCCCGGCGTCATGCTGGCCGGCGCGGCGCGCAGCTATCTCAACCGCTACCGCGTCAAGGTCGGCGACCGACCGGTCGTCGTCACCTCGCATGACAGCGCCTGGCTTTCCGCTTTCGACCTCGCCAAGGCTGGCGTGAAGGTGACGGCGATCGTCGATGTCAGGCCCGACGTGGCCGGCCATTTGACGGCGCGCGCCGCTGCGTTGGGCATCGAGACGCTGACAGGCTGGACCGTGACCGGAACCGGCGGGCGTCTGCGCGTCGCCTCGGTGCGGATCAATCCGCTGAGCGGTGGGGGGGTCGGCCTCGCCCGCACAATCGCCTGCGACGCCCTGCTGATGAGCGGCGGTTGGACGCCGAGCCTACATCTCTTCTCCCACAGCCAGGGCAAACTCATCTGGAATGAGGAAGCACAGAGCTTCCTGCCCGCCGAAGCTGCCGAAGCGAGCCGCTGCGCCGGCGCCGGCAATGGCAGATTCGGCCTGGCGGCAGCACTGGCGGAAGGGACGGCGGCAGGTGTGGCAGCCTCCTCGGATGCCGGCTTCGCTGCTCAGAGCACGGTCTACAAGGTCGAAGGCGAGCTACCGCTTACCGGCTCCAGCCAGCGCGACCTGCCGACCGATCGCGCCGCCGCCAGGGCCAAGGCCTTCGTCGATTTCCAGAATGATGTCACGGCCAAGGACATCCGGCTCGCGGTACGCGAAGGCTTCCGGTCGATCGAGCACATCAAACGCTACACGACCACCGGCATGGCCACCGATCAGGGCAAGACCTCAAACATCAACGGCCTCGCCATCGCCGCCGCGGCCGTCGGGCGCCCCGCGCCCGCAGTCGGACTCACCACCTTCCGGCCGCCCTACACGCCGACCACCTTCGGCGCCTTTGTCGGCTATAACAAGGGGTCGCTCTTCGAGGTGACCCGCAAGACCCCGATCGACTCCTGGGCCGCGGAAAACGGCGCCGTCTTCGAACCGGTCTCGCTCTGGCGGCGCGCTTGGTATTTCCCACGCAAGGGCGAGGACATGCACACCGCGGTGGCGCGGGAATGCAACGCGGTACGCGCATCGCTCGGCATCTTCGACGCCTCAACGCTCGGTAAGATCGAGATTGTCGGGCCGGATGCGGCGGAATTCATGAATCGGATGTACACCAACCCTTGGAGCAAGCTCGCAACTGGCCGCTGCCGCTACGGCCTGTTGCTGGGCGAGGATGGCTTCATCCGTGACGACGGAGTGATCGGCCGCATGACCAACGACCGTTTCCACGTCACCACCACGACCGGCGGCGCGGCGCGAGTGCTCGCGACGATGGAGGACTATCTTCAGACCGAATGGCCCGATCTCAAAGTCTGGCTGACCTCAACCACCGAACAGTGGGCCGTGATCGCCCTGCAGGGCCCGAATTCGCGCAAGCTGCTGGAGTCGCTGGTCGAAGGCATAGACCTTTCCGAGGAGGCTCTGCCGCATATGTCCGTGGCGGAAGGGCGCATCTGCGGCGTGCCGACACGCCTCTTTCGCATCAGCTTCACCGGCGAACGCGGCTACGAGGTCAACGTGCCGGCGCGCTACGGCCACGCCGTCTGGGAGAAGCTCCACGAGGCGGGGCGAACCTTTGGCATCACGCCCTACGGCACCGAGACCATGCACGTCCTGCGCGCCGAAAAGGGCTACATCATCGTTGGCCAAGACACGGACGGCACGTTGACGCCCGACGATGCCGGCTTAAGCTGGGCGATAGGCAAGGCCAAGCCGGACTTCGTTGGCAAGCGGTCCTTGACCCGCCCCGACATGTTGAAGTCCGAACGCAAGCAGCTCGTAGGCCTGCTGACCGAGGATCCGAATCTCGTGCTGGAGGAAGGCGCCCAGATCGTACTGGACCCGCATCAAGCCGTGCCGATGAACATGCTCGGCCACGTCACCTCCTCCTATTGGAGCGCTACGCTCGGTCGCTCGATCGCGCTCGCCGTGATCGAGGGTGGCCACGGGCTGCAGGGGCAGACGGTCCATATCCCGATGCCGGGCCGCACTCATGCCGCCAGCATCACCGGAACGGTCTTCGTCGATCCCGAGAACAAGCGCCTGAGCGCTTAGGGAGCCCGATCATGATATATCAGTATCATCCTCCATTTGGCCGCGCGGGGGATGTCCGCAACAACCTGCCGGATAGCTCCAACGAGGCCGCACCTTATATGCCCCGCCGCGCACCGGATTCACACGGCGAGGCCTTATTGGCGATCCGCCAAGCCGCGGACGCAGCTCGTTTCAGCCTTAGGGTCGATCCGCGGCAGCTCGATGCCGCATCGGAGGCTTATGGTCTGGCCCTTCCCAGAACAATCGGCGGCACAATTTTGTCCGAAGCAAGAGTAGCGATCTGTCTCGGCCCTGACGAATGGTATCTCCTGGGACCACTCTCAGAAGAGGAAAGTATCGAGTGCGGGTTCGCGTCGCTTTATGCGACAACCGTCCATAGCCTGGTCAATATCGGCCACCGGGAGATCGGGATCGAGGTCTCGGGCGCTGCCGCAGCTTTCGCGCTTCAATCTGCAATCGCCTTTGACGTCAAAGCCATGCCGGTCGGCAGCGGCTGCCGGACACTGATCGACAAGGTCCAGATCATCCTGCTGCGCGAGGCGGCGGACCGCTTCCGCATCGAGGTCTGGCATTCATTTGCGGACCATGTCTGGCACCTGCTGCAAGCCATCAGCCGCGAAATTGAGCTCGGCCTCTAGCGGGCTGGCCAGAGGAGAAAACAATGCTGCAAACTCGTTCGTCCAACGCTCTCAGCGATCACGCCATTGCTGCCTCCATCGATCGCGAACTCGCCCGCCAGCAGAACCAGATCGAGCTGATCGCCTCGGAGAACATCGTCTCGGTCGATGTTCTGCGGGCCCAAGGCTCCGTGCTGACTAATAAATACGCCGAGGGCTATCCCGGCCGGCGCTACTACGGCGGCTGCGAATTCGTCGACGAGGTCGAGACCATCGCGATCTCGCGCGCTAAGGAACTGTTCGGCGCGGCTTATGCCAATGTGCAACCGCATTCTGGGGCGCAGGCCAACCAGGCAGTCTTCTTCGCGCTGCTCCAGCCAGGCGACAGGATCATGGGGATGTCGCTCGCCCATGGCGGCCACCTCACGCACGGCTCGCCCGTCACCATGTCGGGCAAATGGTTCGACGTAGTCAGCTACGAGGTTCGCCAGTCCGATCAACGGATCGATTACGAGGATCTACGCGCTCGCGCTCTGGAAACGCGGCCGAAGCTGATCGTTGCCGGTGCCTCCGCCTATCCTCGCGCCATCGATTTCGTGGCCTTCCGCAAGGTCGCCGACGAGATCGGCGCCTGGTTGATGGTCGACATGGCCCATTATGCCGGGCTCGTCGCAGCCGGGGTCTATCCTGACCCACTACCGCACGCGCATATCGTGACGACGACGACTCACAAGACCTTACGCGGCCCGCGCGGCGGGATGATCCTGACCAATGACGAGGCGCTGGCGAAGAAGATCAATTCGGCCGTGTTCCCCGGCAATCAGGGCGGCCCCCTGATGCATGTGATCGCGGCCAAGGCCGTCGCCTTCGGCGAGGCGTTGCGGCCCGGTTTCAAGGCCTATGCCGCCGAAGTCGTCAACAACGCCAAGGCACTCGCCGACACCCTGATCGCCGGCGGTCTCAACATCGTTTCCGGGGGCACCGATTGCCACATGGTCTTGGTCGATCTTCGGCCTAAGGGGGTAAAGGGCCGCGATGCAGAACATGCGCTGGAACGGGCAGGTCTGACCTGCAACAAGAACGCAATTCCCTTCGATCCCGAGAAGCCGGCGATCACGTCTGGAGTCAGGCTCGGAACCTCTGCGGGCACCACACGCGGCTTCGGAGAAGCCGAGTTCCGGCGTGTCGGCGAACTGATCCTCAAAGTCATCGACGCTCTTGCGGCCAGCGGCCCGGAAGGCGATCCGGTGGTCGAAGGGGCGGTCTTGGCCGAGGTGAAGGAACTGTGCCGCCGCTTCCCCATCTATGACTGATCGGTCGATGGGTTAATGGCATCCCCCGCCAGCTCCCCACAGGGCGTCTGGACCCCAACGCGCCACAAAGACGAGGCGTGCCATGTTTCTCAGTGTGTTCGACGTTTTCAAGATCGGTATCGGCCCCTCCTCGTCCCATACGATGGGGCCGATGACCGCGGCGGTCGGCTTCTTGCACCTGCTGCAGCAATCCGCGCTCAGCCGCCCCGCCGCTCACATCAGGTCGACGCTGCACGGCTCGCTCGCCTTCACTGGGAAGGGCCATGCCACCGATCGAGCCATCGCTCTCGGCCTCCTCGGCTGGCTTCCGGCGGAACTCGATCCGGAGGACGCCGAACGCCAGCTCGATGAGCTCCGGGAGACGCATATTCTGCGGCCGCTGGGGCTTCCGCCCCTCGCCTTCGATCCCGCTGTCGACATCGTCTTCAACTATGGGCCGCCCCTGCCGGGCCATGCCAATGGGCTGGTCTTCTCGGCGCTCGATTCGGCCGGAGCCATCCTGCTCACCGAAACCTACTATTCGATCGGCGGCGGCTTCGTCGTGACCGCGGCGGAGCGTGACAATCCGAAGGCAGTCGTCGTCACCGATGCGGCGGCTTGGCCCTACCCTTTCGAGAACGCTGCGGCGATGCTGCGCATGGCGCAAGAAAGCGGTAAGTCGATTGCGGCGATGAAGCGCGAGAACGAAGTCCGCCTCCGCTCAGTTGTCGAGGTCGAAGACGGAATTGACCGGATCTGGTCAGCCATGAACGGCTGTATCGAGCGGGGGCTAAGCCGCGACGGAGAATTGCCCGGCGGCTTGCACGTGCGCCGCAGGGCCAGAAACATCCACCGGCAATTGCTGGCCGAGCGGCAGGCCAACTCCAGCCAGCCTCATGTCGCCTCCGACTGGCTCAGCGTTTACGCCATGGCCGTCAACGAGGAGAATGCCGCCGGCGGCAAGGTAGTGACATCTCCCACCAACGGCGCCGCCGGCGTCCTCCCCGCGGTGCTGCGCTATTACCTCGACCACTGCAATGGCGCGGAGTCCACGAAAGTATCGGATTTCCTCCTGACGGCGGCGGCGATCGGCGGGCTGATCAAGCACAACGCCTCGATTTCCGGCGCAGAGGCCGGCTGTCAGGGCGAGGTCGGCTCAGCCGCTGCGATGGCCGCCGCTGGGCTCTGCGCGGTGCTCGGCGGCACGCCCGCGCAAATCGAAAACGCCGCCGAAATCGCGCTTGAGCACCATCTCGGCATGACCTGCGATCCGGTCGCCGGCCTGGTTCAGGTGCCCTGTATCGAGCGCAACGGCATCGGTGCTACCAAGGCCGTCGCAGCGGCATCGCTCGCGCTTCGCGGTGACGGCTCGCATTTCATGCCGCTGGACAACTGCATCGAGGCGATGCGACAGACCGGCGAGGAGATGAACGCGAAATTCAAGGAAACCAGTCTCGGCGGGTTGGCGGTCAACCTGCCAGAATGCTAGGCTATAGCGGCGATCATCAAATTCCATGGTGACATTCGACAGCTTGCAGGCGAGATTGACCGCACCCTTCGTCCTGCTTGAGGATCGCCTCTCTGAAGATGGCGAGAGCGTACTGTTCGACCGCCCCGCAGACATTATTCGGGCTGATCGGGCGGAAGAACTTCCCGCGGCTTTCCAGAAGATCGAGCGCGCACTGGATAGCGGCCAATTTCTCGCCGGCTATTGCTCTTTTGAGCTCGGATACGCGTTCGAGCCGCGTCTGCAGCCGCTGATGCCCAGGGATCCTCGCTCGCCACTGCTTTGGTTCGGATGCTTCAAGACCGTCTATCGTTTCGATCCGGCAAGCCTTGATGTCTTCTGGGGTGAGCAAGCCGTGCCGCCACCACTGACGGATCTTGTCTTTGGCTGGGACGCTGCCCACCATGCTGAAAAAGTGCGGCAGGTTCTCGATTTTCTCAGGGCCGGGGACGTCTACCAGATCAACTTGACGTTTCCCCTGCATTTCCGCTTCGAGGGTGATCCTCTCACCCTTTATGCGGCTATGCGGGCCGCGCAACCAGTCGCTCATGGCGGCATCGTCGCGACAGGCGCCGAGTGGCTGCTATCAGCATCGCCCGAACTCTTCGTCGAGACCCAAGCACGGCGAGCCACCACCAAGCCGATGAAGGGGACGACCGCCCGCGGGACCGATCCGACCTCCGATACACAGGCAGCTCGCACCCTTCAGAACGACCCGAAGCAGCGAGCCGAGAACCTGATGATCGTCGACCTGCTACGCAACGACCTGTCGCGGATCAGCACCATCGGCACCGTCGAAGTGCCACAGCTCTTCACCGTTGAAACCTACCCGACGCTGCACACACTGACATCCACGGTCAATAGCCAGCTCAAGCCGAACGTCGGGCCCCTCGATCTAATCAGGGCGATGTTCCCCTGTGGCTCCGTCACAGGGGCTCCGAAAATCAGGGCCATGGAAATCATCCGCGAGCTCGAAATTCAGCCGCGAGGTGTCTATACTGGCGCGATGGGCATGATTTTGCCCAATAGAGACTTGAAATTCAACGTGGCAATCCGGACCGCCACGCTGCTCGCAGATGGTAACGGCATCTACGGTGTCGGTGGCGGGATAGTGGCGGATTCAACTGCCGCTGCAGAATATGCCGAATGCCAGCTCAAGGCTAGGGTACTGACTGACCTTGCAGAAGATTTCGGATTGATTGAAACGCTGCGCTGGTCAGCGCCCAATGGCTTCATGCGCCTGGACCTGCACCTCGAGAGACTTGCGCGCTCCGCGAACCTGCTAGGTTTTCCATTCGATGAATCGTTGATAAGGCTGCAGCTTGAGACACGCGCTCGATCGTTCGAAAGCAAAGCTGACCAACGAGTACGAGTTGAAATTCGGCGAAGTGGAACAGTTGCGCTGACCTGCTCGGCGCTCGCCCCGGACCCTGAAAGACCGATAAACTTGATTGTCGCCTCCGAACGCATCGACTCCGGAAATCCCATTCTCCGCCACAAGACAACGAAGCGCAGACAGTTTGAAGTTGCCTTCATCGAGGCCCAAGCAAAAGGTGCCGACGATGCACTGTTCCTCAACAGGCACGGCTTCGTAACCGAGACCACCCGAGGTTGCATCTTTGTGGCAGAAAGAGACAAACTGCTGACGCCAGCGCTGCGCCATGGCTTGCTCCCGGGCATATTGCGGCGAGAGTTGATCGAGTCGGGCCGGGCCTACGAAGCCGATCTGCGCCTCGACGATGTGCTGAACGGGGTCCGCTGCTTCGTGGGAAGCTCCCTCACAGGTTTGAGGGAGGCTGTCTTTGCGGACTAGGAAGCTCGGTGCATTTAGTGGGCCGCCTGCGCGCGATGGGGATCCGCCCCCGGCAGGCACGAGAATTGGGGGATGGACGTGAATGTACGTAATTCGTATGAAGAACTGCGCGTTTTTTGCTCGTCATGGAGTGCTGGACGAAGAGGAGAGACTCGGTCAGCGTTTCTACATCGATGCCGAATTGGAAGTCAGTCTCCACCACGGTATTGAGGCAGACTCGATAGAAGAAACCGTAGATTATGGCCTCGCTTTCCTTGAAGTCGAGAAAGTCGTGCGCGGAAAACGACGCTTCCTGATTGAAGCGCTCGCACTGGACGTCGCCAAAACACTTTGTCAGCGCTTCATCCAGATTCGGCGCGCCCGCATCACAGTGCGCAAGCCAAACGCGCCAGTTCCAGGTGTACTCGACCACGTCGAAGTCACCGTCGTCTGGCCGCAATAAAGCTCGTTATTGGAGATTACTCGAAAGCACGCAATTTTCTACAAGCATGATTGAATGCAAATTGAAGCGCTGATTTATGCTGGATCTTGTCATTCCATCGGCCGCAGGGGGCGGCATATTACTTCGCCCATGACGGCGCTGCAGAGATAGCCAAATGCCGGAAACACCAATAGTCGTGAAGCCCCAAGTCAAGCGCCTCTACTCGATCTCCTAAAGAAATAGGTACCCCCGATGAAACTGACAGACTTCAAAGTCCTCGCCTTCGGGCTCGCCCCCGAGCCGAACCATACGACGACGCCGTCGATCTCGAACTCGATCCCATCGCTGGACCCGCCGGAAGCGCGTCGCGTGCGACGACGACGCTTGGCAGATTGCCGGGCCGGTTTTGGCTCCGCGACCGCCGCTTCGATCACTGCCGGCACGAACATAGGCCCGGATAGCGGCGACAACGTCTCGGGCGCGCGACGCAGGAGGCGGCGCCAGCCGAACAACTGCTGCGGCGAAATCGCATGGCGGCGCGCGACCTCGGAGACGACCGCTCCGGGAACCAGCGTCTCTTCACGAATCTGGGCCGGTCATCGGCACTCCACCGCCATCGGCCTATCGCCCCGGTGATCACCTCTAAGCGGCGCACCTCGCCCTCAGGCTCAAGTCTATGGTCAAGCCTAGACACAAAACGATCCCTCCAAATCAGGATCGTCAGAGTGGGCGATCAACCCGCGGCGAAGAAGGTGCGGTCGGAACACCGCTTACCTATTATCTACAAACGCCTCGCGGAAGAATGGGACCCGCCTGTTATCTGGGACGAGTGCATCGCCTACGGAAATCCGTCAAGAACTGGCCACCCTTCGCAGATTCAGCGGGTGCACTTCAGTACCTCGAGCGCCACTACAGGCTTGCAATCCTATCGAACGTCGACAATGAACGCTTCGCTGCAAGCAATCAGATACTTCAGATCAGTTCGACGCAATCTACATTGCTGAGGACGTTGGATCGTACAAGCCGTCCGATCGCAATTTCGAGTACATGCTCAAGAAGCTGGAGACACTTGGAGTTCAGAAGCACGAGATCCTGCACACCGCGGAAAGCATGTTTCACGACTACGCGCCAGCGAACAAGAACGGACTAGCCTCGTGTTGGATTTATCGGCGCCACGATCAGGAAGGCTGTGGAGCGACCATGCACCCAGACCGCATGCCGCGGTACAACTTCTGCTTCAACAGCATGGGCGGTCTCGCGAAAGCTCACCAAGAAGCGCTATGTGGCGGCCCGAGCGAACTAGGAAGCGGAGCGCGTTGATGATCTCGCGCAGATCCTTCTCCTGCGGCCAGCCTCGGCGGCCGGCCCCTGGCAGCAAGGGCGCAGGCCGACCCCACTCCTAGCCCATCAGATCAGAGATAGCGCTTCATCTTCCTAGAGCATATTCGAGCGAAGTGGACACCGGTTCGCGTGAAGAAAATGCAGTAAAACAGTAAGCGCGGTCTGAAGACCGCCTTGCGCGAGGTGTGTTGATCGCGCTGTTTCGATGTCTCCTGAACGGAGACGGGCATGGCCGACGAGATCGACGGAGATGCGAGCGGTCCTACGACTGGTCGTGGGAGTGGTCACAGCGGCCGCGTGCAGGTGATCGCGCGGATGTCGAGCCGGCGGTCGTGGTCGACGGACGAGAAGCTGGCGATCCTCGAGGAGGCGTTTTGCGCCGGCGGATCGGTGTCGCGGACTGCTGATCATCACGCGATCGGCACGGGCCAGATTTACACGTGGCGCCGCCTGGCTCTGGACGGTTCCCTGGGCGCGCCAAGGTCAGCCGCGCCGACGTTTGCTCGGGTCGAGATTGCCGACGCCCCGCCACAGGGATCGGCGGTGGCGCGGCGAGAGCCTGAACGATGCGAGATGGCTTTGCCGGCGTCGAAGCCAACGCCGACTCTGATCGAGATCGAGCTTCCCTCCGGCGTCAGGGTTCGGGTTGATGGCGGCGTCGACGGGAAGGCGTTGAAGCGGGTGCTCGCCGCGCTCGGCGCGCGATGATCCCGCTCTCCGTCAACGGCCGGGTCTATCTCGCCTGCGGCGCGACGGACATGCGCCGCGGCTTCGATGGCTTGGCGGTGATGATCCAGGAGGTGCTGGCGCAGGACCCTCATTCGGGCGCGCTGTTCGCCTTCAGGGGGAAGCGCGGCGACCTGGTCAAGCTTTTGTGGTGGGATGGTCAGGGCCTTTGCCTGTTCGCAAAGCGGCTTGAGAAGGGACGCTTCGTGTGGCCGGCTGCGGCGACGGGGACGGTATCGCTGACAGCGGCGCAGTTGGCGATGCTGATGGAGGGCATTGACTGGCGCGCTCCGATCAGGAGCTGGCGGCCCGGGTTGGCTGGATAGGTAACGCATTGAATAAGCACGTTTTTACTGTCGTTCAGAGGCGTCTTGTGCTATCCATCCATGGTGTCGAGCAGCACCGCATCACTTCCTGATGACGTCGAATCCTTGCGCCGCCTCGTCGTCGCGCAGCGAGAGGAACTCGACCGCGAGCGGGCCGCGCGAGCCGCCGTGGAAAGCGCGCTGCTCGGCCGCGATCTGCTGATCGAGAAGCTCAAGGTTCAGATCGCCCGGCTCAAGCGGATGCATTTTGGCCGGTCCTCGGAAAAGCTGGCGACGGAGATCGCCCAGCTCGAACTGGCGCTGGAGGAACTGGAGACGGCGGAGGCGGAGCTGCCGCGGCGCAGCCCGTCCGTCGCGCCCGAGCGAAAGGCGCCGGATCGAGCCTTGCCGTCGCATCTGCCGCGCGAGGAGATCGTGCACCTGCCCAGCAGCGGTGACTGCGTTTGCCCGGGCTGCGGCGGCGCGCTGCGCCGTCTCGGCCAGGATGCCGACGAGGTGCTCGATATCGAGCCGGTCGCCTTCAGGGTGGTGCGCCATATCCGGCCGAAGTTCTCCTGCCGCGCCTGCGAGGCGATCGTGCAGGCGCCGGCTCCGGAGAAGGCCATCGCACGCGGCAAGGCGAGCTTCCGCATGATCGCGCACGTTCTCGTCTCGAAGTTCGACCACCATCTTCCCTTGTATCGCCAGGCCGAGATCATGGCGGCGCAGGGCATCGACATCGATCGCTCGACCTTGGCCGGCTGGACGGGCCAAGGCGCAGCCCTGCTCGATCCGATCGTGGCGCGCATCAGGGAAACGGTTCTGGCCGCGACAAAGCTCCACACCGATGACACGCCGGTGCCGATGCTCGATCCCGGCAGCGGCAAGACGAAGACGGCACGGCTCTGGGTCCATGCGATCGACGATCGCCCGCATGGCGGGCCGACCATGCCTGCCGTCTGGTTCGCGTTCACGACGGATCGGCGCGCCGAACATCCACAGACCCTGTTGAAGGACTTCCGGGGCCATCTCCAGGCGGACGCCTATGCCGGTTACGACGAGCTCTATCGCAGCGGCCGCGCCGTCGAGGTCGCATGCTGGGGACATGCCCGCCGCAAGATCTTCGATCTGCACCAGACCCAGGCGACGCCCGCCACAACCGAACTCCTGGAGCGGATCGGCGGCCTCTTCATGGTCGAAAAGGCCGTGCGCGGCCAGCCGCCCGATATCCGACATGCAGCGCGCCAGGAGCAGTCGCGGCCTCAACTCGAGGAGTTGAAGGCGCGCATGGCAGCGATCCGCGCCAAGCTCTCGGCGAAAAGCGCGCTTGCCGTGGCGATCACCTATGCTCTCAGGCGATGGCCGGCGCTCACCCGCTATCTCGACCATGGCCATCTGGAGATCGACAACCTGATCGCCGAACGCGCGCTGCGGGGCGTCGCAATCGGGCGCCGCAACTGGCTCTTCGCCGGATCAAAAGCCGGGGGCGAGCGCACCGCAGCCATCTACTCGATCATCGAGACCTGCATGTGTGGATGGCCTCCGCGGTGCAAGGGTTTGGTTTGGGCGATGAGCGATACGTCGGCGGCTTGCATGTGTCCGGCCTACATAAGGCGGCACACTCGGCCGCCGGCCCAG
>JAESGH010000337.1_pt1 | contig 45642 bp, 45 predicted proteins | sample 9269641 | NCBI WGS metagenome assembly JAESGH01 (sample SAMN14515345, study PRJNA621665) | algae metagenome | isolation source: Phormidium tanganyikae FI6-MK23 and co-occurring heterotrophs from granitic... | place: USA: Fort Irwin, California | collected 1998-05-24
CGAGGCGACCTTCACGGCGATGGTGCGCAACGACCGCTCGCGGCTGATGAACCGCATCCGCGACGAGGTGAACCGCGAAGCAGGCCGGTTCGGCATGACCGTGGTCGACGTCCGCCTGCGCCGGGTCGACCTGCCGGCGGCGAACTCGCAGGCGGTGTTCCAGCGCATGCAGACCGAACGCCAGCGCGAGGCAGCCGAAGCGCGCGCCCTGGGAGGTCAGCAGTCGCAGGAGATCAGGGCGCGGGCCGAGCGCGAGGCGATCGTCATCGTCGCCGAAGCGCAGCGGAAGTCGGACGAGATCCGCGGCCAGGGCGAGGGCGAGCGCAACCGCATCTTCGCCGAGGGCTTCGGCAAGGATCCGGAGTTCTTCGCCTTCTACCGCTCGATGCAGGCTTATGAAGCAAGCCTGAAGTCCGGCGATACGCGCATGCTGCTGACGCCAGACTCGCCGTTTTTCCGCTTCTTCAACGACCCGTCCGGCAAACGTGCCGGCGCGGCAAGCGATGCGGCCCCGGCGACGCCGGCAGCCCCCAAGCCCTGACCTATGACCGAGCGCTGCGCATGACAGATTTCCTCGCGGCGCTCGGCCTGGTCTTCGCCATCGAGGGACTGCTTTTCGCGTCTATTCCCGAGATCGCCAAGGAGGCGCTGCGAAGCGCCTCCGAGACGCCCGCGGAGCGGATGCGCCTGATCGGCATCGTCTCGGCGGTCGTCGGCGTCGGCCTGGTCTGGCTGGCCAGGAGCTGACCTGAACTTTTCAAGCGATCACGGCATTATGACGCAATCTTGCGTCGCCCTTACGCCTCATTTTGACGTTCTTAAGTTGCGTTCGGATTCCGGCTGCGCTGCAATGCCGTCAAGGCCGATAACGTCAACGTCGATCTCTTGGCGCGACATCATCATGATCATGAGGACATCGATGGCACTCACACATTCCCACGCCTACCGTCTGGCGCGGATCGCGACTGTCGCCGGCATGGCGTTCGCGACGGTGCCCGCCTTCGCCCAGGCGACGCCGGCGCCCGGCAACGTCCAGGCCGCGCCGCAGGCCCATGGCGCCACGATCTCGCTGGCCGATCTCGCCGAGCGGGTAATGCCGGCGGTGGTCAACATCGCGGCGGTGACGACGAGCGAGACGCGCGGTCGCAACCTGCCGCAGCTGCCGCAGCTCGGCCCCGACACCCCGTTCGGCGACCTGTTCGAGGAGTTCTTCAACCGCCGCGGCCGTGGCGGCGAGCAGGGCCAGAACCAGCCGCCGCAGCAGCGCCGCTCGCAATCGGCGGGCTCGGGCTTCGTGGTCGATCCGTCGGGCCTGGTGGTGACCAACAACCACGTCATCGGCGATGCCAACGAGATCACCGTTGTGTTCAGCGACGGCCTGCGCCTCAAGGCCGAGGTCGTCGGCAAGGACACCAAGGTCGACCTCGCGCTGCTGCGCGTGAAGCACGACAAGCCGCTGCCCTTCGTCAAGTTCGGCGACTCGGACAAGGCCCGGATCGGCGATCCCGTCATGGCGATCGGCAACCCGTTCGGTCTCGGCGGCTCGGTCTCGTCGGGCATCGTCTCGGCCCGTAATCGCGACATCAACCAGGGTCCCTACGACACCTACATCCAGACCGACGCGGCCATCAACAAGGGCAATTCGGGCGGTCCGCTGTTCAACATGGCGGGCGAGGTGATCGGCATCAACACCGCGATCCTGTCGCCGACTGGTGGCTCGGTCGGCATCGGCTTCGCCGTGCCGTCCTCGCTGGCGACCAATATCGTCGATCAGCTCAAGGAGTTCGGCGAGACCCGCCGCGGTTGGCTCGGCGTGCGCATCCAGAATGTCGATGACGCCGCCGCGGAGGCGCTCGGCCTCGGCACGGCGCGTGGCGCGCTGATCGCCGGCATCGACGAGAAGGGTCCGGCCAAGCCGGCCGGCCTCGAAGTCGGCGACGTGATCGTCAAGTTCGACGGCAAGGATGTGAAGGATTCGCGCGAGCTGCCGCGCATCGTCGCCGGCACTCAGGTCGGCAAGGACGTGCCGATCCAGGTCATGCGCAAGGGCAAGGAGCTCGCCAAGACGGTCAAGCTCGCCCGGCTCGAGGATGGCGAGAAGGTCCAGCAGGCCTCGGCGAACAAGCCTGCGGGCGAGCCCGCCAAGCCGGCGACCGCGTCGGCGCTCGGCCTCGAGTTCTCCGCCCAGAACGATGATCTGCGCAAGCGCTACTCGATCAAGGACGGGTTGAAGGGCGTGGTCATCACCAAGGTCGACGCCAACTCCAACGCCGCAGACAAGCGCATCCTCGTCGGTGAGTTGGTGGTCGAGGTTGGCCAGGAGCCGGTGAACTCCCCTGATGACGTGACCAAGCGGCTCGACGCCCTGAAGAAGGAGGGCAAGAAGTCGGCCCTGCTGCTGGTCTCGAATGCCCAGGGCGAGGTCCGCTTCGTCGCGGTGACGATGAACTGACCTCGTCAGCCTGATCCAAAGACGATCAAGGGCGGCCTGCGGGCCGCCCTTTTTCTTTGGCGATTGCCCCGGGCGATGGCAACGATCAGCTTTTTGCGTTGGAAGCTGGATCGCGTCTCCGGCAGGTTCCGCAGCCGAGATCAGAGAGGCTTCCCATGCGCATGAGCGAGATTCCCTTCGGCACGACCGACTGGTCGACCGTCGAGCCCGAACATTTCGCCGGAGAGCAGGGGCAAGCGATCTGGCGCACGCGCCGCTTCGGGCCGCCGGACAACCCGATCCGGGTCAGGATGGTCGACTACTCGCCCGGCTATGTCTCGGACCATTGGTGCGAGAAGGGGCATATCCTGCTCTGCCTGGAGGGCGAGCTGGAGACCACCTTGGCGGATGGCCGGGTGATGTGGCTGCGAGCCGGGATGAGCTACCAGGTTGCCGACAAGGCCGAGCCGCATCGCTCGCGCTCCCCGCAGGGCGCGCGGCTGTTCATCGTCGATTGAGGCTCAGTTCCTGACGATCTCGTCGCCACGATAGCCCTGGGCATAGAGCAGGGCAGTGAGATCGGCATGGTCGAGGCGGGCATCGGCCGCGGCCGCGACCGCCGGCTTGGCGCGATAGGCGACGCCGAGTCCGGCCTCGCTCAGCATGGCCAGATCGTTTGCGCCGTCGCCAACCGCGAGCGTCGCCTCATCCGGCAGGCCGAAACGGGCGCGCAATTCGACCAGCGCGTCGAGCTTGGCCTGCTTGCCGAGGATCGGCTCGGCGACGAGGCCTGAGAGTTGGGCGCCTTCACTGAGCAGGATATTGGAGCGGTGCTCGTCGAAGCCGATGGTGCGGCTGATCGGGCCGGTGAAGACGGTGAAGCCGCCCGAGACCAGCGCCGTATAGCCGCCATGGGCGCGCATGGTGCGCACCAAGGCGCTGCCGCCTGGCGTCAGGGTAATGCTTTTCGCGATGATCTCGTCGACCACGCTCAGCGCGATCCCCTTCAGCAGGGCGACGCGCTCGCGCAAAGCCGGCTCGAATTCGAGCTCGCCGCGCATGGCGCGCTCGGTGATGTCTGAGACCTTCTCCTTCAGGCCGACATAGGCGGCGAGCTCGTCGATACACTCCTGGCCGATCATGGTGGAATCCATGTCGGCGAGGAACAGGCGCTTGCGGCGGGTCGCGGCCGGCTGGACGATGATGTCGACGGGAACGCCGCCCAGTGCCTCGCGCAGTGTCGCTTCGAGCTTGCGCGCATCGCCGGCTTCCGCGAAGAGGTCGGCCGCGATCTCGCAATCGAGGCGCTCGATCGTCGTCGGAGTCGGCGTGGCGGCGCGCAGGCGAGCGAGCAGGCCATCGTCGAGCAGGGCCTGACCATGGGCGGAGACGAGGGTGGCGACGAGCGTCATGACGGAGCCGGAAACGAAGTGAAATACAGCGCGGTGCTCATCGCAGGTCCGACCGCGAGCGGCAAGTCGGCGCTGGCTGTCGAGCTTGCCAGGCGTTTCGGCGGCGTCGTGGTCAATGCCGACTCGATGCAGGTCTATCGCGATCTCCATGTCATCACGGCCCGGCCGACGCCGGAGGAGATGGGCGAGGTTCCGCACCGTCTCTATGGCCATATCGACGGCGCCGTGAACCATTCCGCTGCGGCCTATGCGGCCGAGGTCACGGCGCTGCTCAAGGAACTGGGCGGGCAGGGCGCCTTGCCGGTGCTGGTCGGGGGCACCGGGCTCTATTTCAAGGCGCTGACCGAGGGGCTTTCGGAGATACCGCCGGTGCCGGACGACGTTCGCATCGCCTTCCGGGCCCGCGTCGAAGGCTACGAGACTGGCGAATTGCACGCCGAGCTCGCCGGCAAGGATCCGGAGATGGCGGCGCGGCTGCGACCGAGCGACCGCCTGCGGGTGATGCGGGCGCTGGAAGTGCTCGAGGCGACCGGGTGCTCGCTCGCGACGTTCCAGGGTTCCAGGCGGCCGGGGCCGCTGGTGGGACAGAACCTGCTCAAGCTCTTCCTCGCACCGGAGCGGGAATTGGTGCGGGCCCGGATCGACCACCGCTTCGACGTGATGATGAGTCAAGGCGCGCTCGACGAGGTCGCGGCCCTGCGCGAGCGCCGGCTCGACCAGCTGCTGCCGGTGATGCGGGCCCATGGTGTACCGGGGCTGATTGCCTATCTCGATGGCCGGCTGTCGCTGGATGAAGCCGTGGTTCGCGGCAAGGCCGACACCCGCGCCTATGCCAAGCGGCAGGTGACCTGGTTCCGCCACCAGATGGAAGGCTGGACAGCGGCGGCGCCGGAGACGGCGCTGGATGTGGCGCTCGCGGCTTTTGCGGAGCTTACCTGATCAACTGCCGCGGGGGGACGATCAGGCCGCAACGGAGACCGGGTCGCCGGCGCTACGGATGCAGTCGCGGCCTTCGCTCTTGGCACGATAGAGCTGTTTGTCCGCACGGGCGAGGAAAGCAGCGAAGCTCTCGTTCTGCAGGTGCGTGGCAATGCCGATGCTGGCGCTGACCTGCAAGTCGAGCTCCTCCGTGATTGGCAGGTGGGTCGCCCGCAACAGGGCCTGGAAACGCTCGGCGATCCGGCGGGCCTCTGCCGCGCCTGTCCCGGGCAGGACGACGGCGAACTCCTCACCGCCGAGACGACCAACCAGATGGCTTGGCCGCATATGGCCAAGCAGCAGGTCGGCGAACGCGCGGATCACGGCGTCGCTGGCAGCATGGCCGTGGCCGTCGTTGATCTGCTTGAAGTGGTCGAGGTCGATCACGAAAAGCGAGGTCGCCTCGCCTGCGACGACGCTCGCCTCGATCGCCACCTGGGCTTTGTCGACCAGGGAACGCCGATTAAGCAGGGTGGTCAGCGGGTCTGTCTCGGCCAGACGGCGCAGTTCCTGTTCGCGCTCCTCGCGCCGGCCCAGTTCCCGGGTGAGCGCGCGGCTCGTCGCTCGCTCGCGGCCGATCTCAAAGGCGAGGGTCGCAGCCCGGTCTTGCAGCGTCAGATTAGCCCTCATCAGTTGCGAGATGTCATTCAGCGTCATCACCAACCCGTCGCGCAAGGGTGCGAGCGAGACCTGGAGCCAGACCTCGCGGCCGTTCACGGTGAAACAGGTCTCGAAGACATCGCTGCGGCGTAGTTCGATCGCGTAGAGGCAGCGGCGCCAGATCGTGTCTTCGGCGAGGAAAGGCAGGACATCGCGCGCTTCGCCATCAAGGAGCGAACATTCCGAGTCGCCGGCGATCTGCGCGGCGCGGCGATTTGCGGTGATGATCACAGTGCGGACGATATTCCCGTCCTCGTCGCGCATCGCGCGTAGTGCGATGATGCCGGTGGGCGAGGTGTCGAGCACTGTCATCAGAAGTTCCTCGCTGAAGTGCAGCGGCTTGCTGAAGACGACCAGGAGGCGCTCGCCGTTCGCTGCGACTGTCGGCATGATCAGCCGCTCCCAGAGCATGACGCGGGTGGTCTTGACGGAGCGATGTATGGTGTGGATCAGCTGGCCGGCAGCAAGCGCGCGGTCGTAACATTCAATGGTGAACCGTGCGACCTGCGGCGTCATAGACGAGACGCGCCCGCCGGCGAGATTGCGGCCGACATTGCGAGCGATCCCGGTCCCGCAGGAACGATAGAGATAGTCGCCATCGCCGGTCGGCTGGATGACCATCAGGTTGTCGTCATAGAGCGGCGCGAGCTCCGCGCTGAGATCATTGAACGAAGCGCCGCCGGAGCCAGCAGCCTGGCGCTCGAAACGTTGCAGCAGGTCGGCGATCTCGGGCGCATGGGCGCGCTCGGCGATGTTGTCGAAATGGACTTCTTGATACATCCGATCCAGCCCCATCCGCGGGCTCTAGCAAGCGGGTCTTGAGAAAGTGTTCCGTTGCGGCATGAATGGTCGGCAATCTGCGATCGTCGTCACAGCCAGCAAAGAATCGGCGCTTGACCATGCGGCGCTGCTCGTTTAGCGTCCGGCAACTTTCGTTTCGACAGGGCTGCGACATGCGCAAGCTTATTATCGTACAGGTGCGCTGGTAGGGGCCGGTTCAACAACCGGGCGTCCCCGACGCCAGCGCACGCCCAGGCCCCTCGAGGGCCTTTTTTATTGCCTTTTTCCGACCGACACCGACAGACAGACCTCCGCAGGAGACCGTTATGAGCGAGATGATGACCGGCGCCGAGATGGTCGTTCGCGCCCTCCAGGACCAGGGCGTGGAGCATCTCTTCGGCTATCCCGGCGGCGCTGTGCTGCCGATCTACGACGCGATCTTCCAGCAGGACAAGGTCAAGCACGTGCTCGTCCGCCACGAGCAGGGCGCTGTCCATGCCGCCGAGGGCTATGCCCGTTCGGCGCCGGGCAAGGTCGGCTGCGTCCTCGTCACCTCCGGCCCCGGCGCGACCAATGCTGTCACCGGCCTGACCGACGCGCTGCTCGACTCGATCCCGCTCGTCGTCATCACCGGCCAGGTCCCGACCCATCTGATCGGCTCGGACGCCTTCCAGGAATGCGACACGGTCGGCATCACCCGCTCCTGCACCAAGCACAACTACCTGGTGAAGAGCATCGCCGACCTGCCGCGCGTCCTGCACGAGGCCTTCTTCGTCGCGGCCAATGGCCGGCCTGGCCCGGTCGTCATCGACATCCCCAAGGACATCCAGTTCGCGACCGGCGCCTATAGCCGCCCGCGCGACAACCAGCACAAGACCTACCGCCCCACGGTCAAGGGCGACCTGAACAAGATCAAGGCTGCGGTCGAGCTGATCGCCAAGGCCAAGAAGCCGGTGTTCTACACCGGCGGCGGCGTCATCAATGCCGGCCCGCACGCCTCGGCGCTGCTGCGCGAGCTCGCGCGCCTGACAGGCTATCCGGTGACCTCGACGCTGATGGGGCTGGGCGCCTTCCCGGCTGCCGACCGGCAATGGCTCGGCATGCTCGGCATGCACGGCACCTACGAGGCCAACCTCGCCATGCATGACTGCGACGTCATGATCAATATCGGCGCGCGGTTCGACGACCGCATCACCGGCCGGCTCGATGCCTTCTCGCCGCACTCGAAGAAGATCCACATCGACATCGACCCGTCCTCGATCAACAAGAACGTCAAGGTCGATATCGGCATCATCGGCGACTGCGCCCATGTGCTCGAAGACATGGTCCGGGTCTGGCGCGAGACCTCGCCGCAGATCGACAAGACCGCGCTCACCGCCTGGTGGACGCAGATCGACGGCTGGCGGGCCCGGAACAGCCTCGGCTACAAGCAGTCCGGCTCGGTGATCAAGCCGCAATACGCGCTCGAGCGGCTGTATGAGTTGACCAAGGACCGCAACACCTACTTCACCACCGAGGTCGGCCAGCATCAGATGTGGGCGGCGCAGTATCTGCGCTTCCAGGAGCCGAACCGCTGGATGACCTCCGGCGGGCTCGGCACCATGGGCTACGGTCTGCCTGCTGCGATCGGCGTGCAGATGAAGCATCGCGACGCGCTCGTCATCGACGTCGCCGGCGAGGCCTCGATCCTGATGAACATGCAGGAGATGTCGACGGCGGTGCAGTACCGGCTGCCGGTCAAGATCTTCATTCTCAACAACGAGTACATGGGCATGGTGCGCCAGTGGCAGGAATTGCTGCATGGCGGGCGCTATTCGGAGAGCTACTCGGCCTCGCTGCCGGACTTCGTCAAACTGGCGGAGGCCTATGGCGGCCATGGCATCCGCTGCTCCGACCCGGCCGATCTCGATGCCGCGATCATGCAGATGATCGAGACGCCGGGGCCGGTGATCTTCGACTGCCTGGTGGCGAAGGAAGAGAACTGCTTCCCGATGATCCCGTCGGGCAAGGCGCATAACGAGATGATCCTGCCCGATTTCGAGGGCGACACCGGCGAGATCATCGACGCCAAGGGCAAGCAGCTCGTTTGATCGGGCAACGTCATGCTCGGGCTTGACCCGAGCATCTCACGCGGAGTGAAGCGCCGGCCGGCGCCTTCTCGTCAGGAGATTCTCGGGTCTGCGCTTCGCGCTGCCCGAGAATGACGGCATCGGCACAGAATGGGGGACCACATGGCGACCATCGGCCTGATCGGCGGGATGAGCTGGGAATCGACGGCGGTCTATTACCGGCTGCTGAACGAGGGCGTGCGGGCGCGCCAGGGCGGGCTGCACTCGGCCGATGTCCTGCTGCATTCTGTCGACTTCTCGCCGATCGCCGAAATGCAGGCGAAGGGCGACTGGGACCGGGCCGGAGCGGTAATGGCGGCGAGCGCGCGCCGGCTCGAGCAGGGCGGGGCGGTCTGCATCGTTCTCGCCACCAACACCATGCACAAGCTCGCCGATCACATCACCCAGGCGACGAACCTGCCCTTCCTGCATCTCGCGGATGTCACCGCCAAGGCGATCCGCAAGACTGCCGCGCGCCGGCCGCTGCTGCTGGCGACGCGCTTCACCATGGAACAGCGCTTCTATCGCGACCGTCTCGGCGCCTTCGGCGTCGAGGCGCTGGTCCCGGACGAGGCGGAGCGGGCCGATGTCCACCGCATCATCTATGAGGAGCTCTGCCGCGGGATCGTCGAGCCGGCCTCGAAGGCGCGCTATCGCGAGATCGTCGCCAGGGCGGTGCGGGAGCAGGGCGCCGACGGCGTCGTCCTCGGCTGCACCGAGATCGGGCTCCTGGTTTCGCAGGCGGATTTCGATATCCCGACCTTCGACACCACGGCGCTGCATGTCGAGGCGGCGCTCGACTTCACGCTGGCGATGGAGCAGGCGGCGTGACCAGCCGATCGCCTGACATCATGGATCAGATCACGAAAAGGCGCGGGATCGCCATCCCGCGCGCCGCTAGCGTCCGCGCTCCCTTCGCCGGATGGAGCGCGCCATGAAGCTGATCATCGCCAACAAGACCCATTCCTCCTGGTCGCTGCGGCCCTGGCTCGTCCTCAAGCAGTTCGGCATTCCCTTCGAAGAGGTGCTGATCCCGTTCGGGCCGACCATGGACGATCCCGGCTGGAAGCGCGCCGTCGCCGAGTACACCCCCGCCCGCAAGGTGCCTTCGCTGGTCGATGGGGCGATCGCGGTCTGGGATTCGCTCGCCATCATCGAATACGTTGCCGAGACGCATCCGGAATTGCCGATCTGGCCGCGCGACAGGTCGGCGCGTGCGTTGGCGCGCTCGATCTGCGCCGAGATGCACTCCAGCTTCGGCGCGCTGCGCGGCGCCTGCCCGATGAACCTCGCCTGGGTGCATCCGGCGCGCGATCGCGGTGAGGCGGTCGCGGCCGACATCGCCCGCATCACCGAGATCTGGCGCGATGCCCGGCAGCGCTTCGGTGCGGGCGGGGACTTCCTGTTCGGGGAATTCAGCGCTGCCGATGCGATGTTCGCGCCGGTGGCGACCCGCTTCACCACTTATTCGATCGCGCTCGATCCGGTCAGCGCCGCCTATGTCGAGGCGGTACAGGGCACCGCTGGCTTCAAGGCCTGGCGCGATGCGGCACTGGCCGAGCCCTGGATCGTATCCGTCGACGAACTCGACGAGCCGATCCTCACCGATTTTCGCCCTAATCTCAGCCGAAGCCGAGCCCAGACATGAACACGACGCATTATCCCAGCGCCCCGACCGCCCAGCCGATCGCCCGCCACACCCTGGCGGTGATCGTCGATAACGAGCCGGGCGTTCTCGCCCGCATCGCCGGCCTGTTTTCCGGCCGCGGCTACAACATCGAGAGCCTCACCGTCTCGGAGACCGAGCACGAGAAGCACCTTTCGCGCATCACCGTCGTCACCTCCGGCACGGCGAATGTGATCGACCAGATCAAGGCGCATCTCGACCGGCTGGTGCCGGTGCATCGCGTCGTCGACCTGACGCTGCAGGGCGAGGCAATCGAGCGCGAGCTCTGCCTGGTCAAGGTTGTCGGCAAGGGCGACTACCGCGTCGAGGCGATGCGGCTCGCCGCCTCCTTCGGCGCGCGCACGCTCGACGCGACGTTGACCTCCTTCGTCTTCGAGCTGACCGGCGCGACCGAGGAGATCGAGCGCTTCATCAAGCTGATGACCGTGGTCGGCCTGACCGAGGTCTCCCGCACCGGCATCGCGGCGATGAGCCGCGGCGCGGAGGCGATGTGAGCCGGTAAGCTCACTGCGGCATGAGTCGCAGCCTTACGATCGCGATCATCGGGTGCGGAACCGCCGGTTTGGCGGCTGCGCTGCTTCTCGAACGCGCCGGCCACAAAGTCACGCTGGTCGAGCGCTTCAGCGAGCCCCAGCCGCTCGGCTCGGGCCTGATCCTGCAGCCGAGCGGGCTTGCGGTCCTCGATGCGCTCGGCCTTGCTGCGCCGCTGATCGCCACAGGCAGCCGGATCGACCGGCTATACGGCCTCAATGCCGTCACCGGCTCGGTCGTGCTCGACGTGCGCTATGCGGCGTTGAAGCGCGAGCGCTTCGGCGTCGGCATCCATCGCGCGGCGTTGTTCGAGACGCTTTTCGCTTCCGTGCAGAAGCGTCCGGTCGCGATCGCGACCGGAGTCGAGGTCGGCGACATCGATCCTGCTGCGGACGGCAAGGTCTCTCTGCTTGCGGCAAGCGGGCACCGGATCGGTCCGTTCGATCTCGTTGTTGATGCATCGGGGACACGCTCGCCGCTGCTCAGTCACGCTGCTGCACCCGCGGTGCGTGTGCCGCTGCGCTATGGTGCGCTCTGGGCCAATGTCCCGCTCGGTGGCACGAGCTTTGACCGTCATGCACTCGAACAGCGCTATCGCCGTGCCAGCGTGATGGTCGGCGTGCTGCCGATAGGCTGCCATGACGGCGAGCCGGAACCGCAGGCGGCATTGTTCTGGAGCCTGAAGGCCGATGCGCTCGACGCCTGGCGAAGCACCGGACTGGTCGCGTGGAAGGCCGAGGCCGAGCGCGTCTGGCCAGCGACTGCGCCATTGCTCGCGCATATCACCGAGCCCGAGCAGATGACCTTCGCGAGCTATCGCCACCAGACGCTGCCGCTCCCTTTCGGCCGAAGGATCGCCTTCATCGGCGACGCCGCCCATTCGACCAGTCCGCAATTGGGACAGGGGGCGAACATGGCCCTGCTCGACGCCTATGCGCTGGCGGTAGCGCTCGATCAGGCTGGCGATCTGGAAGTTGCGTTGCGCCGCTATGCGCAGCTTCGGCGCTGGCATGTCCGGCTCTACCAGGCGGCGAGCCGGATGTTCACGCCGTTCTACCAGTCGGACAGCGCCGTGTTGCCATTGATCCGTGACCGGGTGGTGCCGCCTTTGGCGCGGCTGCCGGGCATCGACCGGATGCTGGCGCTGCTGGTCTCTGGGCTGATCGGCGGTCCCCTGCGGCGGCTGGGGTTGAAGGAGCCCGCGATTGCTGGTGAAAGCGATCGACCGGCGCTCGCCGGGGAGGGGGCTGAGCGGTGACGATCGGACTGAATGAAATCTCGCTCGGCCTCGGCGCCATCGGCTTCGCCTGCTTCGCCTGGCCGATCTATCAGCGCCTGTCGGGCAAGGCCGAGGCCGAACCGCTGGGCTCGGGCAAGAGCCTGCGCTCGCCGCTGTGGTGGGCCGGCTTCGTGCTGACGGTGGCGGCGATTTTCCTGCAGCGGATCGTGGCGCAGCAGGCGGCCGGTGGCTGAGGGCTCTTGATCGCCACCGCCGATCGGCAGCAAATGCGCGGCATGACCTCTTGCGCATGAGTGGATGATGTCGATCCATCTCGAACTCCGCAGCTATCGCGGCGGCGACCGCCACCGCCACGACTACAGCCAGGTCCTGCTGCCGATGCAGGGTGCGATGCGGCTCGATGTCGAGGGGCATCGCAGCGTCGTGTCCAGCAACTGCGTCGCGATCATTCCGCGCGAGCACGAGCATGATTTCGAGCCGACGAGCGATTGCAGCATGCTCATCCTCGATGTCGAGGCCGGAGCTTTCGCCGGCGAGGCCGAGCCGGCGCTGCTGCGCGACCTCGTGCCGTCGCTGACGCGGGTCGAGCCCTGGCTGTGGCGGATGTTCCGCCAACTCGGCGCGGAGGTCGAAACCGGCGCCTGCCGGCCGAGCGATGCCGCGCAGATGGCGATGGCGGGACTGCAACTGATCGCACCGAGCGCGATGCTGCGGCCGCTGTCGCGGGCCGAGGGCCGGGTCATCGACGTCGCGCATGACGGTGGAATGGCGAGCGTCGCCGAGATGGCGCGGACGGCCGGCCTCGGCCAGAGCCGGTTCCATGCGCTGTTCCGGGCGGCGACAGGCCAGTCGCCGAAGCAATCGCAGTTGACCCGGCTGTTCGACGCCGCCGCCGAGCAACTGGTCGCGACAGCGCTGCCGGTCTCCGAGATCGCCTATGGTCTCGGCTATCAGAACGCCTCGTCCTTCAACCGGCAGTTCAAGCGGCGCTTCGGCCTGACGCCATCGGAGTTCCGCGCCGCGAGCCGGAGCGGCGGCTGATTTCTCTCAGCCCTCATCCCGAGGAGCAGCTGTCAGGCTGCGTCTCGAAGGATGCTCCAGCTGTTTCAGGAGCCTCCTGGAGCACCCTTCGAGACGGCCGCTGATGCGGCTTCCTCAGGATGAGGGCTCAGGGGGCAAGTAAAGAAGCGCAGCTTCGGTCAAGTGGTTCGGAGTTTCGCCTCATCACGGCGGTGGGTGCGGTCGCTAAGGTCGATGCAGCTCCGCATCCACGAGGACCATCTGCGATGAAACTCACCGATTTCAAGGTTCTGACCTTCGACTGCTACGGCACGCTGATTGACTGGGAGAGCGGGATCTGGAACGCGCTGCAGCCGCTGATCAGCGCCGGCCGGCTCCAGCTCGAGCGGGAGGAGGCGTTGGCGCGCTTCGGCAAGATCGAGAGCGAGCTGGAAGAGGCGGGGCCGTCGCTGCGCTATTCGACGCTGCTCGCTGCCGTCCATGCCCGCCTCGCCAAGGACTGGGGCGTTGCCATCCATGCCGACCTGAACGAGCGCTTCGGCGGCTCGGTGCCGGACTGGCCGGCCTTCCCGGATTCAGCCGAGGCGCTCGCCTATCTCAAGCGGCACTACAGGCTGGTGATCCTCTCCAATGTCGATCGCACGAGCTTTGCCGCCAGCAACCGCAAGCTCGGCGTCAGCTTCGACGCGATCTACACCGCAGAGGATATCGGCTCCTACAAGCCAGATCCGCGCAACTTCGCCTATCTGCTGGCGCATCTTGAGGCCGATCTCGGTCTCAAGGCGGGAGAGGTGCTGCACACGGCGCAGAGCCTGTTCCATGATCATGTCCCGGCGGAAAAGGCCGGGCTGGCGCGCGCCTGGATCGACCGGCGCTTCGGCATGGCCGGCGGCGGAGCGACGCAGGTGCCCGCGAACCAGCCGAAGGTCGACTTCCATTTCAAGAGCATGGCCGAATTGGCGCAAGCTCACCGGAAGGCCATCGGCGGTTGATCAGCCGCAGAAACCGCCGTCTTCGAGGAACTGCTTCTCCTCGGCCGAGCTCTGCCGGCCGAGAACGGCGTTGCGGTGCGGGAAACGGCCGAAATCGCGGATGATGTCGCGATGGATGACGGCGTATTTGACCGAGTCGTCGTCGCCGGAGGCCTCGCTCAGCGCGACGCAGCGCTCCTGGTCGGCGAGATCCTCGGAGTGCATGAACGGCATGTAGAGGAAACGTTTCTCCGGATTCTCGAAGGCCTCGTCGAAACCGCGCGCGATCGCGCGTCCGGCGACCTCGCGCGCCAGCGGATCGGCCGCGAAGGCATGGGCCGAGCCGCGATTTAGATTGCGCGGAAACTGGTCGAGCAGGACGAGCAGTGCATAAACGCCCTCCGGCGTCTCCTCCCAAGCCGAAAGCTCGCCGCGCGCGGCCGCATCGATCAGGGGCCTGAAGCGCCTCGCGATCTCGGCGTCGAAGGCGTCGTCCTTGGCGAACCATTTGTCCGGGCCGGCCTCGCGCCAGAAGACGAGGACCTCAGTGGCTGCGGGCGGGGTAGGCTGTGTCATGGTCGGCTCCGGATCAGGCGCGCTCTTCGCAGAAGATATAGTTGCCCTCGCGGCGCGCGAGCGATGAAATTTCTCCAGTGCGCCCTTGCGCCCCGGCAAGCCGTGCGGTAGATGCCAGAACCGTAACGTACGGTACTCTCTTAGCTGATGAACGACACCGCGACCCATAGCCAAGGCGAAGCGCTGAGCGAGCGGCAGCAGGCCGTGCTCGACGCCGTGCTGGCGCTGATGGTGGAGCAGGGCGACCAGCTCACCATGACGGCGGTTGCGCGGCGCGCCAGCTGCTCGAAGGAGACGCTGTACAAATGGTTCGGCGACCGCGACGGTCTGCTGACCGCGACGGTGCAGTGGCAGGCCTCCAAGGTCCGGGCTGACAATTACGACCGTCAGGCGCTCGATGCGGCGACGCTGCGCAAGAGCTTGCGCGATTTCGCCGAGAACTGGCTCACCGTGATCACGAGCCAGACCTCTATCGCGCTCAATCGCGCCGCTATCGGCCACGCCGCCTCGGGCAAGAGCAATCTCGGCGGGATCGTGCTGGCAAATGGGCGTGTCGCTATCGGCGAGCGCTTGAAGCCGGTTCTAGAAGCTGGTCGCGCCGCCGGCCTGCTCGATTTCGACGATGCCGAGACGGCGTTCCGCACCTTCTTCGGCCTCGTCGGCCGCGACGTCCAGATCAGGCTGCTGCTCGGCGATGCGCTCGCCTCCGGCAAAGCCGAGATTCAGCGCGACGCGGCCCGGGCCACCGACCAGTTCCTCGCACTTCACGGGCGGCCGAAGACCGCACCGAAAGCCTGAAGCCTAGAGATCAACCCAAGGAAGGACGCATCCAATGCGCGTTTATTACGATCGCGACGCCGACATCAACCTGATCAAGGGCAAGAAGGTCTGCATCGTCGGCTACGGCTCGCAGGGCCACGCTCATGCGCTCAACCTGCGCGATTCCGGCGTCAAGGACGTCATCATCGCCCTGAAGGCCGGCTCGGCCACCCGCAAGAAGGCTGAAGAGGCCGGCTTCAAGGTCATGACCCCGTCCGAGGCCGCCAAGGTCTCCGACATCATGATGATGCTGACGCCGGACGAGCTGCAGGGCGACATCTATCGCGACGAGCTGCATGCCAACATGAAGGAGGGCGCCGCCCTCCTGTTCGCGCACGGCCTCAACGTCCATTTCAACCTGATCGAGCCGCGCAAGGACCTCGACGTGCTGATGGTCGCGCCGAAGGGCCCGGGCCACACCGTCCGCTCCGAGTATCAGCGCGGCGGCGGCGTGCCGACCCTGATCGCGATCCACCAGGACGCGACCGGCAACGCCCATGACCTCGGCCTGTCCTATGCCTCGGCCAATGGCGGCGGCCGTGCCGGCATCATCGAGACCACCTTCAAGGAAGAGTGCGAGACCGACCTGTTCGGCGAGCAGGTCGTGCTCTGCGGCGGCCTGGTCGAGCTGATCAAGGCCGGCTACGAGACGCTGACCGAGGCCGGCTACGCCCCCGAGATGGCCTATTTCGAGTGCCTCCACGAGGTGAAGCTGATCGTCGACCTCATCTATGAGGGCGGCATCGCCAACATGAACTACTCGATCTCGAACACGGCCGAGTATGGCGAGTACGTCACCGGCCCGCGCATCATCACCGCCGAGACCAAGGCCGAGATGAAGCGCGTGCTGACCGACATCCAATCGGGCAAGTTCACCCGCGACTGGATGCTGGAGAACAAGGTCAACCAGACCTCGTTCAAGGCGACCCGCGCCCGCTACGCCGCCCATCCGATCGAGGAAGTCGGCGCCAAGCTGCGCGACATGATGCCGTGGATCAAGGCGAAGGCCCTGGTCGACAAGAGCAAGAACTGAGGCCGGTGCCGGACTTCGTACGCGGATTCAGTGCTGTGCGAGGGTAACTCCGGAGCCGCCTGCAACGCTTTGAAAATCAAGGGAACGGGCGCCTGAAAGGGCGCCCGTTTTGCGTTGAGGGCGCCTGTCTCGGGAACCGCGCCTCGCGGCAGGCGTTGATGCTCCAGTCAATACATCCAGGAGCGTGCGATGACCGGCCAGGGCGAACAGCGAGAGAGGGCGATCGAACGGCTGCATCAGCGCCATGCCCGTCACGGGCTCGCAGATGTCGCCAGGCCGGCATCCTGGGACGATCAACTCCCCGTCCTGCTGCTGGCTGGTTTTCTCGCTGTCACGCTGCTGGCGAGCGTGCTGATGCGCGCCGTCGGTGGCTGAGGGCTTCAGGCCAAGCGGAGGCAGTCATGATGCAAGACGATGTGAAGGAGCGCGAGGCGCGCATTCCGGAGAAGGGTGGCGAACCGATCCCGCCGATGCGGGCGGATGTCCATTCCGATACCGATCCGGCGGTCGAGACGCCGGTAGAAGCCCGGCAAGGCTTTCTCGACAGGCCGGTTTTGGTTGTTCTCGTCGCCGGGCTTGCATTGGCGATCGTTGGCTGGGCGCTCGCCGATATGTGGGCCTTTTAGCCAGGGCCACGACACCCTGACACAACCCACGAAAGACAGTTCCTGACGAGACATATTGAAGCTGAACAGATGGAGGCGATGATGACACCGATCCGATCGATGCCTGCGTCCCAAGGTTCTCAGTTCAAGATTGCGCATGTGGCGCTGGGCGCCTCGTTCGCCCTGGTGATCATGGTCGTCTTTGGCCTGTTGTAGCGCCCCAAGGCCAAGAAAGCCGGCCCGGTCAGAACCCTGACCGGGCCGGCTTTCGTTTGGGATCATGCCCTCCATCGGGCTCGCGCGTACACCACTGACAGAAGCTGTCATCGCCCCCCGGAGCTTCTGACAGCTCCTGTCAGGCAAAGGGTGTCCTGTGCCGTCTCACAACGACGGAGACAGGTCATGATCAGCTTCATCATCGGATCGGCCAAGCCTGTGCTCGCAGTGGTCGAGGCGCTCGGCCGGATTATCGGCACAGTCGGCCGCTGGCTGCAGTCGCGGCGCGATTATCGCACTCTCTCTGAGATGACCGAGCGCGATCTGCGCGATCTCGGCCTGCGCGACAGCGATCTGCGCGATAGCAGGGCCGCGCCGTTCTTCGGCGACCCGACCGCGATCATCTCGTTGCGCGTCGAGGAGCGGCGGGGCCTTGCTGGTGGGGAAAGTGCTGGCGAAGCCCTAGATGGCTTGAGCGTCGGGGCATCGTCCTCGCCGGAGCGGAGCGTTCAAGGCGCCGACAGCATCACAAGCAGCCGGGTGGTCTTCCTCCGGGCGGCCGAGTGAGCAGCCCCGAGCAGAGCGATCAGCTGAAACAAGAAAGAGCCGGCCGCGGGGGAGCGGCCGGCTCGTCTGTTTTGGCAGGGATCAGAAGGTGATGCTGTCCTTGATCTCGGCTTCGACATTGGAGGGCAGCACGCTGCGCTTCACCAGATCGTCGAAGTTCTTGAACTTGGCCTTGGCGCGCTCTTCGAGGATCTTCTTGGAGCGGGCTTCGCCGATGCCCTTGAGCTGCTCGAGCTCGGCGGCGCTGGCGGTATTGATGTTGACCTTCTTGGCCTGGGCCTGGGTGGTCGGCGCAGCGGGCTTCGCGGCGGGAGCGGCCGGGGCGGCGGGCGTGGTCACGGGCGCAGCCGGCTTGGCGGGGGTCGTGGGTTGGGTCGCGGTCTGTGCGAGGGCCGGACCGGCGGCGAGAGCGAGCGCGGCGAGGCCAATAGCGAAACGAGACATCGTCATGGCGTGGACTCCTGTTTAAGTCCTGCCCGGGGGGAAGCTGAGCTGCGCGGATGCCGGGCCGTCCGCGCCGCCGCGCCGGTTGCGAACCGGAGGATCCGGTTAAGGCGCGATGGCTGGACTTTCGGCCGGCGCGGCTGAACGCGATCTGAGTCGAGCGTTCAGCTGTCGTTGTGCTTTCCGCCGGGTTTTCGCCGTGATTGATGGGCGTTACTTGCCGGTGAACTGCATCATGTATTCGGAGAAGCGCCCGGCGCCGTAGATCAGACCGAAGCCCCAGGCGAAGGACGCCGCGAAGTTCGCGATCTGGAAGGGCCAGAACGGCATCTTCACGATGCCGGCGACGAGCGCGATCACCGCCCGGATCGGTCCGAAGAAATGGCCGATGGCGATGCCGAGCACACCCCATTTCTCGAAGAAGTCGTGGCCGCGCTGGAGCAAGGCCGGATTGTTGCGGATCGGCCAATGATCGCCGACGCGTGGGCCGAGGACGAGGCCGACCCAGTATGAAAGCCAGAAGCCGGAGGCGGCGCCGAGCGCCGCGGCGAGCGAGAGCGGCACGAGATTGAGGCCGGAGGCGCCGGCGATCGCGCCGAAGGCGGTGAAGAACACCGTCGCCGGCACCAGCCAGGACAGGATCGCGACGCATTCGGCGAAGGCAATGAAGAAGACGATCGGCGCCGCCCAGTACTGGTTGACGCGCATGAACGCGACAAGCTCCTGCATCAATTGCTCGAGCTGGGGCATGGGCGGGCGATTCCTCCTTTGGGCGCGCCAGCGATAGAGCAGAAGCGTCGACTTTTCGCTACCGGCATCGCTCCTTGGGGCGGGCGCGGTGTCGCAGGGCGGGTTGCCTTCGCGATCTGATCGCCTAGTGTTCGCGGCGAACGGAAATAAGCCGCGCGCGCCGGGACGGCGCCGACGGCAGGGGACGGGATATCCATGGAGTCCAAGGTCAGCCCGCCCGGCGATACGGGCGCGGCAGCGGAACAGCCGGCGGTCAGGCTCGCTGGCATCGACATCACCTTCCATCTCCAGGGCGGCAGCCGCTACCAGGCGGTGAAGGGCATCGACCTTGCCGTCGCGCCCGGCGAGTTCGTCTCGGTGGTCGGGCCGACCGGCTGCGGCAAGTCGACCCTGCTCAACGCCGCTGCCGGTTTGCTGACGCCGTCGGCCGGCAAGGTCGCGATCTTCGGCCAGCCGCTCTCCGGCCTCAACCGCCGCGCTGGCTATCTCTTCCAGCAGGATGCGCTGATGCCGTGGAAGACGGCGCTCGACAACGTCAAGGTCGCGCTCGAGCCGATGGGCGTCTCCGATGCCGAAGCCGACAAGCGGGCGCGCGACTGGCTCGGCCGTGTCGGCCTGCGCGCCTTCGTCGAGCGCTATCCGCATATGCTGTCCGGCGGCCAGCGCAAGCGCGTGGCCCTCGCCCAGATGCTGATCCGCGATCCCGAGATCCTCCTGATGGACGAGCCTTTTGGGCCGCTCGATGCGCAGACCCGGCAGATCATGGGCAATCTCCTGCTCGACCTCTGGAGCAGGGATCGAAAGGCGCTGATCTTTGTGACGCACGACCTCGAAGAGGCGATCGCGCTGTCCGACCGGGTGGTGGTGATGACCGCGGGGCCGGCCGCCGGCATCGTCGCCGACTATCATGTGCCGCTGGCGCGGCCGCGCGACATCGCCGAGATCAGGCTGGAGAAGGCCTTCCACGAGATCCATCGCGACATCTGGGCCTCGCTCAGGGTCGAGGTCCAGAAGGCCTATGCGATGGGCGAGGGCAAGGAACTCGTCGAGGGAGCCGCTAAGTGAAGACGGTTCAGGGCGTGGCGCGCCATGATTCCTTGCCCCCCCCCCCCGGTGGGGGGGGGGTGGGGTTGGGGGGGGGGGGGCGGAAAGCCGGACACACCCCTTCGTTTGGCTTAGCGCCGAGCGGTGCTGCCCCCCACCCAAACCTCCCCACCGCAAGCGGGGGGAGGGCTTGTGGCGCGGTTTTCGCGCGCTTCCGTTCGAGGATCGGTGCATGAACCGCGTCAAGCTTCTCGCCCTGCAGATCCTGGTCATGATCGTCTTCCTGGGCATCTGGCATGTCGTCAGCACCACCAGCCTGTTCGGCGAGGTCAAGACGATCCAGTTCTTCTTCTCGACGCCGGGCGATGTGCTGGCGCGGACCTGGAAGCAGCTCACCGGCGCCGACATCTATTGGCATCTCGGCATCACCCTGACCGAGACGGTGCTCGCCTTCGTCATCGGCTCGGCCGCCGGCATCTTCTTTGGCTTCGCCTTCGCCCGGAACGCGCTGCTGGCGGCGGTGTTCGACCCCTATATCAAGGCGGCGAACGCGCTGCCGCGCGTGGTGCTGGCGCCGATCTTCGCGCTCTGGTTCGGCCTCGGCATCTGGTCGAAAGTGGCACTCGGCTTCACGCTGGTGTTCTTCATCGTCTTCTTCAACGTCTACCAGGGCGTGCGCGAGGTCTCGCCGACCGTGCTGGCGAACGCCCGCATGCTCGGCATGAACGAGCGCCAGCTCTTCCGCCATGTCTACTGGCCGTCGGCGCTGACCTGGATGTTCTCCTCGCTGCACACCTCTGTCGGCTTTGCGCTGGTTGGCGCCGTGGTCGGCGAGTATCTCGGCTCGTCGGCAGGCTTGGGCTACAAGATCCACGAGGCCGAGAGCGTCTTCGACGTCACCGGCGTGTTCTCCGGCATGCTGATCCTGGCGATCTTCGTGATCGTGATCGATTCGATCGTGACATTCGTCGAGAACCGGCTGCTCGTCTGGCGGCCGGGGCAGAGCTCGACCACGACGACCTAAAACGGGTCGGCGCGCCTGCCGCCGCGGAGGCGGCGGCCAGCAGGTTGGCTCGGTTGACGTGGCGCGCTTTCGATCAGCCGTAGCAAGGCGAGCGCGGCGGGGGCGAGAGCCTCTGCCGGCAAGGTCACCGCATGCAGGGTACGGCGAAGCGCCGGTTCCAGCGGCAAGGTCGCGATCCCGCTGCTGTCATCGATGGCAAGTTCGGGCATGATCGTCAGCCCAAGCCCCTCCCGTACCATGCCGAGCAGGGTGGCATTGTCGCGAACCAGGCAGATGATCTCCGGATGGCTCGCCGCGGCCGCCAGCAACTCCTCGATCAGCGTCTCGCAGCCACCGCCGGAGAGCAGCATACGCTGTCCATCGAGCGCCTTCAGCGGCACGGTGCGGTGCGATGCCAGCGGGTGGTCCACCGGCAGCACCGCGAGATAGTCGTCCGAGGAGACCGGTCGGGCCGTGAGTTTCGGATGTGTACGGCTGGTGATCCCGATCTCGACGATGCCGGCCTGGACCCAGCCGGTCACCTCGGGGTCGGTTCCCTCATAGAGCGTTACGGCGATGCGTGGATGCTCGGCGCGCAGGCGCCGCAGCCAGCCGGGCAGCAGCCTGATGGCAGCGCTTTGCACGACGCCGATCCGCACTGTGCCGCTCAGCTCTTCGGCGCGTTCGGCACAATTGGCCAGCCGCGACACGGCGGCGAGCGCGGCTCGGGCTTCGGCGAGTGCCTTGTTGCCGGCCAAAGTCAAGGTAAGGCCGTCGCGGCCGCGCAGCAGTAGCTTCGTGCCGAGTGCTCGCTCCAGAGCGGCGACCGCCTGGCTGACGGCGGATTGCGAGAGGCACAGCCTGTCCGCAGCCACCGTGAAGCCGCCATGCTCCACCACACCGATGAAGCAGCGAAGCTGGATCAGGCTGACATTAGGAAACATGATGGCGGTTTATCCATTCGATTAATTGGATTGATCTTCGGCAAGTCCCTAACCCGGCGGGCACATGTCGCTCAAGCCAGGAGCCGGACCGAGATGACCGCTAGCCAAGCCGATAAGCTGACCGTGGGCCTCGCCCAGATAGCACCCGTCTGGCTCGACCGGGCGCGGACGCTCGACAAGGTGGTCGCCTGGGTCGAGCGCGCCGCGCAGGCGGGCTGCGGTTTCGTCGCCTTCGGCGAGGCGCTGGTGCCGGGCTATCCCTTCTGGATCGAGCACACCGACGGAGCGCGCTTCGAATCATCGCTGCAAAAGGAGATTCACGCGCATTATCTTGATCAGGCCGTGCAAGTGGAGGCTGGCCATCTCGATCCCGTTTGCATGGCGGCGGCACGAGGCGGCATCGCGGTCATGCTCGGCATCATCGAGCGCCCGCTCGATCGCGGTGGGCACAGCGTCTATTGCTCGCGGGTGCACATCGGCGCGGATGGCAAGATCGCCTCGGTCCACCGCAAGCTGATGCCGACCTATGAGGAACGGCTGAGCTGGGCGCCCGGAGACGGGCACGGTTTGCAGGTGCACCCAGTCGGCCCCTTCACGGTCGGTGGGCTGAACTGCTTCGAGAACTGGATGCCGTTGTCGCGGGCCGCTCTCTATGCGCAAGGGGAGAACCTGCACGTCGCGCTCTGGCCGGGGAACCTCCGCAACACGGAAGGTACGACCCGCTTCCTGGCGCGTGAGGGGCGCAGCTATGTGCTGGCGGTATCGGGGCTGCTGTGCCGATCGGATATCCCGGCCGGTCATCCGGCGGCCGCGATGCTCGCCAGTTGTCCGGATGTCTTGGCCAATGGCGGTTCCTGTATCGTCGGCCCGAATGGCGAATGGATGGTAGAGCCGATTTCAGGACGTGAGGAACTCCTGGTCGCAACCCTCGATTATCGCGAGGTCCTGCGCGAACGTCAGAACTTCGACCAAGCTGGACATTATGCGCGCCCGGATGTCACCCGTCTCGTCGTTGATCGACAGCGCCAGGGCATCGCCTCGTTTCTGGACCAGGCGATGCCGCAATCTGCCGGCACGGGAGGGCTGCCGGCGACCTAACGTAAGCTCTGCTTGATTCCCGGCGAGAACGAGCGCCATCCTTGCCTTCCGTCATCGGGGGCGATCATGGAGCTTGAGGTCTGCGATCGCATCATGGCCGCTCCGACGGCCGAGGACATCGTCCGCGCCATAGATCAGCGCGAAGACGATCCCGACTGGTTCATCATCCTTTCCGACGAAGACGGCTATGTCGAAGCCGAGCTGGAGAGAAAGGGCAGGTTCCGGCTGGCCTACCATTCCGGTAAGGCCCGGTTCTACGCCGCGGAAACGGTCGATGCAGCGGCGCTGAAGGCGATCTTCCTGGCGTATCTGCGCGGTGAGGATGGCTGGCGCAAGAATAGGAAATGGCTCCGCAAGGCCTCGCCGGCCAAGACGGCTGAGGCCTCGGGCGAGCCGCCGGTCTGGGCGGTTGTCGCAGTGGTCGCCTCGATCGCGCTGATCTTCGTGATCGCCGAGGTGCTGCCGGAGAGCTGGGTGGAGCGGCTGCCTTTCGCCGGGACGACGATGGGCAATATCGCGTTGATCGCGCTGCCAATGGTGGTGATGGTCGCTGCAATGGTGGTCAACGCGGTGCTGAAGGTGCGGCGCGCCAAGGGCTGGGCGCAGGCGCCGGGACGCGTGATCCGGTCGCATATGGCGGTGCGCCGGCCGCCGGAGGGCAACGAGATCGGGACCGTCGCCAACATCCCCGCCGTGACCTATTCGTTCTCGGTCGAGGGTGTGACTTATCAGGGCACGCGGGTCAGCCTCGGCGAGATCAGCGGCAAATATGCGCAGGAGGCGTTGGCGCGCTATCCGGCCGGCGCGAACGTGACCGTCTTCTACGATCCGGCCGATCCCGGCGATTGCGTGCTGGAGCGCGAGGCGCCGAAGGGCGCGGTCAAGGGCTGCGGGCTCGCGCTGCTGGTCCTGGCGCTGCTCGGCTACGGACTCCACTGGGTGGCCACGCAAGGCGCCGAGGTTCTCGAGGCGCGGATGCCGGAGGCCGATGTCCCGGTGATGCTCTTCGCCGGACTGTTCGGCTGCGCAGCGCTCCTGTTCTTCGTCGGGCAGCGGCGCTATCAGGCGCGCGCCAACACTTGGCCGGTGGTACAGGGCGAGATCGTCTCCAGTGTCGTCGAGCAGCGTAGCGCGACGGAGAACGGCAAGACACGCACGACCTATCTCCCCGTCGTCGAGTTCGCCTACACGGCCGACGGCAATCGCCTGCACAGCCGGCAGGTGAAGCTCGGCCTCGAGGTCTCGGGATCGGAGAGTTTCGCGCAGGGGATCGTCGCGCGTTATCCGGCAGGTGCTGCAGTCGAGGTGCATTATGACCCGCAGGACCCGTCGAATGCGGCGCTGGAAAACCCGACGGAAACGAACTGGATCCTGCTCGGCGTCGCGCTCGCCTGCTTCGCGGTCGCGCTCTATGCGAGCCGCATCTTCCGCTAGCTCGATTTGTCCGCGCTCTCCTGGCCCGGCGAGGCTGAGAGCATCCGCACCAGCTCGGCATAACGTGGCATCAGCTCCTCGCGTCGCTGCATGTCGCGATCGAACTGCGCGCGCTTGTCGCCGTCGCCGCTCTCGTCCTGCGGTGCGGTAGCTCCCTGGAACATCGCGTCGAGCGCATGAGCCATGGTTCGGTCGCTGAGCCAGACGAGTTCCTGCTGAAGCGCCGTGTACTCGGTCATCAGCTTCAGGCGCTTTTCGACCCAGCTCGGCTCGGCCGGATCGTCCGCGCTGGCCCCCGCTGCCTGCGCAGCAGCGCTGCCCTCGGCGAGGGCGCTGCGAGCCTGCTCCGACAGATCGACGATGACTGCGTCGTTTAGATCGAGCGCCGCTGCCTGTATGGCCGCAGGCGAAGGGCCAGTGCGCTCGGAAGCCGACACAGCCGTTGCTGATGCGCTTTGCGGGAATTCATGTCGGGAAGGCGTAGTCCGGGCCGTCACCGCGTCCACCATGACCCTCTCCTGTTTCGCCCGTTCTGGTCGAAAGTCGTCGTCAAGGCATCGCCGGTAGCCAAGGCATCCGGCCAATGTGAAACGCGGTCTTTAACAAGCCTTTAATCTTTCGCGTCGCTTCCGCGGCGATCGGCCTGGGATTGATGCGTTGCGCAGTCCGCAGCAATGCGCCTATCTTCGTCGCGAAATCGCGCCTTTTCCGAAGCGCATCGTCGGTCAACCGGAGGAAACCCATGTTTTTCACTCGCCGCGCGGCGCTCGCTGCGCTCGCCTTCACGACTGCGCTCGGTGTCTCGCCGGCCTTCGCCCAGAATGCCGAGAAGCCGAAGCTGACGCTGGGCGTCGGCGGCAAGCAGCTGCTCTACTATCTCCCGCTGACCGTCGCGGAGAAGAAGGGCTTCTTCAAGGATCAGGGGCTCGACGTCGAGATCAACGATTTCGGCGGCGGCGCCAAATCGCTGCAGGCGCTCGTCGGCGGCTCGGTCGATGTCGTCACCGGCGCCTATGAGCACACCATCCGCATGCAGGCCAAGGGCCAGGACATCCGCGCCGTGATCGAGCTCGGGCGCTTCCCGGCGATCACGATCGCGGTGCGCAAGGATCTCGCCGACAAGGTGAAGTCGGCGGCCGATTTCAAGGGCCTGAAGATCGGCGTCACCGCGCCCGGCTCCTCGACGGCGCTGACCGCGCAATACGCCATGGTCAAGGCGGGCCTGAAGGCGAGCGACGCCGCGATCATCGGCGTCGGCGCCGGCGCGAGCGCCGTCGCGGCGATCAAGCAGAAGCAGGTCGACGTGATCTCGCATCTCGACCCCGTCACCTCGAAGCTGGAATCGGACGGCGACATCGTCTCGCTGATCGACACCCGCACGGAGGCCGGTACCAAGGCGCTGTTCGGCGGCTCGAACCCGGCGGCGGTGCTCTATCTCAAGAACGACTTCGCCGAGAAGAATCCGGTGACGACGCAGAAGCTCGTCAACGCGCTGATGAAGTCGCTGAAATGGCTTGAGACGGCCAAGCCGCAGGATGTCGCCGACCTCGTGCCGCCGGAATACCATCTCGGCGACAAGCCGCTCTACCTGACCGCGGTGAAGAACTCGCAGGAGAGCTATTCGCGCACCGGCATCCCGACCGCCGACGCGATGAAGAGCATGTACGACTCGCTCAAGCTGCTCGACCCCGAGCTGACCAATTCGAATGTCGACCTGAGCAAGACCTTCATCGACTCGTTTGCGAAGAAGGCGGCGGCGGGGTCGTAATCCGGCTCCGGCTGGAGGCTGCGAAGGAGAAGGGCGCCGCTGCAAAGTGGCGCCCTTGCCATGCGAGCGTAACCGAACTGCCTGCTGGACTCGCAGCCGCTATGGCGCGAAGCTGCGCCGGTTGACGCTAGGAGAGGTCAGATGGCTGAGCGCTCCGACATCAAGGACTTGATCGAGAAGGCCTATGCAGCGCGCGTCAAAGGCGATCTCGACGCGTTGATGGACTATTTCCATCCCGATTGCCGGTTCCAGCTGATGGGAGCCGCGGAGCGCGAGGCGATTTGCCGGCCGCTGGAAGGTTGTGTGGCGGTGCGCGGTCAGATGGCCGAGTTCATCGGCGCCTTCACCTTCTCGAATTTCGAGACGCTCGATATCGTGGTCGAGGGCGATCGGGCCGCCTATCACTGGCGCGCCGATGTGACCTTCGTGCCGACCGGCCGCACCGAAACCTTCCAGACGCTCGACCTGCTGAGTTTCGAGGATGGCAAGGTGCGAAGCCTCGCACAGTTCACCGATACGGCCGGCGTAGCGCGTATCACGGCCGCGGTGGCCGGCTGAGTATTTTTCTCATCGCAGTCATCACCGCTTTCGATTTGCCAGCGACGCCGTAGCCGCTAGGTTCGCCGCCTCATATCGTCGAAGGCTGGCCTACCGTTCATGAACATCCTCTCGATCCAGTCCCATGTCGCCTATGGCCATGTCGGCAATGCCTCGGCCGTGTTCCCGATGCAGCGGCTCGGCGTCGAGGTCTGGCCGATCCACACGGTGCAGTTCTCGAACCATACCGGCTACGGTGCCTGGAAGGGGCAGGTCTTCGACGGTGCCACCATCGACGAGCTGATGGCGGGCATCGGCGAGCGCGGCGTGCTTGGAAAATGCGACGGCGTGCTCTCCGGCTATATGGGCTCGGCCGATATCGGCCACGCCATCCTCTCGGCGGTGGCCAAAGTGCGCGAGGCCAATCCCAAAACGATGTATTGCTGCGATCCGGTGATCGGCGATGTCGGCCGCGGCGTCTTCGTGAGGCCGGGCATCCCGGAGTTCATGCGCGAGCAGGCGGTGCCGGCGGCCGACATCGTCACGCCGAACCAGTTCGAGCTGGAATTGCTCACCGATGTCGAGGTCAGGACGCTGGCCGATGCGCACCGCGCCGTCGAGGCGCTGCGCGATGCCGGGCCGAAGGTCGTGCTCGTGACCTCGCTCATCACCAACGAGACACCCGACGATTCGATCGACCTGATGGCGGCGGACGGGCAGGGCACCTATCGCGTCCGCACGCCGAAGATCGACATCAACATCAACGGCGCCGGCGACGCGATTGCGGCATTGTTCTTCGTGCATTACCTGCGCGACGGCTCGGCTGCGAGCGCGCTCGGCAAGGCGGCGTCCTCGATCTATGGGCTGCTGAAACGGACCAAGGAAGCCGGCTCGCGCGAGATCCTGACCGTGGCGGCGCAGGACGAGTTCGTCACGCCCTCGCAGCTCTTCGCAGCCGAAGCGGTCTGACTGGTGCTGGTGCTTTCCTCAGCCCTCATCCTGAGGAGCCGCGCAGCGGCGTCTCGAAGGATGCTCCAGGAGGCTCTGGAACCAGCTGAAGCATCCTTCGAGACGCAGCCTTCGGCTGCTCCTCAGGATGAGGGCTCGCGTTGGATGCCGCGGAATATCATGGGCGTGCCATGAAGCTGCGCCTCGGCACCTTCAACGTAGAGAACCTGCTGACGCGCCATCGCTTCGAGCCCGGCGGGCGGACCGAGACGGCAGCGGCGATGTCGCTGTTCCATTTCCCACGCGCCGACGAGCGCGATGCGGTCGAGCGCTCGCTTGCGGTGGCACTCGAGGACGACAAGCGCCAGATGACGGCGCTCGCCATCGCCGAGGCCAATGCCGATCTCTGGATGCTGCAGGAGGTCGACTCGCTGGCGAGCCTACAGGCCTTCTTCGCCAACTACGTCCACCGCATCGCCGACCATCGCTACGGCCATTTCACGCTGCTCGACGGCAATGACCGGCGCAATATCGACATCGGCTTCGCCGCGCGGCGCGATCTGGTGAAGCCGCCGCAGGTCACGGTGCGCTCCCATAAGGGCATGAGTTTTGCCGATGCGCAGGCGTTCTCGCCCGGGATCGCCGCCTTCGGCATCAATCCGCGCGACAAGGTCTTCGCCCGCGATTGCCTGGCGGTCGAACTCGATTTCGGCGACCGGCGGCTTGCCCTGTTCGGCTGCCATTTCAAATCGATGAACAATGGCCGCGATGATGGCAGGCAGGCCACCCTGCCGATCCGCCGGGCCGAGGCGCTGGCGGTGAAGACGATCATCAAGGATTGGTTCGGCCCGGGCTGGCGCGAGGCGAACTGGGCGATCCTCGGCGATCTCAACGGCTACCGGATCGGGCTCGGGCCGCTGGCGGCGCCGGTCGACGAGGGCGACAGCGGCATCGAGCCGTTGCTGGAGGATTTCGCCGTCGATCCGATGGAGAGCCTGCCGCCGCATGAGCGCTGGACGCATTTCCGGCGCTACTGGTCGGAGGAGCGCCAGAGTCTGATCGATAGCCATATGCCGCTCGACCATATCCTGCTCTCGCCGACGCTGGCCGCGGCCAATCCGAACCCGGCGATGCAGATGATCCGGCGCGGGCTGCCCTATCGCGTGCCGCTCGACCCGCGCGAGGCCGACCGCTCGATGGCCAAGCTCGCTTTGACCTGCGATCGCTATCCGCGCGTCGGCTGGGACCGGCCGAAAGCCTCCGACCATTGCCCGCTGACGATCGAGCTGACGATCCCGAAGGAGACCGCATGAGCCGCCGCTTCGTCACGCTCGACGTGTTCACGACCAAGCCGCATGCCGGCAATCCGCTCGCCGTTGTGCTCGACAGCGAAGGGTTGGATACCACCGCGATGCAGGCGATCGCCCGCGAGTTCAACCTGTCCGAGACCGTCTTCGTCGCGCCGCCGGCCAATCCGGCCCATCGCGCCGCGATCCGCATCTTCACGCCGGGACAGGAACTGCCCTTCGCCGGCCATCCGACAGTGGGCACCGCCGCGTTGCTGGCGCTGCGTGATGCCGCCGAGGGACAGGCGGCGGACCGGCTCGTTCTGGAGGAGAAGGTCGGGCTTGTGCCCTGTGCTATCACACTCGGCAATGCGCGTTCGGCCCGCGCCACCTTCACCCTGCCGAAGCTGCCGGAGCAAATCGCGCAGCCTATCGCCGAGGCGGCGTTGGCGCAGGCGTTGGGGCTGGATGTGGCCGATCTCGGTTTCGAGGATCATCGCCCCAGCGCCTTTTCGGCCGGTGTCGCCTATACGATGGTGCCGGTTTCCGGCCGCGAGGCGATCGCAAAGGCGCGCGTCGCCGGGACCTTTGCGCAGGTCATGGCGGCTGCACCGAACGGCAACGCCTTCGTCTATTGCCGCCAGACAGAAGAGGCCGGTCATCACTATCACGCCCGCATGTTCTGGCCGGAGGCCGGCGTGACCGAGGACCCGGCGACCGGCTCGGCTGTCGCCGCCTTCGCCGGCGCGATCATGGCGTTCGACCGGCCGGGCGATGGCACGCACCGCCTCGTCATCGAGCAGGGCTACGAGATGGGCCGACCCTCGCAGATCGAGTTGACGCTGACGGTCGCGGGCGGCGCGCTCGTCTTGGCGACGATCGGCGGCGCCGCAGTCGTCATGAGCGAGGGCGTGCTGCTGTGACTGGCGTCGTCGACGGAACGATCGTCGCGCTCGATCGCGTCGAGGCGCAGGTCGAGACTTTCGATTGGGGCTTTGCCCGCGAGCGCGCTGACGAGATCGCGGCGCATTGGGCTGCGGTCAGCGCCGGCAAGCCGGCGATGTTCAACGGCCGCGTCATGCTGCAGCACCGCGCTGCGATCGAGGACGGCGTGTTCCATGCCGGCTATTTCGGTGCCGATTACGCCGCCTTCCTGGCCTGGCGCGATTTCGGCCTGCCGAAGCCGACGATCCGCAACGGCTTCGCCATGGCGGCGCTGCGGGCTGCTGACGGCGCCTTCCTGCTCGGCCGGATGGGCGACCACACCGCCAACCCCGGCAAGGTCTATTTCGCCGCTGGCACACCGGATGAGGAGGATGTCCGCCCCGACGGCACGCTTGATCTCGCCGGAAGCGTGACCCGCGAGCTCTGCGAGGAGACCGGGCTGACGCTCGACGAGATTTCCGTCGAGGAGCGCTGGACGGCGGTGATCGTGCCGGGGCGGGTGGCCTTCATGCGGCCGGTCGGGATCGACCTCCCGGCAGAAGCTGCACGCGAGCTGATGCTGGAGCGGATCGCGCAGCAGGACGAGCCGGAACTCTCCGACATCGTGATCGTCCGCAATCTCGCCGATTGTGCGGGTTACGACATGCCGCCCTTCATGACGTCCTATCTCGTTCATATGTTCGGGCGGGATTGACCCTTTACCGATCGAGGTTGCCGATGGCCGATGCGTCCGAAGTCCTTGTCCTGCCTGAAGGCAACCCGTTCGGGCGCGCCTGGGAGACGCCATTCGGCCTGCCGCCCTTCGCGCAGATCACACCGGAACACATCAAGGAAGCCTATCCGGCGGCGCTGGAACAGCACCGGGCCGAGGTCGAGGCGATCAAGGCCGAGAAGGCGGCTCCGAGCTTCGCCAACACGATCGAGGCGCTGGAGCGCTCGGCCCGCGGCATGAGCCGGCTCGGCGGCGTATTCTACAATCTCGCCGGGGCCGACACCAACGAGGCGCTGCAAGCGATCGAGCGCGAGATGTCGCCGGTGATGTCGCGGCACTGGTCGGCGATCATGATGGATCACGATCTCTTCGCCCGCGTCGATGCGGTGTTCGAGGCGCGCGAGGGCCTCGAGCTCAGCGAAGAGCAGTTGCGCCTGCTGGAGCGGACGCATCGCGGCTTCATCCGCTCGGGCGCCAGGCTCGAAGGTGAGGCCAAGGCGAGGCTCGCTGCGATCAACGAGCGGCTGGCCGGCCTCGGTACCAGCTTCGGCCAGAACCTCCTGAAGGACGAGGCGAGCTATGCGCTGATCATCGAGGACGAGGCCGATCTCGACGGCCTGCCGCCCTTCGTCGTCGCGGCGATGGCGCGCGCTGCCGCCGATCGCGGCCAGGACGGCAAGCATGCGGTGACGCTGGCGCGCTCGATCATCGAGCCCTTCCTGACCTTCTCGACAAAGCGCGAGCTGCGCGAGCAGGCCTTCGCCGCCTGGAGCAAGCGCGGCGAGAATGGCGGCGAGACCGACAACCGCGCCATCGTCGCCGAGATGGTGAATCTCCGGGCCGAGAAGGCCAAGCTCCTCGGCTTTGCGACCTTCGCCCATTTCAAGCTCGACGATTCCATGGCGAAGACGCCGGAGAATGTGCGCAACCTGCTCGAGCTGGTCTGGAAGCCGGCCCGCGCCCGCGCCGGGCAGGAGGCCGCGGACCTCGCCGCGCTCGCCCAGAGCGAGGGCGAGAACGCGCCGATCCGCCCGTCCGACTGGCGCTTCTATGCCGAGAAGGTCAGGCAGAAGACCTATGCGCTCGATGAAGCCGTGCTGAAGCCCTATCTCCAGCTCGACAAGATCATCGCCGCTTCCTTCGACACGGCGGGCAAGCTGTTCGGGCTCTCCTTTGCCGAGCGCCCGGACCTCAAGGGCTATCATCCTGATGTCCGCGTCTTCGAGGTGACGGAGACCGCCAGCGGCCGGCATATCGGCCTCTTCCTCGGCGATTATTTCGCCCGCGCCTCGAAGCGCTCGGGCGCCTGGATGAGCGCCTATCGCGGCCAGCGCAATTTCGACGGCGAGGTCCGGCCGATCATCGTCAACGTCTGCAATTTCGCCAAGCCCGCCGAGGGCAAGCCGGCGCTGCTCTCGATCGACGATGCCCGCACGCTGTTCCACGAGTTCGGCCATGCCCTGCACGGCCTGCTCTCGGACGTGCACTACGGCTCGCTCGCCGGCACCTCGGTCTCGCGCGACTTCGTCGAACTGCCCTCGCAGCTCTACGAGCACTGGTTCCTGACCAGGGAGGTCATGCAGCGCTTCTGCCTGCATGCCGAGACCGGAGAGCCGATCCCGGACGAGCTGATCGAGAAGATCAAGCGGGCGCAGACCTTCAACCAGGGCTTCGCCACGGTGGAGTACACCTCATCGGCGCTGGTCGATCTGGCCTTCCACTCGCTGGAAGCGCCGGCGGAGGTCGATCCGCTCGCCTTCGAGGCGAAGGAGCTGGCGCGGATCGGCATGCCCGCCGAGATCACCATGCGGCACCGCACGCCGCATTTCTCGCATGTGTTCTCGGGCGACGGCTATTCGGCCGGCTATTACAGCTATCTCTGGTCGGAGGTGATGGACGCCGACGCCTTCAACGCCTTCATCGAGGCGGGCAACGTCTTCGCACCCGAAGTCGCCGGCAAGCTCAAGCGCTACATCTATTCGGCCGGCGATACGCGCGATCCGGCCGAGGCCTATACGCTGTTCCGCGGCCGCCTGCCGACGCCGGATGCGCTCTTGGAGAAGCGGGGGCTGGCGGCCTGAGCCGCCGCCTTTACTCCCGCGCCAGCACGACCAGGCGCGCGCCGCGCCCGCTCAGCAGGATGAGCGCGCCGCGCTCGAACCGCCAGCTCCGCGTCGCTTCCAGCGCTGCGCGGAACTGGTTCTCGACCTGCATGCGTGGCTCCGGACAGGCCATCATCGTGCCGACCAGCGGCCCGAAGCGGATCGACCTGTCGCGGATCGTGGCCTGCCCACCCATGCCGTTGCAGCCGCTATGGGCCGAGACGCGCCCATCCGACTCGATCTTCAGCGTGGGGCGTACGCCTTCGGGGAGAGGCCTGCCGCGCAGGCTCTCAACTCGCCAGGAGCCGGTCGGGCCACCGATATCGGCCGGCGGCGCGATGCGTTGGACGACGATCTCGCCGCTCGCGCCCGGCACGAGTGCGGCATGGTGCTCCGTCGTGGTGAACCAGAGCTGGCCGCGGACCCTGATCTCGGCACGCAATGCGTAGCGGTGGCCGGGCCGGATCACGGCGTCGTTGAAGCGTAAGCGATAGGGGATCGGCACCTGCCGGCGCGTGACGATGCGCGTGCGGGCGATGGTGCGGGACGGCGCGTCGGCCAGCGAGACGTCGAGCAGGCTGACCTCGACCACGGCGCCCGGCGGCAGCGCGATCCGCTCACGATAGGTGACCGTGCCCGAGAGCGTGCGCGGTGTGGCGAGCGCGGGCAGCGGCAGCGCCGCCAGCGCGAGCGGCATGGCGGCGAAGATGCGACGGGTGATCATGGTCCGGCTTTCCCTCGGGTCCTGTCGGCATTCGCCCTGCGAATACCTGCCACCCCCAAGGGAGCGCCGCAATCAGGTGCGCCTTGCCTGTGACCGAAGCGAGGCCGGGCTCACGGATAGCCGAACTTGCTCCGCGTCGCGCGAATCTGGGAGATCGCGCCGGCATCGTTGCCGGCGGCGCAGCTCTTGCGGGCGTTGTCGATCTCGGCGCTGACGCGGGTATGGACGCCCTTGGTGGTGTGGCCAGTCGAGAGGTCGTTGTCCATCACCGCCTGGAAGCGATCGACCTCGCCGGCGCAGCCCGAGCCGCTCGGCATCCGGAAGGTGTTGGGTGTCACGCCGGTCGGTGCCTGGGCGGGCGAGGGCGCCGGCGGCGGGCCAGCACTCTGGCAGGCCGCGAGGGAAAGGCCGAGGGCGGCGGCGAGGAAGGCGGCGCGCATGGACGGAGCTCCGGCTGGTCGAGACCGAACCATGGGTGATTCCGTCTGCGAGGCAAAGGTCTCCGCGGTGAGAAACCCCGCTCAGCCCTGATCGGGCAGGAAGAGGGCGATGACGGTGAAGCAAGCCGCCGCCGCGACCGCCAGCCAGATCGCGTACAAGCCGATCTGGCCGTAGGCGAAACCTCCGAGGATCGCGCCGACGAGGAGGCTGAGCCACAAAGTGAGATGGCGCAGGAAGGCGAGCTTCGGCCCACCGAGCAGGGCGCCGGCGAGCCGCTGTCCCATCTTGACCAAGGTACCGGTCATATAGGTCAGGCCGATCGTGACCTCGCCGTCGCGCTGGAAGACGGCGTTCTCGGCGCCCATGGCGAGTGCGAGAAAGCCGGCGGCGGCAATGCCGAGCCCGATGGTGTCGAGCCCGGCCGAGAGGGCGAGCGTGAGGGTGACGAAGGCGAGCACCGCCGCCTGGCGCCGTCGCCCGCCGGCATGGCCGGCGAGCGAGCCGCAGACCACGCCGAACACGAAGAGGACGATGATCATGCCGGCCAGCAGGATGCCGTCCAGGCGGCCTTGCGCCAGCTCGATGCCGAGGCGGGTGGTGTTGCCGGTCATGAACGAGACGAAGAAGCCACCGAGGCTGAGGAAGCCGAGGGCGTCGACGAAGCCGGCAAGCGCGGAAAGGCCCATGGCGAGCCCGATGGCGGGACGGTCATAGCGCTGCATCGTCGCGGCACTCCGGTCAGGCGGGCCGGTCTGCGATGCGCGCGACAGCCGGCCGAATCACGCGCGATCAGGTTAGCCATTGACCGCCATCTGTGCGCACTTACTCCCGTCACAATTCGACTGAACGCTGGCCGCCATGACCGTGCTGCACACCACCGAGCTCGAAATCTTCGCCGACTACTTCCAGTTCTATCTCCAGGACGAGGCGGTCGACGAGGATTGGGGGACGTTCTGGACCGACGAGACGGTCGAGCGGATGCTCGCCGTCGGCGAATGCTCGGTCGGTATCGCTACGGCGCGGAATATGAACGTCCCGGTCGTGCTCTCGGTGCATGACGCGGCGCCGGAGGCCGATTTCGGCGAGTGGGAGCTGGTCAATGAGTGCTCCTTCCGCGTGCGCTCCGGCCAGATGATGGTGATCGGCTGCACCGAAGGCTCGCCGCAGGAGCGGGCGCGCTTCTCGCTCACGCCGGGGAGCTATCGTCTGCGGGTCTCCTATGTCGGCCTCGACACGCTGAGCGATGACGGGCTGGAGGGAGACGATTTCTATCGCTTGCAGATCTGGCCGGGGCCGCGCGCCGGGACCAGGACGCTGAAGGAACGGGCGGGCGCCGCAGGCTGACCACGCACGAACGTTCAAGACCTTTCCGCCTTGCCTTCCTATCCTCCGATCCGGTAGACAGCTTTCGTCGAGACGAGGATCGTTCGTGGCCGCATTCGCCACCCATGCCGAGAGCCAGAACCGCGCTGCTGCGCGGACTGCCGGCATGTGCGCTCCGTCGCGCGCTCCCTCGCTCCTTGGTCAGCTGCTTCTTCTTACCTGCCCCTGAGGGCCGGCCGGGCACGTGTGCCTGGGCGCTCAGGGGATGACGAGAACATAAGCTTCAGACCTCGCGCGCCAGCCCGAACCGAGATGCGGCGCGCCGACCAGGGACAAGACCCATGAGCAATGCAGGTAACGCCGTGTCCGCCAAGGACCGGGTTCTGATCTTCGACACCACCTTGCGTGATGGCGAGCAATGCCCCGGCGCGACCATGACCTTCGAGGAGAAGCTCGAGGTCGCCGACATGCTGGACGCGATGGGTGTCGACATCATCGAAGCCGGCTTCCCGATCGCCTCGGACGGTGATTTCGAGGCGGTCTCGGCCATCGCCTCCCGGATCAAGCGTGCAACCGTCGCGGGTTTGGCGCGGGCGATCCCTGCCGACATCGCCCGCGCCGGCGAGGCGGTGCGCCATGCTGCGAAGCCCCGCATCCACACCTTCGTTTCGACCTCGCCGATCCATCTGCAGTACCAGATGCGCAAGAGCGAGGAGGAGGTGCTGGAGATCATCACCAGGACCGTGACGCAGGCGCGCAACCTGGTCGAGGATATCGAATGGTCGGGGATGGATGCGACCCGCACGCCGATCGACTATCTCTGCCGGGCGGTCGAGACTGCGATCCGGGCCGGTGCGACCACGATCAACCTGCCCGACACGGTCGGCTATGCCACCCCGGACGAATATCGCGCCATGTTCAGGGCCGTGCGCGAGCGCGTGCCGAATGCCGACAAGGCGATCTTCTCGGCGCATTGCCACAATGATCTCGGCCTCGCCGTCGCCAATTCGCTGGCGGCGATCGAGGGCGGCGCGCGCCAGGTCGAGTGCACGATCAACGGCATCGGCGAGCGCGCCGGCAATGCGGCGCTGGAGGAGATCGTGATGGCGCTGCGGGTGCGCGGCGATGTCATGCCCTACGATACCGGCATCGACGCGACCTATCTGATGCGCACCTCCAAGGCGGTCTCGAGCGCCTGCTCCTTCCCGGTCCAGTACAACAAGGCGATCGTCGGCCGGAACGCCTTCGCCCATGAGAGCGGCATCCACCAGGACGGGATGCTGAAGCACCAGCAGACCTATGAGATCATGACCCCGGCCTCGGTCGGCGTGACCAAGACTTCGCTGGTGATGGGCAAGCATTCTGGCCGCGCCGCCTTCCGCTCGAAGCTGAAGGAGATGGGCTACGAACTCGGCGACAACCAGCTGGAGGATGCCTTCACCCGCTTCAAGGCGCTCGCCGACCGCAAGAAGCACGTCTACGACGAGGATATCGAGGCGCTGGTCGACGACAATCTCGCCACTGCCCATGACCGGGTGAAGCTGGTCTCGCTGACGGTGATCGCCGGCACGCGCGGCCCGCAGCGCGCCATGCTGAAGCTCGACATCGACGGCCGGGTCGCGGCCGAGGAAGCAGAGGGCAATGGGCCGATCGACGCCGTGTTCAACGCGGTCAAGGCGCTGGTCCCGCATGAGGCGGTGCTGGAGCTCTACGATGTCCATGCCGTCACCGAAGGCACCGACGCGCAGGCCGAGGTCACCGTGCGTCTTGGCCAGAACGGCGCAGGCGTGACCGGGCGCGGCGCCGATCCGGACACGCTGGTTTCCTCCTGCAAGGCCTATCTGGCGGCGCTCAACAAGCTGGTTGCCCGCGGCAGCCGCATGCATGCGCAGGCTGCCGAGTAACGTTCGGAATTAGCCGATCGACGAGCCGGTGTGTCATGCTGTGACCAGCGTGGCACACCGGCTCAATTTTTGCTTTCCACAGGAACAAAGTCTGGATTCGCAAAACAGGTGTCGCTCTGATGTGCGCGGGGGATCACTGCGAGACGTTTTCGATGAAGTTGCTGCGTCTCATGTCGGTCGGCGCCTTTGCCATGCTGGCTGCCTACCCCGCTGTGGCTTATTCACCCGCCTCGGTGCAAGAGCGTGCCGAACAGGCACAGGAGCGCGTGCGCCTGTGCATGGGCGCGATCGAGGCCGGCAGCGCCGAGCGGCGCGCAGCTTGCGACGAGAGCCTTGGCAGCGAACTCAATCGCGCTGTCCGGGCCGACCTGCTCGCCAGCCGCGGCTGGATCTCCGAAGCTGCGAACGCCCTCGATGAGGCGCTGCGCGATTTCGACGCCGCGCTCAAGGCGGTGCCGAATCACCTGGCTGCCCTGCGCGGCCGGGCCCATACGCTGTCCGAGCTCGGCCGGCATGTCGAAGCTGCGGCGCTGATCGAGCGGGCGATGGCCATCGGCGGGCGCGCGACGCTCCTGGCCGACCGCGCCCTGCTGCGTGAGCGCGCCGGCAACATCGCCGGAGCCCGCGCCGATCTCGACGGCGCCATTGCGCTCGATCCGTCCAATAGCTGGGCGCGCGGGACGCGCGGACGGTTCCTGCAGGACGAGAGCGAGCACGAGGCGGCCCTGGTCGATTTCGATGCCGCGCTGGCGCTCGAGCCCGAGGTCACGTCCTATCATTACCGCCGCGGCCTTTCGCTCGCTGCGCTTGGCCGGCCGCGCGAGGCGATCGGCGCTTTTAACGGCGCCCTGCGGCTGGAGCCGAACGTCGCCCAGGTCTGGCTGGAGCGCGGGCGGGCCTTCGAGGCGCTGGGCCATGGGGGCCCGGCGCTGGCCAGCTATGAGCGGGCCTTGCGTCTCGATGCCAGGCACGAGGCCGCTCTGTCGCGGCGTGCCTTCCTGCTGCAGCGCACCGGCCGCGTCGACGAGGCGGTCGCCGCCTATGACCGGCTGCTAGCGGTTCAGCCGCGCGCTGCTTTCGGCCTGAACAACCGGGCCGGCCTGCTCGCAGGGCTCGGCCGGCGCGAAGAGGCGCTCGGTGATCTCGACCGCGCCATCGCGCTGGTGCCCGGCGACGGCAACGCGCTGCGCAACCGCGCCCAGATGCTGCTGGGGCTCGGCCGCAACGACAAGGCGCTGCGCGATCTCGACCGGGCCGGACCCGGCCATGACGCCGGAGCCTGGCACGGCATGCGCGGCGATGCGCTGCTGGCGCTCGGTCGCCCGGTTCCGGCGCTGGAGGCTTATCGCGCTGCGCTCGCCTTGAAGCCGCAGGACCGCCCGACGCTGTTCGGCTTCGGCCTGGCACAGGAAATCCGCGGCGATCGCAGCGCCGCGGCTGCCGCCTATGGCGCGCTGCTCGCGGTCGATCCGGAGCATGAGGGAGCGCTCGAACGCCGCGAGGAGTTGCTGCCGGCGCTCGGCCGCTCGATCGAGGTCTGGCCGGCCCGCCTTGCGGGACTGTGGCGCGATGCGGGCGCCGCTTACGAGCGCGAGCGGGATGCTTTGCAGGGCTTCTACCGCGCGCTGCGCACGCAGCCGCAGCAGCCGATCCTGGCCTTGCCGACCCCGCCCAATCCGCTCGCGGCGCTCGATGCCGCCCTTGCGCTCGACGCCTTCGACGTGCCTCGCCTGATCCGCCGGGCGCAGTTCAGCATCGGCCAGCCGCAGCGCGAGGCGCAGGCGCGGAGCGATCTCGCCGTCGCCTTGCTGCTCGAGCCGGAAAACCCGGCGGCGCTGGTGCAGCGCGCCCGGCTGAGCTTCCGCGACGGCGCCTTCGCCGCCGCCCAGGCCGATGCGGAGGCGGCGCTGCGTAACGAGCCGCGCTCGATCGAAGCGCTGTTCCAGCGGGCGCGGGCGCTGACGGCGCGCGGCCAATTGAGCGCAGCGCTCAAGGCCTATGACGACGTCGTCGCGGTCGCGCCTGCCAATGCCGCGGCCCTGCTCAACCGGGCCCTGCTGTTGCAGCATGCGCGCGAGTATGAACGCGCGCTGGCCGATCTCGACGCCGCGGTCGCGGCCAACCGGGCCGATCCCGATGGCTGGGTGGCGCGCGCCGCCTTGCGCATCGCGCTCGGGCAGACCGATGCGGCGATCGCCGATTTCGACCGGGCGCTGTCGCTCGATGCTCGGCTTGGCCAGGCCTGGTATGGCCGCGCCCTCGCGCATCAGCGCCGCGGCGACGCGGCCGAAGCGGCGGCCGACTTCGCCAAGGCGCAGGCGCTCGATGCCAAGGCTGAGGAGCGCTACCGCGCCATCAGCATGGCGCCCTGACGGCACGTGCTCGGACCGGCCGGCCGCGACCCGGCTTGATCGTCGCCAACACGAGGCAGCGCCCTCGTGGGAGCCGAGCTTAGGCCGTTCCTTAACCATTTTGCGGGCAGCTTGGGCCTTGGAAACGAGCCCGGGCAATGGCCGACGAGACGCAAAGAGATTCCCTGTTCGCGCCCGCAGCGCCGAATTCACGCCTCGCCATCTTCGGTGTCGACGATGCGACGCTGAAGCTCGCCCAGGTTCTTGCGCCGACTCTGGACGCCGCGATCGATGCGGCAATGGCCCTGCACTTCGAGCGGCTCGATGGGCATCCGACCATGGGGCCCGCCTCGCGCGCCCATGGTGCGGAGCTGCGAGCCGAGATGGCGCAGCATGCCCGCACGCTGTTCGAAGCCAGGTTCGACGACGCCTATGCGGCGTCGCTGCGACGGGCCGTGCAGGCTGAGACAGCATCGCCCTTCGGCCCACGCACGCATGCGGTGCTGGCGATGACGGCGATGCGCTCCGTGTTTCCCGAGATTGCGCGGCGGCACCGTTTTTCTCCCGAGCGGACGGCGCGGGACTGCGTCAAGCTGGCGGAGTTCCTGATCGTCGACCTCGTCAATGCGCTCGGCGATATCCATGCGATGCGGGCCGAGCAGACGACGCGTTACGTCACTGACATCGCCGCACTCGCCGACGATTTCCGCGGGCAGGTCGAGCAGGTCTCGAGCGAGACGGAGGAGGCCGCGGCGACGCTGAGCCGGGTCGCGGAAAGCTCGGCTTCGGCGTCCCGACGCGCCGGCGAGACATCCGACGCCAGCCGGCAGAGCTGGGACAAGGTGCGCGAACGCGCGGCGCAGACCGTCGATTCGATCGGCCAGTTGCGGCTGTCGATCGGCGAAATCGACCGGCGGACGCAGGAGAGCGCCGGGATCGCGGCCGAGACGGTGACGGCGGCGGGGGAAGCGCGCCGGACCATCGAGAGCCTGGCCGCGCTCGTCTCCGAGGTCGGCTCGGTTGTCGGCCTGATCTCGGAGATCGCCGCGCAGACCAATCTGCTCGCCCTCAACGCCACCATCGAGGCGGCGCGCGCCGGGGAGGCCGGGCGGGGCTTTGCCGTGGTGGCGAGCGAGGTGAAGTCGCTGTCGGCTCAGACCAGCGGGGCGACGGAAGCGATCGGCAGCCGGATCGAGGCGATCAGGCAGGCCACTTCGCGTTGCGTCGACGCGATGGCGCGGATCGATCAGTCGGTCTCCGGTATGGCGGGGAACACCTCGGCGGTCGCCGGCGCGGTCACGCAGCAATTCGCGGTCAGCGAAGGCATCGCCCGCGACGCGCAGGCGACCACCGACGAGATCGAGGCGGCATTAACGCTTGCAGCCGAGGCGCTCAGCGCCATGGAGCAGGTCGGGGCCTCGGTCGACGAGATGAACACGCGCTCGGCCGCCGTCGGCACCGTCGCCGCGGGTCTCGCCGAGAACCTCAACCGCTTCGTCAAATCGGTTTCCGACCGGCTGACGGCCTGATTCACCGTTTTGCGGTGGACGGCGCCTGCCGCTCGCTTGGCGCAGGCCCGATTCTTGCCACTATTAAATCCCGGTGCGCGCAGGCGCGATGGCTGGGAGCGGGCTAGATGGCTGGCTATTTTCCGAACTGGACCTTGAAGACCTCCGGCGACGTCATGCCGGATGAGCGCCTGCCGACCGGGCAGACGATCATCGCCGGCCTGCAGCATGTCGTCGCCATGTTCGGCGCGACCGTGCTGGCGCCGATCCTGATGGGCTTCGACCCCAACGTCGCGATCTTCTTTTCCGGCATCGCGACGCTCTTGTTCTTCGTCATCACCGGCGGGCGTTTGCCGAGTTATCTCGGCTCCTCCTTCGCCTTCATCGGCGTCGTCATCGCCGCGACCGGCTATGCCGGCACCGGCCCCAACGCCAATCTGCCGGTCGCGCTCGGCGGTATCATCGCCTGCGGCGCGGTCTACGCCCTGATCGGCCTCATCGTGCAGGGCGTCGGCACGCGCTGGATCGAGACCTTGCTGCCGCCAGTGGTGACCGGCGCGGTCGTCGCCGCGATCGGCCTCAACCTGACCGCGGTCGCGATGAACATGATCTCGGCCAGCGCCTACACCAAATGGATCGCGCTGTTCACGGTCGTCGCCGTGGCGCTGATCGCCGTCTATGGCCGCGGCCTGGTCCAGCGCCTGCCGGTGCTGATCGGCGGGCTTGCGGCCTATATCCTCTACGCGGCGACCGCGACGAGCTTCGGCGCACCGCCGGTCGATTTCGGCAAAGTCGCGGCCGCCGCATGGTTCGGCCTGCCGAACTTCGTCGCGCCGGTGTTCGACGCCAAGGCGATCGCGTTGATCGTCCCGGTCGCGATCATCCTGGTCGCGGAGAATCTCGGGCACATCAAGGGCATCTCGGTGATGACCGGGCGCAATCTCGACGGGCTGATCGGGCGCGGCTTCTTCGCCGACGGCGTCGGCACCATGATCGCCGGCTCCGGCGGCGGCACTGGCGTCACCACCTATGCCGAGAACATGGGCGTGATGGCGGTGACGCGGGTCTATTCGACGCTGGTCTTTGTCGCCGCCGGCGTGATCGCGCTGCTGCTCGGCTTCTCGCCGAAATTCGGCGCGGTGATCGGCACGATCCCGGTCGCGGTGCTGGGCGGGCTCGCCGTCGTCGTCTTCGGCCTGATCGCCGCGACCGCAGGCCGGATATGGGTCGAGAACAAGGTCGACTTCTCGCAGCCGAAGAATCTGCTGACGGTGGCGACCGCGCTGATTCTCGGTGCGGGTGATCTCAAGCTGCCGATCTTCGGCTATGAGCTCGGCGGCATCGGCACGGCGACCTTCGCCGCGATAGCTCTCTACCATCTGCTCAACCGCCGCCAGGCGGCCTGAATCTTTCAGAAATGGCCCGCTGTGCCTCCGGCTCGGCAGGCTTTCCGGCGTCTCATCGTGAGGCGAGGGGAAACCATCCAAAACGAGTTTGCATATTTCTGTCGCAAACGGGTGGACAGGGCCGGGGGTGTTTGCTACATCGCCGGCCGTCGGGACGCGGTCCACGCCTCGCCGACGACGTCTTCGTGGCGTATGGGTGATTAGCTCAGTTGGTAGAGCAGCTGACTCTTAATCAGCGGGTCGTAGGTTCGAGCCCTACATCACCCACCACGGACATCAGATACTCAGCGAACATCGGTTGAGGGCAGGGCGCGAATGGCGCCCTTTTTCGTGTTCGGATCGTGCCATGTTGCCGGGACGGCGCTGGTCGGCAGCCACATCACGCTCAAATCCGCGCAGCCGCCCATGCGCCTTGTGGCGCGGCATGCGTTGCCGGCATCGCGGCGGCCCTCTATCCCTGGCCGAGGGAAGAGACACGAAGGATAGGGCGACCATGGCCGGCGAGACCAGCATCGGCAGCTTCGACTACGTCATCATCGGCGCCGGCTCGGCCGGTTGCGTGCTGGCCAACCGGCTCTCGGCCAATCGCCGGCGCAAGGTGCTGATCGTCGAGGCCGGCGGCAAGGATGACTGGATCTGGCTCCACATCCCGGTCGGCTATCTCTACGCCATCGGCAATCCACGGGCCGACTGGCTGTTCCAGACCGAGATCGAGGCTGGGCTTGGCGGCCGTGTCCTCGCCTATCCGCGCGGCAAAGTCGTCGGCGGCAGTTCGGCGATCAACGCGATGATCTATATGCGCGGCCAGGCGGCCGATTATGACGGCTGGCGCCAGCAGGGCTTGACCGGCTGGGGCTGGGACGATGTCCTGCCGCACTTCCTCAAGCATGAGGACCATATCGCTCCGCAGGGCCCGTTCCATCGCGCCGGCGGCGAGATGCGCGTCGAGCATCCGCGCGTGCGATGGGACATTCTCGATGCGTTGCGCGATGCGGCCGAGGCGGCCGGCATCCGCAAGATCGACGACTTCAACACCGGCGACAACGAGGGCTCATCCTATTTTCAGGTCACCCAGAAGCGCGGCCGCCGCTTCAGCGCGGCGCGCGCCTTCCTGGAGCCGGCGCTCGACCGCGACAACCTCCGGGTCGAGCTCGGCTGCATGGTCGAGCGCATCGTCGTCGAGGACGGCCGCGCGACCGGCGTCGTGCTGACGCGTGACGGCGAGCGCTATCTGGCCGAAGTCTCGGGAGAAGTGCTGCTCAGCGCCGGCTCCGTCGGCTCGCCTGCCATTCTCGAGCGCTCCGGCATCGGCGACGGCGAGCGCCTCAGCGGGCTCGGCATCGAGACCGTCCGGCATGCGCCCGGCGTCGGCGAGAATCTGCAGGACCATCTGCAGCTGCGGCCGATCTACAAGGTCGAGGGCGTGCGCACGCTCAATACCGACTATGCCAAGCTCTGGCGCCGGCCCTTGATGGCGCTGGAATATGCGGCGCGCCGCACTGGCCCCTTGACCATGGCGCCCTCGCAGATGGGCGCCTTCGCCAGATCTGCGCCGCACTACGCCACCGCCAATCTCGAATTCCATTTCCAGCCGCTTTCGCTCGACAAATGGGGCGATGGCTTGCACCCGTTCGGCGCTTTCACCGCCAGCGTCTGCAACCTGCGCCCGTCGAGCCGTGGTAGCGTCCACCTCAAATCCGCCGACCCGGCCGCGGCGCCGGCGATCGCGCCGAACTACCTCGCGACCGACGAGGACCGGCAGGTCGCGGTCGACGCGCTGAAGCTCGCTCGCCGCATCGTCGCGCAGAAGCCGCTCGCCCGCTTCAAGCCGCAGGAATATCTGCCGGGCCCCGGCTTTGAGAGCGACGAGGCGCTGGCCGAGGTCGCCGGGCGGATCGGCACCACGATCTTCCATCCGGTCGGCACGGTGAAGATGGGCCGCGACGACGACACCATGGCCGTGCTCGACGAGCGCCTGCGCGTCCGGGGCATTGCGGGCCTGCGCGTCATCGACGCCTCGGTGATGCCGGCGATCACCTCCGGCAACACCGCCGCGCCGGCGATGATGATCGGCGAGAAGGGTGCGCAGATGGTGGGCGAGGACGCGCGGTAGGAGCTCCGAATCTGAGAGGGTAAGGACACTGCGCTGCGGCTCAAATGGAGCATGGCAGGGCCAGATATGACTGGCTGGCAACATTCGGCTCGTTCGTGTGACGATCGCCCGGCCGTGAGCTTTACTTTCCGGGCGAACGCCAGCACGACAAAGTGATCGCTGCAGATTCACCTGCAGCCTGAGAGGTAGGCCGGGGGGCTTTCGTGGCGTCGGCGCTCATTGCCGGGATTGAGAGGCCGGCTGTTGTGCGGCTTGCCGCGCGTCTGCGTGCGGACACGGCGCTCGCGCTGTTGTGCTCCGTGCTGGCCGGCCCGGTGCTGGCCAATGGCGGCGCTGGCGGCGGGACAGCCTTCGGAGTGGGCGGCAATGGCGGCGTCGACAATCTGACCGGTGCCGGCGATCCCGGCATTGCCGGCAGCAATACCACCCCTGGCGCCAGCGGCGGTGGCGGCGGTGGCGCCGGCGCTGGAACGGGTGGAGCAGGCGGTGCAGGTATCACCACCCTCGATGGAACCTCCGGAAGAGGCGGCGATGGCGGCGCCCATGGCTATGTCGGCGCGACGCTGCCGGCCACCGCGACGCCCGGCCAGGCCGGTGGAGACGGTGGGAACGGTGCTTATAACAACGGTGCGCCGATTGTCGGCGGTGGCGGCGGTGGCGCGGGCGGCTACGGCGCCGTTGTCACGGGGCCCGGCCCGTCCGGAACGGTATCGGGTTCCATCACCGGCGGTAAAGGTGGTGATGGCGGCAGCGCCGGCGCCAATGTCGGAGGAAGCATGGGCTTCGGCCGCGGCGGCTCCGGTGGCTCCGGAGGCTCCGGGCTCGTCCTTACGGCTGGCGGCGCGACGCTGACGGTCACCGGTACGATCCGGGGTGGCGACGGCGGGGCAGCCGGTGCGAGCGGGACCGCCGGCGGTGCAGCAGCGCCCACTGCCGGTGCCGGCGGCGCCGGCATCGTCGGCGCGAACCTGACGATCACCAATAGCGGCACGATCGCGGGCGGCGTGTCCGGTAGCGGGACCCAAGCGGCGGCGATCCATTTCACCGGCGGCGCCAACACGCTGAGCTTCAGCAATGCCACCTCCGGGCTGACCGGCGGCATCGTCGTCGACAGCGGCACGCTGACCTTCAACCAGCCGACCGCCGTCACGGTCGGCAACGTCATCAGCGGCGGCGGCGGTGTGACCAAGGACGGCGCCGGCACGTTGACCCTGACCGGCGCC
>JAESGH010000338.1_pt1 | contig 44870 bp, 44 predicted proteins | sample 9269641 | NCBI WGS metagenome assembly JAESGH01 (sample SAMN14515345, study PRJNA621665) | algae metagenome | isolation source: Phormidium tanganyikae FI6-MK23 and co-occurring heterotrophs from granitic... | place: USA: Fort Irwin, California | collected 1998-05-24
TGAGTGCTTCTTCCGAAGTGCCGAAGGCGGCGGCCTCGTACTTCACCCCGAGCTTGCGGAAATAGTCGGCGAGGTTGAGCTCGCTGGTCGTGCCCTGCGCGACGCAGACCGAGGCGCCGCCGAGCTGGGCGGCCGAGGAGACGCCGAGCTTCTTCGAGACCATGAAGCCCTGGCCGTCATAATAATTGACGGTGGTGAAGGTGACGCCCTGGCCAGCATTGCGCGACAGCGTCCAGGTGGTGGTGCGCGGCAAAACGTCGATCTCGCCGGCCTGCAAGGCGATCAATCGATCCTTGGAGGTCAGCGGCACGAAGCCGGCTTTCTCGGTGTCGTTGAAGATGACCGCGGCCAGCGCTCGGCAGACATCGATGTCGAAGCCTTCCCAGCGGCCATTGGCGTCCTGCGTCGAGAAGCCGGCAACGCCGGGGCTGGTGCCGCAGATGATCTTGCCGCGGTCGCGGATCATCTTGAGCGTGTTGGCGTCGGCGGGCGCCGCGAAGCCGGCGGCAAGCGCGAGCGCGGCGGTCAGGCGAAGCAAGGTCCGTTTCATCGTTGATCCCCTGTTGTTGTTTTCAGGCAAAGTTCTCCCGCCGCGGCGGAGACCTGCTCCGCCGCGCTCGTCATCTCAGGTCTTCCGTCTCAGGCGACCCTGGCGGCCGCCGGCTGTTCCAATGCGACGAGCAAGGCGTCGAGATCGTTCCAGAGATCATCCTGGTCCTCGAGGCCGATGCTGATACGCAGCGCCGGGCCGCGATGAGGCCAGGGCACGACGGTGCGGTCGCCCTCGGGCGCCAGCGGCGCGATCAGGCTGCGCGTGCCACCCCAGGACGCGCCGATGGCGAAGACCCTGAGCGCCGAGAGCGCCGCTTCCAGCACGGCGTGCGGCACCGGCTTCAGCACGATGCTGAACACGCCCGACGAGCGGCCCATGTCGCGCTGCCAGAACTCATGGCCGGGGCAGGAGGGCAAGGCCGGGTGCAGCACTGTCTCGACCGCGGGCGAGCGGGCAAGGCGCCGGGCGAAATCCTCGGAAACCTTGCCCATATGGGCGAGGCGCAGCGCCAGGGTCTCTATACCGCGCAGAGCGAGCTGGCATTCGTCGGGCGAGACGCCGACGCCGAAGCCGCGCAGCGTCTCCTTCAGCGTCTCGCGCAAACTGAGATCGGCGACGGTGATCGAGCCGAGCAGCAGATCGGAATGGCCGCCGACATATTTGGTCAGCGCCTCGCAGGCGAAATCGGCACCATGCGCCAGCGGCTTGAAGATCAGCGGTGTCGCCCAGGTATTGTCGCAACCGACGAGGACGCCCTTGGCCTTGGCCGCCCTGACGATAGCCGGCACGTCCTGGACCTCCATCGTGTTGGAGCCCGGCGACTCGACCCAGACCAGCTTGACCTGCTCGTCGATCAGTTCGGCGATACCGGCTCCGATCAGCGGATCGTAGACACCGTAATCGATGCCGCGTGGCTTCAGGTAGTCCTCGCAGAAGCTGCGCACCGGCTGGTAGACCTGATCGGGTATCAGCACCTTGTCGCCGGGCAGCAGCACCGAGAGCAGGACGATGGTGACCGCCGCCTGACCGGAGGGGACGAGCACGGTGCGGACCCCGCCATGCAGCGCTGTGAGCTGCGCTTCGAGGGTTCGGGTCGTCGGGGTGCCGTGCAGGCCATAGGTATAGCCGTCGAAGCCGCGATGCTTGCGGGCGAAGAAACTCGCCGCGTCCGGGTAGACGATGGTCGAGGCGCGGTGGGTCGGCACCGTCAGGCTGGCATAGCCCTCTTCGTTGACCGAAGGGTGATGAACGGTGCGGGTCGCGTCATGCATGGGAGGAGCGTCCTTTCGTGGAAGGAAGATTCCTTCCACGAGGCGCTCGCGACAATCAGGCAAAACTCATGGCTCGATGCCTGGTTGTTATGGCTGGGCCGGCTAACGCGCTGCCATCAGGCAGTCGATGAAGTCGCGCACCAATTGCGATTTCGGCCGGTCGAGCGGCAGGATCAGCAGGCTGCGGCTCTGTACCTCCGGCTCGAAGGGCCTCAGCACCAGCCGGGTCGGATCGGCGCCGGCGACGGCATAGGGGCTGACCAGGCCGACGCCGACGCCTTCGGCGACGAGGGCGCAGACGGTCGCGGCATAGATGGTCTCGACGACGATGCGCGGCTTGACGCCGGCCTCGGCGAAGACGCGGTCGAGCCGCTGGCGGGCGCGATCCTCCGGCACATAGGAGACGAAAGGCAAGTCGTGCAGGTCGGCTGGGCCGATCAGCTCCTTCTCGGCAAGCGGGTGGCCGAGCGGCAGGGCGCAGAGCACGCGCGGCTGGACGAAGGGCTGGTGGAGCACGCCGGAGACGTCGATCTCGTCGGCGGCGAGGCCTACATCGAAGGCGCCGGAGGCAACGCCGTCGCGGACATCGCGCGAGGGCAGGACCATCAGAGTCACGGCGATCTCGGGGCGCCGGTCGCGGAAGCGCCGCACCGCCCGCGGCACCAGCGACGAACCGAGCGCCGAGAGCGAGCCGATCCGCAACTGGCCGGCGCCATGGTCGCGGATGCGGGCGGCGGTGGCGCGCAGTGTGTCCATGCCGAGGAAGGAGGCTTGGACCTGGGTGTAGAACAGCTTGCCCTCGGGCGTGGCGACGATGCGATTGCGGATGCGGTCGAAGAGCAGGAAGCCGAGCGATTTCTCCAGCTCGGCGATGGCGCGGCTGACGCCGGGCTGGGTGACGCCGAGCAATTCGGCCGCGCGCGAGATCGTGCCGGCCTTCATCACCGCGGCGAAGGTTTCGAGCTGTCGGCTGTTCAAGCGGTGTCCATGGGGTGACGAGACGGGAAGAGGGTAGATCGGACGTAGCGTCGTGGGAACCGGAAGCGGCGCGCGATGAGGTTAACGAGAGGGGCACTTCCCGATTGCAGCAAGTCCTGTTGTACGCCGGATTATACCAAAGAACTGCCGCCGATCACCCGTGCTGTCGCAGCATTAACCGCGGCTTTACTGCGTTCGTTTAATTTCCGCTGGCTGATCTCCAAGATGGAAGCGCCGCTCGATGCTCGCCCCGGCTCTGAAGCTGCCTGATCCTGCCAATGAAGATGCGCCGGGAACGGCGGCGGCAGCACGGGCGGTGCTCGAGATCGCCGAGCGCTTCGGCAAGCTCAGCGCCGAGATCACCGACATGTCCGGCCGCATCGGTGACGTCAATGGCGAGCTTGACCGCCAGACCGATGGGCTGCATCGCGTCGTCACCTCGGTCGAGCAGGTCTCGCGTTCGAACCAGGCGATCCAGCAGGCGGCCGATACCGCCCAGCAGGCGGCTTCCGTGGTCAAGAGCGGGCTGGAGCGCGTCACCGGCGCGGTCCGGCAAGGGCTGAATGCGGCTCAGAACGATATCGCAGAGTTGTCCAGCGGCGCACAGTCGATCTCGCAGGCGCTGAACGAGGCCGTCGGGCGCGCCCACAAGGCGCGCGAGGCCAGCGAGGCGATCCAGACGATCACGCGCGAAATCCAGTTGCTCTCGATCAATGCCGGCGTCGAGGCAGCACGCAGCGGCGTCGCCGGCCGGGGCTTTGCCGTCATCGCCGCGGCAGTGAAACAGCTCGCCGAGCAGACGCGCGATGCGACTGCGGCCAGCGCCAAGCAGCTCGACGCCCTGGTCGCGACGGTCGATCAATTGGCGAAGCAGAGCGAGGCGAACGCGCAGGCGGCGCGGCGCGCCAGCGAGGAAAGTCAGGGCATCTCCCAGCAGATCGGCGAGCTCGACCATTTCGGCCGCTCGGTGGTCGGGCTGATCTCCGAGATCGATTCGATCTCGGCGCCGGCGCGAGAGAACGCCGTCGCCTTCGCCCAGGTCGGCGACGAGCTGAAGGGGCTGGTCAACGGGGTCGACCAGTCCGGCCGCAACCTGGAAGTCGCGGCGCGGCGCGGGGCCTCCCTGGTCTCGACCAGCGAGGCGGTCCTCGGTGCGATAGCCGGCTCGGGGGTGCGTACGCCGCAATCGGATATGATCGAGATCGCGGTAGAGGCGGCTGCGACGATGGCGGACCTGTTCGAGCAGGCGCTGGCGAAGGGGCAGATCGGTCTGGCTGAAATCTTCGACGAGGCCTACAGGCCGGTTCCAGGCAGCGATCCCCAGCAGTTCATCACCCGCTTCACCGAATTGACAGACCGGTTGCTGCCGCCGGTGCAGGAGAAGCTGCTCTCGGCGAACAAGCGCATCGTCTTCTGCGCGGCTGTCGACCGAAACGGCTATCTGCCGACCCATAATCGCAAGTACTCGCAGCCGCAGGGGGCGGATCCGGTCTGGAACAACGCCAATTGCCGCAACCGTCGCATCTTCAACGATCGCACCGGCCTCGCCGCGGCGCGCAACCAGAAGCCGTTCCTGCTGCAGACCTATCGACGCGACATGGGCGGTGGCAATTTCCTGGTGATGGAGGATCTGTCGGCGCCGATCTTCGTACGGGGCCGGCACTGGGGCGGGGTGAGGTTCGGCCTCAGCGTCTGACGGCGCAGGGTGGAGCGTTAACCGCCGCGTGAGAGGGTTTCAGTCGAGTACGCGTTTCGAGTTGCGGACATGCATATCGCGCCATCCTTCCCCAATCTCTCGGTGCTGCTGATCGATCCCAGCCCGCACTATCGGCGCATCATCCGCACCATGCTCTACCAGGCGCAGTTGCAGCGGGTGTTCGAGGCAGCCGACCTCGCCACGGCGGCGACGACGTTCATCCAGAAACAGCCGAACATCGTGATGCTCGACTGGGACCTGCCGGACGGCGACAGCGTCAAATGCCTGGCCGCGATCCGCTCGTTCAAGACCTCGCCCTTCGCCAAGGCGCCGGTGCTAGTGATGATGGAAAAGCCCGACCGGCGTGCGGTGGTGCAGGCCGCCAAGCTCGGCGCGCACGAGATCATCGTGAAGCCGATCTCGCCGAACAATCTCTGGCTGCACCTGTCGGGCATCATCAACGTCCCGCGCAAGTACAAGGAAGCGAATGGCAGCATCTCGCTTGTCCCGCGCGCCATCAGCAACAGCCTGTTCTGAAACTGAACGAGGCTGCCGCGGAACGGCCATAATCCTTGCCGCGAGCCCGCGCAGTTAGCGAAATTTTTACCAATCCCCGGGATGCTTCCTAGTCAACAAACACAGGGCGCGCCGCCGTGGTCATCACCGTCTCCCTTCCGCCTTTCCTCGGCCGGTCAGAGGCTGCGGCTTTCCGCAATCAGCTCCTCGTCGCGCTGGAGCAGAAGGAAAGCATCGCGGTCGAGTGCGCCGAGGCCGGCCCGTTCCCGAGCCTGTGGATTCAGCTCATGCATGCGGCCGCGACCAGTGCCAAGGCGCGCGGGCTCAGCGTCACCCTCAAGGCGGCCTCGGACGAGTGCCGCCAGTCCTTTCAGGCGATCGGGTTCGACCCGGCGCACAGCGCTCTCGTTCTGGAGTGATCCCGCGATGAAGATCCTCGCGATCGACGATACCAAGACCTTGCTCAGCCTGCTCAGCATGACGCTGCGCAATGCCGGCCACGAGGTGGCCGAGGCGGAGAACGGCGAAGAGGGGCTGGCGCGCTTCGACCAGTTCAAGCCCGACCTCGTCATCACCGACCTCAACATGCCCGTGATGGACGGCATCGAGTTCACGCGCGCCTGCCGCTCCCGTCCGGCCGGCCAGAACACGCCGATCATCGTGCTGACCACCGAGAACGGCGCCGAGATCAAGGCGGAAGGCCGCCGTGCCGGCGCCAGCGCCTGGATGGTCAAGCCGTTCGAACCCAACACCCTGCTCGGCCTCGTCGCGCGCTACCAGAACTGAGGCGGTCCATGGATCCCCTGGCGGAACTCAAGCAGACTTTCTTCCAGGAGTGCGAGGAACTCCTCGGCGCACTGGAGCAGAAACTCCAGGCGCTCGACGAGGGCTCGACCGATTCCGAGGACGTCAATGCGGCCTTCCGCGCCATCCACTCGATCAAGGGTGGCGCAGGCGCGTTCGGCTGCACCGAGCTCGTCGGCTTCGCCCATGTCTTCGAGGCGGCGCTGGACCATCTCCGCTCCGGCCGCGTCGCGCTGGAGGATGCGCCTTTCACCCTGTTCCTGCGCTGCTCGGACGCCGTGGCCGATCTGGTCGCAGCGGCCCGCAACGACGAAGCCGCCCCCGTGCGTCCGGACCTGCTGGCCGCGCTCGAACAGGTCGGCCAGGCCAAGGCCGCCGCACCGGCCGCTCCTGTAGAGGCCCCGCCAGCTCCTGCGGCCGATGCACCTGTCGGCATCGCCGCGCTCGGCAATCTCCTCGCCATGGTCGATGCCAAGATGGGCGCTCCGGCTCCCGCGGCCCCGGCTAATGACGGCTGGGACGATGACGAGCCCGTCGCCGTCGCCGCACCGGTCCGCAAACCCGGCCACGACGTCCGCATCAAGATCACGCCGGAAGCCGACCTGTTCCGCCGCGTGATCGAGCCGCGGGTCGCGATCGGCATCCTGCCGGCGGACCAGATCGTCTCGGTCACCTGCGATCTCAGCCATGTGCCGGCGTTGGAGACACTCGACGTCACCGACTGCCATATGCGCTTCGAGGTGATGCTGCGCACCGAGCTCAGCGCCGACGAGATCGTCTCGAAATTCGACTTCACCCTCGCCAATGAGGAGTTCGAGGTCGAGGTGCTGGCCGACGACGAAGCCGAGATGGCCCCGGCTGCCGCCGCGGCGCCGGTCGCCGCTCCCGAGGTGCCGCAGAATGTCGCTGCCGACCTGTCGGCGATCCTGGCCAGGCTCGGGCCGGCGGCCGAGGCTGCGCCGCAGCCCGATATCCAGCCCGTCGCCGCGCCGGTTGCGGCTCCTGCCGCTGCTGCGCCCACGGCCGTCGCCGCTCCCCCGGCAGCGCCCCGCGCACCGGTTCGGCCAGCTCCCAACGAGGCCGCCGCGCGCCAGCGCCAGGCGGTCAGCGTCCGCGTCGATCTCGATCGCATCGACCGGCTGATGAACCTGGTCGGCGAGATCGTCATCACCCAGTCCATGCTGGTCGAGTGCGTGCGCTCGCTGCCCTACGACGTCTACGCCAAGACCGCAGAAGGCATCCTGACCCTGTCGCGCCAGACGCGAGAGCTGCAGGACCATGTCATGGCGGTGCGCGCCCAGCCGGTGAAGGCGGTGTTCCAGCGCATGCCGCGCCTGGTGCGCGAGCTCGCGCAGACGCTCGGCAAGGAAGTGAAGCTGGTCCTCGAAGGCGAGAACACCGAGGTCGACAAGACGATCATCGAGGAACTTGCCGATCCGCTGACCCACATGATCCGCAATTCGATGGATCATGGCGTCGAGACGCCGGAGGATCGCATCGCCGCCGGCAAGCATCCGGAAGGTACGATCAAGCTGATCGCCGAGCATCGCGCCGGCCGCATCGTCATCTCGGTCACCGACGATGGCCGCGGCATCGGTCGCGACAGGCTGCTCGCCAAGGCCCGCTCGCGTGGCCTCGTCGGCGCCGACGAAAAGCTCGCGCCGGAGGAGATCGACCAGCTGATCTTCGCCGCCGGCCTGTCCACGGCCGACGCGGTCAGCGACATCTCCGGCCGCGGCGTCGGCATGGACGTGGTCCGCCGCAACGTCGAATCGCTCGGCGGCCGCATCAGCGTCGATTCCGAGCCGGGCCGCGGCTGCAAGTTCACGCTCGCCTTGCCGCTGACGCTCGCCGTGCTCGAAGGCATGGTGATCCGCTGCGGCGACGACCGCTACGTCATCCCGATCGCCAGCGTGATCGAGACGCAGCACCTCGCCAATACGCCGATCGAGCACCTGACCTTCGGCCAGGAGGTGCTGCGCTGGCGCGGCGAGATCACGCCGCTGCACCGGCTTGGCGCCGTGATGGGCTCGGCTGGCACGCGCGACGAGAACATCATCATCATCGCGGAGACCGAGCGCGGCGGGAATGTCGGCATTGCGGTCGACGAGATCGTCGGCCAGCAGCAGGTCGTCGTGAAGAGCCTCGAATCGAACTACGGCGCGGTGGCCGGCGCGTCCGCCGCAACCATCCTCGGCGATGGCCTCGTCGCGCTGATCCTCGATGTCGACTCGATGCTGCGTGTAGCGGCGTCGGGTGTCCGCCAACCCGTTCCCGAACTCAAACTGGCTGGATGAACCATGTCCTTGCAGCTCAGCGAAAAACACTTCACCTCGGCGCAGCCTGAGTCGGCGGCACGCCGGATCGTCACCTTCCGGGTCGGCGATCGCACCTTCGGCATCGATGTCGGCATGGTCCGCGAGATCAAGGGCTGGCAGGCGACGACGCCGCTGCCGCATGCGGCCCCGCATGTGCGCGGCGTGCTCAACCTGCGCGGCGTGATCCTCGCCGTCTACGACCTGCGCACCGCGATCGGCCTCGGCTCCACCGAAGCGACCGCGACCCATGTGATCGTCGTCGTCGACGTCGAGGACAAGACCGCCGGCCTGCTGGTCGACTCGGTCTCGGACATCGTCGACGTGCCGGTCAGCGCGGTCCGCCCCGCTCCGGACCTCGAACGCGACGAGCACGGGCTGATCGAGGGCCTCGTGCTGCTCGACACCGAGATCGTCGCCTTGCTCGACCTCGCCGCGGTGATCCGCGACGGCGGTGACAACCAGGACAAGCAACTGCGCGTCGCCTGAGCCTCCGATGGCCCTCGGCAGCGCCCAGCCGGCAGGCCAGAGATCAGCCCGATCGCCTGAGAGACCAACGAGCCGATGAGCCAACTGGGCGCCTTCTCGAAACTCTCGGTCAAGCTGCCGGCGCTGTTCGCTGGCGGCGCTGCCGTTTCGGGCGGGCTCGTCGCATATGCGGTCCAGCAGAGCGCGGTCGCCCGGCTCGGCGCCATCGGCCTGTCCAGCCAGCAGGTCGAGGCGGCGCTGTCGGGCTTTGCCAGCGCCGTTCTGCCCTTCGGTGTCGCCGGCGTCGTTCTGGCGTCCGGTCTCGGCTGGCTCGCGGCCCGCTCGCTGGCGCGGCCGGTCATGGCGCTGCGTGAGGGCATGGAAAAGCTCAGCGAAGGCGCGCCCGGGGCCGTGCCCGAGCTTGACCGCCGCGACGAGATCGGCGAGCTCTCGCGGGCGCTGCGCCAGGTCCAGGAAAGTTCGCTTGAAGCGGGGCGGATCAAGGCGGCGCTCGATGGCTGCCGCACCGCGATCATGGTCTGCGATGCGCAAGGCCGCGTCGTCTACGTCAACAAGTCGCTGCTCGCCTTCTTCAGCGGGGCACAGGAGGATTTCCGCGCCGCTTTCCCGGGCGTCTCGGCAAAGGACATGCTCGGCAAGGTGCTGGAGCTGTTCGCCGGGCCGCAGGGCGTGCCGGAAGCGCGTACGATGCGCGTCGCGCTCGGCAAGCGCATGGTCGCGCTGACGCTGACCACGATGATGCAGCCCGACGGCCAGAGGCTCGGCGCGACGATCGAATGGCGTGAATTGACCGAGGAATTGCGCGCCGCCGACGAGGTCGCGGCCGTGGTCGCCGCCGCGGCCGAGGGCGATTTCTCCCGGCGTGTGCCGCTCGCCGGCAAGCCGGAGGCGCTGCAGCGCATCGCCGAGGGCGTCAACGAGATCAACGCGATCGTCGAGGCCGCGACCGATGAGTTCGCGGTGGTGCTGGCGGGCCTCAGCGAAGGCGACCTGACCGGCCGCGTCGACGGCGCCTATGACGGGCGGCTCGGCGAGCTGAAGGCCGGGCTCAACCAGACGCTGGCGCGATTGACGCAGACCGTCTCCGGCATCCAGCTTGCTGCCGCCCATGTCGCGGCGACGGCGGTCGAGATCAAGGCGGGCGCGGCCGATCTCGCCGGGCGCACCGAGCAATCGGCCGTCGGCCTCGACAAGACGGCGGCGACGACCGGCCAGCTCGCGGCTTCAATCACGCAGAGCGCCGGCCGCTCGCGTGCCGCGACCGAGCTCGCCGGCGAGGCGATGGCGGTCGCCGGGACCGGACAGCAGGCGGTGGCCGAGACGATCGCGGCGATCGGGCGGATGGAGCAGTCCTCGGCGCGCATCGCCGAGATCGTCACAGTGATCGACGGCATCGCCTTCCAGACCAATCTGCTGGCGCTGAACGCCGCAGTCGAGGCGGCGCGGGCCGGCGAGGCCGGCAAGGGCTTCGCGGTGGTCGCGAGCGAGGTGCGCACCCTGGCGCAGCGCTCGGCTACGGCGGCCAAGGATATCAAGGGCGTTATCGCCAATTCCAACGCTCAGGTCGCCGAAGGCGTGCGGCTGGCGCGCCGGACCGGCGAGACGCTCGGCCAGATCGTCACGGCGGTGGAGCAGGTTTCGGCGACGGTGGCGGAGATTTCGCAGGCGAGCACGGGACAGGCCGGGGACATCGCGGCAGTGAACCGCTCCGTTGCGGCGATGGACGAGGCGACGCAGCAGAACGCGGCCTTGGCCGAGCAGAGCGCCGGCGCAGCGGCGAGCCTCGCCGAGCAGACCCAGGCTTTGCAAGAACTCGCCGGCGTTTTCCGCTTCGAGCGGCCGATGGCGCAGACGCGGCCGCTGCCTGCACCGTCACCCAGCGAGCCGCGTCGCGTGCCGGCCCACCAGGACCATCATCGTTCCACCGAAGCCCGTCCCGTCACTCCGCGCCGCCGCGTCGCCGGCGGTGGGCGGATGGACGAGTGGGCGGAATTCTAGGTCGTTTTTCAGGGCATGAGCATGCTTGCGCCACAACCCGTCCAGTCGGATACCACGCTCAGCCGTGACGACATGGCCCTCGTGGCCAAGCTGGTCTATGAGCACGCCGGCATCGTCATCCGCGAGCACAAGGAAGCGATGGCGCGCGGGCGCCTGGCGCGGCGCGTCAAGGTGCTGGGCCTCGGCTCGATCGCGGAATACTGCGCCTATCTGCGCACGTCGGCGGCGACCGACGAGATCCCCGAGCTGATCAACGCCGTCACCACCAACCACACGGCGTTCTTCCGCGAGCGTCACCATTTCGACCATCTGCGCAAGGATGTGCTGCCGCGCCTGATCCAGGAGCGGGCAGGGCGGCGCGGACGCATCCGGATCTGGTCGGCGGCCTGCTCCTCGGGCGAGGAGCCCTACAGCGCAGCCGCGATCTCGCGCGACGTGATCGGCCATCGCAGCGATCTCGACTTCAAGATCCTGGCGACCGACATCGACACCGACATCCTCGACCGCGCGGCGGCCGGACAATATCCCGCCGACCAGTTCGAGCGGCTGCCGGCGGATTTGCGCCCGCTGCTCAGGCTGGAGAGCCAGAGCACGCGCGGCGAAGCCCGCATCGCCGACGACCTGAAGCGGCTGATCGCCTTCAAGCGGCTGAACCTGATCGAGCGCTGGCCGATGAAGGGGCCGTTCGACGTGATCTTCTGCCGCAACGTCTTCATCTATTTCGACACGCCGACCAAGGCCGCGATCCTCGACCGCTATGTCGCGCTGCTGCAGCCGGGCGGCTTCCTCTATCTCGGCCATTCCGAATCCCTGCCGCAGCCGCATCCTCAGCTTCGGCTGATCGGCCGCACCATCTACGAGCGCACGCCATGAGCCTGAACCGATCCTCACGGCGCTATTTCGACCCGCGCTTCGACGCCACCATCATCACGGTCGCGCCGGGCGAGCACGAGATCACTGCGGCGAAAGACGAGATCGTCGCCACGGTGCTCGGCTCTTGCGTCTCGGTCTGTATGCGCGACCCGCAGATCGGTGTCGGCGGGCTCAACCATTTCCTGCTGCCGAAGAACAATGGCGGCACCGACACCAGCGCCGGCGAGCGCTATGGCGACACGGCCATGGAGGTGCTGATCAACGGCCTGCTGAAGCGCGGCGCCCGGCGCGGCCAGCTCGAGGCCAAGGTCTTCGGCGGGGCCCGCGTGCTCTCCGGCGCCACCATGCTGGCGATCGGCGAGGGCAACATCATCTTCGTCAACGAGTTCCTCGCCCGTGAGGGGATTCCGGTGGTATCCAGGGATGTCGGGGGCACGCGCTCGCGCCGCATCCACTACCAGCCCGCGACCGGGCGTGCCTGGGTCCAGCACGTCCAGCAGGCGGCGCGCGATCCCGAGCGCGAGCAGGAAATGGCCTATCTCAACCGCCTCAAGACCCAGCCGGTGGCTGGTGAAGTGGAGATCTGGTGATGAGCCCGCTGACCTCGTCCGCCGGCCCGGTGAAAGTCCTCGTCGTCGACGATTCCATCCTGATGCAGAAGTTGATGACGCAGATCATCAACTCGACGCCAGGCTTCCAGGTGATCGGCGTCGCCGGCAGCGCCGAAGAAGGCTGGGACGCGATCCAGGAGCTCAGGCCCGACATCCTGACTCTCGACCTCGAATTGCCCGGACGGCACGGGCTCAAGCTGCTGGCGCGGGTGCTGAAGCAGGACCCGCTGCCGGTGCTGATCGTCTCTGCCTTCGGCGGACCGGGCGCCGACAACACGATCCAGGCGCTGGAGCTCGGCGCGATCGACTTCATCGAGAAGCCTGACGGGGCGACCCATACGCTCGAAGGCTTCATGAAGCATGTCGCCGCGGCGCTGCAGCGCGCCTCGGCCAGCCGCCGGATGCTCGCTGCGGCCAAGGAACTCGCCGCGCAGCAGCGACCTGCGGCTGCCGCTCCGGTCCGGCCGGCGGCGATGCCTGCGCCTGTCGCCCATGGCAAGGTCTCGCTGATCGCGATCGGCGCCTCGACCGGCGGCGTGCCGGCTGTGCAGACGGTGATGCGCGACGCCGCGCATCTGCGCCTGCCGATCGCCGTCGTCCAGCATATGCCGGCGGGCTATACCGCCAAGTTCGCGGCGCGGCTTTCGGCCGCGACCGGGCTCGACGTGCGCGAGGCTGCCGATGGCGACCGTTTGCGGCCCGGCATGGCGGTGGTGGCGCCTGGCGGCACGAAGCATCTCGAGATCGAGGAGCGCCGCGGTGAGCTCGTCTGCCTGGTGAAGGAAGGACCGCTGGTCAGCGGGCACTGCCCTTCTGTCGACGTGATGTTCCATTCGGTCGCCCGCTCGCTCGGCAGCCACGCGATCGGCGTGCTGCTCACCGGCATGGGCCGCGACGGCGCTGACGGTTTGTTAGCCATGCGCAAAGCAGGGGCAGCGACGTTAATCCAAAGTGGCGAGACCTGTGTGGTAAACGGGATGCCGAAAGCCGCGTTCGAGTTGGGCGCCGCCGACAGGGTCGTACCGCTCGACCAGATCGGAGGCGCCATCGCGGGGCTGCTGGGCGAACGCCCGCAGCAGCGCACCGCGTAGATCATCGCGCGTCCGAACGGACGCGGTCACGATGGTCTATTGCATTGTTATCGCATCGGATTCTTCCGAAAAGTGGAATCCACTTTTCGGTCCGGTGCCATAGGAGAGTGTTATGTCAAAGGCGAGAAGCGACTACCGCATCCTCGTGGTCGACGACCAGAAGAGCATGCGCGGGCTTGCCACCTATTTCCTCAAGCAGATCGAGTTCCAGGACATCGACGAGGCGGAGAACGCCCGCGAAGCCCTGATGAAGATGCAGACCAAGCGCTACGATCTGCTGCTGCTCGACTGGAACATGGACGGGATGAGCGGCATCGACCTCTTGCGCGCCATCCGCTCGGTGCCGGAGCTCAACCAGATCAAGATCATCATGGCGACCTCGGAGCGCTCGGTCGACAAGATGGACGAGGCGACCAGCAATGGCGCCGACCATTATGTCGTGAAGCCCTACGAGCTGCGCGACCTCGAGGTCCGCGTGAAGAAGGTGCTGGCCTGCTGAGCAGCCAACCTGCGCGGGATTGATCGACGCCCCGGCCCGCGCCGGGGCGTTTTCATTTTCGCTCGCGGATATCTTACTTGGCGGGTAAGCTCCTGCGGCAGTAGCCTGGCATTATCGCGGAGCTTGCCCATGCGCTTCCATCGTCGCCAGATTCTCGCTTTGCTCGCCCTTGCGCCAGCCGCTCCGGCGCTGGCCGCACAGGGGGAGAGCAATGTCTACGCCTTCAGCTTCGACCGGGCCGAAGGCGGGCGCATTCCGCTCGCAGCCTATCGCGGCAAGCCGATCCTGATCGTCAACACGGCGACGCAGTGTGGCCTTTCCGGGCAGTTCGCCGGGCTCGAACAGCTTTGGGAGCGCTATCGCGAGCGCGGCCTCGTGCTGATCGCGGTACCGAGCAATGATTTCGGCGGCCAGGAGCCGCTCGATGGCGCGGCGATCGCCGAAGCGGTGCGCCAGAGCCATGGCGCGAATTATCCGATCACCCAGAAGAACGTGGTGCGTGGGCCCAATGCCCATCCGTTCTATCGCTGGGCGGCGAACCAGCGCCCGAACGACCTGCCGAGCTGGAACTTCCACAAATACCTGATCGGCCGCGACGGCAGCCTGATCGGCAGCTTCAGCTCGCGGATGGACCCATTGTCGCCGGATCTGATACGGGCGATCGGGCAGGAGCTGGAGAAAGGGTGAGCGGGCGGAGAGGGCTGCGCGCTATTCCCCTCTCCCCTTGCGGGAGAGGGTTAGGGTGAGGGGTCTCGCGACGCTGCCAGCCTTTGGACAAGCGCCACCATCGATGCAGACCTGAGCGACCCCTCATCCGGCGCTTTGCGCCACCTTCTCCCGCAAGGGGAGAAGGAAGGGCGGTGCCTCAACTGCGCGCGTAGATGTCCTCGATGCGGACGATGTCGTCCTCGCCGGTATAGCTGCCGACCTGGACCTCGATCAGCTCGAGCCCGATCTTGCCGGGGTTCTTCAGCCGGTGAGTGCAGCCGATCGGGAGATAGACCGACTCGTTCTCGTGGACGAAACGGACGGTGTCATCGAGCGTGACCTCGGCGGTACCGCGGACGACAACCCAGTGCTCGGCGCGGTGGAAATGCTTCTGAAGGCTGAGCTGGCCGCCTTCCTTGACGTGAATGTGCTTGACCTGGAAGCGGGCACCGATGTCGATGCGCTGATACCAGCCCCAGGGCCGGTAGATGCGCAGGTGCTCGCTGGCCTCGGGCCGCCCCTCGGCCTTCATCTGCTCGACCAGGTTCTTGACCTTGCCGGCCGCCGCCATCGAGGCGACGAGCACAGCATCGCGGGTCGAGACCACGACGACGTCGTCGAGCCCGACCACAGTCGTCAGCACCTCCTCGCTGCGGATCAGCGAGCGGCGGGTGTCGAGCGCGACCGCCGGGCCCTCCAGCACGTTGCCGTCGCCGTCCTGCGGCTTGATCGCGTGGATCGAATCCCAGGAGCCGACATCCGACCAGTCGAAGGAGGCGGCGAGCATGCCGGCATGGGCGGTGCGCTCCATCACCGCATAGTCGATCGAGATCTTGGTGGCTTTGCCGAAGCTCTCCGGATCGAGTCGCAGGAAGTCGAGGTCGCGGCTGGCTTTCTCGACCGCGGCCTCGGCGGCAGAGAGGACAGCAGGAGCGTGGCGCGAGAGTTCCTCGCGCATCGTCTTGGCCGAGAACAGGAAATTGCCGCTGTTCCAGAGATAGCCTTCGGCGACGTATTTTTCGGCGATGTCGAGGTTCGGCTTCTCGACAAAGCGGGAGAGGCGGCTGGTGTTGGGCTCCGACAGCGCTTCGCCCGGGGCAAGATAGCCATAGGCGGTCGAGGGATGCGTCGGCTTGATGCCGAGCGTCATGATCAGCCCAGTCGCGGCCAGCTTTGCCGCGCGCTTGCAATCTTCGCGGAAGGCTTCGGCATCGCCGACGACATGATCGGAAGCGAGCGCAACGCAGACGGCCTCAGGGTCGCGCTTGCCGGCCATGACCGTGCCGACGGCGATGGCCGCGGCGGAATCGCGCCGCTCGGGCTCGAGCACGATCTCGCCCTTGATGCCGAGTGCCAGCATCTGCTCGGCGACGATGAAGCGGAAATCATTGTTGGTGATGACGATCGGCGCGCCGAAGGCCGGATCGACGAGGCGCTGCAGCGTCGCCTGGAAGGTCGACAGGCCGTCCTCGAGCAGCGCGATGAACTGCTTCGGCATCGTGTCGCGCGAAAGCGGCCACAAGCGGGTGCCGGAGCCGCCGGCCATGATGAGGGGGATGATCTTTGTAGCCATATCGGACTTCCGGCGGAAACTGGTCCCCCATTCCTACAGCACCGAAGCTACCATCCGATAAACGCTCATAGGGGGAGGATGGTGGTGTCGGTCGAGGTATCGTTCATCCTTTCGGCTTCTGCCCCGGTCGGAACGCCACGATCACGGCCGGGTCGGTTTCGAGGTACGGACCCTCGATCAGGTCGATGCAGTAGGGGATTGCCGGCATCACCGCGTCCAGGCATTCGGCGATCGCGCGGGGGCGACCGGGCAGATTGACGATCAACGCCTTGCCGCGGATGCCGGCGAGCTGGCGCGACAGGATCGCGGTCGGCACCTTGGCGAGGCTGACCTGGCGCATCAGCTCGCCGAAGCCCGGCATCAGCTTGTCGATCACGTCCTGCGTCGCTTCGGGCGTGACGTCGCGCGGGGCCGGGCCGGTGCCGCCGGTCGTCACGATCAGGCAGCAGCCCTCCTTGTCGGCGAGTTCGACCAGCGTCTGCGCGATGCCGGCGCGCTCGTCGGGAATGATGCGTGTCACCGCCTGCCAGGGGCTGATCAATGCCTTGGCGAAATAGTCGAGGATCGCCGGGCCGCCCTCGTCGGCATAGACGCCGGCCGAGGCGCGGTCGGAGACGGTGACGATGCCGATCTTCGCGGGTGACGCCATGGTTTTCCTTAGACGCGATAGAAGTCGCGATACCAGCGCACCATGCGGCTGATGCCCTCGGCAAGCGGCGTGTGCGGGCGAAAGCCGACCGCCGCCTCCAGTGCCGAGACGTCGGCGGCGGTGCGCAGGACGTCGCCGGGCTGGCGCGGCTTCATCTCCATCACCGCCTTCTTGCCGAGCGCCTGCTCGATCGTGGCGATGAATTCCATCAGCGGCACCGGATCGGAGTTGCCGATATTGTAGAGCCGCCACGGTGCCGAGGAGGTCGCGGGGCCAGGCTCGTCGCTCGACCAGGCAGGGTCGGGCGCGGCGACCTGATCGAGTACGCGGACGACGCCCTCGACGATATCGTCGACATAGGTGAAGTCGCGCTCGTGCTTGCCTTGGTTGAAGACCTCGATCGGCTCGCCGGCCAGGATCTTTCGGGTGAAGATCATCGGCGCCATGTCGGGCCGGCCCCAGGGGCCATAGACCGTGAAGAAGCGCAGCCCCGTGGTCGGCAGCCCGTACAGATGGCTGTACGAATGGGCCATGCCCTCATTCGCCTTCTTGGTCGCGGCATAGAGGCTGACCGGGTGGTCGACATTGTCCTCGACGCGGAAGGGCGTGCGGGTGTTGGCGCCGTAGACCGAGCTCGACGAGGCGTAGACGAGATGCTCGACGCCGTTGCGGCGGCAGCCCTCCAGCACATGACCGAAGCCGGTGAGATTCGAGTCGAGATAGGCTTGCGGGTTCTCGATCGAGAAGCGCACTCCGGCCTGAGCGCCGAGATGGACGACGCGCTCGAAGTGGCCCTCGCTGAAAAGCTTGGCCATGCCGTCGCGGTCGGCGAGATCGAGTGTCTCGAAGCTGAAGCGGTTATGGCCGTCGAGGCGGGCGAGGCGCGCCTGCTTCAATGCGGGATCGTAATAGTCGTTGAGGTTGTCGATGCCGACGACCTCGTCGCCGCGTTCGAGCAGAACCCGGGCCGTCTCGTTGCCGATGAAGCCGGCAGCCCCCGTTACCAGAACGCGCATGATCCTCCTTGCGCCAGTCGCGCTATTGCCTGAGACGTCTATCGAGCAGCTTGCGATTGCGGTCAACGCGGGCTGCGGTCGCGCCAGCGCCTTAGCTGCAGGCGTGCCGCCGCTGCGAGCTTCGGCAGGAGCGCGGAGCGGCCGGCGAGGGCGATGATGGCGTTCGTCATCTCCAGCCGCTCGCCCCAGGGATAGGCCGACGGATCGACGCGGTCGCCGGCGCCGCTGTCGAGCCGGAACGGGTTGCCGGCGGCGAAGTCGGCGCGCAGCATCTCGATGGCGAGTGCCCGGCCGGGCGAGAGCCGGGCCTTGTCCTCGTCATAGGCGATCTTGAGGAAATGCGACTGCCCGGCGAGATCGAGCAACAGGCCGCCGGCGATCGGTGCGCCATTCAGCCGGAGCAGGTCGATGCGCGCGGCATCGACGGCGGCGAAGTTGCTGACGATCTCGCGAATATAGGCGACATGCTGCGGCCGGCTGGCGAGGGCGGTGCCGCTTCGGCCCTTCCAGCCGGCGGCTTCGAGCCTGAGGAACTCTTCCAGCGCGGAGGCCGCCTCTGCGCCGCGATGGCGTGCATATGCAAGCGTGCCGGCCTTCTCCAGCTGGCGGTGCTGCTGCATCCGCTTCTTGTAGCCCTGGCCGAGGGTGCGGCGCAGATAGCGCTCGGCATCGTCTCCGGGCTCCGGGACCAGCATCGGCCGCTGCCAGCGTTCGAAGGCTGTGATGGTGCTGCCGGTCGCCGCCAGCGCGGCCTGGATGGCGAAGAAGACGCCGCCTTGTGCCGGCAGCAGAGGCAGCTTCAGGACTTTCGGCAGGTCCGGCGCCTCGATGACGGCTCGCAGCAGCGCCAACGCGACCTCGCTCGCCCGCTCGCGATCGAGCACCGGAGCTGACGAGACCTCATAGAGCGGCACCAGCGGGGCTTCCAGGACGGGCACGAGGCCGCTGTGGAGGCTGCGCGTCCGACGCAGCGCCCAGAGGCCGAGCAGGCGCTCGTTACCTTGCTCTTGCGCTGCGAGGACAATGACATCATCGCTCGCGAGGCCAAAACTCATCGCGGCAGCGACGGCCGCCGGCGCCATATGCAGATTGGGCGCCTCCGCACGCCGGCAGAGATCGGCGAAGGCTTCTGAATAGCTGGCGCCATAGTCCCCGGCCGACAGGCGGCGGACCGCGATCGAAGCAGTCATGGGCGCGATGGGCCACCGCGGCGGCGCAGGCCGAGCACGAAGGCGATCACCTGCGCGGTCGCGAGATAAAGCTCTTCCGGAATGCTGTCTTCGAGCTCGACCGCCGAGAGCGCCTGCGCCAGGACGGCATTCTGCTCGATCGCGATGTCATGCTCGCGCGCGGTCTCGATGATCTTCTCGGCGACGACGCCATGGCCCTTGGCGGTGACGCGCGGCGCACCCTGGCCGTCATATTCGAGCGCGACGGCGAGTGGCAGCGGCTGGCTCATGAGCGGCGATCCAGGAACTGACCGGCGGCCGCCTTGGCCCTCTGCGGGTGACCGGTGAAGACCTCGAACTCAGCGCTGTCGAAGCGCGACCTGAGCAGCGAGGTCTCCAGATCCGGCGTCGCCTGGCGCAGCAGGCGGCTGGTGTCCTCGCGCTCGGCCCAGAAAGAGACGCCGATGGCGCGGCCCTGCAATGTCACCACGCCTTGCAATGCGCCGAGCGGTTCGACGTCGAGCGCGAAGCGCACACGCGAAAGCGGTGCGTCCGGGATAGCGGAGCTGGATTGCGGCGGGTCGCGCTCGATCTCCAGCGGCAGCACGGCGGTGCCGTTCGGCAAGGCAAGCGGGATCTCGGTTAGCCAGCGCGCCGGCGGGTGCTGGTCGAGGCGCGCAGCCTCCTGCGGCAGCGAGGCATATTGGGCGAGCGCGATGCGGTCGAGCGCAGCTTCGGCCTGGCCGAACAGTGTCTGCGCAATCGTGGCCGGGCGGGCGGCGTTGTTGAGGCTCGGCTCGCTGGCCGGTTGCGGCGTCAGCAGGCCGTCGCGCGGCGGTGCCGGACGGGCCTTGGCCGGCGTCGAGGCGGCGGCGTCCTGCTCTGGCGTGCTGCGCATGGCCGGGCGCCCGGGCTGGGGCTGAGCTTCGTTCGCGGGCTCGCCGGGGAGCGGCAGCCGCGCGGTCGGCGCGCTTTCTACGGCCGGTCTCAGCAGATCGCGCAGGCTCTGCAGGGCCGCCTTGAGATCGGTCTGCGGCGTCGGCGCCTCTCCGGCCGCCTGCCTGGCTTCGAGGAAGACACCGGAGCGGGCGACGGCGGCCTTCAGCGCCTCGGCCGTAACGGGCCTGGTCTCGCCTGCGGGCAGGCGCTGAGCGAGGATCTGGTCGACGAGCGCCATCAACGGCTTGGGCAAGGTCAGAGCGACCGAGCCCTGCGCCAGGCTGCCGAGATTGGCGAAGAGCGGGGCGAGGCTGTCCTGCCGGCCAAGCGCGGCGCCAAGCAGCGGGCCGGCGACTGCACGCGGCGAGGCGGGGGCGGTCTGCGGATCGACCGCCGTATTGGCGGCTGGCGTGCGGCCTGCCTGCAAGGCAGCGGGGGCTGTCGATGACTGGGTAGTTGCGGCGGCAATGCCGGGTGAGGTTGCCGTCTGGGCCAGCTGCGGAGCCGCCGGCATCGTGCCGACCGTTGGCTGACTGGCAGGTGGCGCAGCAACCTGGCCACTGGTTTGCGGCGGGCGGATCCCGACCAGCGTCGCCTGTAACGGTGCGCCGGGCTCGGCGGGGGCAGCGAGCTTGAGCATCAGGCCGGCGCCCGGCTGCATCGCCGCCTGTTTGGCTTCGGGGCCGGCGAGGACGAGCGCGACCTTGACGCCGTTGACCAGCGCGGTGGCGTTGCCGCCCTCGTCGACCGAGACGAGCTTGGCCTCGACCGTCTTGCCGGCGGCAAGGCCGCCATTGCCGGTCATCGTCGCGAGCAGGGTCGCGAGATTCTGGCTCTTGATGAGCGCCGCGAGCTGCGTCGGATCGGACGGGATGGCTGCCATCCAGGCAGCCTGGCACGAAATGTTAAGGATTCTCTTGCGCCGGGCAGCGTTGCGTCAGCTGCGCTGGCGCAAGCGCCGGCTCTGCGGCAGGTTTGCCCGCCCGCTCAGGAGAGATCGTCATGGATTATCGCGCGCTCGGCCGTTCCGGCCTCAAGGTCTCGCCGCTCTGCCTGGGCACGATGATGTTCGGCGCGCAGACTGAGGAAGCCGATGCGCGGGCGATCATCGACAGCGCTGCCGAGGCTGGCATCAACTTCATCGACACGGCCGACGTCTATGCCGAGGGGCGTTCGGAGGAGATCACCGGCCGCGCCATCGCCGGCAACCGCGATGACTGGGTGCTGGCGACCAAGGCGGCGAATGCGATGGGAGAGGGGCCGAACCAGCGCGGGCTCTCGCGCAAATGGCTGCTGGAGGCGTGCGATGCCAGCCTGAAGCGGCTCGGCAGCGATTTCATCGACGTCTACTACCTGCACAAGGAAGACCACGGAACGCCGCTGGCCGAGACGATCCGGGCGATCGGCGACCTCGTGCGGGCCGGCAAGATCCGCTATTTCGGCGTCTCGAATTATCGCGGCTGGCGCGTCGCCGAGATCTGCCGGCTCTGCGACGAGCTCGGCATCGACCGGCCGGTGGTCAGCCAGCCCTATTACAACGCGATGAACCGCATGCCGGAGGTCGAGCATCTGCCGGCCTGCGGCTATTACGGCCTCGGCGTCGCCAGCTATTCTCCGCTGGCGCGCGGCGTGCTGACGGCGAAATACGAGCCCGGCCAGGCGCCGCCGGAAGGCACGCGGGCAGGGCGCGCCGACAAGCGGCTGATGCAGACGGAATGGCGCGAGGAATCGCTGGTCATCGCCCGCACGATCCGAGACCATGCCGCGGCGCGGGGCCTAACGCCGGTGCAGTTCGCGGTCCGCTGGGTGCTCAACAACAAGCTGCTGACTGCGGCCGTGGCCGGCCCGCGCACCATGGAGCAATGGCAGGGCTATCTCTCGGCGCTCTCGGCCGATTTCACCGCCGAGGACGAGGCGCTGGTCGATAGCTTGGTGCCGGCTGGACATCCCTCGACGCCGGGCTACAGCGATCCGGCCTATCCGCTGGAGGGACGGGCGGCGCGGACGGGGTGAGGGTGTCGCACCGCCCGTCATTGCGAGGAGCGTAGCGACGAAGCAATCCAGGGGCGGCAGAGCTCTACGGCTCCTGGATTGCTTCGCTGCGCTCGCAATGACGGTGCGCCCCTCATGGATGCAGCTTCAGCCCCTTGATCGCCTTGTCGACGGCCTTGCGTTCGCCATGCAGCGCGATCCCGACCAGGTCGAGGGCATCCGTCGCCACCGCCTCCACGGCAGCGCGGTTGGCCTCGTCATGGCCGGTGGCGAACAGTTCCCTGGTGTAGAGCGAAGGCGTCAGTCCTCCTTCGCCGGCCCGCCGCAGGACGCGGGTGAGGTCGGCGGAACTCGCGGCGAAGATCAGGATCGGCTGGCGCACCAGCGGACCGTAGACCTTGCCGGAGCCGTCGCGGTAAGCTTGGCCGCCGATTTCCGGCGCGGCGGCGACCAGCCCGCCGGACAGGAACGCGGTGACGTTGAGCTTCTGCCAGGCGGCGAGCTCGTCATGGACGATGATGGCAATCTTGGTGTCAAAGCGCATGACGACAGCGATAGAGCGTGGCGAGCGGGCCGGTCTTGAACGTTCGTGCGCGCTCGCCTCGCCGGGCGACTGGATCCGCACGGCGCCGGACGGCGAAGGCATCGAACGGATCGAGGCCTTCTTCACTGGCCATGCCTATGACACGCATCGGCACGACACCTATGCGATCGGCTACACGGTCAGCGGGGTGCAGAGCTTCGACTATCGTGGCGCGCAGCGGGATTCGACGCCGGGCGATCTGATCGTGCTGCACCCGGACGAGCTGCACAACGGCCGGGCAGGGATCGCGAGCGGCTTTCGCTACCGCATGGCTTATGTCGAGCCCGGGCTGATCATGGCGGCGCTAGCCGGGCGCGCCAGCGCGATGCCGTTCATCGGCAATGCCGTCTGCCGCGACGGCAGCCTGATGCGGGCTTTGGTCGGCCTGCTCGGCGATGTCGAGCATGGGCTGGAGCCGCTGGAGCGCGATGCCGCTATCGGCGCGCTGGCCGAAGCGCTGCTCAAGCTCGATCCCTCTTGCGCGCTCGACGGCGCGGAAACGCCCGCGATGCGGGCCTGCGAGCGGGCGCGCGACTTCCTCTCAGAGAGCCGCGACGAGACGATCGATTCCGCCATGCTGGAGGCGATCACCGGGCTTGATCGCTATGCGCTGGCACGGCAGTTTCGCCGCCGCTACGGCACAAGCCCGCATCATTACCTGGTGATGCGCCGGCTCGAACGGGCGCGATTGCTGATCCGCCAGGGCGAGGCCTTGGCCGAAGCGGCGGCCGCCAGCGGCTTCGCCGATCAGAGCCATATGACCCGGCATTTTCGCAAGGCTTATGGGCAATCGCCTGGGCGCTGGCGTGCGATGCAGGTCGGCGGCGTGCCGGAAGCGGCCTGATCCCCGCTCAGTTCATCACGCAGAAGCCGCCGACGACCGTTTGCGAGCGGCACCAGAGGCGTGGTTCGGCGGGCTGCGAGCCGCGCAGATTGGCTGTTTCAGCCGCGGCGATCGCGGTCGGGGACGCGATATGCAGAGGCTGCGGCGCGGCACCAGCGTTTTCCGTCTGGCGGCTGCTCAGCGCCGGGGTCACCACGACATTGGAGCCGTCGCGCTGGGGCTGGCTGGCGTTCGTGGTCTGCGAGCGGCTGCCACCGCGGAACTTGGCCGCCTCGGCGCTTGCGGGCAGCAGAGCGAAAGCGAGGGCGGCGACGGCGAGGGGACGGATCATGCCAGGCTCCATTGCGCGGCATGAGTGTGCCTGAGCGGGCCTGGCCTGCACAGCAAAGCCTCGGATCAGGCTGAGCAAGGCGTTAAGCGGATCGCGTGGGCTGTGCGCGTTTAGGCTCGTGCTCTGGTCAACCCATCCCAGGCCAGCATCGCCCCTTGCGCCACGGCTTCGAGCTCGGCGCGGGTCGCTCCGTCACGCGCGCGGATCGACATGCCCTGTTGCACCGTGATGTAGAAGGACGCGATGGCCGAGATGTCGCAGGACGCGGGAAGCGCGCCTTTCCCGGCCTCGGCCCGCAACCGGGCCTCCAGCAGTCCCGACATCTCGGCGCGAGCGCCGCGCAGTTCGCAGGCGGCCTCTTCGCTCACTCCGGCAGCCTGGATAACGGAGAGCACGACCATGCAGCCTGCCGGCTTGCCGGGGCGGGTGAAGAGCCTGGCCGACCCCATCAGGTAGGCCTCGATTGCCGCGCGCGCGTCCGGAGCGGCAGCGAGCGCGGCGCCGAAGCCGCCGCCTTCGTAGTCGTCATAGAGCGCCATCGTTTCGCGATAGAGCGCCTCCTTGCTGCCGAAGCAGGCGTAGAGACTGGGCGCGTTGATGCCCATCGCCGCGGTGAGCTCGCTCATCGAGGTGCCCTGATAGCCCTTTTCCCAGAACAGCAGCATGGCCCGGTGGAGGGCTTCTCCCCGGTCGAAGGTACGTGGGCGGCCTCGTTCGGCCATGGCTGTCACCTTTCTGTATCGACCGATAAATAAATCGCTTGACGTTCCGGGGCAAGCGAGGCATCGATATTTGTATCAATCACTACAGATATGGTGACTCATGACGACATTGGCGGGCAAGAAGGCGCTGGTGACCGGCGGCAGCCGTGGCATTGGCGCGGCGACCGCGCTCCGGCTGGCGCAGGACGGGGCGGACGTGGCGCTGACCTATGAGCGCGCCCGCGACCAGGCCGAGGCTGTGGCGGACAAGATCCGGGCGCTTGGCCGCAAGGCCGTGGTGCTGCAGGCCGACAGTGCCGATCCGGCGGCGCTGACGGCTGCCGTCGACAAGGCGGCGGCCGAGCTTGGCGGGCTCGACATCCTCGTGAACAATGCCGGGATCTGGCATTATGGCGAGGTCGGCAGCTGGGGCATCGACGAGATCGACAAGGTCATTGCGGTCAATGTCCGCGCCGTGATCGTCGCCTCGCAGGCAGCGGCCAAGCACCTGTCCGATGGAGGGCGGATCATCACCACCGGCTCGTGCCTGGCCGAGCGCGTGATGGAGCCCGGGATCGCGCTCTATGCGATGAGCAAGGCGGCGCTGATCGGCTTTACCAAGGCTCTCGCCCGCGATCTCGGGCCGCGCGGCATCACCGTCAATGTCGTCCATCCCGGCTCGACCGACACCGACATGAACCCTGCCGATGGCGATCATGCCGAGGCGCAGCGCCTGCGCATGGCGATCCCGCGCTTCGGCAAGGCCGAGGACATCGCCGGGCTGATCGCCTATCTCGCCAGCGAGGAGGGGCGCTTCATCACCGGCACGGGGATCGCCATCGATGGCGGTGCGAACACGTAAGCGGTCGCCTTCGACCCCACAGCCCTCATCCAGAGGAGGCCCGAAAGGGCCGTCTCGAACGATGGTTCAGCTGTCTCCTGAGCTTCCTGAAGCATCGTTCGAGACGCAACCTGCGGCTGCTCCTCAGGATGAGGGCTCAGGAGGGGGCGGTGGATCTCAGTGCCCCGGCAGGACGATGATCGTCGGCTTGGCCGGCAGGCTCGCCTTCGACAGCACAATCTGCGGCCGGTCGCGGCGCTCGACCGGCCAGAGATCCTGCGAGCGCGTCAGGAAGCGGTTGAGCGTGCCGCCGCCGAAGAAGTGCATGGGGATCATCACCCGGGCCTGCACGGCTTTCAGCACCTCCAGCATGCCCTCCTGGTCGAGCGTGTAACTGCCGTCGACCGGGAAGAGCACGATGTCGACCCGCCCGAGCGCGCGTAAGTGGCCGGGCTCGAGCGGATGATGGAGATGGCCGAGATGGGCGATGCAGAGCTCGCCGATCTCGAAGACGAACATCGAGTTGCCGTCATAGTCGGTGTCGCCGCCGTAGGTGCGGATATTGGTCGGGACATTGCGCACGCGCATGTCGCCCATGGTGACGTCGTGACGGGCGGCGCCCCGGCCGGACGGATCCCAGCCCGGCAGCACCTGCTTGATGGCCGGGTCGGGCGCACGCGAATAATGCGTCGAATGCGCCTTGTTCATCGTCGCGATGTCGGGCGTCACCGACGGGCGGACATAGTCGTTGTAGTCCGTCGCCGCCTTCACCCCGCCCGCCGTCTCGATCAGGAAGGTGGCGTGGCCGACGAAGGTCAGCCGCACCTCGTCCTTGCCAAGGTTCGCGCGCTGGATCGGCAGGCGATAGCTCGCCATTTCCGGCCTGCAGCCCGGCTCGTTCGCCTGGGCGAGGGCAGGCCGGGCGAGCCCGGTCGCGAGGATGGCGGCCAAGGCGAGCCGCGCCAGCATCGTCGCAACCGTCATCGTCGGCTCCCGGAGCAGTTGGTGCACCGGGAGCTTCCCGCAAAAGCCGGGCCGCGAAAAGCCGGCTGGCGGGTTTGTGAAGGGGCCTAGGCCAGCCTCGAATTCATCGAGCCCTCATCCTGAGGAGCCATCTCGTCAGAGATGGCGTCTCGAAGGATGGTCCAGGAGGCTCCGGAACGAGCTGGAGCATCCTTCGAGACGGCCGCTCACGCGGCCTCCTCAGGATGAGGGCTGTGTGTTGTCGCTGGCAGCGAGCTCAGCCCTTGCTCACCCGCACGATCGCGTCGGCGCGCTTCTCCAGGCCGGGCAGCAATTCGAGGCCGAGGCCCGGCGCTTCCGAGACGGTGATCATGCCGTCCTTCATCGCCGGCAACTCGGTGACCAGCTCGGTGTACCAGCCGGTGTAGAAGGCGCGCACCGATTCCTGGATCAGCGCGTTGCGGGCGTGCAGCGAGAAGTGGCAGGACGCGGCGTAGACCACGGGGCCGGTGCAGTCATGCGGCGCGACCGGCGTGTGCCAGGCCTCGGCCATGCCGGCGATCTTGCGCGCTTCCGAGAGGCCGCCGCACCACGACAGGTCGAGCATGACCACGCCGGCCGCCTTGGTCTCGAGATAGTCGCGGAAGGAGTGGGTGTAGGCCAGCGTCTCGGAGGCGCAGACCCAGGCCTTGGAATGGCGGGCGTATTCGCCGAGATCCTGGACGTTGTCGAGGCGGAACGGGTCCTCGTGCCAGTAGGTGTCGAATTCGGCGAGGCGCTCTGCCAGCTTCTTGGCCATGGGCAGGCTCCACAGCGAGTGGAACTCGACCATGATGTCCATCTTGTCGCCGACGGCCTTCCTGATCTTGCGGAAGGGCTCCAGCGCCGTGTTCAGCTCCTGCGGGCTGATGTCCCAGCCGGATGTGCGCTCGGCGGCGATGTCGAAGGGCCAGATCTTCATGCCGGTGATGCCCTGCTCCAGCAGGGAGTGCGCCAGCTCGTCGGCCCGGTAGAGGAAGCCTTCGAGGTCTTCATAGGGGCCGCCCTGCTCGCCGACATGCCAGTTCGCGACCTTCTGGGCGCGGGCGTCGCGGATATATTTGTAGCCCGCGCAGGTGTTGTAGGTGCGGATGGTGTCGCGGCTTCGGCCGCCGAGCGCGATCGAGACAGGCTGGCCGATCGCCTTGCCGTAGATGTCCCAGAGCGCAAGGTCGACCGCCGAGTTGCCGCGCGTCTCGACGCCCGAGCCGCGCCAGCCGAGATAGTTGTTGAGGCTGGCATTGCGGGCCTCGATCTGCAGCGGGTCCTGGCCGATCAGCTTGGGCGCCACGCTCTCGTGCAGATAGGCCTCGACCGCGGCCGCGCCCATGAAGGTCTCGCCGAGACCGACGAGTCCGTCATCGGTGTGCAGGCGCACCCAGACGAGGTTGCCGAACTCGGCGAGGCGGATGGTTTCGAGGGCGGTGATCTTCATCGGTGGTCCGGGTTGGTTGGAACAATGGGCGTCATTCTCGGGCTCGACCCGAGAATCTCATGACCGGAGGCCGCTGGTTTCCGAGATGGTCGGGTCAAGCCCGACCATGACGGCGTCGGTGGCTCGCTTACTTCCCGCGCATCTTGGCGAGATCAGCCTGGATGCGCTCGATCGTGTCCTTGCCGATCGTCGCCTGGTGGCGCTGATAGACCGCCTGGGTGCTCTCGCGCATCTTGGCGAGCTCCCCGGCGCCGACCTCGCTGACCTGCATGCCCTTGGCCTTGAGATTGGCGAGGGACTTGTCGTTGAGCTCGCGCGAGACCTTGCGCTCCTCGTCGCGGCCGACGATGGCGCAGTCGCTCAGCACCTTCTGCTCCTCGGCCGAGAGCTGGTCCCAAAGCTTCTTCGAATAGAGCACCAGGAACGGCGTATAGGCGTGCCGGGTCAGCGTCAGGTGCTTCTGGACCTCGTAGAGCTTCGAGGTGTCGATGGTGACGAGCGGGTTCTCCTGACCGTCGATCGCATGGGTCTCCAGCGCGGCGAAGACCTCGCCGAAAGCCATCGGGGTGGCGTTGGCGCCCATGGTCTTGAAGCTGTCGAGGAAGATGTTGTTCTGCATGACGCGGACCTTCAAGCCCGTCATCTCCTCGGCCTTGGTCACGGCACGCTTCGAATTGGTGAGGTTGCGGAAGCCGTTCTCCCAATAGGCGAGGTTGACCACGCCAAAGCCCGGCAGCTTGTCTGCGATGTACGTGCCGAAGGCGCCGTCGAGCACGGCGTCGGCCTCCTTCTCGTTCGTGAACAGGAAGGGCAGGTCGAAGACGCCGAGCTCGGGCATGATGCCGACCAGCGGCGAGGAGGAGGTGATCACCATCTCCTGCGTGCCGGCGCGCAGGGCCTGCGTCGCCTGCAGGTCGCCGCCGAGCGCGCCGCCCCAGAAGGCCTGGAGCTTGAGCTTGCCGCCGGACTTGTCGGCCATGCAGGCGCGCATCTTGGCGACGCCGTTGCCGACCGGATGGTCCTCGTTGATGCCATTGGAGACGCGGATATTGCGCTCCTTGATCTGGCCCTGGGCCGAGCCGGCGAAGGCCGCGAGCGCGACGCCGGCGACAAGCGAGAGGAGGCGGGCTGTCTTGTTCCGAGTTGCCTTGGTCATCTGTCTACTCCCTGTACTGAACTCTTCTTGGGCTTCGGTTGGGCAGGCGGGTGGTTTCAGCGGCCGCTCAGCCAGGCGAGCGGCACCATCACGAGCTGCGGGAACAGCACGAGCAGGAACATCGCGATCGACTGGGCGATGAAGAATGGCCAGACGCCGCGCATCACCGCGCTCATCGGCACGCGGGCGACGCCGCAGACGACGTTGAGCACGATGCCGACCGGCGGCGTGATCAGACCGATGGCGTTGTTGATGATGAAGAGGACGCCGAAATAGATCGGGTCGATGCCGGCCTGCTTGACGATCGGCATCAAGACCGGCGTCAGGATCAGCACGGTCGGGGTGAAGTCGAGCGCGGTGCCGACCGCCATGACCAGCAGCATGATGATGATCATCAGCAGGGTCTTGTTGTCCATGAACGGCGCGAGCAGCGACGACAGCTCGGCCGGGATGTTCGCCTGCGTGATCAGCCAGGCCGAGACCACGGCTGCGGCGACGAGCAGCATCACGGCGCTGGTCGTCTTCGCCGCCAGCAGCGTCACCCGGTAGAGATCGCTCGGCTGCAGCTCGCGATAGACGAACATGCCGACGATCAGCGCGTAGACGGTGGCGACGACCGCCGCCTCGGTCGGTGTGACGATGCCGAAGCGGATGCCGCCGAGGATCGCGATCGGCATCAGCAAGGCAAGTGCGCCGTCCCAGGTCGCCTGCAGGCGCTCACGGCCCGTCCGGCGCGGCAGCACGGTGAGCTGGTCGCGGCGGCTGACGATCCACCAGGCGATGACCAGCGAGAGGCCGATGAGCAGGCCGGGGAAGATGCCGGCGAGGAAGAGCCGGGTGATCGACAGGTTCGCGGCGACGCCGAAGACGATGAAGCCGATCGAGGGCGGGATGATCGGGGCGATGATGCCGCCGGAAGCGATCAGTCCAGCCGAGCGGCCGACATCGTAGCCGGCGCTGCGCATCATCGGCAGCAGGATCGAGGCCAGCGCGGCTGTGTCGGCTGCGGCTGAGCCCGAGAGCGAGGCCATGATGATCGCCGCGAAGATCGCGACATAGCCGAGGCCGCCATGGAGGTGGCCGACCAGCGAGAGCGCGAAATTGACGATGCGCTTGGAGAGGCCGCCGGCGTTCATCAATTCGCCGGCGAGCAGGAAGAAGGGGATGGCGAGGAGCTGGAACGAATCCGCGCCGATGATCATGTTCTGCGCGATGATCTGGGTGTCGTAGACGCCGAGCCAGAACATCAGGCAGACGGCGCAGACGATCAGCGCAAAGGCGATCGGCATGCCGAGCGCCATCGCTCCGCAGAGCGAGACGAGGAAGACGGCGACGGTCATTCCAGATGCCCCTTCAGATTATGCGAGGGGCTGGCGCTGTAGTCGCCGGCAAATTCGGCGAGCTCATAGGGGCCGAGCCGGCCGGTCAGCGCTCGGAACAGCCGGCCGAGCGTGATCAGGGCGATGCCGGCGCCGGCGAAATAGAGCACGCCGTAGACATAGGCCATGCTGATGCCGGTGACCGGAGCGACGGCGCTGGCATTGATCGCCTGCTGCTTCCAGGTGCCTTCCAGCAGCATCAGGCAGCAGAGGAAGACGATCGCGTCGCTGGCGACCATGCAGAGGCGCCGGCCCTTGTCGCCGAGCGCACCGACCAGGCTGTCGACGCCGAGATGGCCGTTCTCGCGCATCACCACAACGGCGCCGATGAAGGTCAGCCAGACGAAGAAATAGCGCGACAATTCCTCCGACACGTCGATGCCGGAGTTGAACGCGTAGCGCAGCACGACATTGCCGAACACCATCACCACCATGCCGGCGAGCAGGGCGACGAGGCTGAACTCAAGCGCGCGTAAGACCCACCTTTCCGCGTGACGCAGCATTGGACGTTTCCCGTTGGTCTATCGTTGGCGTTCCGGCGCTCTTCGGCGCCTCTGACTTGGTGCGGGCGGCGTTTTCCATGTCGGCGCGGGCGACGGCGATCAGCTCCGCCATGGTCCGCCGCGCGGCTTCCGGATCACGCGCGACGATCGCGTCGGCGACGACGCGGTGGATCGCAAGCGAGGCCCGGGCGCGCTCATGATCGTGCATGGAGAGCCCGAACGAGGCACTCAGCACGGCGTGCAGGACCGGTTTCAGCTGGATCAGCAGCAGATTGCCGGAGGCCTCCAGGATCGCCTCGTGGAAGCGATAGTCGGCGGTCTGGTGGGCAAGCTTGTCGTCCGCCGCCGTCATCCCCGCCATCGCTGCGGTGATCTCGGCAATCTGCTCGTCGGTGCCGCGCTCGGCGGCGAGGCCGGCGGCGGTCGGCTCGATCATGCCGCGCAGTTCAAGCAGGTCGCGCTGGAAGCCGCTCGCCATGTCGGCGTCGGTGATCCAGCCCATCAGCTGCGGGTCGAGCAGGCGCCAGGCCGAAACCGGCTGGACCCGCGAGCCGACGCGCGGGCCAGTGACGATCAGCCCCAGCGCCTGCAGCGTCTTGGTCGCCTCGCGGATGACGGTGCGGCTGACGCCGTAGCGCGCGCAGAGCTCGTCCTCCCGGGGAAGCGTCCCATCGAGCCCGATCTGCCCGGAGACGATCTCCCGGCCGAGCCGGTCGACGAGATGCGCATGGAAGTTCGAGGGGCGAGCCATCGATAGATCATATCATCATATGATTGAGAGGCAAGCGAGCGATGAGGTCGATGCGAGAGCCTGCGAGGGAAGGGTCAGCCGATGTGCTGGCGGTGTCGTGACGTGGTAGCGTCCTGCTCCGAAGGATCTGACCCGTCATCCGCGCTGCGTACGGTGACGACCGCTTCGGCGAGACGGTGGTAGAGCTTTCGGCGCCTCACGAGCGGCAGCCAGTCGTAGAGGAAGATTTCGGCAGGCCGCCAGATCACGACCCAGCCGATGATGACGAAGCTCTCCGAGATGACGCGTGCGAAAGGCTCCTGGAAGCGCTGACTGAGTGACCAGCTCAGCAGGAGGCAGAACGACAGAACGCCGATGCCGATCAGGAAGCCCACGCGTCCGTCGCGGAAGAGCTCGCGCAGGGCACGGGTCTCGGCCTGCCTGCGCGCCTCGAACCAGCCAGTGATCGCCTCGGCGAGGTCGGAGGTCTGGATGGCGTCCTTCACGGCGCGAAGATGGACCAGAATTTCGATGGAGCTGTCCTTCGGCAGTTCCTGGGCCCATTCGACAATGAAGCGCTCGGCCTCGGCCGAAAGGTCGCGCTCGCGGAAGGGAAAGGGGTCGAGCGTGTTGAATAGTTGGGCGCTGTCATGCAGGCGCAGCTCGATCACGCCGGAGCGCGGCGCTGCCGGAGAATCTGCCTGTTGCCGTTGGGGCATCGTCAGCCTCGCATGGTTCGGACGGTTGCGGGCAGGGCGGCTGGTCGCTACATAGCGGCCAGTTTCCCGACACCTGCAGTCGCCAGTCGAAAGCGGAGCCCGCACGCCCCATGTCTCGTCAGTTCATCTACCATATGCGCGGCCTGTCGAAGACCTATCCGGGTGGCAAGCAGGTCCTCAACAACATCCACCTCTCCTTCTACCCGGACGCCAAGATCGGCGTGCTCGGCGTCAACGGCGCCGGTAAGTCGACCCTGCTCAAGATCATGGCCGGCTTCGACAAGGAGTGGACCGGCGAGGCCTGGGTCGCGGAGGGCGCGCGCGTCGGCTACCTGCCGCAGGAGCCAAAGCTCGACGAGAGCCTGACCGTCCGCGACAACGTCATGCTCGGCGTTGGCCCGCAGAAGGCGATCCTCGACCGCTACAACGAACTCGCGATGAACTATTCGGACGAGACCGCGGACGAGATGACCAATCTCCAGGACGAGATCGAGGCCAAGGGCCTGTGGGATCTCGATTCGAAGGTCGACCAGGCGATGGATGCGCTGCGCTGCCCGCCGGACGACTGGGAGGTCGGCAAGCTCTCGGGCGGCGAGCGCCGCCGCGTCGCGCTGTGCAAGCTGCTGCTGGAGCAGCCCGAGCTACTCCTGCTCGACGAGCCGACCAACCATCTGGACGCCGAGACCACCGCCTGGCTGGAAGGGCACCTGCGCACCTATCCGGGCGCGATCCTGATCGTCACCCACGATCGCTACTTCCTCGACAACGTCACCAGCTGGATCCTCGAGCTCGATCGCGGCCAGGGCATCCCCTATGAGGGCAACTATTCGGCCTGGTCGGTGCAGAAGCAGAAGCGTCTCGCCCAGGAAGGCCGCGAGGACGCCTCGCGCCAGAAGACCCTGGAGCGCGAGGCCGAGTGGATGGCCGCCTCGCCGAAGGCGCGCCAGGCCAAGAGCAAGGCCCGCATCCAGCGCTATGACGAGCTCGTGCAGAAGGCCTCGAACAAGGGGCCGGACACTGCCCAGATCATCATCCCGATCGCCGAGCGGCTCGGCAACAATGTCGTCGATTTCGAGGACCTGTCGAAGGGCTTCCAGGACAAGCTCCTGATCGACGGGCTCACCTTCAAGCTGCCGCCGGGCGGCATCGTCGGCGTGATCGGCCCCAACGGCGCCGGCAAGACCACGCTGTTCAAGATGATCACCGGGGTCGAGAAGCCGGATGCCGGCACGATCAAGATCGGCGAGAGCGTCCAGCTCGGCTATGTCGACCAGAGCCGCGACTCGCTCGACGACAAGAAGAACGTCTGGGAGGAGATCTCAGGCGGCAATGACATCATCTATCTTGGCAAGAAAGAAATCAATTCAAGGGCTTATTGCTCGGCCTTCAACTTCAAGGGCGGCGACCAGCAGAAGAAGGTCGGCTCGCTCTCGGGCGGCGAACGCAACCGCGTCCACCTCGCCAAGATGCTGAAGTCCGGCGCCAACGTCCTGCTGCTCGACGAGCCGACCAACGACCTCGACGTCGACACGCTGCGCGCGCTCGAAGAGGCGCTGGAGGATTATGCCGGCTGCGCCGTGATCATCAGCCACGATCGCTGGTTCCTCGACCGCATCGCGACCCACATCCTCGCCTTCGAGGGCGACAGCCATGTCGAGTGGTTCGAGGGCAACTTCCAGGATTACGAAGAGGATAAGAAGCGGCGCTTGGGGATCGACTCAACGATCCCGAAGCGCATCCAGTACAAGAAGTTCACGCGCTGAGGCGCGCCGGTTCGGCCTGACGCTGCGCAATGGCGGCGTCAGGTGAATTTGAAACGGACCTCCCACAACTCCGTCGGGTCCGTTTGCGAAAATGGGCGCAGGGCGAGACCCATGTCGCGACCCAGCGCCTGATTGTTGTGCGCGAAAACCGGCTCGGTCGAGGCCTCCTTGTCGGCCTGCCAAACGAACATCGCGCCAGGGCACTCGTCGATGTTGGCCGGCTCGCCACGATACATGCCGCGCCAGTCGTAGCAGTTGACGTAGCGGCGCCAGTTCGCGCCGTGACGTTGGATGAAAATCCGCCCATAGCCGCCATTGTTCGACCTGGACAAGACGCGTTTCCAATGAGCTCCGGCTTCCTGGTAGCGCGCCGCCACAATGGTGATCTCGACGAATCCGGGAGCAATCTCGAGCGCCGAGACTCCTGATACGTAAGTCGATTTTCTCGATCGCCGTGCCGTCCCGCCCATATCAGGCCCCCGTGCCCGCATTCCGCTAGCAGGCTACCGAGACACTACCGACGGTTCAATGACGTCGCGCGTCGCTTGCAGCCATCGGCTTTTCCTTCGTCACGCCCGAGCCTCCCCGCCGAGCAGCTTCTGCAAGGCCACGAGGTCGGTCCCGACGAAGTCCGAGGAGCGGCTGACCTCAGCCCATTCCGCCGCCTGCTTCTGCCGCTCGGCTTCCGCCTGGGCGAGGACGAAGAGGGCGTCGCTGCCGAGGACGAGATGGGCTGGCAGGCTCTCGCGCCGGCTGAGGTCGAGGACGATCTGCGCGATGCGTTCGGGATCGCCGATCTCGTTGCCGACATAGGCTTTCAGCAGGTCGAGCACGGCGCCGACGCTGGGCTGGTAGTCCGGCATCACGGCCGGGGCATTGCCGCGGGCGATCTCGCCCCAGCCGGTGCGCATCCCGCCGGGTTCGACCGAGACGATGCTGACGCCGAAGGGAGCGACCTCCTTGGCGATCACCTCGCTGAAGCCGCCGACCGCCCATTTCGCCGATTGATAGGCGCTGAGGCCCGGCGTGCTCGTGCGCCCGCCGACCGAGGAGATGTTGATGATCCGGCCGGAACGCTGGGCCCGCATCGCCGGCAGCGCGGCGCGGGTGAGGTTCACGACGCCGTAGAAATTGGTCTCGATCTGGGCACGGAAGCTGTCCTCGCTGGTCTGCTCGAAGGCGACGGCGTGGCCGTAGCCGGCATTGTTCACGAGTACGTCGAGGCGGCCGAAGGTGTCGACCGCAACGGTCACGGCCACGTTCGCGGCCGCCATGTCGGTGACGTCGAGCGCGAAGGACAGCAGCGTGTCGGGGTATCGCGCTTCGAGATCGGCGAGGCGTGCGGGATCGCGCGCGGTTGCGACGACGTTGTCGCCGGCGGCGAGGGCGGCTTCAGCGATCGAACGGCCGAGGCCGCGGGAGGCGCCGGTGATCAGCCAGGTCTTGGTCATGTGCTGTCCTCTCGACATTGTGAGTGAGTACTTGCTCATTTAATTCAGTCAAAACAGGCTCAAGCGGCCCCTTCGTCGGCTCGTGTTCAGGCGGAGATACCGTCCCAGAAGACCGAAAAGCCGGTCTTCCTGTAGTGCTCGTGCCGGGCCGGCTCCTGCGCGATCAGGTCGAGCGTCATCGAGCTCATCGCGTCCAGCACCGTGCCAGTGAAGCTCTGCGGCTGGTCCTTCAGTAGGCCATCCTTGCGGCCCTGCTCGAACAGGGCGCTGATCTCGGCGAAGGCCATGGCGGCCTTGCTGCGCGTCTCCTGACTGATCCGGTCGGAGACGGCGAGCTGGCGCAACGCCTTGCGTTTGGCCGGGTACTTCGCGCCCCAGTCGATCAGGCCGTTCCAGAAGTGTTCGAACCGGTCGCGCACGCTGCCGCCAGCCGGGTAGGACGCAAAGTTGAGCGAGGCGAAATCGGCCTTCAGCTCAAGATAGAGCTCGTTGAGCAAGTCGTCCTTGGTGGCGAAATAGGTGAAGAGCGTGCCCTCGGCGAGCTTGGCCTCCCTGGCGATCTTGGCGGTCGGCGCGCCGGTGCCATGCTCCGCCACCAGCTTGCAGGCGGCGGCCAGGATCGCTTCGCGCTTCGCTTCGCTGAGGGGGCGGGCCATGAACGGGTCAAATCTGAATGAGTGAGTGATTGCTCATTTATCTGGATGCGATGGGCGCAGGAGTCAAGGCCGCCCTGGCTCGTTTTTCAAAGCGAGCGCCCGACCCGTTCGATCGTCGCCAGGAACCAGGCCAGGGCCGGGTCGGCCGCGACGCGGCGGCCATGAAGCAGGTCAATCGCAAAGGGCCGGGCATGATAGGGCAGGGGCAGGAGCGCGACGCCCGCTGTCGTGGCGAAGCGCTCGGCGATGCGCCGGGCCATGGTCGCGACGAGGTCGGTGCCGGCTACCGCGAAGGGTACGGCGACGACATGGGCGAGCGTGACCGCGACCCGGCGCCTGCGGCCCTCCATGGCGAGGATGGTGTCGACCACGCCGGGCGAGCCGTCGCCGCCGGCGGAGGAGAACAGCGCATGCGGCAGCCGGAGATAGTCGTCGGCGGTGAGCGGCTCGGCGTGCTCCTTGTCGCGGATGCAGACGAAATCCTCCTCGAACAGCCTGTGCCTGACGACACGCGGGGAGTCCGGAAGATGACCGCCGATCAGCGCATCGACATCGCCGCGCTCGAGGGCGGCAAGGCTGGCGGCGGCATCGCCGATCGGCCGGACGACGAGGTCGAGCCCGGGTGCCTCCTGCCGCAGCAGGGCGACTAGCGCCGGCACGACGACGAGATCCCCGTAGTCGGTGACGGCGATGGTCAGGTGGCGCCGCGCCGTCGCGGGATCGAAGCTGATATCCGGCGCGAGCGTCGTTCTGATCTGGCCCAGCGCCTCGCTGATCGGCCGGGCCAGTGCCAGCGCCCTGGCGGTCGGCTGCATGCCGGCTGCGGTGCGGATGAAGAGCTCGTCGCCGAACAAGGCGCGCAGGCGCGTGAGCGCGCTGCTCATCGATGGCTGCGCCAGCCCGATGCGCTGGCCGGCGCGGGTGACGTTGCGCTCCTCCAGCAGCGCCTCGAAGGCGGTGAGGAGGTTGAGATCGATGGCAGCTAAATTCATCTGAGCAATAGTACCGATAGTAAAAATCGATTTCCACAATGCCGTGTGAACTGATGAAAGGGGCGCGCTTGAAACGACCGGACGAGGCGCATGCGAGCATCCCTGTCGCGCCTCGTGCCGCGCGGCCCGACCATCCTGGCTCTCGGCGTCCTCGTCGGCCTGGTCTTTCCGGTGCTGGCGGAGCTGGCCCGGCCGTCCATGCCGGCGATGATATTCATCATCGTGCTCGGCACGCTGCTGCGGACCGATGGCAAGGCCGTCATCGCCGTGCTCGGGCGCCCGTCGCTTTCCCTTGTGCTGCCCGTCGCCGTGATGGTCGCCTGTCCGATCCTTGTCGGTTTGCTCGCCCACCGTCTCAAGCTCGGTACCGAGCTCGCGCTGGCGCTCGTGCTGGCCACCGCAGCTCCACCATCGAGCGGCACGGCAGCGGTGGCGCGGATGCTCGGGCTCGACGGTACGGTGCCCCTTGCCGTCACGCTGCTGTGCATGGCGCTCGCCCCGCTCACCGTGCCGCTTCTGGCCGGCTGGTTCGGCGGGATCGGGCTCAGCGCCTTCGATCTCGCCTTGCGCCTCGCCGTGCTGGTCGGCGGCGCCGAGGGCGTCGCCCTGCTGCTGCGGCGCTTTGCGGGATCGCAGCTGCAGAGCCATGGCGAAGCGATCGACAGGATCGTGATCGCGGCGCTGCTCGTCTTCGTGATCGCGACCATGGCCGGGGTGCGCGCGCAGATCAAAGCGGATTGGCAGGGAGCGCTGCTCTGCCTTGTGCTCGCCTTCGTCTGCAATCTCAGCCTGCAAGGCGCTGGCGCCTTGCTGCTGCCCGGCGCGCTCGCCGAGCGTTTGACCGTCGGCCTCATCCTCGGCAACCGCAATGTCGGGCTGGTCTGGTCGGCGCTCGGCGCCGCCGCCTCGCCGCGCATGGCGCTGTTCTTTGCGGCGACGCAGTTGCCGATCTATCTCACCCCGCGCCTGATCGACCTGCTAATCACCTACGCCAGAGCAAGGAAGCCATCATGACCGCAGCCCATCTGACGGAAGAGCTCGCGCTCCGTTTCGCCCGCATCGCGCTCGGGCATGTCGGGCGCGAATACCCGAACAAGCCGGATCACACGCTGGCGGGGCCGGAGGATGCGCGCACCCCGCGTGAGCTGCACCCGATCTTCTATGGCAGCTATGACTGGCATTCCTGCGTGCACAGCTACTGGATGCTGGCGCGGCTGCTGCGGCGCTATCCCGGATTCGCAGCGGCTGCCGATATCCGCGCGCTGTTCGACGCGCAGCTCACGCCTGAGAAGGTCGCGGTCGAATGCGCCTATCTGGCTGCGCCGACAGCGCGCGGCTTCAAGCGCCCCTATGGCTGGGGCTGGCTCCTGAAGCTGGCAGCGGAATTGAGCCTGCTCGACGACAAGCGCTGGTCTGAAATCTGTGCGCCTCTGGCCGAGGTCTTCGCGCAGCGTTTCCGCGATTTCCTGCCGCTCGCGACCTATCCGGTGCGGGTCGGGACGCATTTCAACACCGCCTTCGGCCTGCGCATGGCAGCGGACTATGCGACCGCGACCGCGGATGGCGAGTTCGCGACACTGCTGCGGGAGACGGCCCTGCGCTGGTATGGCGACGATATCGATTGCCCGGCCTGGGGCGAGCCGAGCGGCGATGATTTCCAGTCCTCGGCCCTGATCGAGGCCGAATGCATGCGCCGCCTGCTTGCGCCAGATCAGTTCCTGCCCTGGTTCGCCAGCTTCCTGCCGAAGCTGGAGCGCCGGGAGCCCGCGACTTTGTTCCGGCCTGCGACCGTCACCGACCGAAGCGACGGCAAGATCGCGCATCTCGACGGGTTGAACCTCAGCCGCGCCTGGTGCTGGCGGGCGCTGGCCGGCGCGCTGCCGGAGGGCGATGCCCGCCGGGCGGTGGCGAAGACGGCCGCCGCCGAGCATCTGGCGGCTGGCTTCCCGCATATCGCGGGCGACTATATGGGCGAGCACTGGCTCGCCAGCTTCGCGGTGCTTGCCTTGGAGGAGGAGCCCTGAGCCGAGGGCTCCGAGAATGGCGGGGCCTCAGGCCTTGCCCTTCACCAGGATGTTGCCGTCGACATCCCTTATGTCGCGCTTGCCGCAGAGGGCCATGGTGACGTCCATCTCCTTGCGGATGATGTCGAGCGCGAGCTTGACGCCTTCCTCGCCCATGGCCCCTAACCCGTAGAGGAAGGCGCGGCCGATCAGCACGCCGCGGGCGCCGAGCGCGACCGCCTTGAGCACGTCCTGGCCTGAGCGGATGCCGCCATCCATCCAGACCTCCATGCGCCCGCCGACCTGCTCGACGATGCCGGGCAAGGCCGCGATCGAGGAGACCGCGCCGTCGAGCTGGCGACCGCCATGGTTCGAGACGATCAGCGCGTCGGCGCCGCTCTGGGCCGCGAGCTCGGCATCCTCGGCGTCGAGGATGCCCTTCAGGATCAGCTTGCCGCCCCAGCGCTCCTTGATCCACTTGACGTCGTCCCAGCTCAGCGTCGGGTCGAACTGCTCGGCGGTCCAGGAGGAGAGCGAGGAGAGGTCGCCGACGCCCTTGGCGTGGCCGACGATGTTGCCGAAGGTGCGGCGCTTGGTGCCGAGCATGCCCAGGCACCAGCGCGGCTTGAAGGCGAGGTCGATCAGGTTGGCGATCGTCGGCTTCGGCGGCGCGGAGAGGCCGTTGCGGATGTCCTTGTGGCGCTGGCCGAGGATCTGCAGGTCGAGCGTCAGCATCAGCGCCGAGCAGCCGGCCGCCTTGGCGCGGTCGATCAGGCGCTCGATGAAGTCGCGGTCGCGCATCACATAGAGCTGGAACCAGAACGGCTTGTCGGTGTTCTCGGCGATGTCCTCGATCGAGCAGATGCTCATGGTCGAGAGCGTGAAGGGGATGCCGGCCTTGGCCGCGGCCTTGGCGGCGAGAATCTCGCCATCGGCATGCTGCATGCCGGTGAGTCCGGTCGGCGCGATCGCGACCGGCATCGAGACGTCCTGGCCGACCATGGTGGTCGCGAGCGTGCGGTTGGTCATGTCGACGGCGACGCGCTGGCGCAGCTTGATGTCGGCGAAATCGCTCTCGTTGGCGCGATAGGTGCCCTCGGTCCAGGCGCCGGAATCGGCGTAATCGTAGAACATGCGCGGCACGCGGCGTTTCGCCAGCAGACGCAGATCTTCGATGGTCAAAGGCTGGGCCATGGTCGCCAAATCCCGCGTTTTCTCCGTGTCCCCGGTCGCATGGAACGCGGCGGGAGGCAACCGCGGAGGCCATGCGCCCTGGCATGCCGGCCCCGCTTCAGGCCTTGTTCATCGCGATGCGGCGATGCCAGCGGTTGAGCCGGGCGGCCCGATCCTGTAGGGCGGCCTTCCCACCTTACGCTTCAGCGAGACCTTTCCATGCTTCTGCGGCTCGTCGCTGCATTCCTGTTCTGCGGCCTTGCGTCCGTCGCCTCTGCGCAGCAGGAGGTCGGCTGGAAGAGCGGGCGCGAAGCCGCCGAGATCGAGCGCAAGATCACGGCGCTGATCGGCAGGATGACGCTGGAGGAGAAGGTCGGCCAGCTTCACCTCTCAGGCCGCGGCGAAGGCTTCGACATCGAGCAGATCAAGGCCGGCCGCATGGGCGCGGTGATGAACTTCGTCGTGCCGGCGGAGGTTCGGCAGGTGCAGGAGGCGGTACGCCAGTCGCGCCTCAAGATCCCGCTGATCATCGGCCTCGACGCCGTCCACGGCTTCTCGACCTATTTTCCGCTGCCGCTCGGCCAGGCTTCGAGCTGGAACCCGCAGCTGATCGAGCAGGCGGCCTATTGGACGGGGCGCGAAGCGCGCGCCGCCGGCGTCAACTGGACCTTCGCGCCGATGGTCGACATCTCGCGCGATCCGCGCTGGGGAAGAGTGCTGGAGGGTGCCGGCGAGGACGCTTATCTCGCCAGCGTCATCGCAGCGGCGCGTACAAGCGGCTATCAGCGCGGTGGCGTGGCGGCGAGCGTCAAGCACTTCGTCGGATATGGCGCCGCCGAGGGCGGGCGCGACTACAACTCGACCTGGATCCCGACCAGCCAGCTCCACGACCTCTTCCTGCCGCCGTTCAAGGCCGCTTTCGACACCGGCGCGATGACGGCAATGGCGGCGTTTAATGCCCTCAACGGCATGCCGGCCACGGCCCATCGCGGCATGCTGACCGACTTGTTGCGCGGAAAATGGGGGTTCCGCGGCTTCGTCACCTCGGATTTCGGCTCGATCACCGAATTGCGCCTGCATGGCATCGCCAAGGACGACGCCGAAGCGGCGCGCAAGGCGCTGCTCGCCGGCATCGACATGGACATGATGGGCGATGTCTACCACAAGCACCTCGCGGCCGAGGTGAAGGCCGGCCGCGTGCCGGTGAAGGCGCTCGACGAAGCCGTCCGGCGCGTGCTCCGGGTCAAATACCATCTCGGCCTGTTCGAGCGGCCGGATGTGGACGTGGTGGCTGCGCCGTCGCTGATGCAGACCGAGGAGGCCCGCAAGGTTGCCCGCCAGGCGGCGCGCGAGGGCGTGATCCTCTTCAAGAACGACAAGCAGACGCTGCCGATCGCGCCTGCGGTCAAATCGGTCGCGGTGATCGGCGCCATGGCGGTGCCGGAGGATGAGCGGGTCTGGACCGATCCGGCCGGGCTCGGGCGCCGCATCGTGCAGCCGCTGCCCGAGGTGCTGCGCGAGCAGCTGCCATCGGACGTCACGGTGACCTATGAGCCGGCCTTCGCCAAGAATTGCGGCACCGAATTCAAGGACAAGGACGCAGCGGTGAAGGCGGCAGCCGCTGCCGACCTGATCGTCACCATGCTCGGCGAAGACTGCGAGTTCATGGGGGAGGGCGCTTCGCGCACCGAGCTTCGCCTGCCCGGCGTGCAGCAGGAGCTGCTCGAGGCGCTGGTCGCCACCGGCAAGCCGGTGGTGCTGGTGCTGGCGACGGGCCGGCCGCTGGCCCTGACCTGGGCCGACAAGAACGTCGCCGCGATCGTGCAGACCTTCCATGGCGGCACCGAGGGGCGTGCCGCGATCGCCGAGGTGCTGGCCGGCAAGGTCAATCCGGCGGGGCGCACGCCGATGAGCTTCCCGCGCTCGGTCGGGCAGATCCCGGTCTATTACGACCAGCTGCCGACGGGGCGGCCGCAGAAGATCCGCCAGCGCTATGAATCCATCTACATGGACGAGGCCAACGAGGCGCTCTACCCGTTCGGCTTCGGCTTGTCCTATAGCCGCTTCGCCTATGCCAATCCGCGCGTGACCAATGCCAAGGTGCCGTTCAACGGCGCGACCGAGGTCACCGTCGACGTGACCAATCAGGGGGATCGCGACGGCCAGGAGGTGGTACAGCTTTATATCCGCCAGCCGGTCGCCGAGCGCTCGCGGCCGCTGCGTTTGCTCAAGGGCTTCGAGAAAATCTCGCTCAAGGCCGGCGAAACCCGGACGGTGCGGTTCAAGTTGGAGGGCCGCGCGCTCGGCGGCCATGACGACGACGGCCGTTACCAGCTCGATCCAGGTATCGTCGAAGTTTACCTTGGAGGTTCTTCACTCGCTACAGTAGGGACGCAATTCGAGTTGATGAGGCGCTGAGCGGACCTTACGGCAACTGCCGTCGCTTTCATCTCGACAAGCTTGCGTTTTCGGTCAATCCTCAGCTCCGCGGGGCCTTTTCGACAGCGTTGCCGAGGGGCTTCGTCCGACCACGGATGCTCCAAGGGATGCGGCGATGGCGACCGGAACCGTCAAATGGTTCAATACCGAGAAGGGCTACGGCTTCATTCAGCCTGCTGATGGCGGCAAGGATGTGTTCGTGCACATCACTGCCGTCAAGGAAGCGGGCCTGATGTCCTTGACAGAGGGACAGAAGCTCTCCTTCGACCTGAAAACCGAGCGCGGCAAGACTGCGGCGGGCGACCTCAAGCTGCTCTGAAGACGGCAGCGGGCATGATAGGGGTGACGAAGGCTGCGGGCCTGCGGCTGTGAAAGCTGCGCTCAAAGTAGCCAGGCTCGTCGCCGCATTGACACCCGGCTCTGACCGGGACGGTCAGCGCGCGTTCGCAGCAAGGCGCGCGCCGGCCCTCGATTTCGACCTGTCCGGCAGCTTGATCTACCGCGCGTAACGCCGCGCGCCGGCGACGCAGAGCACGACCGCTGCCGAGGTCGCGACCATCTGCCAGCCTACGGTCTCGCCGAGCAGCAGGCCGGCCAGCGCCAGGCCGAAGAAGGGCTGCAGCAATTGCAGCTGTCCGACGGCGGCGATGCCGCCCTGGACGAGGCCGCGATACCAGAAGACGAAGCCGATCAGCATGCTGAACAGCGAGACATAGGCCAGGCCGAGCCAGGCGCCGCCGCCGACCTGCCCGAACGAGGCCGGCAGCGTCAGCAGTGTGAGGACGGCCATGATCGGCAGCGACAGCACCAGCGCCCAAGAGATCACCTGCCAGCCGCCAAGATGGCGCGAGAGCCGCGCGCCCTCGGCATAGCCGAGCCCGCAAGCGATGATGGCGGCGAGCATCAGGAGGTCGCCGACCGGAGAGGCGGCGAAGCCTTGCGTCCAGGCGAAGCCGACGACGCAGAGGCTGCCCAGCCCGGCGAACAGCCAGAAGGCCGGGCGCGGTCGCTCGCCACCGCGCAGCACGCCGAAGATCGCGGTCGCCAGCGGCAGCAGGCCGACGAAGACGATCGAATGGGCGGAGGTGACGTGCTTTAGCGCCAGCGCGGTCAGGAGCGGAAATCCGACGACGACGCAGAGCGCGACCACGGCGAGCGGCAGCAGGTCGGCAGCGGCAGGGCGCTTCTCACGCAGGGCGAGCAGCAAGGCGAGCCCAAGCAGGCCGGCGATGGCCGCGCGTGCGACGGTCAGGAACACCGGATCGAAATCGGCGACGGCGACGCGGGTCGCCGGCAGCGAGCCGCTGAAGATCAGTACGCCGATAAAGCCGTTGAGCAGGCCGTTCGCAGTCTTGTCCATGATACCTCCTGAGGCTGGCCTGCATGCGGCTAGCCGCCTCAGATTTCCAGAGACAGTCCCGTACAGTTCAGGCAAACTGTCCTGATGCTGGAAGCCGTACAGATTAAGGACTCGGGCGAAGCTGTGGCCGCTGCCGACACACTGGTCGGGCGCGTCATGGCGACGATCCGGCAGCGCATCGCCGGACGGACGCTGGTGCCGGGCGCCAAGCTGCCCTCGATCCGTGGCCTCGCTGAGAGCATGGGCGTGTCGAAGTCGACGGTGGTCGAGGCCTATGAGCGACTGGCGGCGGAAGGGGCGATCCAGGCGAGACGCGGCTCCGGTTTCTATGTCCGACGCCTGCCACCGCTCTCGCTTGCCGATGTCGCGCCAAAGCTCGACCGGGCCATCGATCCGCTCTGGCTCTCCAGACAATCACTCGAAGCCGGTGTCGGGAGTCTGAGGGCCGGATGCGGCTGGCTGCCGCCCGACTGGATGCCGGAAGCCGCGATCCGCCAGGCGCTGCGCAAGCTCAGCCGGGCCGAGGCCGGGACATTGGCCGAATACGGCACGCCGCTTGGCCTGCCGGCGCTGCGCCATCTCCTCGCCCATCGCCTGGCGGAACGTGGCGTTGAGGCTTCGCCGGATCAGATTGTCCTGACGGAATCGGGCACGCAGGCGATCGACCTCGTCTGTCGCTTCCTGCTTGAGCCCGGCGACACGGTTCTCGTCGACGACCCCTGCTATTTCAATTTCCATGCGCTGTTGCGCGCCCACCGGGTGAAGATCGTCAGCGTGCCCTATACGCCTACGGGGCCCGATCTTAGTCTGTTCGCGCAGGCGCTGAGCGAGCACCGGCCGCGGCTCTACGTCACCAATTCCGCCCTGCACAACCCGACCGGCGCGACGCTGTCGGCTGCGACCGCCCATCGCCTGCTCAAGCTCGCCGAGCAGTCCGGGCTGACCATCGTCGAGGACGATATCTTCGGTGATATCGAACCTGAGGTGGCGCCGAGGCTCGCCGGGCTCGACGGGCTGGAGCGGGTGATCCAGATCGGCAGCTTCTCGAAGACGCTGTCGGCCTCGGTGC
>JAESGH010000340.1_pt1 | contig 44698 bp, 36 predicted proteins | sample 9269641 | NCBI WGS metagenome assembly JAESGH01 (sample SAMN14515345, study PRJNA621665) | algae metagenome | isolation source: Phormidium tanganyikae FI6-MK23 and co-occurring heterotrophs from granitic... | place: USA: Fort Irwin, California | collected 1998-05-24
TCCCTGAGATGATGGACGGCCGCGTCAAGACCCTGCATCCCAAGGTTCATGGCGGCCTGCTCGCCATCCGCTCGCATCCCGAGCATCAGGCCTCGATGATCGGCCATGGCATCGCGCCGATCGACCTGCTCGTCGTCAACCTCTACCCGTTCGAGGCGACGGTCGCCGCCGGCAAGCCTTATGACGACTGCATCGAGAACATCGACATCGGCGGTCCCGCGATGATCCGCGCCGCCGCCAAGAACCACAACGACGTCACTGTCGTCGTCGAGGCCTCCGACTACGCCGCGGTGCTGGCCGATCTGGAGACGCATAAGGGCGCCACCACGCTTACGCTGCGCCGCAAGCTCGCCCAGAAGGCCTATTCGCGCACCGCCGCTTATGACGCCGCGATCTCGAACTGGTTCGCTGGCGAGCTCGGCGATACCTCGCCGGCCTTCCGCGCGCTCGGCGGCAGCCTCGCCGAGACGATGCGCTATGGCGAGAACCCGCATCAATGGGCTGCCTTCTACCGCACGCCGGAGCAGCGCCCGGGCGTCGCCACCGCCCGCCAGGTGCAGGGCAAGCAGCTCTCCTACAACAACATCAACGACACCGACGCCGCCTTCGAATGCGTCGCCGAGTTCGACCCGGCCCGCACCGCCGCCTGCGTCATCGTCAAGCACGCCAATCCCTGCGGCGTCGCCGAGGGCGCTTCGCTGCTCGAAGCCTATGAGCGCGCCCTCGCCTGTGACCCCGTCTCGGCCTTTGGCGGCATCGTCGCGCTGAACCGCAAGCTCGACGCGGAAGCCGCGAAGAAGATCGTCGAGATCTTCACCGAGGTGATCATCGCCCCCGACGCCGACGAGGAAGCGATCGCGCTGGTCGCCGCCAAGAAGAATCTGCGCCTGCTCCTGACCGGCGGTCTGCCGGATGTGCGCAAGGCGGGCCTCAGCTTGCGCACCGTCGCCGGCGGCTTCCTTGCCCAGGCGCGCGACAATGCCGTCGTCGACGACATGGAGCTCAAGGTTGTGACCAAGCGCCAGCCGAGCGAAGCCGAGCTCGCCGATCTGCGCTTCGCCTTCCGCGTCGCCAAGCACGTCAAGTCGAACGCCATCGTCTACGCCAAGGGCCTCGCCACGGTCGGCGTCGGCGCCGGCCAGATGAGCCGCGTCGATTCCTCGCGCATCGCCGCCTGGAAGGCCGGTGAAGCGGCCAAGGCCGCCGGTGTCGCAGAAAGCCTGGCCAAGGGCGCGGTCGTCGCCTCCGACGCCTTCTTCCCCTTCGCTGATGGCCTGCTCGCCGCCGCCGAGGCCGGCGCCACCGCGGTGATCCAGCCCGGCGGCTCGATGCGCGACGACGAGGTGATCAAGGCGGCGGATGAGGCCGGCCTCGCCATGGTCTTCACCGGCCATCGCCACTTCCGGCACTGAGGCGAGACAGCGGGGAGAGGCCGGATGCACACCGTCAAGGTCATCGCCGCCGGCTTCGCTTTGCTCGGCGTGCTGCTCCTGATCGCGCCGCGGCTGAACACGGGCGGGCGGCATCCGATCGTCTTCGCGATGAAGCTGTTCATCCCACTCTGGTTCGTGGTCTCGGTGATCAACCTGATCGTCGGCATCACCCGGGCCGGCTACAGTTTCCTGCAGGAGGCCCCGATCCTGCTCGTCGTCTTCGGCGTGCCGGCACTGGTGGCATCCCTGATCTGGTGGCGATTTGGAAGGAATGTCGCGTGAGCCTTGAATCCGTCCGCGCCTTCTTTGCCGAGCACGCCCCCGACATCGCGATCCTCGAAACCGACGGCAGCAGCGCCACGGTAGCGCTGGCAGCCGAGGCCTTCGGCGTCGAGCCGGCGCGCATCGCCAAGACCCTGTCCTTCCGCCTCGGCGAGCGCGTCGTCCTTCTGGTGACGCGCGGGGATGCCCGCCTCGACAACAAGAAGACCAAGGCCGCCTTCGGCGCCAAGCCGCGGATGCTCGACCTCGACGAGGTCGTCGCCATCACCGGCCATCCGGTCGGCGGCGTCTGCCCGTTCGGATTGCCGACGCCGCTGCCGATCTATTGCGACGTCTCGCTGAAAGTCTTCGACGAGGTCGTGCCGGCCGCCGGCTCGACGCAGACGGCGGTGCGCATCAGCCCGGAGCGGATGGCGGCGCTGACCGGTGCGCAATGGGTCGATGTCTGCCAGGAGCCCGCGGCGCTGGCCGCGCAGTAAGTTTCAGACCCCCACCCGCTCGATCAGCGCCATCGCCGCGGCGGGATTGCGGACCTTGTCGCCGCTGATGACATAAAGGAAGACGTCGCGCGGCGCCTTCTCCGCAGCCGGCGCGACCAACTCTAAATCCTCGGGCGCGCTGCCCTTGGCCCAGTCCTTGGCCCGGCCGGCCCAGGCATCGAGCTCTCCGGCTGGATAGCCCTGCTCCTCCGCCTCCTTGGTGCCCATGATCCGCGCATAGACGAAGGGCGCCGTCACGTCGGCAATCTGCGGGAAGTCGGAATCGCCCGAGGTGATTGCGGCGACGCCGTATTCGCGCAGCAAGGCGACGAAATCGGGCGAGCGGAAGCTCGGATGGCGCACCTCGACGGCATGGCGCAGCGTGATGCCGTCGACCTCCTTCGGCAGCAGCTTCAGGAAGGCCTCGAAATCGGCCGGGTCGAAGGCCTTGGTCGCCATGAACTGCCAGTTGATCGGGCCGAGCTTTTCCTTGAGCTCGCTGAGGCCCGAGGTGACGAACTTCTCAACGGAGGGGCCGGCCTCCGCCAAGACGCGGCGATTGGTGCAGAAACGTGAGCCCTTCAGCGCGAAGACGAAGCCGTCGGGCGTCTCAGCCCGCCATTTGGCGAAGCTCTCCGGCTTCTGCGAGCCGTAATAGGTGCCGTTGATCTCGATCGAAGTCAGCTTGCTCGCGGCATATTCTAGCTCACGCTTCTGCGAGAGCTTGTCCGGATAGAACACGCCGCGCCAGGGCTCGAACACCCAGCCGCCGATGCCGATATGGATTTTCCCGGCTGCTTTGGTGGCCATGGTTCGCATCCTCAACCGTGTCGCCCGAATTCGTCTGGAGAGTAGTATGCCGCGGCCACTGTCGATAGGCGGCAGCAGGGCGCCAGCTCTCGCTTCAAAGTGGGGCTTTAGGATTGAGCAGCGACGCCGGAGCTCTTGGCCTGCCCTTCGATGCAGTCATGACGGTAGCGCAGCTCAAAGCTTTCGCTGCAATTCTCACCAGCGCGGGCAAACGTCCCAGAAGCCACGGGTTCGAGCCGAGTTGGTGTAGAACCAGCAGTAGCCGGCGCGCGGCGGCGGGCCAGCCCAGGAAGCGGCCGCCGCTCCGGCGACGAAGCCGATGGCTGCTCCGGCCGCGATAGCGCCGCCTGGACGCCAGGTGCGGCGCGGGTGCACGATGACGACGTTGCTCGGGCGGCGATGATGGACTGTGTGGCGCGAGCGGTGATGCACGTTGGACCGCGGCCGATGCGCGGGGCGATTGGCATGCTGCGCGCGCCCCGTCTGGACGCGACTGCGGGCAGCGTCACGCTGAGCTTGTGACACCCGCTGAGCTTGCGCGGTCTCGGCGACCACGAGGGGCGGCATCAAGCCGGCACCGATCGCAAACAGCAAGACGATGGATTTCAGCTTCAGCTGCGTACGCATCGCTTCTCTTTCCCGACATCAGTCGCCCTATGCACTCTCAGCTGTATCAACCGCGGACCCAAGCGCCGTTCGGCAGTTTGCCGACGGCCCCGCGGACTCAGACGTAACGGCATCCGGAAAACCCGGCGCGGTCCACCAGGCAGGAGGGCAAAGCCTGAACATTGCCAGTCTCGTCGCCGAGCAGGGACATTCGAGGGTTCAAGGGCAGCGGGCTTCGAATGTGCGGCCGTTGCGATCCCGATAGATGCAATTGTTCGGCGTGGTCGCACGCCCGATGACCGCCCCAGAGACACCGCCGACGACGGCACCGATCGCAGCGCCGCGGCCGCCTCCGGCGATGCCACCGATCGCCGCCCCAGCTCCTGCCCCGATGAGGCCTCCGCCAAGCGTTCTCTGATCCGCGGAGTCGGGATTGCAGCCTGCGAGAACGAGGCCCACGCCCAGTAGAGCAAATTTCCAACGCATCGTTTGCCTCCTTCAAAAGCGCCAGATCAGCGGTACGATGAAGACCGCGACGACGAAGAACCAGATCAGCAGCGGCAGGCCGAGCTTCCAGTAGTCGCTGAAGACATAGCCGCCCGGGCCCATCACCATCAGATTGGTCGGTGTCGCGATCGGCGTCAGGAAGGCGCCGGCGGCTGCGACGGCCGTGCTCATCAGCACCGGGCGTGGCGAGATGCCCATGGCAGTGGCTGCAGCGACGCCGATCGGGATGATGATCAGCGCGGTCGCGGTGTTGCTGATGAGCTGGCCCAGGATCGCGGTCAACACGAACAGCCCGGCGAGGAGCGCCGTCGGCCCGGCGTCGCCAACCATGGCGACGAGGCGATCGGCCAGCATCTTCGCAGCGCCGGTCTCGATCATCGCGGTGGAGAGCGGCATCATCGCGCCGACCAGGATCACGGTGGTCCAGCTGATCGCGCGATAGGACTGCTCGACGTTCATGATGCCGCAGAGGATGATCGCGCCGGCCGCCAACAGGCCGGCCACGGCGGAGGGGACGACGCCGGTCGCCAGCATCACCACCATCGCCAGCAGGATGACGAGCGCCTGCTTGGCACCGGGACCCATCGGCACGGCCTGGCGCCGAACCAGCTCGGGTGAGCTGACGACGAGGACGTCGGGATCATCGAGATGGGTGTCGAGCGCCTTCCAGGTGCCTTGCAGCAGCATGGTGTCGCCGGCCTGCAACGCGACACCGGCCGACTTCGCTCCTTCGGGGCTCTGGACCTCGCCCGCGCCGCGCTGGACGGCGAGGACGATCAGGTCGCCGCTCTGCGTGACCATGCCCGGAAACACGGTCTGGCCGATCAGGCCGGAGCGCGGCGGGATCACCACCTCGGCCAGGCCCGAGCGGCGGTTGAACAAGGTTTCTTCGCTGTCGCCGGGTCCTTCTTCTCGGAAGGCGAGATGCATCTGCGCGGCGAAACTGGCGGCGGCTTCCGCATCGCCGCGCAGCAGCAGATGGTCGCCCTCGGCGATGGTCGTGCGACGCAGCGGCCCTGCGGTGTCGCCTTCCTGGATCGCGACGAGCTGGAGCCCGGACCATGAGCCGAGATCGATCCCGCTGGAAGGCTGCCCGATGTAAGGGCAGGTCGCGCGGATGCGCAGCTGGTGAATGCCGGTCGCAAGTCCATATTGCTCGACCAGCGTCCTGGCGTGACGGCTGAAGTCGGCCGGCATGGTCGCGCCATTGCGCTGGGGCAGCAGCTTCTCGCCGAACAGGATGATGATCGCCATGGTGCCGGCGAGCAGCGGAATGCCGGCGAGCGCGAACTCGAAGAAGCTGAAGCCGCGGACGCCGGCGTCGACCGCGGCCTCGGAGACCAGCACGTTCACCGGGGACCCGGTCAAGGCGAGCATCGAGCCGGCATGGCCGGCGAAGACGAGTGGCATCAGAAGCTGCGAGGAGTTGCACTTGAGCCGGACCGCGATGACGACGACGACCGGCAGCAATGCGGCGACCGCGCCGTTGAGGCTGATCAGCGCGACCAGCAGCGAGACCAGCCCCATCATCATGAGCAGCAGGCGCGTCCGGCTTTCCTCACCTGCACCTTTTATCAGGAGCTGGCCAGCCCAGGCGGTGACGCCGGTGACCTCGAGTCCGGAACTGACCACGAAGAGCGAGGCGATGAAGATGACGGCCGGATCACCGAGGCCGGCGAGCGCCTGGGGAAGCGTGAGCACGCCGGTCGCCCAGAGGCCGAGCGCCGTGCCCATGGCGACGAGCACGACCGGCACCTTGTTCGTGATGAACAGGACGACGGCAATGGCGATGATGATGCCGGTATAAGCGATCGGGCTCACGCAGCGGTTCCTTGTGGGGCTTGCTCGGTCGCGGTCACGTTTCGACGAGGCTCAATCTGCCATGGTCGCCATCAGAATGCCGAGGCGGCAGCCCTTTTCGTATTCGGTCAGGTTCACATATTCCTTGATCGTGTGGATCTCGGCCTGGCCGGCGCCGATCGTGATCGTCGGCACGCCGTGCTTGTCGAGCCAGTTGGCGTCGAGCCCGCCATTCGAGAACAAGTAGACCGGCTCGATGCCCAGCAAGCCCAGCGCTTTCGTGGCGCGTGCCACTACCGGTGAATCCTTGGCGAGCTCGAAGGGCGGATAGGCCGGTTTGTGGGAGAATGTCACCTGCGCCGTCTCGCCGGCATCGTCCTTGACCTCGCCCTGTGCCTTGGCAAAGGCAGCCTTGAAGGCCTCGGCGATCCTGGTGGCGAAAGCCGCCTCGGGACTGCGGGCCTCACCGCGGATATAGGCGTAGTCGGTGACGACATTGGTCGCGTCGCCGGCGGCAACCGTGCCGCCCTTGCCGCCGAAGATGCCGACATTGCTGGTGCCGCGGCCATCGGGCTTGACGATCTTGCCGAACCAGCCCTCGCGGCGGGCTTCCGCGATCGCGATCGCGCCAACCAGCGTCGCCGAAATGCCCTTCTCCGGCGCGACGCCGGCATGGGAGGCCTTGCCGGTGATCTCGACCTCCCAGTTCTCCTGGCCGACTGCGCCGATCAGCAGCTCGGAGGCGAGCTGGCCGTCGACATTGACGCACATGACGGCGCCGCCGAGGTCCTTCGGGTTCAGCTCGCGCGCGCCATGCAGGCCGCTCTCCTCGCGCACGGTGAAGAGCAGCGTGATCGGCGGATGCGGCAGCTTGTGCTTGATCAGCGTCTCGGCCAGCACCACCAGCAGCGCGACGCCTGTACGGGCGTCGCCGCCCAGCGCCGTAGTACCGTCGGAGACGATACGGTCACCTTCGCGCTTGGGCTTGGCCCCGGCGCAGAGCGGCACGGTGTCGAGATGGGTCGAGAACAGCAGCCTTGGCCCGGCCTTGGTACCGGGCAGGTCGACGATGAGATTGCCGGTCTCGGTCGGCAGTGGGATTCGCGTGTTGGCGTCGTCGAACCGGATGGCGGCGGCCGGAACGCCGGCGGTCTTGAGAGCTTCGACGACCGCCTTGCCGATGTTCGCCTCCTTGCCGGTCACGCCCTCGACCGAGAGGAAGCGCATCAGATGCGCAATGGCGGCTTCAACGTCGAGCGGGATGGCGGGGGTCGTCATGATCTGCCTCCGAAGGCTGGATTGGCAAAAAAGCTGGTGAGTGGGTTCAGAGGCCCCAGGGCAGGCCGAGCATCTTCCAGACGGCGAAGAGCGCGGTCCAGAGCACGAACATCCAGACGACATAGGGCAGCATCAGCGAGACGACCGTGCCGACGCCGGCATTGCGGTCGTATCTCTGGATGAAGCCGACCACGAGGGCGAAATAGGCGTTGAGCGGCGTGATCGCGTTCATCGGCGAATCGCCGATGCGATAGGCAGCGAGCACGGCTTCCGGCTCGACGCCGAGTTTCATCAGCAGCGGCACGAAGACGGGCGCGAAGATCGCCCATTTCGCGATCGCGCCGGTCAGCAGCAGGTCAATGAGCGCGACCACGACGATGAAGCCGAGCAGCAGCGGCAGGGCGCCGATATTGGCGGCTTGCAGCGCGCCCGACAGGCTCAGCGCCATCACCGTGCCGATATTGGTGTAGGTGAAGTAGGCGACGAACTGGCTCAGCACGAAGAACAGGAAGATCGTGCCGCCCATGTTCTTGATCGATTTCTCGATCGCGGCGATCACCTCGGGCAGCGTCTTCAGGGTGCCGGCACCGATGCCATAGGCCCAGCCGGTGACCAGGAAGAGCAGCATGATCAGCGCGATCAAGCCGTTCATGAAGGGCGAATTGCCGATCAGCTCGCCGGTCGTCGGGTTGCGCAAGGGGGCGCCTGACGGCAGCGTCAGCAGACAGAACACCGCGACCAGCGCCAGCAGGCCGAGCCCTGCGAAGCGAAGCCCGCGCGATTCCGTTTCGGAGAGCAGGGCGCCCTGCTCGGTGACGGTGCCTTCGGCCGCCAGCTTCGGATCGTAGGGGCCCAGGCGCGGGGCGATCATCTTGTCGGTGATGAAGGCGATGATGACGGTCAGGAACAGCACCGAGGCGATCGAGAACCAGAGATTGGAGGCAAGGCCGATCGTGCGATTGGGGTCGACGAGGCGCGCGGCATCGTTGGTGAACTCGACCAGGACCGCGTCGAGCGGCTTGATCAGCATATTGACGGTGAAGGCGCCGGCGACCGCCGCAAAACCCAGCGCCAGGCCCGCCACTGGATGTCGGCCGACAGCGAGATAGGCGATGCCAGCGAGCGGGATCAGGACGAGGTAGCCGGCATCGGCGGCGATGCTGGCGATGATGCCGACGAAGGCGAGGATATAGGTCAGCGCCGAACTCGGCGAGACGATCACCAGCTTGCGGATCAGCGCGGTGACGAGGCCGGATTCCTCGGCGACGCCGGCGCCGATCATCGCCACGATCATCAGGCCCACCGCCGTGAAGCTCATGAAGTTCGGGATCAGCGACGAATACATGAAGCGGATGCCGTCGATGGTCAGCAGGCTTCGGATCGCGGTGCTCGCGGTCTCGATCTTGTGCGTTTCGGGGTTGATCCGCTCGAAGGTGACGGCGGCGCCGAACAGCCCCAGCACGGCCGACAGCGCGATGACGATGCCGATCAGGATCAGGAAGATGACGACGGGGTGCGGAACCATGTTTCCGACCCGCTCGACCGTGTCGAGGAACCTCTGCATGACCGTCTTCGGTGCAGCGCTGGCGGTCGTCATGGCATTTCCCCCTGGAACCGGAGCCTTCAGCGACAGGATTGCGGTCGGCAGGTGAGAATGTGATGCGCGGTGCAGGCGCCGACTGGACTCCGAACCTCGACTATTGGCTTCGGCCGGCGAGAATGCATCGGCACAGAATCCCCGAATTTGGATTTCTGTCCCAAAATTTGCTTGGCCCGACCTGTCGGAGAGGCCCCGGCTCTTCGCCTGACGGATCGCTGTCGCCGCGGTAGGGCGAGCCATCCTGCCAACAAATGAGATGAGCAGCCCAGAAGTGGGATTCTGAACTGATCCGTGTTGTCGGCGCTGTTGCTAGCGTCCCTGTGGCTGTGCGGCCACAAAGCGCTCGTGGGTAGGCGATGTCGTGACCATCGGAGGAAGCTCGATGCAAAAGCAAGGTTCTCGGCATCCGGCCCCGCTCCGCCACCACCTGTCCGCGATCCCCGGAACCGCGCCCACCCGCCGGCCGCAGGTTCAGGGCGACGAGGCGGTCAGCCCCTGCTTGCCCAACATGGCAGAACCCTTGCTGCGCAAGATGCACCCGGCCGTGGCGAGCGGCCGGCTGGCGCAGCCGTGACCCTGGACTGGAGCCTGGGTGCCGAGGCCGCCGCCTGGACGGTATCGGCCGCGCGTCTCGATGATTTCCGGCCGTTGCTTCCGGCGGAGGAGGAGATCGTCGCCAAGCTCCAATCCGGCGAATTCGACGGGCTGGGAGACGGCGCCCGGCCCACGCAGCCGGATCCGGCGCGCGTCGTGCGTGCCGGCTTCCTGCGCTTCCTGATGCTGGGCGGCGAGTCAGGGTGTCGGCCGCATGAGAAGGGCGTCCTCATTCGCGGCGCCTGGATCTCGGGCGCTCTCGACCTCGAGGCCTGCCGCGTCTTCCGGGACATCGGCCTGAACGACTGCCATTTCGAGGCGCCACCGATCCTGCGCGCCGCCATCATCAACCGTCTCTTTTTGGACGGCTCGCGGCTGCCCGGCCTGCAGGCGGAGCGGCTCGAGGCGCGTGGCGGTGTCTATCTACGGGCCGCCGAGATCGATGGCGTGGTCAACCTCGACCAGGCGCGCCTGGGCGGCAATCTCGAATGCGCCGGGGCGACGCTGCGCGGCCGCAACGGCTATGTCCTGCTGGGCCGGAGCCTGGAGGCGCGCAACGTGCTGCTCCACGGCGCGACGCTGCGCGGCGGCATCAACCTGTCGGGCGCCGTGCTTGCCGCTGATCTCGATGCAGCGGGAGTCACCGTCACGGCCTTCGAGCGGGTGGCGTTGGAGGCGAGCGAGCTTTCCTGCCAGGGCAGCATCGTCCTGCGCAGCGCCCGGACCGTCGGCGAAGTGCGCCTGACCGGCTCGGTCGTCGGCGGTGATCTCGATTGCTCCGGTACCGTCGTCGAGAATCCCGGCGCAGCCGCGATCGAGGCGAGCCGGGCGGTCGTCAAGGGTGCCTTCTTCCTGCGTCGCGAGGCCCGATTGGACGGCACGCTCGCGCTCACCGGCGCCTCGATCGGCACGATCCATGACGAGGCGGCCTGCTGGCCGAAGCGGGGCGACCTCCTGCTCAACCGCTGCCGCTATGGTGCCTTCATCGACGGACCGGTCGATTCCGAGAGCCGTCTGGACTGGCTGGCGCGCCAGACGCCCGAACGCTGGGGCGAGGATTTCTGGCCGCAACCTTATGAGCAACTCGCCGCGGTCTTTCGCGAGATGGGGCATGGCGAAGAGGCCAGCTCCGTTCTCGTCATCAAGGAGAGGCTGCAACGCCGGGCGCGCCGGGCGCGGACGGAGAATCCGGTCTGGCGAGCGCTCCTTTTCGTGTCCGACGGCATTCTCGGCATCACGCTCGGCTATGGACGCAGACCCCTGTTCGCCCTCGTCTGGCTCGTCTTCTTCTGGCTTCTGGGCGTGGCCACCTTCGCCTATGCCGAGCGCCAGGGCGCGCTGATGCCCAACAGCGCCGTCGTCCTGCGCGCGCCGGAATGGACCTTGTGCGGCATCGAGCGCAGCGAGCAGAGGCAGCTTGTCGCCACTGGAGAATCGCAAGGGCTGGCGGCGCCGGGCCAGACGCAACTCGCCTGCTTCCGGCAGCGTTGGGAGGCCTCGAGCTATCCGGCCTTCAGCCCCTGGATGTATTCGCTCGATACGCTCTTGCCCGTGCTGGACATGGGCCAGCGCACATTCTGGCGGCCGAATCCGACAAAACCCGGCGGACGGGTCGCCATCAGCTATTTCTACTTCCAGTCCGTCGTGGGATGGGCGCTGAGCCTGCTCGCGGTCGCAGGTTTCTCGGGGCTGGTAAAATCGTCATGACGCTGGAAGCGGTCATGAATCGTGGACAAGGCCTGCATGGAGCGGCCGTGACCGTTCATCTTTAGTGCCGGCGGCGCGAGATCAGCGCTTCAGAGATCGCGGTCCAGCGGCGACGGCATGCGCCCGTTCTGTTCTCGCCGAGCCAAGGGGCTCGCATGCCGCAGACCCGGCCATCTGGACTCTCTCTCTCGACGCCCGGCCCAATTGTGTCTAATAATAGAATGATAGAATGTTTTTGACCGGAACGATAGAGATGCACACCGCTCTGCTCCCATCCGGCGGTTCGTTTGCAGCCCCAGCCTGTCCGGTCAACACATTCCGGCGACCTGAAACCACGGAGGCGCCGGATGCTTCATGAGCGCGATTTCGAGGACCATCGGACAAAGAGAGACGTCTCGTTGAGCTGGCTTACTGTCGCGACACCATCCAATCTGCCGCCGCCCTGCCCCCTCACGATCCAAACCCTGTCGCTAGCTCCGCGTCACCGTTTTCCTGAGCACTCGTGTAGATGGCATCAGGTCGTCTGCGCGCTCGAGGGAACCCTGACGGTCAACACGAGCACACGATCCTTCGTGGTCTCGCCCGGTCAGGCAGCGTGGCTGCCGGCCGGCCTATCGCACCAGATCGGATCGCTGCTCGGCGCCGAATTGTGCAGTATATGGATCGAAGACGTGGCCAGCGTCGATCTGCCAGCGGCTCACGCGGTTCTGCCGGTTTCTCCATTGCTCAAGGCTCTCATTCTCGAAGCGACGGCGATCGAAGGCAGCGCTGACAGCGACGACTACGCCCCGCGCGTCCGTAGGCTGATCCTCGATCAGTTGCGTCGGACACGAACCCTTTCGAGTCCACTGCCTTGGCCGCGCAGTGGGCTACTGCTGAGTTTGTGCGAGGCGCTCTATACCGACCCCGCCGACCCCCGCAGTTTTGCGGAGTGGAGCAAGTCGTTCGGCATGTCCTCGCAAACCCTGGCACGTCGCTTCGAGGCGGAGATGGGCCTAAGCCTGCGCTCGTGGCGCCATCGTCTCAGGTTGTTCAGAGCGATCGAAATGCTCGCCGGCGGCCTGAGCGTAACGCAGACCGCTGCGGACCTGGGATATGGCTCGGCTTCTGCCTTCGTTTATGCCTTCCGCGCCGCTCAAGGCTCAAGCCCGCATGCCTACATGCGCCAGCGCAGCAGTTCCTGAGTGCGACATGCTGGCGCAAGAAGTCAGAGATGAAAGCACGATGCCGATGGCTTCAAAGAGCCCCCTGGCTCGACGGCCACTGCAAGGCGACGTCTCAACAACAACCGGCCAGGACCCTATTCGGATTGCAGCGTGCTTGCGCTGCACGGTCATTGCGCACCGTTTAAGCACCTTCATCGGGCCGATCGCTACGTAGTGATGTTCGGCGAGGCCATGTGACGCATCGGCCCGTAGCGCGAAGCGCGCGATCTATCCTTGCGTGGAGATGCGCATGGCGTCGGGCATGCCCCCCTTCCGAGCGACGCTCACAACTGCCAGATCTTTTTGGGCTTGCAGTTATCAAAAGATACCGTCATACTAAAGATAGAATGAATTGCCGAGCTGCATAAGCCGCTTCGGGTTGGAGGCCGACCGAGCAGTTCGTAGGGAGGAATTTGCTTGGGCATGTCCCGACATCTGCCGGTCACATGACTGGCAGGTGTGGACCTATTGAAGCGACGGTGCACAAGCGCGCCGCCGCCGTCCACGGCTGTCTCCTCAAGGCAATACAACGTGGTTGCGACAAGGCCGATTAGAGCCACACAGCGCCAAAAGGTGAGGAGTAGTCTTGGATCAGCTCTTACAACATCTAGCTAATGCGGTCATCGTCGGCGGCACTTATGCCCTGCTTGGGATCGGCCTGACCTTGATCTTCGGCATCATGCGGATCGTCAATTTCACGCACGGAGAGCTCTACGCTTTCGGCGCGTACATGATGTACTTCTTCGCCATGGTGCTGGGCATGAATTTCTTCATGTCGATCGCGTTCGCGATCTGCGCCGGCATGGTCCTCGGCGCCGCGGTCGAGTTTCTGCTGCTGCGCTCCAAACGGGGAGCCGATATCGACACGACCATGCTGATCATGATCGGCGCATGGATCGTGCTCCAGAACACCGAAGTGCTGACATGGGGCAGCGTCGCGAAGTCCATCAACTCGCCGTTCGCGATCGAGCCGGTAACGATGGGACCGGTCTCGCTGTCCAGGATCCGCATTTTCGTCCTCTTCGTCGCTCTTGCCTTGATCGTGGCAACCTATGTCCTGATCAATCGTACGAAGCTCGGCAAGGCGATGCGAGCGACCTTCCAGGATAGCTCGACAGCTGCCCTGATGGGGATCAACACAAGCGCCATCTACACCATCACCTTCGGCTTGGGCTCCGCACTCGCCGCGGCGGCCGGCGCCCTCCTGGGTCCTGTCTTCGTGGTGGCGCCGACGATGGGCGATCTTGCGTCGCTGAAGGCGTTCGCGATCGTCATTCTGGGCGGGCTCGGAAACATCACCGGAGCGGTTTTCGGCGGGTTCATCCTGGCATTCGTCGAGGAAATGGGGGCCAGCTACATCTCGTCCGGATACCGCGACGCCATGGGCTTCCTCATCATCATCGTTGTCCTGCTGTTCAGACCAACGGGCCTGTTCGCCAGATCGGAGCGCGTCGGATGAACCGCTTTCTCCCTCTCATTGTTCTCGCGTTCTTCCTCAGCGTTCCGCTCTGGTTGACCGATCAATATTATCTTCACACGCTCGTCGTTTGCGGCATCTTCATGCTCGCTGCCATGAGCCTCAACCTGCTGCTCGGCTACACCGGGCAGCTCAGCCTGGGACATGTGGCGTTCTTCGGGATCGGCGCCTATGTGAGCGCGCTGACATCGCTGGGCTTCAGCGTCTCGATCTTCGGCTACCAGATCACCCATGACCCCTGGCCTCCGGTGGTCGGCGTCGTCCTGGGCGGGGCGGTAGCGGGGCTATGCGGTTACCTGATCGGCAAACTCGCCTTCCGGGTGCGCGGCGCCTATTTCGTCATCGTGACCGTCAGCTTCGCCGAAGTCATCCGTCTCATCTCGCTGAATTGGATCGAGTTGACGAACGGCCCCCTGGCGCTGCCCGGCATCCCGCCATTGACGCTCGGTTTCGAACCGATCGGGTATCTTACGCTCTGGGACAAGGCCGCGAACTTCTACGTCGTCCTGACCTTCATCGTTGTCACCTACATCATCATCAAGCGGCTGATCGACTCTCCCTATGGCAGGGCGATGATCGCGCTGCGCGAGAACGAGACATTGGCGACCTCGGTGGGGATCAGCGTGACGCGCTACCTCGTGCTGGCGGCAGTGTTCGCCGGTACGATCGCCGGCGTGTCGGGGACGCTTTATGCGCACTACATCCAGATCATCGACCCGGCGATCTTCATGTTCCTGAACACCGTGACCATGGTGATCATGGTCATCACCGGCGGCAAAGGTACGCTCGCCGGGCCCGTCGTCGGCGGTCTCATCTTCGGCATCGCGCCGGTCATCCTGCGCAAATATGTCGGCCCCGAGGTCCAGTGGATCCTCTACGGCTCGCTGATGATCCTGATCGTCTTCGTCCTGCCCGAGGGCATCGTCCCGGCGATCGAGCGCTGGTTCGGCCGCGCATCCACAAAGAGCTCCGAGCTCGCCATGGAGCCTGGCAAAGGAGCACGTTCGTGACCGCAGCGCAGAATCCCAACGCCATTCTGGCGGTTGAAAACGTCGCGATGCATTTTGGCGGGCTGATCGCGATCTCGGACATGAATTTCCATGTCAACGAGGGCGAACTCGTCAGCCTGATCGGGCCGAACGGCGCCGGCAAGACCACGGCGTTCAACATCATCACCGGCTTCCAGAGGCCGACCAAAGGACGTGTGACGTTCCGCGGCACATCGCTCGGTGGTCTCAAGCCGCACCAGGTTACTGCTCTGGGGCTGGTGCGGACCTTTCAACGCACCAATCTGTTCGACAAGATCTCGGTGTTCGAGAACGTGCTCATCGGCTTGCATCGCAAGACGTCTGCCCGGCTGCTCGGCACCCTCCTGAACCTGCCGCGCGAACGCAAAGCGGAAGCGGAATTGCGCGACCAGGCGTGGGAGATTCTCCGCCTCGTCGGCATCGAGCATCAAGCCAAAGAGCGGGCGGCGAGCCTCCCCTATGGGGATCAACGCCTCCTCGGCGTTGCGCTTGCCCTTGCTGCGCAACCCTCGGCGCTCCTTCTCGACGAACCGGTGTCGGGCATGAACGCCACCGAAACGGGCCGGTTCATCGAGCTCGTCAACAAGCTCCGCGCGCGCGGCACCACAATCCTCCTGGTCGAGCACGACATGCCCATGGTCATGAAAATCTCCGACCGGATCGTCGTCCTCAACTACGGCCGCATCATCGCAAACGGCACCCCCAAGGAGATCCAGAACGACCCGGACGTGATCCAGGCCTATCTCGGTCAAGGAGTGAAACATGCCTGACACGAAGGGCCCGGCGGCCAACCGCTCCTCATCGTGGCCGTGGCTGATGGCGACGACGAACGCGTGCGTCGCGCTTCTGGCGACGAACCCGACCGGATCATGGTCCTCAACAACTGACCTGGCCGCCAACGGAGCGTCCGGAACGGCCGATCCGGCCGTCATTGCTGGATGCTTCGGACAAGGAATGAACGATGCTTGAGATACAGAACCTCGTCTGCCGATACGGCAAGGTCACGGCCCTGAAGGGTATCTCACTGAAGGTTCCCGCGAACTCGCTCGTGGTCCTGGTCGGCGCGAACGGTGCCGGCAAGAGCACCACTCTCAGGGCAATCTCGGGACTGGTTCCTGCCGCCAGCGGCAGCATCCGATTCAATGGCGAGGAAATCACGGGTCGCACTGCGAGCCGAATTCTGTCGCTCGGCATCGCTCACTGTCCGGAAGGGCGGCGGGTCTTCGGTCAAATGACGGTCCTCGAAAACCTTGAGGTCGGTTGCTATCTCCGCAAGGATACTGCCCTGATCAGGCAGGACATCGACTACATCTTCGGGCTGTTTCCGCGGTTGGCGGAACGGCGCAAGCAGGTCGCGGGCACCCTTTCTGGCGGTGAGCAGCAGATGCTCGCGATCGGGCGTGCAATGATGTCCAGGCCCAAGCTCATCATGTTCGACGAACCGTCGCTGGGGCTGGCCCCCAATATCGTTTCCCAGACCTTCGACATCATCAGGGGAATTCGCGACTCTGGAACGACCGTCCTGATGGTCGAGCAAAACGCCTTCGCCGCGCTCGATATGTGCAACTACGCCTATCTGCTGGAGGCGGGGTCGATGGCCCTCGAAGGCCCGGGCGAGAGGTTGATCAATGACCCCCACGTTCGCGAGGCCTATCTGGGCGCCGGCATGGCCCACACTTGAGCTTGCGGGTGAGCTCGTGAGGCGGCCGACGGGCAGGCGACCGACGTCGAGCGTCTCCATCGCGTAGGAGGCGCCACCTTGCGAGGCAGCGAAGCGCGGTCCCGGCAAACTGCGCTGCGCCTTCGCCGCATGCAGTCATTTCATGGCGTCATGGCGGCATCGACCGCGCGCCGGCCGCGCGCTTCAACGCCCAAAACACGGTTCAGCGAAGCGATCCACGCGTAGAAGGCCTTGCCTGCGAATGCTGCTGGAAGGTTTCGACGGACGTCATCCGAGGCCGAACACATCGGCGGGATGACGAAGCCGGCCCGGCGACGCCGACCTGGTCATTAAGCTCGCCCTCCGGCGCCCACTGCGCTGCTGGCCAGAGCGCGCCAGAGTTCCGCAGATCAACGGCGCTCGCCTCCGACGGCTTCGGCTCGCGCCGGGCCGCCCGCCGCGGGCCACACCTTGCTGCATCGCAGATCTCGCAAACCGGTCGCGAATCCAACTTGTCTTATGGTTCTAAAGATAGTATCAATACTGCCCAACCCTGCTGCAATCCGCGACCGGCCCGGGCGCGCAACCCCGTCTCCACCAGCTAAGATGTGAGGAACAAATGTCCAACGTTTCCAAGCCTGTAATCGGCATCATCGGTGGAACCGGGGACCTTGGTTCTGGTCTGGCAAAAGCCTGGGCGATGGCGGGCTACAAGGTCGTCATCGGCTCGCGCAACCGCGACAAGGCAGCGTCGCTCGCAGCGGAACTCGGGGCTGGCGTCGTCGGCGAGGACAATCTCGCTGCGGCCCGGCTGGCCGATATCGTGGTTCTGGCCGTCCCCTTTGCCAGCCACGACGCGACGATTGGCGAGATCAAGGAAGCTGTCCAGGGCAAGATCGTCGTCGATGCCGCGGTTCCGCTGGTGCCGCCGAAGGTCTCCACGGTTCAGCTCCCGAGCGCGGGCTCTGCGGCGCAGATCGCCCAAAGGCTGCTGGGAGAAGGGGTGCGGGTTGTATCCGCGTTCCACAATGTCGGTGCTGCCAAGCTGCACAAGGGCGGGCGCGCCGAGTGCGACGTTCTGGTGTTCAGCGATGACAAGGAAGCCCGCAATCAGGTCATCGAGCTTGCGGGCGCGGTCGCGACCCGAGGTGTCGGCGGAGGTGCGCTCGCCAATTCAGCGGCAGCCGAAGCGCTCACATCCGTTCTGATCTGGATCAATCGTCAGTACAAGGTACTCGGCGCCGGCATCGCGATTACCGGGCTCGAGGACGCCAGCGCAGCGTAGATGCCATGGCACCCGCCTCGCTCTCGCTTCACGCAATCTCGGGGCTGCCCCTGATTGCTCCCGGAGACGACCTGGCCCGGCTGATCGCGGACGCACTGCGCGAATCTGGGCTGGGATTGCTCGATGGCGACATCGTCGTGGTCGCGCAGAAAGTCGTCTCCAAGGCGGACGGGCTCTATGTCGAGCTCGACAGCGTCGAACCGTCACAGCGCGCCCGCGATATCGCTGCGCAGGTCGGCAAGGATCCTCGTCATGTCGAGGTCGTGCTGCGGGAAGCGGAGGAGGTCGTCAAGGTCGGCCCCCATGTGATCGTTGTCGCGCACAAGCTCGGCTTCGTCATGGCGAATGCCGGCATCGACGAGTCCAACATAGATCATGGCGAGGGCGGTCGCGTTCTTCTGCTTCCACGCGACCCCGACGGTTCCGCGCTCGCGCTCAAGCATCGCCTCGACCAGATCTTCGGCGCAGCTTGCGGAGTGGTGATAAACGACAGCTTCGGCCGCCCCTGGCGCAATGGGGTGGTGGGTGTCGCGATCGGGGCCGCGGGTGTGCCCGCCCTGGTCGATAGAGTTGGCGCCGAAGACCTTTTCGGTCGGAAACTGAAGGTGACGGAGATCGCCGTCGCCGACGAGATCGCCTCCGCGGCGTCGCTGCTGATGGGCCAGGCGGACGAAGGTCTGCCCGTCGTTCTGGTTCGTGGCTACCGGTCGAGCGCCGCCATTCGCCCTGCCGCGTCTTTGATCCGCCCGCGTGAAAGGGACATGTTCCGATGAACGCCTCCAGATCGAGTGGCCGGATCGTCGCCCTTTGCGGTGGAGTCGGCGGAGCCAAGCTCGCATACGGGCTTCAGCGCATTCTCGGCAATGATCTCACCTTGATCGTCAACACCGGCGACGACTTCGAGCACCTCGGCCTGAAGATCTCGCCCGACATTGACACCGTACTCTACACCTTGTCGGGGCTGGCCAATCGGGAACTCGGCTGGGGGCGCCAGGACGAGAGCTGGAACTTCATGGAGACGCTGTCGGCGCTGGGGGGCGAGACCTGGTTTCGGCTCGGCGATCGGGATCTTGCCCTTCACGCGGAACGGACGCGGCGCCTGAGGGCCGGCGAGACACTCTCCTCCATCACGAGCAGCTTCGCGGCAAATTTTGGACTTGCTGCCCAGGTGCTGCCGATGAGCGACGATCAGATCAGCACAGTGGTCGCGTGTTCAGAGGGTGCGCTGCCGTTCCAACGCTATTTCGTCGAGCGGCGCTGCGCCCCCCACGTCGAGAGCATTCATTTCGAACGTACGGCGAGCGCGCGCGCCTCGTCCGAAGTGCTCTCGGCATTGGGCGATCCGGACCTTCAGGCCATCATCGTCTGCCCCTCAAACCCCTTTCTCAGTATCGATCCGATCCTGTCTGTTCCGGGGATCGGTTCGGCGATAAGGGCGGCGTCGGTGCCGGTGGTCGCAGTCTCGCCGATCATCGGCGGCAAGGCCGTGAAGGGGCCGACCGACAAGATCATGGACGAGCTCGGCGTGCCCAGGACGTCGAAAGCGATCGCCGAGCACTACCGCGATCTGATCGATGGACTTGTCGTCGATGTTTCGGACGCGGGCGAACGCGACATTGCCGGATGCGCGGTGCGCCTGGCCGCGTCGTTGATGAAAACCGACGATGATCGCATTCGGCTCGCAGGCGAAACGCTCGAGTTTGCGCGGCAGCTCGCGTCATCGCCGCAGTGGGCAGCCCCGAGGCAGAAGCCGTGATGGCCATTGCCGCTGCCGCCTCGAAGATATGCGCGCTCGTCCCGGTGAAGCGGCTGGGTTGGGCGAAGTCGCGCCTGGCCCCGCATCTGACCGCGCGAGAGCGGAACGTCCTCGCGGAGGCCATGCTGCGCGATGTGCTCGATGTTCTTTCCAGAACGCCAGAACTGACCGCAATCGCGATCGTCACGTCAGATCCAACCGTCGCCACCATCGCAGATTCCTGCGGCGCCAGGGTTATCCTCGACGTCGACGACACCGGTATCAATGACGCCGTGCGGCGTGGGCAAGTCGCGCTTGCCACCGAGGGCTATACCGGCGTCGTGGTCGTGCCCGGCGACATCCCGTTTCTCGGCGTCGAGGAAGTCGAACGGGCCCTCTCGGCACTCGCCAGCTGCAACGTCGTGATTACGCCGGCGAACCGTGATGGCGGAACGAACCTGCTCGGACTCGCCCCGCCCTCCGTCATGGAGCCCTCCTTCGGACAGGACAGTTTCAGGCGTCACCTGTCCATTGCGATGGCGATGGACCTGGAGGTGCTCGTCCTTCCCCTCGAGGGAGCCGGACATGACATCGACGTGCCCGCCGATCTCCAGCTCGTATCGCATGGACGGGCAGTCCGGACACGCCGGCTACTCGCCCATTTTGGCGGGAATGCCGATCCGGCTCCCTCCGACCTCACTCAGGAGACTTCGTCGCCATGGACCACACCGAGCTGCTGAACGGTTTTGCGCACGGGCGCAGGCTGAGCCGCGACGAGGCGCTCTCCCTGGCCGAGATCGATGATCTCAAGCCGCTTTTGTCTGCGGCTCGGCACAGAAGGGACTGGGCGCATGGCGACCAGATCTCATATTCGCGGAAAGTGTTCATCCCGCTGACACAGCTCTGCCGTGACGTCTGCCACTATTGCACCTTTGCCCATGCGCCTCGCACAGGACAGCGGGCGTTCCTGACGCGTGACGAAGTTCTGGCGATCGCCGAAGCTGGCAAGAAGGCCGGCTGCAAGGAGGCGCTCTTCACCCTCGGCGACAAGCCCGAGCTGCGGTATCGGGTAGCGCGCGAGGAATTGAAAGCGCTCGGACACGAGACGACGATTTCATATCTCGCCGAAATGGCCGCGCTCGTGCTCAACGAGACCGGGCTTCTGCCGCACGTGAATCCGGGCTTGCTGACAGACGAGGACATCGCCGCCTTGCGCTCAGTCTCGATCTCGCAAGGGATCATGCTGGAAAGCGCATCGGAGCGATTGTGCCAGAAGGGCGGCGCCCATCATGGTTCTCCGGACAAGGTGCCGGCGGCCCGTTTGGATACGATCCGCCGAGCCGGCGAAAAGAAGGTTCCGTTCACCACCGGGATCTTGATCGGCATCGGCGAGACACGGGCCGAGCGGATCGACTCGTTGCTCGCGCTGCGTGATCTCAACGATCGATACGGGCATCTCCAGGAAATCATCATTCAGAATTTCCGGCCCAAGGCCGGAACCCGGATGGCGGATGTCGAAGCGCCCGAGCTCGACGACCATCTCTGGACGATCGCTGTCGCACGGCTGCTCTTCGAGCCATCGATGAACATCCAGGCGCCGCCCAATCTGAGCCCGGGCGCGCTCGAACAGATCGTCCATGCCGGCATCAACGACTGGGGCGGGGTCTCGCCCGTGACCCCGGACCACGTCAATCCGGAAGCGCCCTGGCCGCATCTCGTCGAGCTGGCCGAGGCGAGCGCAGCCGCCGGCAAGGATCTGGTCGAGAGGCTGGCGATCTACCCCTCGTATGCGCGCAAGCCGCTGCAATGGGTCGATAGCGAGCTACGCTTCCCCCTCTACAATCGCGTCGATACCGATGGCTGGCCCCGTGGCGACGACTGGTGCCCGGGCCGTGCCGATCCCTTGCCGGCGGCTGACGTGTTCCTGCTCAGCGCGGCGCCGAGCCGCGTGAGCGAGAGGGTACGGACCGTGCTCGACAAGGCAGTGTCCGGCGCCCTGCTGGATGAGGCGGATCTCGTCACGCTCTTCCGGGCTCGGGGTGGCGATTTCGCCGCGGTCTGCCGCGCAGCCGACGCGCTGAGGCGGCGCATCAATGGCGACACGGTCAGCTATGTCGTCTGTCGCAACATCAACTACACCAATATCTGCTACTTCAAATGCCAGTTCTGCGCCTTCTCGAAGGGCAAGCTCAGCGAGAACTTGCGCGGGCGGCCCTATGACCTCGAGATGAGCGAGGTGGCGGGCCGGGTCCGCGTCGCCTGGGAGCGCGGCGCCACCGAAGTCTGCATGCAAGGCGGCATCCATCCGTCCTATACGGGCGCGAAATATCTGGAGATCTGCAAAGCGGTGAAAGAGGCGGTGCCGGCCATGCACATCCATGCCTTTTCGCCGCTCGAGGTCTGGCAAGGTGCGAAGACGCTCGGCATCCCGGTTTCCGACTTCCTCGCGACCCTCAAGGCAGCCGGACTCAGCACCCTGCCCGGAACGGCGGCCGAGATCCTCGATGACGAGGTCCGGGCAACCCTGTGCGCCGACAAGATCAACACCCAGGAATGGCTCGATGTCATGCGAGCAGCCCATAAGCTCGGATTCCGCTCGACGGCGACGATCATGTTCGGCCACATCGAGGCCTATGAACATTGGGCGCGCCATCTGATCAGGGTCCGAGACCTGCAGATGGAGACGGGAGGCTTCACGGAATTCGTTCCGTTGCCATTCGTGCATATGGAAGCGCCGATCTATCTCAAGCGCCGGTCGCGTCCGGGCCCGACCTTTCGAGAAGCGATCCTGATGCACGCCGTTGCGCGCCTGGCGTTGCATCCGCACATCACCAATATCCAGGCTTCCTGGGTCAAGCTCGGGCCCGATGGGGTGCGATACTGCCTGAACGCCGGCGTGAACGATCTCGGCGGCACCTTGATGGATGAGAGCATCTCGAGGTCAGCCGGCGCCAGCCACGGCCAGGAGATGACGCCCCAGCGGATGGAGCACATCATCCGCGGAGCGGGCCGCGAGCCGAGGATGCGAAACACCCTCTACGGTGACGCGCCGCAGGCGACGCGGGAACGCGCTTTCGCGGCAGCGGCCCGGCCCGACAGCGAGAGCATCTCCGAACGCGCGCCGGCCTGCGCGGGCTAACTCCTTTCGAGATCGATTCCGGGGAAATATTTTGCTGTAGACTAGTCATTCTAACATTAGGATGATAATACAACTTCGAAGATTGGCGCTGCCAATCTCCCCAAGGAGGCGATGGAAATGCCGGCAGCTGGAGGCGGGCTTCTCGATACGGTCGAAGTGGTTGACGCAGATGTGCGCCGTATCGCTGTCGAACGTGCGCGCAGCCGTGGCATCGCGTTGCCGACCTTCGCCCAGCTCGCCGGGTCGGCGCCAATTCCGCAAAGTATCCTTGAACGCTTGCAGTCGACCGACCCCGATGCCGCAGACCCTTTGAATCTGTGGCGCATCAACTGGTTCAATGCGGACGACCGGCGGGGACGCCAGGACGTGCCTGCTCATGTCGTGTTGCCGAGAAGCCTGACCGGTGTCGAGGCGCCGATCGTCGTCCTCCTCGGCTCCCGCTTTCCGATGATCGGCGCGCACAAGGTGCTGCCCGCCTACGCAGGACTTGTGACCTATCTTGTCTCCGGACGGTTCGATCCGCAGCGGCATCGGGCGATTTGGCCCTCAACCGGGAATTACTGCCGAGGCGGCCTGGCCGTATCGCGCATTCTGGGTTGCGACGGTGTTGCGGTGCTTCCGGAGGGAATGAGCCGGGAACGCTTCGACTGGCTGGAGCGGTGGGCTTCCGATCCGTCTCACATCATTCGAACCGTCGGCACTGAAAGCAACGTCAAGGAAATCTACGACAAGTGCCACGAGCTGGCGCAGAGCGCCGACAATGTCATCCTGAATCAGTTCTCCGCCTTCCCGAACTACATGGCTCACTACAGCTGCACAGGTGCGGCCTGCGAGCGCGTTTTCGAGGACCTCCGGCGCCGAAACGGTCATTTCCGGCTGGCTGCTTTTGTGTCTGCGACAGGGTCGGCGGGAACGATTGCCGCAGGCGACAAGCTCAAGCAATTGCAGGGGACGAGGATCGCCGCCGTCGAGGCCCTGGAATGCCCGACGCTCCTTGAGAGCGGATATGGCGAACATAATATCCAGGGTATCGGCGACAAGCATGTGCCGTTGATCCACAACGTCCTGAACCTCGATTTCGTGATCGGGGTCTCGGATCAGTCGACCGACAGGTTGAACGTCCTCTTCAACACGCGCGAAGGCAGGACTCTGCTCGCACATCGGCTCGGCTTGAAAAGCGAGGCTCTCTCCTTCCTGGACGATGTCGGCATATCGGGCATCGCCAACATCATCGCTGCGATCAAGCTGGCTAAATACATGCGCTATGGGCCGGACGACGTCATCATGACGATCGCGACCGACAGTGCCGGCCTCTACGCAAGCGAGATGGAGGCGACCGAACGCGACCAGTTCGCCGGCGGGTTTTCCGAGGCGGATGTCGAACACCTGATGATGAGCTGCCTGCATGAAAGCTTGGCCGACAGTCTCATCGAGATGACGGCGCGCGAGCGGCGCCGGATCTTCAACCTCGGATACTACACCTGGGTCGAGCAGCAGGGCGTCGCGCTGAGCGACTTCGATGCGCGGCGCGAGCAGGCGTTCTGGCGCGCGGCCGCCGATGCGACATCCGCCTGGGACCAGCTCATCACCGAATTCAATGCCGAAGTCGGCCTGAACTAGCCGCGACCCCGGTTCGCGGCGAGACATGGGAGAGGAATGTGCTTGAAGCTCAACTTGAGCCTTACACGCAGCTGAGGGCGGACCTCGCGGCGCGTGACCGGAGCTTGCGCGAAAAGGTCATGTCGCTCGAAGAGGCGGCGGGCTTCGTACAGGACGGGATGAAGGTTGGCATTGGCGGCTCGACCATGTCGCGCACGCCGATGGCGATGATCTGGGAGATCATCCGCCAGCGCCGGCAAAACCTTTCCTGCTCGCGCTGCATCGTCTCGACAGATGGCGACCTGCTCTTCGGATCAGGGACGGCCGATCACATCATCACGAGCTGGTTTGCCCAGGGGATCCTGTGGGGCCTGTCCAAGGTGATGCGGCACCACGTCGAGACCCAAGGCAAGCGCTACGAGGAATGGAGCCATATGGGCGTGGGCATGCGCTTCCGCGCCGGCGGCATGGGCGTGCCCTTCCTGCCGATGCGCGCGATGCTCGGTTCCGACGTGATGCAGCAGCGGCCGGAAGCCAAGCCGATCGACTGCCCGTTCACCGGCGAAAAGCTCCTGCTGGTGCCCGCGCTCAATCCCGATGTGGCGCTCATCCACGTTCAACGCTGCGACGCCTATGGCAACGCGCAGATCGATGGCCTCCAGTTCATGGACATCGACCTGGCGCTGGCAGCCAACCGCGTCATCCTGACCACCGAGCGGATCGTCTCCAACGACCAGATCCGCCGCCGCCCTGATCACACGAAGATTCCATTCTTCTGCGTCGATGCGGTAGTCGAGGTCCCCTACGGAGCCGCACCCCATGAATGCTTCGGCATCTACGAGCCGATGATGAAGCACATGGATGCCTATGTGAAGCAGGTCAACGCCGATCCTGTGAAGGGCATGCAGCAATATCTCGAGAAGTACTTCTACGAACCCAATAGCTGGAACGATTATCTGGCTCTGATCGGCATGGATGAGCTCCTCGAAGCAAGTCAGCTCGGCAGGAGCATCTACAATGACTGAAGCGTCGCACCATACAGCATCGGAAATTCTCGCAATCCTGGCCTCGCGCCAGCTCAAGGACGGCCAGGTGGTGTTTGCCGGCGTCGGCACCCCCTTGCTCGCGGCAACACTCGCCCAGCAATTGCGCTGCCCCGGCCTGACCATCCTGTTCGAGGGCGGCGTGGTCGGCGCCTTCGTGGAGGCAGGCAAGCTACCGCCGTCGACCAATGATCAGCGCTGCACCAAGCGCGCCAACATGGTGCTCGGCAGCGCCGACGTGCTGCTTCTCCTGCAGCGTGGCTATGTCGATATCGGCTTCATGGGCGGCGCACAGATCGACCAGTTCGGCAACCTCAACTCGTCCTTCATCGGCGATCCGGCGGCACCGAAGACACGCCTGCCCGGCACGGGCGGCGGCAACGACATTTCGAGCCTGACCAACATGATCGTGGCCATGAAGCACGAGAAGCGTCGCTTCGTGGAGAATGTCGACTTCATCACCAGTCCCGGCTTCATCCGCGGCGGAGACAGTCGTCGCGAGAGCGGCCTGCCCGCGGGAGGCATGTTCCGCGTCATCACCGAACTCGCGGTCTTCGGCTTCGACGAAAGAAGCCGGCGAATGAAGGTCCTGGCTCTCAATCCCGGCGTCTCCCGTGAGGAGGTGCAGGACAATACGGGCTTCAGGCTCGATTTCGACGAGAACCTGACATTCACCGAGCCGCCGACCAGCCACGAGCTCCAGATCCTGCGGCAACTCGATCCCGACCGGCTTTTCACTGCCTGACTTTCCCCGGAGGAAGACCAATGACGATGATTACCAAGACTTTCGGCATCGCCGCGCGTAATTTCGTGGCCTATCCCGACATGCCCGATGCCCGCCAGCTCGTCGAATACGGCGTCCGAGTCGAGCAGCTCGGCTACGACTCGGTCTGGGTCTGGGATCACATGCTGCTCGGCGTCGAGCCCAACTTCCCGATCATCGACTCGCTGACGACGCTGACCGGCATTGCCGCCAGGACCACCAAGATCCGCATGGGCACCGGCATCCTCGTCTTGCCGCTGCGCAATCCCGTCGCGTTGGCCAAGCAGCTTTCATCGATGGATCAGATGTCGAACGGCCGCATGCTCATGGGCATGGCGGCCGGCTGGTACAAGCGCGAGTTCGACGCCATGGGCCTGCCGTTCAGCAAGCGCGGCAAGATCATGGACCAGAATCTCGAGATCATGCGCAGGCTCTGGACCGAGGATCGCGTGACCGGGAAATACAACATCGCCGATCCGGATACCGGTATCCAGCTCGAGTACAACCTGTCGAAAGCCGTGATGTATCCCAAGCCGGCGCAATCGCACCTTCCGATCCTCATCGGTGGGTATGCGGACGCCGCGCTCAAGCGCGCCGGCGCCGCAGGCGACGGCTGGCTGACCTATTTCTACCGCGCCGAGGACTTCAAGAAGTCGTGGGACAAGGTCCTGGGTGCCGCGAAGGAGGTCGGGAAGGATCCGAGCACCGTGATGAACGCCTCCCAGCTGCCGATCATGGTCGGCGCCTCCAAGGAGGCGGTTCGTGAAGACATGATGGATTGGCTCAACAAGGAGTGGGATTTCCCCGAGCACAGCGACTGCACCCGCGAGAGCGCGATCATGGGGTCGGTCGACGACTGCGTCGAGCAGCTCAAGGCTCACATCGATGCCGGCGTCCAGAAGATCATCTTCGTCCCCTACAAGTACGAGATGTCGCAGATCGAAACCATCGCACGCGAGATCATCCCCCGACTGAAGGCCCTCTGACCCCGACCCCGCCCTGCCCGCACGAACGTGGGCAGGGCGGGTTTCTTCGAGTCGAGAAAACCGACGCAGTCTTATTGGGAGATTGAAAAAATGACTGACGCTAACCGCCAGCGAATACTGGACAAGATCGATGCTTCGAAAGACGAGGCCGTTCGCTTCCTGCAGAAGATGGTCTCGATCCCAAGCGTCACCGGCGACGAGGCGGCGATCCAGGCGTTCCTTCAGGAGTACCTGAACAAGATCGGCCTCGAGGTCGATATGTGGGATACCGACTGGGAAGAACTCAAGAAGCATCCCGGTTATCGGCCGGTGGCGCGCGGCTACGAAGGGCGGCCCAACATCGTCGCGACCGCCAAGGGGTCCGGCGGCGGGCGCTCCCTGCTCCTCAACGGCCATACAGACGTCATTCCCGTCGGCAATGGCGAGGGCTGGAGCGACAATCCATGGTCGGCGAAGATCGAGAACGGCCGCATCTATGGCCGCGGCTCATGCGATATGAAGAGCGGCGTCGCCAGCCACATCCTGGCAGTGCAATATCTCCAGGAGCTCGGCGTCGACCTCAAGGGTGATGTTCTGATCAATATCGTCATCGACGAGGAGGTCAGCGGCCACGGCACCCTCGACACGGTGATCCGCGGCTATTCGGCTGATGCCGGCATCTCGGGCGAGACCAGCGACCTGCATGTCCAGCCCGCCTGCATCGGGCGGATCTGGTTCGAGATCGAAATCCAGGGCAAGCCGGCTGGCATCCAGCAGCGTTATCTCGGCATCAGCGGCATCGCGCTCGGTCAGCAGATCGTCGCCGCCGTGCAGGAGCTGGAGGACGAACGCGTCGCCACGGTCAAGCACCCGCTCTATCCCAGCGCGATCGACTCGCTGCCTTGCATCATCGGTTCGTTCCAGGCGGGCAATTACCCGAGCGCCTTTCCGGCAACCGCCCTTCTCAAGGGCTCGATCGGAACGGTGCCGGGCGAGGACCATGAGGGGGTCAAGCGGAGTCTGGTGAAGAAGATCGCCGAGGCGGCGGCCAAGGATGCCTGGATGAAGGATCACCCGCCGGTCGTGCGCTTCGTCGGCTATGACGCCGAGGCCTCCGAAATCCCGCGCGGCCACGCCATCGTCGAAACCGTCTCCCGCAACTATACCGAGATCACTGGCAAGGAGCCGGTCATCAGCGGTCGCCAGGGCGCGGCCGACACCCGTTTCCTCAACAGCTACGGCCACACGCCCACGGTGATCTTCGGCCCGGGGTCGACGGCGGTGATGCATGCCAATGACGAGTATGTTTCGATCGACGATTACATCACCTCGATCAAGGTGATGGCGCTTTCGATCTACGATTGGTGCAACGCCGAGCCCTTGGCGAAATCCTGATCGCGAAGCCATCCTGCGTTTCGAAAGGGGCCTCGCGGCCCCTTTTTTTGGGAGACCAAATTGTGCCTATCTTACTAATAATAGATTGACTCAGAGAGTGAGTTGCCGCAGGGTCCGCCCGAAGCTCGGCCCGGGTGCTCGCCAACTCTGAGCAACGGAAGCGCCAGGTCTGAAACGCGCGATGACCGGCCAGGCTGCCCAGACTCAGATCGCCAGCACCAGGGACATAGGCCAATGGGCTTGGAAGGAATTCACCAGTCACGCGCTGAGAAGGGCGCCGGGGGAGGAAGGGCACAATGAAGGTCGGCGCGTTGGAAGAGGCGTTTCCCGGAGAGACGCGGGTCGCGGTGACGCCCGCTTCGGCGGCACATATTGTGAAACTCGGCCATCAGGTCGTCGTACAGGCCGGAGCAGGCAGTGCGTCCGGCTTCAGTGACGCCGACTATCTCAAGGCCGGCGCGACCATCAAAGGGTCGGCGGCAGATCTCGTCAGCGCCGTCGATGTCGTGGTCAAGGTCCGGCAGCCGACTGAGGCCGAGATCGCGTGTCTGAAGGCGGACCAGACACTGATCAGCTTCTTCTATCCGGGTCAGAATGCGGACCTGCTCCAGAAGGCGAAGGAAAAAGGCGTCACGGCGGTCGCAATGGACATGGTGCCACGCATCTCGCGCGCCCAGAAGATGGACGCCTTGTCCTCGATGGCAAACATCGCCGGCTATCGAGCGGTGATCGAGGCGGCCAACAATTTCGGACGTTTCTTCACCGGCCAGGTCACCGCCGCCGGCAAGGTGGCGCCGGCCAAGGTGCTGGTGATCGGCGCCGGTGTCGCCGGTCTGGCCGCGATCGGCGCGGCCCGCGGACTGGGCGCGATCGTGCGCGCCTTCGACGTGCGGCCGGAGGTGGCCGAGCAGATCGAGTCGATGGGCGGAGAGTTCCTCTTCCTCGACTTTTCCGACAGCCAGGACGGCGCTGCGACGGGCGGCTATGCCGCGCCCTCGTCGCCGGAGTTCCGTGCCAAGCAGCTCGAGCTGTTCCGCGCGCAGGCCCCCGAGGTCGACATCGTCATCACCACGGCACTGATCCCCGGACGCGACGCCCCCAAGCTGTGGACCGCCGACATGGTGGCCGCAATGAAGAGCGGCTCGGTCATCGTGGATCTTGCCGCCGAACGTGGTGGCAATTGCGATCTGACCGTGCCCGATGAGAAGATCGTCACGGAGAACGGCGTGACCATCGTCGGCTATACCGACTTCCCCAGCCGCATGGGCGCGCAGGCCTCCGAGCTCTATGCCAACAACATCCGCCATTTCATCGCCGACCTGACGCCGGGCAAGGACGGCGTCATCAATCACAATATGGAGGATGACGTCATCCGCGGCGCCACCGTGACACGGGACGGCGCCATCACCTTTCCGCCGCCGTCGCCCAAGATCGCCGCGATAGCCGCCCAGAAGCCGAAGGAAAAACCCAAGGAGCTGAGCCTGGCGGAGAAGCGAGCCAAGGAAAGCGCCGACTTTCGAGCGCAGACCCGCTCGCAATTCACCCTGCTCGGCATCGGCGCCTTACTGGTGCTGGTCGTCGGCCTCTACGCGCCGCCCAGCTTCCTCGGCCACTTCATCGTTTTCGTGCTCGCCTGCTTCGTCGGCTTCCAGGTGATCTGGAATGTCAGCCACTCGCTGCACACTCCGCTGATGGCGGTCACCAACGCGATTTCCGGCATCGTCATCCTCGGCGCGCTGCTGCAGATCGGACTGGGATCCAGCTGGGTCGTCGCCCTGTCGGCCGCCTCTGTGCTGATCGCCACGATCAACATCGTCGGCGGCTTCCTCGTCACCCGGCGAATGCTCGCCATGTTCCAGAAGTCGTAAGGGGGACACGACATGGGAATCGGAATCACCACTGCGACTTACGTCCTCGCCGCCGTCCTGTTCATCCTTTCGCTCGGCGGCCTGTCGGGGCAGGAGAGCGCCAAGCGTGCCGTGTGGTACGGCATCCTGGGCATGGCGCTTGCCGTCATAGCGACCCTGTTCGCCGCGGGGCCGGTCAACTGGCATCTGACCGCTGCCATGATCGCGGCCGGGGCGCTCGCCGGCTGGTATGTCGCCAATCGTGTGCAGATGACAGAAATGCCGCAGCTGGTCGCGGCGCTGCATTCCTTCGTCGGCCTCGCCGCCGTCTTCATCGGCATCAATGCTGAAATTTCGCTGCTGGATGTCCTGGCCGCTCGCGCCGCGAGCACCGGTGAAGGCCTCACAGGTTTCGCCGCCGTGCTGGCGCACAAGACGCCAGCGGAAATCGCTGTGCTGAAGGTCGAGGTCTTCCTCGGCATCTTCATCGGCGCGGTGACGTTTACAGGCTCGATCGTCGCCTTCGGCAAGCTGGCCGGCAAGATCGACGGCAAGGCCAAGAAATACCCAGGTGGACACGCATTGAACGCCCTGGCCGCGCTGATCTGCCTGGCCGTCGGCGTCGCCTATTGCGTGGGAGCCGGCCTACTGGGGTCCAGTCTGGCCCAGCTGATTGTGATCGCGCTGTTTGCCGGCTTCATCGGCTGGCATCTGATCATGGGGATCGGTGGCGCCGACATGCCGGTCGTCGTGTCGATGCTGAACAGCTATTCGGGATGGGCCGCAGCCGCGATCGGCTTCACGCTGGGCAACGATCTGCTGATCGTCACCGGCGCGCTGGTCGGCTCCTCCGGCGCGATCCTCTCCTACATCATGTGCAAGGCGATGAACCGTAGCTTCGTTTCCGTCATCCTCGGCGGCTTCGGCGCCACACAGCAGTCGACCATGCAGATCGAGGGCGAGCAGATCGCTATCGACAGCGACGGCGTCGCAGCCGCCCTCAACGATGCCGAAAGCATCATCATCGTGCCGGGTTACGGCATGGCCGTCAGCCAGGCGCAGCAGTCGGTCAGCGAACTGACCCGCAAGCTGCGCGCCGCCGGCAAGGAGGTGCGTTTCGCCATCCATCCCGTCGCCGGCCGCCTTCCCGGCCATATGAACGTGCTCCTCGCCGAGGCGAAGGTACCGTACGACATCGTTCTGGAGATGGACGAGATCAACGAGGACTTCCCGAGCACCGACGTGGTCATCGTCATCGGCTCCAACGATATCGTGAATCCGGCAGCCCAGGACGATCCAGCGAGCCCCATCGCCGGCATGCCGGTGCTCGAAGTCTGGAAGGCCAAAACCGTCTTCGTCTCGAAGCGAGGGCAAGGTACGGGCTATTCGGGCATCGAGAATCCGTTGTTCTTCAAGGACAACACACGGATGTTCTACGGCGACGCCAAGAAGTCCCTCGATCAGCTTCTGCCCATGGTCGGCTAGGTCCACATCGCCGCCGGCTCCGTCGACGGAATCGGCGCGACCGTTGCCGGCTTCGTCGAAGCCTAGGCGATAATCATGCTATCATCATAACCATAGCATGATACGGTGATGTCGAAATGGACGGAGGCGGGTTCGGATCGAGCTGCCTTCCGGCCAGACAACAGGGAGAGAAACATCATGACCGAACAAGGCGTCGGCGCGTCATTGCTTCGAAAAGAAGATGATCGCTTCTTGCGCGGGCGCGGTCAGTATGTCGCAGACATCCGCCTGGCCGGCATGAAGGACGTGGCGTTTGTTCGCTCTCCTCTGGCGCACGCCAAGGTGCGCGCTATCACCGCATCGAAGGCGATCCGGGATCAGGTCGTTCTTCCGATCGACCTGAAAGATGTGAAGCCGATCGTCGCTGTGTCCGGGCTGCAGGGGTTCAAAGCCTCGGAACAGCCAATTCTGGCTCATGAGAAGGTTCGACAGGTCGGCGAACTGCTCGCCATGTGCGTCGCCGACACCCGTGCAGCAGCCGAAGACATCGCTGCACAGGTCGATGTCGATCTCGAGGAATTGCCTGCCGTCCACGACATGTTGAAGGCCAGGCAGCCCGGTTCGGCACTCCTGCACGAGCATTGGGGCGACAATGTCTTTCTGGAAACCTTCGTCGACGTCAATTTCGCAGCCGCGCTCGACGCTCCCATCAAGGTCACGCGCGAAATCTCCACCGCCAGGCAAAGCATGGCGCCGATGGAGGGCCGCGGCACGGTGGCCTACTGGGACAACCGCATGGAGCATCTCGTGCTCTACACCGGCAGCCAGATGCCGCACATCGTGCGCAACGGCCTTGCCGAATGTCTCGGGCTGGACCAGCTGCAGATTCGCATCGTCTCCCCCGATGTGGGCGGCGGCTTCGGCTACAAGGGCATCCTGCTCCCCGAGGATGTATGCCTCGGCTGGTATGCGATGCGCTGTGGCCATCCCGTTCGGTGGATGGAGGACAGGCGCGAACATCTGACCGCCGGCGCCAATTGCCGGGAGCATCATTATCGCATCACCGGCTACGCCGACCGGGACGGCCGGCTGCGCGGTATCGATTGCGAGGCGACGGTCGATTCCGGGGCCTATTCGTCTTACCCGTTCTCGGCGTGCCTAGAGGCCGCGCAGGTCGCCTCGATCCTGCCGGGTCCCTACGACTTTCCCTCCTATCGCTGCCGCACCTGGTCGGTTGCGACCAACAAGTGTCCGATCCTGCCTTATCGCGGCGTCGCGCGCACCGGCGTCTGCACCGCCATGGAATGGATCGTCGATGCCATCGCGCGCGAATGCAGTCTCGAACCGCACGAAGTGCGTCGCCGCAATCTGGTGCGTCCGGAGCAGATGCCTTTCGACAACATCACCAAGAAGCATTTCGACAGCGGAGACTATCCCGAAGCCCTCGACCGGGCGATCAAGGCCATCGATCTGCCGGCTCTACGGGCGCGACAGAACAAGGGTGAACCGGACGGCCGGCTGATCGGCGTCGGGCATTCGATCTATTGCGAACAGGGCGCCCATGGCACGTCCGTCTATGCCGGCTGGGGCATTCCGATGGTGCCGGGCCACGAACAGGCGACCGCGCGGATGACACCCGACGGCGGCCTCGAATTGCGCATCGGGGCGCACTCGCACGGCCAGAGCATGGAAACCACGATGCCGCAGATCGCGCATGAGATCCTCGGCATCGAGACCTCGAAGATCAAACTGGTTCATGGCGATACCGAATACACGCCCTATTCGACAGGTAGCTGGGGCTCTCGCTGCGCGGTCATGTCGGGCGGCGCCGTCGCAACGGCGTCGCGGGAACTGGCCGGGCTGATCAAACAGATCGGCGCTCATCTGCTGCAGACCGACATCGGCAAGGTCGAATTGTCGCGAGGTCGCGTCCATGGTCCAACCGGTGCCGTTACGATCGAAGAAGTAGCGCGCACCTGGTATCGCCGGCCGCAAGACCTGCCCGCTGGCGTCGACCCGCGCGGGCTGGAAGTGACGATCGGCTATAAGCCGCAGCGCGATTCCGGCACCTTCAGCTACGCGGCCCATGCGGTCGTCGTCGCCGTCGATCCTGAGATGGGCGACATCGAGATTCTCGACTACGTCATCGTCGAGGATGGCGGCAAGCTCATCAATCCGATGGTCGTCGACGGCCAGATCTATGGCGGGCTCGCCCAGGGGATCGGCACGGCGCTCTATGAAGAAATGAACTTCGACTCGTCGGGGCAGCCACTGGCGTCGACCTTCGCCGATTATCTCCTGCCCGGACCGACCGAAGTGCCGACGCCGCGTCTCGACCACATGGAGACCCTGGCGCCCTATACCGAATTCGGCGTCAAGGGGATCGGCGAAGGCGGCGCGATCGCACCACCGGCAGCCATCGGCAACGCGGTCAATGACGCGCTGCGCCGGTTTGGTGTCGAGCTCCTCCGCTCGCCGATCACGCCGCGGCGGGTCCTCGAGGCGATCCATGGTGCCAGGCACCGTCAACCGTCCGAGGCGCTGCAGGGAGAAGTGGCGTGAAACCGGTCAATTTCGATTACGCGCGTCCAAAGGACATCCCTGGAGTGATCGCGCTCATCAGCGATGAGGCGCGCTCCGTCAAAATGATGGCCGGCGGCCAGTCGCTCGGGCCGATGCTCAACATGCGCCTGGTGCAGCCGGATCTTGTCGTCGACATTACCGGAATCCCCGAACTGAAGACCGTCGATGATCAGCCCGACCGGATCGTCGTCGGAGCCTGTGTTACCCATGCCGATTTCGAGGACTTGCGTGTCCCCGACGTGACCTGCGGCGCCCTGCCCTCGGTCGCCAACGGCATCGCCTATCGTGCCGTACGCAACCGTGGCACTGTCGGAGGCAGCCTGACGCACGCCGATCCATCGGCCGACTGGATCTCCATCCTCTCGACCATCGGAGCATCGGTAACGGTGGCCGGCCCCTCGGGCACCCGCACGATTTCTGTCGAAGACTATATGCTTGGTGCGCTCGAGGCCGATTTGCGACCGGGGGAGATCCTGGTCTCGGTCAGCATCCCCAAACTCGGCCGCAATGCCCGGTGGGGCTATTACAAGAGCTGCCGGAAGACCGGCGAGTTCGCCCATGCGATCGGAGCGTTTCTGCACGATCCCGAGCGCGGCGTCAGCCGAGCTGTCATCGGCGCCACTGAAAGCAAGCCGGTCGTGGTGCCGGCGGCACAGGCAATCATAGGCGACGGACGCGGCAGCAACCCGGCCAAGGCTTTCGACGCCAGTGCTGTCGACAGAATATTGAGCGCGTCTGGCATGCACGATCAGATCGATCGCCAGACCCATGTCGTCGCGCTGCGACGTGCGTTTCAGCGAGCCTATTCAGCATGACCACGATCAATCTCACCATCAACGGCAAACACCTTTCGGCGGCTGCCGAACCGCGGACGCATCTCGCCGATTTCGTGCGCGAATGCCACAATCTGACAGGCACCCATATCGGTTGCGAGCATGGCGTCTGCGGCGCTTGCACGCTGCTCGTGGATGGTGTCCCGACCCGATCCTGCATCACCTTCGCCGTGGCATGCGACCACGCTGAAGTCACCACCATCGAAGGGCTGGATGACGATGAGATCGCCACGGAACTGCGTACTGCCTTCAAGCGTGAGCATGCCCTTCAGTGCGGCTATTGCACGCCTGGAATGATGGTCTCGGCGCGAGATGTCGTGCTCAGGATGGAAAACCCGAGCGAGCACGACATTCGCGTCGCGATGAGCGGCAATCTGTGTCGTTGCACCGGCTATGTCGGCATCGTCAAAGCGGTGCAGAGCGTTGTCGAGGCACGCCGCAACCGTGGTTCGAGCGCCGTGCCGGGCGGGAATCGCAAAGTCCTCGGGCCGGCAGGAGCGGGCCATTCCGGCGCGGTCGGAGCCGCCGGCTTCGCATCCCAGCGCGGCGGTGCAGCCCCCAAGGCCGCAGCGGCCGCGTCATCCGCGCCGGCGAGCCGCCTTGATCCGAACTGGACGCCGCAAACGACGTTCTCCCAGAGCTTTACCGTCGAGCACCCGGTGGCCCAGGTCTGGGACTTCTTCGGACGCATCGGCGATGTCGCGACCTGCCTGCCGGGCGCGTCCCTCAATGGCGAGCCTGTCGATGGACATGTCGAAGGCCGCATCAAGGTCAAGGTTGGCCCGATCAGCGCGGAGTTCCAGGGCGTTGCCGATGTCAGTCGGGATGATGCGACACGCACCGGTACGATCAGCGGGACCGGCAAGGACCAGCGCAGCAATTCCGCCACGCGGGGTCTGATCGGATACGCGGTGAAACAGGGCGACGGCCCAAATCAGACCCGCGTCGACGTCACCGTCGGGTTCACTCTGACGGGAGTGCTCGCACAATTCAGCCGGTCGGGTCTCGTTCAGGATATCGCAAATCGTCTGATCACGGCCTTCGTCCAGAACCTCGAGGCGAAGCTGTCGGCCGGAGACGATGCAGCCCCTGTCTTGGCCGCTGAATTCGATGCCGGCTCCTTGTTCACCTCGGTGGTGGTCGGCCGGATCAAGGCGCTCTTCGCCAGCTTGTTCGGGCGCCGATGAGAGGGAGCCGAGGCCTCCTCTGGTAGAAGATCGAGTTAGATTGCGCCGAGGGGGCTTGTCCCTGCCGGCTTAGCCGCCGGGGGAGTTGGCGAGATGATACCATTTATAGTATATTAGACTCATGAGCATGCCCCCGAAAATCTATGATCGAAGCCCCGCGCCGCTCTACATCCAGGTCGCTTCCATCATGCGACAACGGATCGATCGCGGCATCTGGCTCCCAGGTGACAAGATATCCACCCTCGAGGAGCTCGAGGTGGAATTCTCCGTCGCGCGCGTCACCGTCCGGCAGGCGATCGACCTGCTGCGACAGGATGGACTCCTGGACGCCCAGCAAGGCCGCGGCACCTTCGTCTCCCATAAGATCAAGAAGAACCGCTGGCTGAACCTGGCCACCGACCTCGATGCGATGGTCGCCAACATCAAAGACAACGTCATCAAGCGGGTTCACGTCAAAGAGGGCGCCGCTGCGCCGGAACTGAAACCGGGCGAGGGTGAGCTGGCGGAGGGGTATACGTTTCTCCGAAGCGTGCAGTACAACAACGGCGAACCATTCTCGGTGGTGAACCTCCATATCGCGAAGCATATCTTCGACAAGGACAGCAAGCGTTTCACGCACTCTGCTGCGCTGCCGCAGATCATGGAAATGGACGATGTCACCATCTCGCGGGCGCCGCAGACGCTCTCGATCGGAGTGGCGGACCCGGAGACCGCCAATCTGCTTGAAATCGGCCTTGGGGAACCGACCGCCGATTGCCGGCTGATCCTGATCGACGACAAAGGTGTGGCTATCTACGTCGCCGACATCCACTACCAGAAGGATTGCTTCGCCTTGCGCGTCGACTTGCTGGACGACAGCAAACGCAGGAAGCAACCCTCGAAATGACCATCGCTGATGCCGCTTGCTGACTCATTCGCAACGAGCGGCATCGCCAAGAGCGGGGACCATTTGCGCCTAGAGCGGCGCAAGGACCTCCGCGGGCGAGCGGCCGACAATGGCTTCGTATCGCGCCCGATCGGTTGCGCCCTCGGTGTTGATCACGAAGATGCGCGAGGAGACATCGAGGCCGAGAGCCTGCCGCGTGCTTTCGGATTCGAGCGCCTGCAGCAAGCCGGCCAGCCCTGCACCGCCGCTCTCGCCGGCCACGATCGCGGGATCGCCTTCGCCGGGCGTTGCCAGGACGCGCATCGTGTCGGCGGCAGCGTCCTCGCTGACGGTCATGAAAGCGTCTGCCTTCCTGCTGAGGATCCGCCAGGCCACCAAGGATGGCTCATAGCATTCGAGCATCGCCATGATCGTCGGCTTGCCGTGGTCGATCTTGACCGCCTTGCCAGCAACAGCGCTTTCGTAGAGGCATGCCGCAAGATCGGGCTCGACAACAATGAACTTGGGACGCTTGCTGCCGAAAACGATGTCGAAATGGCCAGCGACCGCGGCGGCGAGACCTCCGACCCCAGCTTGCATGAAGACATGGGTCGGGCGATCCGGGAATTCCCGCAGGGCTTCCTGGAGCATTGCCGTATAGCCCTGCATGACCAAGCCAGGGATGCGCTCGTAGCCTGGCCAGGAGGTGTCCGAAACCACGGTCCATCCATTCTTCGCGCAAACGCGTTCGGCTTCCGCGACAGAGTCGTCATAGGTGCCCGGAACCCGGATCATCTCCGCTCCGAATTGCGCGATCGCAGCGACCCGCTCGTCCGTCACGCCCGAATGCACGAAAATCGCAGCGCGAGCGCCAACAAGCGTCGCCCCCGCGGCAACCGATTTGCCATGGTTGCCGTCGGTTGCGCAGCCAACGGTAATGCCCTTCGCGATTTCGCGAACCGCCGGCGTCTGCAGCTCGCTGACGTCGATCGGCCGGCCAAGCTTCTGACTCGCTTCTTCAAGCACGAGCCGAATGACGGCGTAGGATCCGCCGAGCGCCTTGAAACTGCCGAGCTGCAAGCGCTGGGACTCGTCCTTGACGTGGATCGAGGCGACGCCGACTTCGCTTGCCAGCCGCCGCAAGGCATGAAGCGGTGTGGGGACATGGTTCGGGCGAAAGGTCAGGAACCTCTCGACCGTCCGCGCAGCGTCCAGCCCGAGAACCTCTGCATCGGCCGGATCCAGCGGCTGATTGAGGTCGGCGAGGTTATTCATCAAGAACATGGAGCTCTCCTCCGTCGATCGTTGAGGAATAATAATCGGCGCACGACTCAATATTTTCGCGATTTGACCAGCCAGCGCGGAACAGTCTTGCAATTTGGGAAGCAGTAATGCGTGACATCGACACGGAGAACCTGGACAGCTTCGACATAGCGATTCTCGATATCCTTCAGCGGGATAATTCGACGTCCCAGCGGATCGTTGCCGAGCGCGTCCATCTCTCCGCCGCGGCAGTCAACCGAAGAATAAAGCGCATGCGCGAGACCGGTGTCATCATCGGCAATTACGCGATCGTCGACCCCGCCAGGTTGGGCAGACCGATCACCATCGTCGTAGAGGTCAGTATCGAGAGCGAGCGGCTCGACCTGCTCGATGCCGCCAAAAGAAGCTTTCAGGCCGAACCCGAGGTTCAGCAATGCTACTATGTCACAGGCGACGCGGATTTCGTCCTCATCCTCACCGTACCGTCGATGGGTGACTACGACGCGCTGACGCGGCGGCTCTTCTTCGAAAACCACAACGTCAAGAAATTCCGCACCCTCGTCGTCATGGAGCGGCTGAAAGCGGACCTCGCAATCCCGCTCCCACAGCTCTGAAACATGAAAAGGCCCGGCGCTTGCTCGCCGGGCCTCGCAACATGGATCCTGGCGACCCCGGATCAGGACGACGGAAGAATGACCTTGCCATCCTTGATGGTGACCAGAACGCCCTTGGCGAGATATTGCCCGCTTTCCTTGCCGTCCGGGCCGTCCTTCGTGAAGGTGACGGTGCCGTTGAGCGTGGGCACGTTCAGCTGCCAGAAGGCGTTGCGGATAGCCTCGGGGTCGGCCTTGCCGGCTTTCTCGATAGCCGCCTTGATGACGAAGATGCCGTCATAGCCGCGATAGCTCTCGGTGACCCCGGCCACGTTGTGTCCGGCCTTGGCCCATGCATCGAGGAAGGCCTTCGACAGATCCGGATGTGGTGTCTTCGCCGGCTCCCATGGCGCGAAGAACACCATATGCATGCTGTTGTTCGCAGCCGCCCCAGCCTGCTGGATGAGCTGGTCCGGGTTCTGTGACCCACCCGTCGTGATGACCTTCTTGGTGATGCCGAGAGCCGCGATCTGCTTCAACACCAAGGTCAGCTGTTCGACGCCGGTGGTGACGATGATCGTGTCGGAGTTTGATGCCTTGATCTTCGACAACTGCGCGCCCATGTCCTCGGCGCCTTGATCCATGATCTCAGTAAGGCCGACCTGAACGCCGGCTTCCTTGAACATCGTGGTGAAGTCGGCGATCGTGCCGCGGCCCCAGTCATTGTTGATGCCGAGGAAGTCGACCTTCTTGATGCCCAGGGAGGGCACCAACGGCTGGAAGATCTTTGCCTCGACCCACGAAGGCGGCGAGATGCGGAAGACGTAGGGATTGCCCAGCTTGGTGATCTTGCTCGACGATGAGGTCTCGACCAGCAACGGAACCTTGTACTGCATGAGCTTGGGCATCACGGCCAGCGTAAGGCTGGATCCCCACGCCCCCATCATGACCGGCACCTTGTCGCTGGTGATGAGCTTCTCCGCAACGGCGGCAGCCTCGGTGGGGTTGCTCTTGTTGTCTTCGACAACGAGTTCGATCTGCTTGCCGAGGACTCCGCCGGCGGCGTTGATCTTCGCGGCGGCGAGCTTCGCACCGTTGACGATATAGGTGCCCGAAGCGGCAAATGCGCCGGTCAGCGGCTCGTTGATCCCGATCTTGATGGTGTCGGCGGCAGCGCTTCCAAATGCCACGCTGGCCACTGCTAGCGCGAGGTTTACCTTGCACAAGATGCTCGTGAGCCTACTCATTCGTATTCTCCCCTTTGTTGAACGAGTTTTTTGCGCGCTCTCACCACAAAGCCGCCTCGTTGTGCGGCGGCGGACGGGTCCAGGATTTGACGATGGGCTGAAGGTGCTGTGGTCTTTCCCATACAAGCGAGCAATGATCCTATCATCCCATTAATAGGAAGATAGCGCAAGCGTGATTCTTGCCGCCGCAGCATGCTGCGCAGAGAGCAGCGCGCCATTGTCAATACATACTAACATCCCTATGATAGTAACAATATGATAGCACCCACCCCCGAAAGAGGAGCCCCGTCATCCGCGCCCAGGCGCGATGCCGTGCTTCCGTTCGCAAATTCCCGTTGCGCAGGTGTCATGCAGGCTTCAATCCGGAAAATCCTCGTCGCCAATCGCTCCGAGATCGCTATCCGTGTGTTCCGAGCGGCAAACGAACTCGGATTGAAGACCGTCGCCGTCTGGGCGGAAGAGGACAAGCTGTCCCTGCATCGCTTCAAGGCCGATGAAAGCTATCGCATCGGAAGCGGACCGCATTTGCCCCGGCAGCTGGGCCCGATCGAAAGCTACCTGGCGATCGACGAGATCATGCGCGTCGCCAAGCTCTCGGGCGCGGACGCCATCCATCCCGGCTACGGCCTGTTGTCAGAGAGCCCGGAGTTCGCCGAGGCATGTTTGGAGAACGGCATCACCTTCATCGGCCCGAGGCCGCAGACGATGCGTCGCCTCGGCAACAAGGTGGCCGCACGCAACCTCGCCATCGAGGTCGGCGTGCCGGTGGTGCCCGCCACCGACCCGCTGCCCGACGACATCGAGGAGGTGAAGAAGCTCGCGAGACAGATCGGCTATCCGGTCATGCTCAAGGCGTCATGGGGCGGCGGCGGCCGCGGTATGCGCGCCATCCGCAGCGAGGCCGACCTCGCCCGCGAGGTGATGGAGGGCAAGCGCGAAGCCAAGGCCGCCTTCGGCAAGGACGAGGTCTATCTTGAGAAGATGATCGAGCGCGCCCGCCACGTCGAGGTGCAGATCCTCGGCGACACGCATGGCAACACCGTCCATCTCTTCGAACGCGACTGCTCGATCCAGCGCCGCAATCAGAAGGTCATCGAGCGCGCGCCCGCTCCTTATCTGTCGAATGCGCTGAGGCACGAGCTCTGCGGCTATGCGCTCAGGATCGCCAACGAGACCAGCTATGTCGGCGCCGGCACGGTGGAGTTCCTGCAGGATGCCGACACCGGCCAGTTCTACTTCATCGAAGTCAATCCGCGCATCCAGGTCGAGCACACCGTCACCGAGCAGGTGACCGGCATCGACATCGTCAAAGCGCAGATCCACATCCTCGATGGCTTCGCCATCGGCAAGCCGGGGTCCGGCGTGCCGGCACAGGCCGATATCACGCTGAACGGTCATGCGCTCCAGTGCCGCATCACGACCGAGGATCCCGAGCAGAACTTCATCCCTGATTACGGCCGGATCAGTGGCTACCGCATCGCGGCCGGCTTCGGCATCCGCCTGGACGGTGGCACCGTCTATCCCGGGGCGGTGATCACCCGATATTACGATCCCCTCCTGCAGAAAGTGACCGCTTGGGCACCGACACCGCAGGATGCACGGACGCGCATGATCCGCGCCCTGAGCGAGTTCCGGATCCGCGGCGTGGCGACGAACCTGACGTTCCTTGAAGCGATCCTCCGCCATCCGTCCTTTTCGGACAACAGCTACACCACGCGCTTCATCGACACGACGCCCGAGCTCTTCCGCCAGGTGAAACGTCGAGACCGGGCAACAAAACTGCTCACATACCTCGCCGACGTCACCGTCAACGGCCACCCCGAGACCCGGGGTCGACCTCGGCCGGCGGCCGGCGCAGCGGCCCCCATTCCACCAATCAGTCATGCCCAGAGACTTCCCGGCACGAAACAGTTGCTGGAGCAACTCGGTCCGGAAGGGTTTGCCCGTCGCGTGCGGGAACAACGGCAGGTCTTCGTTACCGACACCACCATGAGAGATGCGCATCAGTCCTTGTTGGCGACCCGGATGCGCACCAACGACATCGTGGCTGTTTCGGAGAGCTATTCGCGCGGCTTGCCGCAGCTTTTCTCGCTCGAATGCTGGGGCGGCGCGACGTTCGACGTCGCCATGCGCTTCTTGATGGAGGATCCCTGGGAGCGCCTCGCCAGGATTCGCGAACACGTCCCGAACATCCTTCTCCAGATGCTGCTGCGTGGCTCAAACGGCGTCGGCTACACGAATTATCCCGACAATGTCGTGCGCTACTTCGTTGGTCAGGCCGCCCGCTCTGGCGTGGATGTCTTCCGCGTCTTCGATTGCCTGAACTGGGTCGAGAACATGCGCGTCGCGATGGACGCGATCGCCTCGGAGAACAAGCTTTGCGAGGCAGCGATCTGCTACACCGGCGACGTTCTGGACAAGACCAGGTCGAAATACGACCTCAAATACTATGTGTCTTTGGTTGCGGAGCTCGAAAAGGCCGGCGCGCATATCATCGCACTCAAGGACATGGCCGGCCTGCTGAAGCCGACCGCTGCTCGCGTCCTGTTCAAGGCAATGCGCGAGGCGACTGATCTACCGATCCACTTCCATACCCACGACACGTCCGGGATCGCCGCGGCGACCGTGCTGGCAGCGGTCGACGCCGGCGTCGATATCGTCGATGCAGCGATGGACGCCTTGTCGGGCGCCACCTCCCAACCCTGCCTGGGTTCTATCGTGGAAGAGCTTGCAGGCTCGCCGCGCGATCCAGGTCTCGATCGAGACGCGATACGTCGAATTTCATTCTACTGGGAGACGGTTCGCGCCCAGTACACCGCCTTCGAAAGCGATCTCAAGGGCCCGGCCTCCGAGGTCTATCTCCACGAGATGCCCGGCGGCCAGTTCACCAATCTGAAGGAGCAGGCCCGCTCGCTCGGTCTCGAGACGCGTTGGCATGACGTCGCGCAGGCCTATGCCGACGCCAACGACATGTTCGGTGACATCGTCAAGGTCACCCCCTCGTCCAAGGTGGTCGGGGATATGGCGCTGATGATGGTGAGCCAGAATTTGACTGTCGCCGACGTCGAGAATCCCGACAGGGATCTCGCCTTTCCGGAATCGGTCGTGTCGATGCTGAAAGGCGACCTCGGTCAACCTGTTGATGGCTGGCCGAAAGCCCTGCAGGCAAAGGCCCTGAAGGGGCAGGCCCCTTATGTCGTCCGGCCCGGTTCGTTGTTGGCGGATGCCGACATCGACAAGGAGCGGCTCGATATCGAGACGAGCCTCGGTCGGACCGTAAGCGATACCGAGCTTGCATCCTATCTCATGTACCCCAAGGTCTTCTCCGATTTTGCAAACGTTGCCGCGAAGTTCGGCCCGGTCAGCGCATTGCCGACACCGGCCTATTTTTATGGATTGAAGCCTGGGGAGGAGGTCACTGCGGAAATCGAGCCCGGCAAAGGTCTCGTCATCCAGCACATCGCGACCTCCGAGCCGGATGCACACGCCCTGATGAAGGTCTTCTTCGAGCTCAACGGGCAATCCCGCATGATCAAGGTGCCCGATCGAGGCCGCGTCGCCACCCATACTGCGCGGCGAAAGATCGAGCCCAATCAGCCCGGGCACATTGGCGCTCCCATGCCCGGAATCGTTTCGACCGTCGTCGTCGCTCCGGGTCAAAGGACGAAGGCAGGGGACCTCCTGCTCTCGATCGAAGCCATGAAAATGGAAACCGCCATTCGCGCCGAACGGGACGGGCTGGTCCTGGACGTCCTGGTGGGGGTCGGTGACCAGATCGACGCCAAGGACCTGCTCGTCGTCATGGAGTGAAACGGCCACCGACAGGGGGAAATCAATGTGGTTGTGGCTGTCACATATGCTCCACGACGCCGCGCTTGCTGCACAGACGGATTTTACAGCTTCGGACACGCTGGCAGGCATCAAGGCACGCAAGCAGCTCGTCGTCGGAATTGAAACCGACTGCGGCCCCTTCGGCTCTCTTCGATCAGGGGCGGAGGCTGGATTTTCCGTCGACATCGCAAAGGAAATCGCCGCATCACTCGACGTCGAGATGAATATTGTCCCCGCGCAGAGGGGCACACTTCTACCTGCCTTGCTCTCCTGGAAATTCGATATCGCTCTGTCCGGCATAAGCTTCACGAAGAGCAGCCTGGACAAAATCTGTTTCTCAAATCCGATTGCGGTCGGCACCCTGGCTTTTCTGGTGCGGGCCAGCGACGAGAACATCACGAAACCCGAAGACATGTGCGGCAAGATCGTTGCGACCCAGTCGGGAAGTTTCGGCGATCACGGCGCCAGGCTCTTCGATGAACGACTCCGATCTGGCGGCAGGGGGGGCTTCAAGGGCGACAAGCTCTTCGACAGCTGGCCCGATGCGATCGCGGACCTCAAAGGCCAACGAATTGATGGTGTCGCCGACGCGCTG
>JAESGH010000343.1_pt1 | contig 44295 bp, 39 predicted proteins | sample 9269641 | NCBI WGS metagenome assembly JAESGH01 (sample SAMN14515345, study PRJNA621665) | algae metagenome | isolation source: Phormidium tanganyikae FI6-MK23 and co-occurring heterotrophs from granitic... | place: USA: Fort Irwin, California | collected 1998-05-24
TCGAGCGCGCCAAGGGCGCCTCGGATGTGACCGTCTATGACGCTGCGGTCGAGGAGCTGCGAAAACTCGAGAAGGAAAACCCCAAGGTCAAATTCACCGAGCTGTTCAGCGATATCGAATATACCAAAGGCCAATATCATTCGGCGATCAATGCGATGGTCGAGGGCGCGATCCTCGCGGTCGTCGTCGTCTTCCTTTTCTTGCGCGACTGGCGGGCGACGTTGATCTCGGCGCTCGCCATCCCGCTGTCGGCGGTCCCGACCTTCCTGTTCATGGACCTCATGGGCTTCTCGCTCAACATGATGACCTTGCTCGCGCTCAGCCTCGTTGCCGGCGTGCTGGTCGACGATGCGATCGTCGAGATCGAGAATATCGTGCGCCACATGCGGATGGGCAAATCGGCCTATCAGGCCTCGATCGATGCGGCCGACGAGATCGGCCTCGCGGTGCTCGCGACAACCATGACGATCGTCGCGGTGTTCCTGCCGGTCGGGCTGATGCCGGGCGTCGCCGGGCAATATTTCAAGAATTTCGGACTGACGGTCGTGGCCGCGGTGCTGATGAGCCTCGCGGTCGCGCGCATGATCACACCCATGCTTGCGGCCTATTTTCTCTCCGCGCAGGGTCCGCAAAAGCATGGCGAGGGCCCGCTGATCGACACCTATATGCGCATCTTGCGCTGGAGCCTCGACACCAGCGGGGCCGCTGCCGCGCGTGCGCGCGGCGGGCGCTGGAAATGGCTCGGTTACATCAAGGACCATCGCGTCTGGGTGGTCGGGATCGGGGTGCTGGCGCTCTTTGCGACCATTTTCAGCTTCTCGCTGCTCCCGATGACCTTCCAGCCGTCGATCGATTCCGACACGAGCCGCGTCGCCATCCAGCTCGCCCCGGGTGCAACGCTTGAACAGACCGAGGCGGTGGCCGACGAGGTGACCGATCTCATGAAGCGCGATCCGCTCGTCGAATCCGCCTTGTCGCGGATCGATGTCGGCACGGCGACGGTCTATCTGAAATTGCGCAAGGATCGCGAGCTTACCTCGACCGAGTTCGAAAAGGACCGCGCGCCGCGGCTGGCCCAGGTTCCCGATGCCCGCATCAACTTCCAGTCGCAGCATGGCGGCGGCGGCGGCAGCAGCCGTGACATCTCGATCACGCTCGGCAGCGACGACCCGAAGAAGCTCGAGGATGTCGGCAACCGGCTGCTTGCCGAAATGGCCAAGGTGAAAGAGATCCGCTCGCCGCGTGTCGAGGGCAATCTCCAGCGCCCGGAAATCGTCATTCGCCCGCGCTTTGCGCTCGCGGCGCAGCTTGGCGTAACGACACAGGCTTTGAGCCAGTCGATCCGCGTCGCGACGCTTGGCGAGATCGACCAGAATAGCGCCAAATTCTCGCTGTCTGACCGGCAAATCCCCGTCCGCGTTGCGCTTGCGGAAACCGCGCGCGAGCGGCTCGATACGCTGCGCAACATGCCTGTTCCGACCCGGAACGGGGGAACGGTGCCGCTCTCTGTCGTGGCCGAGATAGGCTTCGGCGCCGGCCCGACCCAGATCAATCGCACCAACCAGGTGCGCCAGCTCACCATCGGGGCCGACCTTGCTCCGGGTCTCGTGACCGGTCAGGCGATGGATAAGGTCGAAGCGCTGCCGGCACTCAAGACCTTGCCCGCCGGGGTCACGCGGCTGGTCCTCGGGAGTGCCAAGTGGCAGGCCGAGATGCTGCGCAATTTCGCGATCGCGGTCGTATCGGGGATCTTCCTCGTGCTGGCGGTCCTGATCCTGCTCTATCGCAAGATTATCCCGCCCTTCGTCAACATGGGCTCGCTTCTGCTCGCCCCGCTCGGCGGGGCGGTCGCGTTGCTGCTGACGGGCTATCCGCTCTCGCTTCCCGTGTTCATCGGCGTGCTGATGCTGCTCGGTATCGTCGGCAAGAACAGCATCCTCCTCGTTGATTTCGCGATCGAGGAAATGGCGTCCGGGGTGCCGCGCGACGAGGCGATCGTCGACGCCGGACACAAGCGCGCGCAACCGATCCTGATGACCACGGTCGCGATGGTCGCGGGCATGATCCCGACCGCGCTTTCGCTCACCGGAGACGGCGCATGGCGCGCGCCGATGGCGGTCACGGTGATCGGCGGGCTCATCCTGTCGACGATGCTGACGCTGCTGATCGTGCCGGCGTCCTTCAGCCTCGCGGCGGGCTTCGAACGCCGGATGGCCCCGCGCCTGCGCCGCTGGTTCACAACGGGCGGCGCGCACGCCGACCCATCGCCTGCGGGCGTCACCGACATCGGCACGGGGCAAAGCCCGGCCGCCGATCGATAGAGGAGTGAAGTTGATGGAGTTCGAGCGGGAGCATGACCTCCCCTATAGTCCGGAACAGATATGGGCGGTCCTCGGCGATTTCGAGAACCACCGGATCTGGAACCCCTATGTCCGGATCGAGCGGCTTGCCGAGGACCCGATCGCGATCCGCTATTCGATGCGCATGGATCCGCACAAACCCAAGTTTCTCGAAGTCTCCGCGACGGTGCTCTCCGCGCGCCCCGGCGAGGAGCTGACCGGCGCTCTCCTTTCGCTGGCGTTGAAGGGGAGGACGCCGAGGCCCGATTTGCCCGGCGGACTGATCTCGCTCGCGAATCACCAGTCCTATCCCGAGGGGCTCAATGGCCTCTTCCGGACCATCGCAATTGCCAGCGGCAATGGCGAACTTCGCGCTTCGATCATCAATTGTGTCGAGCGAAGCATGACAATCCGCACATTGGAGGCTCGAGTCGACGGGTCCGCAAATGATGCGCTCACGGCGATGGCGGACGATTACCGGTTCGGCCGGTGGAGCGCATTACGCAGCAAAATCACGCGCTTCCATCGTCGCCGTGCCTCTTATGCCGGCCGCGTCGCTGCGGAGATCCGGCGCCGGTCCGAGCCGGTGGATAATATTCGGAGAATATGAGTCGTATTAAATTCCTATACGGCGCGGCCTCCTTAGCTTCGAGAGAGCCGCAATTCCGCGGCATCATGGAGGAAACGATCATGGATCGCGAAACCAACGACCTCGTCGAGCTCGGCAGCGTCAGCGCAGACACCCTCGGCGATTTCGGCCCCCCGGTCGAAATCGGCGGGAAGGACCTGCAGAACGGCATCAGCCTCGACTGAGCCGATCGTTCGGGTGTCGGCGCGACCCGCCGGCACCCGGATACGGTATGATGCGATGAGCTGGAAACTCGCACCCGGTGTGGGCTTTTGCACCGTTGGCCCGGATATGATCTTTCTCGATCTCCGGCGCGACCGCTACGTCCTCATGACGGATGCCCGGCGCGCGGCATTCGATCGGCTTCTCGCCGGCAAGCCCAACGACAGTGATGCTATGACGCTGCTCGTCGACACCGGCCTCTTCGTCCGCGGCGATTTTGGTTTTCGTATCGAAGCGCCCGCAATCGACGTTCCGACAGACGATCTCAGCCGCCCGGACTCCGAGCGGAGCGGCCTTCGATCGCTCTTCGGCGCCTGGCGCGCATTGGCTTGGGCTGCGCGGGCGCTGAAGCCCGACCGGCTACCTTCGACTATAGAGCAACTGCTTCGCGACAAGCGGCTTCTGGACAGAAGCGGACACGAGAGTGAACTGAGAGCGTTGGGGACGACATTCGCGCGCTCGCGGACCTTCGTTCCGATCGCGCCCCGCTGCCTTGTCGATTCGCTCGCGCTATACCGGATGGCGCTTCACAGGAGTCTCGCGCCAACGCTCGTCTTCGGAGTGCGCACCAATCCCTTCGCGGCGCATTGCTGGCTCCAGTCGGGCGCATATGTCCTGACGGGAACGGCGGAGGAGGCACGAAACTATCAGCCGATTCTGGTCGTATGATGGAGCGCGCTATCCTCGGATTTCTAGGCGGCGAACCTTTGGCCACAGAGCTTGCAGTGGCAGCCGGTAGGCATGGTCTGCGTTCGTTGGACCGCCTCGTTCCGGAACTAGCGCTTTTCGCAGGTGATGGCGTCCGTATATCGATCCCCGATCCGGGACGCCTGTTTCTTGGCGATTGGTTCGAGAATTCGCGCTCGACTTCATGGGGCAATTATCTCGAGTTTATGGTGGACCAGGCCGGAGGTCTGACGATCCGGCGGGCTCCGATCACCGGGATGCCGCTATACTGGCTGGAGGCAGCGGGAGGGGTTCTGCTCTTCTCGCACCTCGAGCTGATTGAAGCCTTCAGCGTCGCCCTCTCGGTCGATGAGGAATATCTTCGTTACCTCCTGTCGTTCAGCAACTTTCGCACGGCGAGAACCGGGCTGTCGGGGGTCCAGGAGCTTCTGCCGGGAACGGCGCTCATCCTTGGCCGCGGGCTTCCGACAACCGAGACTTTCTGGTCTCCATGGCCGCATGCGCGAGAGAGCGTGGGTGAGGTTGACGCCCCGATGCTTCTTGAGCAAAGCATTCGTACTTGCGTTTCGGCTTGGGCCGACAGTCGCGACAGCATCGTTGTCGAGTTGTCCGGCGGCCTCGACAGCTCGATCGTCGCGGCCGCGCTGGCGCAGGGCGGACACGCCTTTTCCGCCGCGACGATCGCGACGGCCAGCCCCGATGGCGATGAAAGACGCTTTGCTCGCGCCGTCTCCGAAAGATGCGGCATCGACCTTGTCGAATATTTGCATGGCGACGCTGTGCTCGACCTCACCGCAGGCCCTGCGTTCCTGGCACCGCGCCCGGCCACCTATGGCGTCCTCGCGGGGATCGACGCGGCTCTCGGTTCGGCGACCAATGAGATGTCGGGGTCCAGCATCTTTACCGGGATCGGTGGAGACAATGTCTTCGCGATCAATCGGTCGATCATGCCGGCGCTCGATGCGTTGCTTTCGCTCGGTCCGCGCCCGCGCAGCCTTGCCGCTCTCAATGATTGCGCTCGTCTCTGCAATGCAACCGTCTGGAGGGCAGCCCGGGCCGTCTGGCGGCAGTGGCGCGCCGGCAGAGATGCCGCCTGGCCTCGCGACGATGGATATTGCGTGCGGACCATGCTCCCCGATGAACCGCTGCCGCACCCATGGGACGAGGTCGTGGATGACCTCCCCGTCGGCAAGATCCGTCACGTACAATCTATCCTGCGCATTGGCGACTTTCTGGATCGTCCCGGGCGTTGGTACGGACGCGATGTCGTCGCTCCGCTGTTGTCGCAGCCGGTGGTCGAGCTTTGTCTCGCCATTCCGTCCTGGGCCTGGGTCGCCGGCGGCCGTGATCGGGCGGTTGCGCGCGCAGCCTTTGCGAGCCACCTCCCCGGCATCGTCGCATGGCGCCGCAACAAGGGGCGGCTCGAGACGATGTGCGCCGAGGCGTTCCTGGCACAGCGCCGCGCCCTTGCGCCCATATTGCTGGAGGGGCGGCTCGCACGCGAGGGTCTGATCGATCGGAAGAGGGTTGAAGCCTATCTGGCGCGCGAGCGGATCGAGGGCGACTATGACTATTTTCGTTTGCTCGAACTCGCCGATATCGAACTTTGGATCGCATCGGTTTCAGATTTGGGCGGCGGGAAATTCAGGCCGGTCCAACGCTCATACTGAGCTATTTTGGCAGGATCGGGATCGACGTAGCCCTGCAGCCAGAAGCGGAACCAGTCGAGGTTGCGCTGGTACACAGCAAGCTTCTGCCTTGGCTCGGCCTTGATGTGCGGGGCGAAAGGGCGGCGTCGGGAGAGAGGCGCCCGCGGACACGGTTGCTGCGTCGGCCTTCGAGCAGGCTCGAAGCCGCGATGACCTCGCGGCCGGATATGTCCGAATATTTGCGAAGTGCGTCGCTAAGGCGCTGGGCCTCGATATTGTACGTCAGCTCGCCCGTCTGCGCGCACGCGCTGGGTGCATAGAGTGCGGTCGCCGAGACGCCCGAAGCCAGAACGGCCGCGAAAAATTTCATCGTCATTCATCCCTCCCGTGCGGCCGATTTTGGCCGTCTGAAGGGAAAAAATGACGGGTGCTCCGAACACCCTATGGGTTTTTCTTGGGTGTCCTACTCGGATTTCGCGCTGAGAATCGGTCCGTTCGTACCGAACTCGACCTTGAGATCGAGCGCGGCGCCGAGCTTCAGCGCAAGTTTCCGGGCATCGGTCATGTCGAAGCGGCCCGTTACCTGTAGCGACGCCAGCGCCGGGTCGGCCAAGCTGATCGTGACGCCATTCTCCCGGCCCGCGCGGTCGAGGATCGCACCAAGCGGGAGATTGTCGGCCCACAGCGATTTGGCCGGGGCGTTCGCCTCCTCGCCAGTGATCGGCTGGGGGCCGGTCGACCTGACCTCGGCGCGTTCGCCGGGACGGAGGCGAAGTGCCTTTCCGCCTTCGAGGCGCCGCACTTCGACCGAGCCTTCGACAAGCGCGATGCGCGGAACATCCGCGCGGAGATCGACCTCGAAGATGGTACCGAGCGCGCGCGTGACCGAATCTCCGGCCTCGACGAGGAAGGGACGCGATGCGTCGTGCGCGACTTCGAACCTGGCGCGGCCGTCATGCAGGATGACGCGGCGTTCGCCGTCCGAGAAGCGCGTCTCGATGCGGGCGCCGTCCATCAGGGTCACGCGCGTCCCGTCGGCGAGCCTTTTCTCGCCTTGCGCCGAATTGGTGGCGATGATCGGCTGATCGCCGTCGCGACCGACCAGATACCAGGCGAACCCGACCGCGATCACCGCAGCGAGGATCGTGGCAAATGCCCATCGCCGCCCGCCGGGTTCACGCTCCCGAGCATCGGCGCGAACATCGGCCGCGATCCGCGCGGTCGACATGTCTCCAGCCCAGGTCCAATTGTCGCGCGCTTCGTCATAGGCCTTGGCATTGCCCGGCTTGGCCAGCCATTCGTCGAACGCCGCCCGGTGCTGGTCGGCATCGGGGCCTATCATCTTGTCGAGCCAGGCGGTGGCTTCGCTATCGGCGCGGCTCACTGCTTACCCCGCGCGCGTTTGATGGCGGCAAGGGCTTTGGTCATGTGGCTTTCGACCGTCTTCACGCTGATTCCCTTGATTCGAGCGATCTCGGGATAGCGTAGTCCTTCGAAGCGATGCATCAGGAAAATCTCGCGCGTGAGCGGAGATAGCCTCGAAATGGCTCTTTCTGCCCGGCGCAGGACGTCGCGCGCCTCGAGCGCGGCGTGCGGGTCGCTCGATCCTTCATGTTCATCGCTGAAACTGTCGTGCTGCGACCGGTGGCGGCGCCCGTCGGCGCGACCATATTCGGCGAGGAGCATCCGGGCGCTCTTCACGAGATAGGCTCCGGGGCCTTCGACCAGCGCAGCGAGGCCGCCGCGCGCACTCGCAAAGCGGCTGAAGACTTCCTGCACAAGGTCGCCGACATCCTGGTTCGGGGCGCGTCCGCGGAAGAAGCGGGTGATGTGCGGCCGGTGCTCGGAGTAGATCGCCTCGATGCGCGCCGAGCGCCCGACCCGCTCCCAATCCTCCGGCGGCAAGGGGTCGCCGCCGGCAATTCCCGGTCGCTCGCTGTCCTTGTCCTCGAAGTCCATACCTGCCGCCTTCCCGTTCGGGACGAAGGCGGCAAGCCGGGCGTTGAGAACTTGCTTAGCGAACAAGCGCCGCCGCCTTTAGCCCGAGGGCTTGGACATGCGCAGCGGCCACCCGGCAGGATGGAATAGGAAAACTAAGCTAAGCAGGTTCTCACGCCTGGCACCGTGCGCCTTGCCCGATGCACTTCAAAGCATAGCCTTGCCGCAGCGGCATGCAAGCCGACTGCACCGAGATAGATCCAGATCGAGTCTATTCTCCGGAAACGACGGCAGAACAGCTTCGGTGCTGCCGGGCGTCGACTATTTCGTTTCGGCGGTTTCGCCCGAGGCTTTTGCAAGCGCGACCCGCTCACGTCTGCGCCGCGCCCAAATATTGAGCCCTTCCACCCCGGCCGAAAATGCCATGGCGGTGTAGATATAGCCCTTGGGCACCTTTGCTCCGAAGCCGTCCGCGATCAGCACGACACCGATCATCAGCAGGAAACCGAGCGCCAGCATCACGACGGTCGGATTGTCGCGGATGAAGTTTGCCAAAGGGTCGGCCGCGAGCAGCATGACGAGAACCGCCGAAACCACCGCGATCACCATGATCGGCAGATGTTCGGTCATGCCCACGGCTGTCAGGATCGAGTCGACCGAAAAGACCAGATCGAGCAGCAGGATCTGGACGATCGCCGATCCGAACGTCAGCGCCTTCTTGCCCGCGTTGAAGACATCGTCGTTCGGGTTTGGATCGACATTATGGTGGATTTCGGAAGTCGCCTTCCAGATCAGGAAGAGGCCGCCGGCGATCAATATGATGTCGCGCCAGGAAAAGGCGGTCTCGAAGCTTGGCTTGCCATAGGCATCCGGCGCGCCCTGCAATCCGAAATCGACGACGATCGCCGTCAGCCCGACGAGCCAGGCAATCACCGAAAGCAGCGCGAGGCGCATGACCAGCGCCAGCGAGATGCCGATGCGCCGGGCTCTCTGCCGCTGGGCTTCGGGCAATTTGTTGGAGATAATCGAGATGAAGATGAGGTTGTCGATGCCGAGGACGATTTCCATCACCACTAGCGTCAACAGTGCCGCCCAGACCGCGGGATCCTGAAACAGGGTGACCAAGCCTTCCATGTCGAACGCCCTTCCTCAGCGATGCTGCCACAGAACCGGTCGCGCAAAGGTGCAGATCGATGGGAACGCAGACAATTGCACCGAGCGTCGCTCGATGCGGTCCGACATCACGGCCGTCGCTGTACGACCGTCAGAGGGGCCCGGCCCGCGCTTCGCGATTTACGGCAAAGCCGTCCTTCTCACAAGGGCTTCGCGGCGGATCGCCGATCCTCGCTCAATGGTGATAGAGTGGGAATTGCCGCGCAGTGACGGGGCATTCGCACGGTGCGAGTACCGAAATTGCGCGGGGTAAAACTCGGAAATGCGCCGGCGTCGCGGTGACGATCTCACCGTCGGTGTTCACCGGCATCGGCCGCCGGGTCTCGATATCGAACTCGACACATTTGGCGGTGCGCACTTCCTTCCACGCCCCATGCGTGCCGGAGCGGAAGGCGCGAAGCATGAGGGCGAGCTTCCAGAGATTTTTGACCTCGAGACTATAAAGATCGAGCGTGCCGTCGTCGATCGCGGCATTCTCCTCTACGACGTTACCTCCCCCGTAGAGACGCCCGTTGCCGATCGCGACCTGATAGGTGCTGACGGTCCTCGACTCGCCCTTCTCGCGGATCCTCGCCCGGAACCGCTGGGCAGCCAGGATGACCCGCAGCGCGGCGACGGCATAGCCGAGGCGGCCGAACCTTTTCTTGATCGCCGGGTCGAGCTTCTGCGCAAGTTCACTGCTGATCCCGATACTCGCGACATTGAAGAAGGCATGGCCATTGACCGTGCCGACATCGATCCGTCGGCTGTGACCCTCGACAATGACGTCGGCCGCCGCTGCGAAGTCGAGCGGGATGGAAAGGGTGCGCGCCAGGTCATTCGCGGTTCCGGCGGGAATGATTCCCAGCGGCAGGCCGCTCTCGATCACAGCCGGCGCAGCGGATGAGATCGAACCGTCGCCGCCGCACACGACAATGATATCGGCGGTCTGATGCAAGCGTGTCACGTCGCGTGCAATTTCGGGCAAGCTCTCGAACGGCTCGACCGTCACCAGAAGGCCGCCCGCAGCGAGACGCTCGCGAACGGGAACCAGCGCCTGCTCTCCCTGCCGCGCCTTCGCATTGTGCAGCACGAGGGCGCGCGTACCTTTTGGCCACGGCATCGACACGATCCTGTTCAGCAGAGTTACGACCGTCGAGCGCGTGCCTTCAGAAGAACCACGTCCGATAGAGCAGGCCTATATATCGCCGCGACGAGGCCGGGAAGCATCCGTATCGATGCAGCCCCTTTTTCGGCTTCGTCATATCCTTGGCGCGATCGCTCGCCCTTATCGCTCTTCCACTGTCTAAGTTCGATCGGTCCCACCCAAGAACGCTCCGCCAATCTGGTCGGCGGCGGCGCCCGCGCAAGCGAGGCGTAGCCTCACTCCTCCGCTGCGCTTCGGCCCTTCGGGTGCGCAAGCGCCTCAAGCCGCCGACCCGCCCGGCTGCACGCCCGGGATGGTCCCGGGCAAATCAGCAGGAGTATCGACATGGCGAGCATCGGCATCGTCAGCGGCAGCATCGAGAAGGGCTTTGTGGGCCAGCTCATAACGCTTTCGATCAAGGCACCGATCGAGATACGCCCCAACCGCGGCAAGGCGAGCGATGTGCAGCCCGACTATCGCGTTTGGTCCGATGGCGTCGAAATCGGCGCCGGCTGGATCCGCGTCGCCGAGCAATCGGGGCGACCCTATGTCTCCCTTTCGCTCGCGACCCCCGAGTTCGGGCCGCGGGACAGGATCGCGACGATGTTTTCGCGATCATCTGGACACCCGCCGACTGAGCGGCGGCCATCTTGCGGCATCCTTGCGCATCGGAACAATCTTCCGGGTGCAAGGGTGCCGCCACCTTGTTAGGGTGACCCCAATGCAGAGCAGCCTCGAACATCTTCCCCCGCACAAGCAACGCGAGATCGAGCGCGTCGTCGAGATCATCTTCGAGGAATTCGAGGATGCGCTGGCGCTCGCGACGCAGGACTGGAAGCGCAAGGGCCGGATTTCCAAGATCATCCTCTACGGCAGCTATGCACGGGGTGGCTGGGTCGACGAGCCGCACACGGCGAAGGGCTATCAGTCGGACTATGACCTGCTGATCATCGTCAATGACAAGCGGCTGACCGATCGGGCGGACTATTGGTCGAAGCTCGACGATCGGCTCATTCGTGAGTTGTCGGTGACGAAGCGGCTCCGCACGCCGGTGAACTTCATCGTTCACAGCCTCGACGAGGTGAATTCCGGCCTTACGCAGGGGCGCTATTTCTTTATCGACGTCGCTCGTGACGGGATCGCGCTATACGAGGCCGACGGGAAGGAGCTCGCAGAACCCAAGCCTATGACGCCGCATGCAGCGCTCGAGATGGCGCGCGAGTATTTTGACGAGTGGTATCCTAGCGGAGCGCAGTTTCTTCATCACTATCGAAGCGCTGTCACTGAAGGGTGGTTGAATAATGCCGCCTTTCAGCTTCATCAGGCGACGGAACGATATTACCACTGCATTTTGTTGGTATGCACTTTCCACACGCCGCACATCCATAACCTTGTTTTTCTGCGCACCCAGGCCGAGCGGATCGACGACCGGTTGATCGAGGCATGGCCGCGAGAAGTGAAGGCCGACCGATCGCGCTTCGAAAAGCTGAAGGAAGCGTACATCAAGGCGCGCTATTCGAAGCATTACGCGATCACCGCGGACGAACTGGAATGGCTCGGCGCGCGGGTTCAGCACCTCGCCGATATCGTCGAGATTATCTGCCGTGACCGCATCGCTGAGCTTGAGGCAACAGCGCGTCAGGCAGGCTGAGGCCCGTTACTTCTTTCCGCGAAAGCGCTCGAAGCGAGCCTTGCCCTCGGCAGTCTCGACCGCGACATTGGCATTGCTGCATTCATCGCCGCGCATATCGCCAGCCGTGCAGCTTTGGACGACGTTGCGCGCCTCATCGAGATTGGCCTCGAAATATTGAACGCTGCGCGGCTCGGGCTCAGCGCATGCTGACAGGGTCGCCAGGCTGGCGATCGCCAGTATCTTGAAATCGATCATCACTACCTCCGATGAACGAACCTAGCGCCGACGGTCAGGTCCATGCAGGGGCGTGGCGGCAGATAGAACCAGATTGGGGCTAATTGTGTCGGTCTCTTCAGGTCTTCGATCAGGATCGAAAGTGGAACGCCGCCGTGGCTATGGCGCGGGAGCGGCCACAATGGATACTGTGCCCGCGTCGCTTACGAACAGGACCGTCAAGCGCACCCTGTCTAATCCGCCCCTGATTTCCTCGGTGAGAGTCCGATATCGCGGGAAATCGGGAAACGCCAAGGCGACCGTGGCGTTCGGATATTCATTTTGCAGTCGCATGCCCTTGAGCAGGGCGTGCGAGAACCATTGCTGGGCTTGCAGGGAAGGACTGGTGCGCTTCTTCTCCCCAGCGCGTCTCGGATCGCGATACTGTGCTGAGGGATAGCCCTTGACCTCGACCAGCAGCGTCGCTCCCGACCGCTCAGCGTGGATGTCAGGCCCCGGTTCGCGCGATGCCGTGTCCGCGCACCGGACGATCGTCCATCCGTCGCGGATGAAATGTGCCGCGAGCTTCTCGACGACATTCCCCTCCCAGAACCAGTCCGTCGGGAGGATAGAGGGCAGCTTCGTGGCCCTCGCTGAATGTGCGTCGGTTATTGGTTCAGCTTCGCCAGAAGCAGGGTAATTGCCGATCTTGCCTTGCCCGTTGGGGCGCCGCTCAAGTTGTCCGCTCTGGACCAAGGCCCTGCAAATCTGATTGACGGTCTGACGTCGCGTGATGTGAAGCGCCTGCGCAATTTCGTCATCGTCACGGCCAGCAAACCGGCTCACAAAATCCAACACGCGTTCCCGATGCCCCATGCCTGGAGATTGGGCGGCGACGCCGGTCAATTCAAGCGCATTCCTCGTTGTGTGAGGTCCTTTCGGCTGTTTCTGAAACTGCCATTGGGCTTGGAGCGCGAACAATTATCCCGCATCTGAAATGCGCGAAAATCCCAATTGCGGTTCATCGGCAGGAGCGGGCTTCTGCTGGCCCGGCAGCGCTCGCTAATCGTCGCCGCAAACCACCTCGAACGCGACAGTGCCGGTTATTGGATCGATGGGCTCGTTGGCGGTAATTTCGAATTCGGCTTCAAACGACTTGATGTCTTCGGCAGTCGCGAAAGAAATGACGAATGAGTCGAACGTCAAGCTATGGTTGTGCTTCAGCTCGTCTGCCGAGAAAGTGACGCGGCGTTCGGTTGGATGGACCCGCGTGGACCGTAACATCCAGCCAGGATTAAGCGAGGTTGGAATGTCTATCCCGACATGGCGGATGATTGCGGTGCCCGGCCCCATTGGGCGCAGGGGAGGCGCTTCTGGTGGTTCTGGCTCGGCCGCGAATTTCTCATCATCGTCGTAGAGGACGATCCCCTCGGGGAAATAGATATCGACGTCGATATCGGTCGCCGGGAGGGTGCCGTTGTTTTCGAGACGCAGATTGACCTGGAAGCTCCGGAGGCGGAGGCGCTCGAAGTCGACGCGTTTCTCGAGAAATCTAGCGTAAGAGGCATAATAGGCCTGAACGTGCCTGTTATATCCCTCTGTTTCTTCCGTCGTCCATTGCGAGACGGGCCGCTTGTGGCCGAGGCTGTCCAGAATGCCGATTTGGCTGGACATGGTGATTCTTGCTGGACCGATGCGGCCGCCTTTGGCCGGTAGTGGAAGAAGGGGCGTTTCCTTCTTGATATCTTCCAGCGTCCGCACGCCGAGGCTGGTCACTTTCTGGCTTATGTGCTGCGGCCCTTCGACATCTCCATCGAGGGTGACGCTCAGTTCGGGCATTCGGTTCGTGCGCCGTTCGTCTTCTCGCATCTTCTTTTCCGCAAGCTTCAGGCCCGGTAAGATCGCCCTGCGAAGGTTGATCTTCAGTTCAGCCGCAACCTCGAGCCTCCGCTCTTCGGGGGCATCTTTGTGCAACTTATAGATGATCGGTGCCCGCCAGTGGCGCAAATCGAACGGAAGATATTTCAGGGCTGCGCCTTCTGCCCCGTTCATCACGAGCACGATCCGCTCATGTTCCAGCACGCGAAGGGCGTAGCCGAGTTCGATCATGACGTTGGGATTTGGAACCCGCTTGCCCGCCGCGGTTTCAGTGATCGGCGTAACGTCGGCGACGAAAACCGCCGCCGCGCGGATTTTGCGGAGAATCGTTTCGGCGATCGGCGGTGATCCGCCTACACCGTAGGTGTCGTGATCGACCTCGACGCGGCCGTCGTCGGCGGGAAGATCGTCCGCCTCGTCCTCGTCGTCCACTTCGGGCCTTTCGGCGTCCTCGGTATCATCTTCGCCGTTGAGGCTGCGCGCGACGTCGGCGATGACCTCGCGTACAAAATGTCGACCCGCGTTCTGCGGCGTGTCGCTTTGCCAAGACCAGAAAATCTTCATTCCCGGAATGTAGGCTGAGGTGACGTCATGTGAAAGTGGTGCAACGGTTTAAGAGCGGATGATCAGCATGCCCATTTGGGGCACGGCGTGGTTAGAACTTCGACAGCATCGAGGTCACTTTGAAGGTGCCGAAAAAGCAGTGTGCGATGGTGATATGTCCCCCGAAACCGGCGTGGCCGAAGATTTCGGCGGTGTAGATCCGCTCGTTCTGCAGATTTGGTTTGCCAAAGTCGAAACTGTCGATTGGCGGACCGCTATAGAATGCGCCGATCGCTGCTTCGAGCAATTGCACGGCGGGATCAGCGTCGCTCGTGAACGCATGATAAATGTGCCCGATCCGGTAGCTGGTGGGTAAGGGCGACTTCTGCGATTTGTAAATTAGCCCGCACGAAAGGGCCGTGAAGAAGTCGTCAAACCGTCTCTTGTTGACGGGATATTTCACCCCGTCGCTATTCGGCTTTGCGCCCGCCGCAAGCATTTCCCGAAACTTGTCGCCATTGAATGAGAGCTGGGGAACCACCTTCGCTTCCCAAACCTCGCGCGCGCGATTGCTCGGCGAGGCGTTCATGCAGATATGCGCCAGGACATAGAGATCGTCGTTCGATTTTGCGTTGTTGTGGTGAGGACAAGATCGCACCGTCAGCAGCTGATCGCGCTCGCCCTCGGGAAAGAAGGCCTTGGGTGGGATATGCTCCTTCGTAGTCCCTTTGCTGGTACAGCCCTGATAATAGCAGGTCATTCGCGTCCTTCCCGGAATTTCGGTAATTATGAGGCTATTGCGATTTGGGCAAAATCCGCGCCAAAGATTTTTCTCATTTTTTTAATGCAAATTTTCTGCGCAGCAAATATCAACGTTTTTCCGAATATTCACTTTTATGCTGATTTTTGCTGGACACAAAATATGGCCGAATTTGAAAATTCTCAGCGCGAATTGCTCGATGCGCTTTTGGAGGCGCTTTTGGCGCTGCCTCAGTCGCACGCGCAGATCGAGCGATATGAGGTCGAAATTGGGCCGCGCGGCCGCGCCGATGCGCTGATTGGTGCATTTATCAACCGCCAGCCGCTGCTCCTGCTTGTCGAAATCAAGGCGCAGCTTTTTCCGCGCGATGTGCGCGAAGCAATCTGGCAGCTTCGGAATAATCAGGCCCATCTCAGCAATTCCGGGGACGACCGGGAAATTATTCCCTTTTTCGTCGCTCGTGCCATCTCGCCGGGCGCTCGAGAAATCTTTCGGGAAGAGCGCGTCGGATATTTCGACCTTGGAGGCTCGCTTTATATTCCGGGCAAAAAGGCATTTATATTCCTCGATAAACCGGCTCCGAAAAAAGGGACTAAGAAATTCGATTCCATTTTTCAGGGCCAAAAAGCGCGCGCACTCCATGAAATTTATGAGAGGCGGCAGGACTGGTTGGGCGTGAAGGATCTCGCCGATGCGAGCGGCGTTTCGCCAGCCACGGCTTCCGAGACCCTCACGGAGCTCGAACGGCGCGAGTGGGTCGATGTGCAGGGCGCGGGTCCGTCGAAACAGCGTCGCCTGCGCGCCGCACGGCCCCTTCTCGAAGCCTGGACCAGCTATGCGAGCGATCAGAAGGCGCCGACGGTGCGGCGTTACTATGTCCCGAAAGGGAGTGACGCACTGGCGCTCGCGCTGCGCCTTGATCAGGCGTGCGACGAGGCGAAGGCCGCCTATGCGGTCACCGGCGAAGTCGCCGCTCAAATCTATGCCCCCTATCTCTCGTCGATCTCACAGCTCCGTTGCCGGATCGAGCCCGGGCAGAAGCTGATCGAGGCGCTGCTCAATCTCGACGCGCGGCCGGTCGCTGAAGGATGGAACCTCGGCATCATCGAGGCGAAGAGCCGGCGCGATGTCGCGGTGGGCCAACGGATCGACGGCGTCTGCTACGCGCCGCCGCTGCAGGTCTATCTCGACCTGCTCCAGGCGTCCGGCCGTTCCCGTGAAATGGCGATGCACCTCCGTAGCGAACGTCTGGATAAATAATGCCCAAACCACAGACGATCAGCGGCTATGAAGACATGGTCACCGACGCGTGCGAGCGCGTGCTGGTCACGCTCCTGCGCGGGCTTGGACCATGGAAGGATTCGGTCTTTCTCGTCGGCGGTCTCGCGCCGCGCTATCTCGTGACCGCCCGGCCTCCGAAGGTTCCGAAACATGCGGGCACGGGTGACGTCGATATCGTCGTCGACGTCGGAATCCTCACGACGACCGAAGCCTACAGTACGCTAGAAGAAAATCTAAAGGCGATGAACTTCGAGCGCGCCGAGAATGAAAAGGGTGCGAAGCAATCCTGGCGGTGGCGCGCCGAGATCGAGGACGGCACGACGATGATCCTCGAGTTTCTGGCGGACTCGCCGGAACTTGGAGGCGGCAAGGTAAAGGAACTTCCTTCGGACGGAAATGTCTCGGCGTTGAACATCCCCCACGCTTCCATGGTGTTCGACCATCACGGGACCGTCGAAATCACGGCGGACCTGCTGAACGGTAAGGGCCGTGCCACCGAGGTCGTGCGCTACGCTGATATCGTCACCTTCACCTGTCTCAAGGCCTTTGCTTTCGATCAGAGGTTCGAGCGCAAGGATGCGCACGACCTGATCTACTGCATCGAGAATCTGGAAGGTGGCGTCGGCGCGGCGCAATCCGCATTCGCGGCTGCACTGACCGGTCCGCATGCCGAGGCGATACGCGAGGCTCTTACTCGCATGGCGGCTCGCTTCCGCGATCCCAATCCCGACGAGAGCTATTTGCGCGACGGGCCCGTCGCCGTGGCAAGTTTCGAAGACGACGAAGCCGATGTCTCGGCCGACCCCGATCTGCTGAACGCCCGGATCTTGCGGCAGCGACATGCCGCGGAAATTATGGCCGACTTCCTCAAGGCATTCGAAATCTGATGACGAAGGCTGTGATCGCAGTTTCGTTCCGGCGCATTCCAAGAGCTTGCCCGTGAACAAAGCGATCATAGTCGGCGCGAGTTCAGGGATCGGCCGAGAGCTGGCGATGCTGCTCTCGCATCATGGCTATTCGGTTGGCGTCACCAGTCGGCGCCGCGACCTGCTCGCCAATCTCGCTGGCAATTCTTCCGGTTCGATAATCTACGAGGCGTTCGACGTGGCCGACACGACCGCGATGCAACGCGGACTCGCCGCCCTGATCGAGCGGCTTGGCGGGCTCGACTTGCTGGTGATCAGTGCCGGGGTCGGCCACATAAATGCCGATCTTGTCTGGGAGGCGGAACGCGAGACCATCGCGGTGAATGTCGAAGGTTTCGCGGCCGCGGCCAATATCGGCATGCAGCACTTCATCGCCCAAGGCACGGGGCATCTGGTGGCCATTTCGTCGATCGCGGGATTGCGGGGAAGCGGCGACGCGCCTGCCTACAATGCGTCCAAGGCCTTCGTCTCCAACTATATGGAGGGGCTTCGCCAGAACATGGCGCGCCGGGGCCTGCCGATTGCAACGACCGACGTGCGGCCCGGCTTCGTCGACACCGCGATGGCGAAGGGTGACGGACTCTTCTGGGTTGCTTCGCCTGAAAAGGCGGCGAAGCAGATCTACGGCGCCATCCGCGCCCGTAAGTCTCATGCCTATGTCACCAAACGCTGGTGGCTCGTCGCTGGCCTGATGAAACTTCTGCCGAACGCCATCTACGACCGACTCTAGCCGCTCGCGATCATCGCCCGTGGCAGATTTTGTATTTCTTGCCAGAACCGCAGGGACATTTTTCGTTGCGGCCGACCTTTTTCCTCGGCTCAACCTCCCTGGGGGCACCGCGACGCTGATCGAACAGCGCCTGCAAAGGGGCAGGAATCACAACCTGTCGCTGCGGGGGACCGCCTTTGCGCCGAACCTCGCGAATGATGGCCTTCTGCTCCTGGAATGCCGCGCGATGGTTCGGATCCATCGCATCCTCGAACGGCAGCAGCCGCTCGACCTCGTTCGCCGCCGCATCATGGTCGCCGCAGTACGCAAGAACCACCGCATATAGAGCGCGAGCTTCGAGAACGGGCCCCGCGAGGCCCGCGCCTTGCAAGATGGGGAAGATGTTCCGTTCGAAGGCCTCGCGGGCGCTTATGAAGTCGTTCACCCAGACCAGTTCTTCGACAAGATCGAGACCAACCCGGACGAATGACTGGTAGGATTGCGACAGTTCGTAGAATTTCATCGCATGGATGCGTGCGAGAGTAGATCGCTGGCTCTTCCGGCCCAAGGCCTGCGCGAAAAGATCGTGACTGTCTGCCAGATGTTTCAGCCGATCGGTGAGATCTTCGTCTTTGGGAAGAAGCTCCCGAAGTTCGGGGGCGTTCCGTCCTATCACATCGTCGGGCCTGATCCCGAGCTCCCGATAATATTCGCCGATGAGGGCGAGTGCCTCACTTACCGCTGTATCGTTGTCGCCGAGCTTGAAGAGGGCGAGGGCGCGATTGTAGCGAAACACGCGCAGATGTTCGGGCTGGTCGGGAAGTCGATCCGAAACTTCGTCAAGCATGGCCCGGACGCCATCAATGTCGCCAAGCTCGGACAAGAGCAACATCCGCTTCATGCCCCAGGCCATCCACTCCTCGTCGCCGAGCTCGTTCGCCCTCAGCAGCGATTCCATCTCGTCGACCCGCTCCCGGCCGGCCTCATAATCTCCCTCGCGCAGATCATTGAAGACCAGGCCGTCGAGCGCCCACAGCCTTGTCTCGGCATCTCCGTTCGGATCGGCCGCGATCGTCAGCAGATAGGGTTCGATTTCCGGCCAGACCCCGAGTTCGTGGAACAATTCGTCTGTGGCAAACTGCACCAATATTCTCGCCTGACCGAGAAGCCCGAACAGACGGATGAGCAGTCCTAACTTCGCGAGGCTCCAGTTGGTCCGGATCGAGCTTACGATGACCCGCTGCAGCGAGCCCAAGGCTTTCTGCTCGAAGTCCTGACCCTTTGCCGAGACGTCCGCTTTGCCGAGTATCCTCACCGCGTCGTGAATTTTTAGGCCGCTATTCCCGAATAATTCCAGCGCACCCGTTGCGGGAAGCGCGCGCAACCGGGCCGTGGCCGCCTTCGCGTCGATGTCGCATGCGGCTTGAAGCAAGGCACTGGCTTCGTCCCGTGAGAGCGCGACATCGGCGAGGCTCAGGACCGCGATCGTTTCTCTGTCGACCGGCGGCAAGCCTTCGAACGCGCGCCTCAGGATAATCTCTTGAGCCGTCTCGACGATATTGGTCTGCTGCTCGATATCCGTACAAAAGGCCCTAATGTCGCCGCCATATTCGCGCGCCGCGATCGTCGCCGCATTGAGTACATAAAATGGCAGGCCTCCGGTAATTCTGGATAGCCGCTCGCAATCGCCGAAATCGGCACGGCAACCAGCATCTTGAACTGCCGCCGCGATAGTGTCTTCGTCCCAGCCGTTCAGAGTCTCGGCTTGAATATCTAGTCCTGCTTCGAGTTCGGCGATGTGCCGACCCGGTTGGCTCAGCAGGACAAATCGGAGATTGGGGCCCCGTGCTACCAGCGCCTCTATATCGGCCGCGGGAATGCGGTGGCTGTTATCGATGACGACAGCCCCGTGAAGGCCGTCTTCGCCGAGCTTGATGCTCAGCGCGCTCACCATGTCCAATCCGCTCGCGCCCGGCAGAAGAATTTCGCCGAGCTTGTCGTTGGAGCGACCGAACATCTTCGCCGCCACTTCGCGCGCTACCGCTGACGCGAGCGCGGGTCCCGGCGTGTCCCCAACGTCGAGATAGGTGACCGGGAGCGCAGCATGGACCGCGGCCTCGGCCATCCAGGCGGTTTTCCCCGAGCCCGAAAGTCCCGCTATGATGCGGACGGGCTGGTCACTTAGCAGGGCGGGTTCGTCGACCTGGGCGCGGTACACCGGGGGCGGCGCCGGAAGCTGCTGCATCTGGACCACGAGCTGCTCGAACAGGTCCGGCAATTCCTCGCGGGAAAAACTGTGATCCTCGCGCGGAGGCGTGCCAGCGGATGCGAGCATGACCATGGCGGCCAGCTTCCAGGTCAGCGTCTCCGGCCTGAGCAACCCGAATGGCAGCTGCGCCGCGAGATCCGAGCAATATGCAGCCATACCGGCAACATTGTCGGCAGGTCGAGGCAGGCAATTGTCGGAGGGCTCAGGACCGCCTGGCCAATGCAGCTCGACATCGTCAGGCCAGTCATCCGCGGCAATCTTCTTGAGCAGGGCTGGCGACGGAGGCGCATTCGTCGCGATCACGAATCTCGCGTCGCCAGCTCGCAGGCCGTTCTGATGATCCGCACGTATGTCCTCGAAACGCTCTAGTGCTCCTGAAATATCACTGGGGTTGAGGACGTCCTGCCGCGTTTTGACCTGAGCATAGATACGGGCGTCCGGAAGCTGGACTTCAATGTCCTCGTCCCGCTCGACGATGATATGTTCGGCTCCCGCCTTTCCCGCGAGGAGAAGGCACGCTGCCGCGTAAAGATGCTGGTAGAGGAAACCCCTGTGTACGGCCTCGATCCGGATGAGTTGGCGCTCGTCGAGAACGAGGAGTTCGTCGACCGGTGGCTGTGGGCGTCCTGCCTCATCCTCCGCGCGGTCATCGGCCGCATTGTGACCGGAATTGTCTCCGGGATCTTCTGACGCGGTCATCGTGTCGTGAAGGCTGCGACGACCTTGTTCGTCCCGTCCATGAGCAGGCCGCACTGAATGTCGGCGACCAGGACCGTCGAATTCACCGTGATATCGGTCGGATTGCTGATCGTCGTCTTGCCATAGGGGTAGGTGGCGCGAACGACATTCGGGAGCTTCGGCACGACAACAAAGGCAATCTTGGCTTGGGGTTTGAAGGCTTGCGCTTCGGCGACGCTCATGGGGACGGTCCCGATGACCCCACCCTTGTTGGCGATGAAAAGCTCTTCGCCATAGCGCGCCGGTTCCCCCTCGAAGATTGCCTTCTCGGTCCGGGTAATCTTGCTGATGGTGGCCTTTGCCCCGAAGCCATTCTGCGCGGAATAGGTGCCGGTCGTGACCTCGCTGCTCGAAATCGTCACGTCGAGGTTGCTGAGGGTGCTGGCCTTCGGACTTTCGACTTTTGCATAATAGAAGGTGTCCCAAGCGCTGAAGTTCGTATTGTCGAACAGATAGGACTTCACCTCGAAGGCTCCGAGATCGGCATTATAGGCCAGATATTCCGCGCCTTCGATCTTCTTCGAGATGATGAGGGGGCCGGAGCCGCCCGCTGCTGCGAGCCGGGCGCGGTATGCATCGCTGGTCTCGAATTCGTCCTTCGGCGCGACGGGCTTGATGGACGCGATAGCCTGGTCGAAGGTCTGGGGCTGCACCATGGTGCCCGTATAGGCTGCACAGCCCGATTGCGCCTGCGCCAGTCCCGGCGCGCAGATCAGCGCCGCAGCCAGAATGATTTTCCTCATTGGTTTTGCTCCCCCTTGAGCCCGTGCAAAATATCGAGACTAACGCTCCAGGCGAACGCGCAGGCGCCGTGCGCGCTCGCGAAACGCATGTTCCCCGCCCTCGAGAATGTCGCAGACCATCTTGCGGATCGGTGCATCTTCGAGGCCGCCGCTCGCATAGGTGATCTCGGGCAAGCCATCCCCCGGATGCGGGCCGGCCGATGCAACGATGACCTGATCGGCGTCGGTGTTGATCACCAGATTGGCATTATGCGTGACGATGATGACCTGGCGCTTCGCCTTGGCCTTGAGGAACAGGCCGACGAGTTCATCATAGATCGACTTGGGATCGAGATTTTCCTCGGGCTGATCGATGATCAGCGGCCGCTCATCTGCGTTGTCGAGCGCGAGGTATAGTAGCAGGAGTACGATGCCGCGCGTGCCCGGCGAAAGTTTGCGGATGTCCACCCCATCATAATCTACGCTGTATCGGACTTCGATATGATCGGTGCCATAGAGCCAGCGCGCGAACAGCTTGAGCCAGCCGCGGAATGCGGCGGGATCGCTGCGCTGTGCGAGAGCATGTTCGAAGAAGCTCTTCTGATATTTTTGGCGAAACTCCTTCAGCGCCTCGGTCACTTCTTCGGCGGTTCCGCTCTCCCAAACGCCGCGAAGCTCGTCATTCGCAGCCTCGAGCAATTTGCCCTCGCCGCGGAACGGGCCCTGTCGGCGAAGGTCCAGCAGATCCTCGCCGCGCTTTGCCCACTCCGCCATGTCTGCTCGGCGGGTGACAGTGAACGCAAGCTTCCCGAGCGTCCCGCCCGTCTCGTCCATTCGCGCCCGGATGGGTGCGTAAAGGTCGTTGAGGACCTGCTGTTCCGAAAACACCGCTTCGAAGATCCGCCGGTAGCTTGACTGCCTTTCCGTAGGCAGGCCCTTGGCGCGCTCCTCTGCGCCCTCATAGTCCTTCAGCTTGTCCTGCAGGACCGAGAGCAATTCGGTCTCGGTCGTGATTTTCGTCGACAGGGAATTGAACCGTTCGCGTGTTTCCTTGTCGACGTTTATGATATCGCCGAGCCGCCGGATTTCCGCATCAAGCCGGCCAAGGGGAAGTTTCGTCAGATCGGCATCGTCGGCGATGAGCGGGGTCGCTGGATCGGTGATTGCGATATCGATCCCGCGCCACCCGTCACGGTTCTTCCGGGTGGAGGACAGGTTGTCGTTGATGATGCCGTCCACATTGCCGCTGTACTGCGTCAGAAACGGGTCCCACGCCTCTCCGGCTATGCCGGCATCCTTGTGGCGCTCTTGCGCATCGCGCAGATTTTCGGGCGCCTGATGGGTCCGGAAGTCCGAAACCTCGTCCTGGACGAGTAGCAACTTCTGCTCGCGATTGGTCAGGCGCCTAACCCGTGCGCGCACCTCGTTTGCCGCCTCGGTCAGGGCCTCGAGGCGCTTGATCCGGTCCTCGCTGCCTTTGCGGACAAGCTTGCCGCGGTCATCGGTGAGCTGGGTAATCTTGAGCTTCTTCTCGTCGACCTGCTTCCGAATGGCCACGATCTGAGATTGCTTCTCGAGCTCGATGTTGATCCGGTCGGACAATTCCTCGAGCTTCTGTTCTTCGCGGCGTCGCGCCTCGCGGAACCGGGCTGCCTTGAGGTCGCGAAGGTCCGCAAAATCGACGGCGCCCTCGCGCTCGGTCGGGCTGTGCGCGTCAAAGACCACGCGCTCGACTTCCGACAACAGGCCATCGGTCATTCCCTCCGGTGAGCAGAGCGATTCCACGAACTGCTGTGTCAGGTATCGAGCGCGGGCGTAGCCGTCCCATGCCGCCGCGGCATTATCGAGGCCGCGTTCGGTGACAACGCCATTGCCCCAATCGAGCTTCACCGTCGCATCGTCGAGATATTCGCTCGCCCGAACCAGGAACGACTGCATAGGGAGCTGGTCGGCATGGGCATCGCAGCCCGCTGCGATCATGTCGGCCAGCGCGGTCTTGCCGGACCCGCGCGCACCAATGATCGCGACGAGGCCCGGGTTGAGATCGATCACCGAATTAGGGGCCCACGGCGCATTCGTCAGGGTCACACGGCGGATCGTCTCGGACGGCGCAGCTGCGGGCGGCGCCTCGGTCCCGACGTAAGCGCGGCCTTCGGGATCGATGCAGGCCTGCTTCAGTCCGTCGAATGTCGCCGCCCCCTTGATCCAGGTATAGCGGTCGCCATCGGGCGCGCCCGTTCGTTCCACAGAATGCCCGTCGCTGCCGTGCATGCACGGCTTGAGCCCGCCGTAGGTCTCGCAGATATGCTCGCGACTGGTTTTTCGGCCGAGCCAAAATTCACGTTGCGCCGGGCTCGACGCGAACATGATGTGAGCAAAATGTTCAATCTGCTGGCGCAAAGCCTGGTCTGCGCCATCTTGAAGTCCCGATGTCCCATCGCCCTTCGCGCCGGCGACCGCGATCAGGATATTCTCCTGCGCCCAGCTCATCCCCTTATATTCTTCACGGAGCTGATCGAAGCTTACCTTGAATTGTTCGGAGCCGTGGCGAAGCGCTGAACGATCATCGGTCAGCTCGGAATTGAGCGACCGTCCCAAGCGGATCAGCTCCGAAGGATTGCAGGCGAAGGTGTCGGTCGTGGTCTTGAAGGTCAGGCGCTGAAGGAAGCGCGTGAGCTGCTCGATATGATCGGGATCGTCGGGGCAGACGAGCAGATGGGCGTTGATCCACGACCGCGCGGTTCCCACGCTGAACCGAAGCTCGATATTCGGAAAGATCAGGTCGCAGTCCTTGAGGCGACCTTGCTCCTTGCGCGCGCGAACCTCCTTGTAGAGTTCAAGCCCGTAATAGTCGGTAATACCGAGCGCGCGGATCGCCGGCGTCGCACCCTCGATCGCGGCAAGATAGGCTTCCCAATCGCCCTTGAACTGGTCGTTGAAGATCGTGCCCGGGGCGTGGACGTGAGGATCCCATCGCAGCCACAACGATCCCGGTCCGATCGATTCCTCTTCCCCCACGGTCATGGCGCGGCACGCTATCGTCAACAGGGGGGAAACGGAAGTGCCGGCGCCAGATCAAACCATTTTGGATCTATTTTGTGCCGGGGCCTGCGGCCTGATCGCAGGGCGGCTCGGGCTCGCCGGAACCGCAGGACTTGCCGGCCGTTTCCCAGTGGCAACGTCCATAGGAGCTGTCATGGCAAGCGCACCGCCCGACCCGCATCCCGATTCTCCCCCGACCGGCCCCGAGCAAGTTCCGGAGCAGGTTCCCCTTCCTGATGATGACGGTCGGGAAAGTGTCGAGGACGTGCCTGACGCAGAATGATTGGCGAGCTGCTTGGCTTCTCGCTTGCGGCATGGCGCCCGCATATCTGCGGAGCGGAAATGGTAAGCCCCGCTACATCTCTGCAGCTGGGCTTCCCTAGATTTCATCCGAAGATGCCATCAAATTCTGCCATTCTTTCGTCTGGACAGGTAAGTGAAACGTGCCGGGCGCGGATGGTTCCGTAGGTTACTTCGAGGCCCGGAATTTTTCTATCGCCGCAGCGTGACCGCGATCGGGCAGTGGTCCGAGTAATGCTTCTCGCCGGGCGCATAGAGCGTCTCGCTGAACCCCGTCCGGTCGGCAGCGGCGCGCCGGTCGAGCACGATATGATCGATGAAACTGTCGTAACGCGGATCGCAGGCCGGCGGCTTGCCCGCGTCGGCGAGGGTCAGATCGGCGTTCGCCGGATCACCATCGTCGATTTCGGTCCAGATCATATCGCCGGGAAGCGCGAGCCGGCGGTTCCAGTCTCCAAGCACCGCGAAGCGGTCGGGCCCGGCGGCGGCCCCATCGATCCAGGCTTCGAGCGCCGGAATCTGATCCTGGAATATGGGGCAGGCCTTCGCCTCGCTCCCGGAGAAGCAGCCTGACTTGAGGTGGATGCCGAGAAGGCGGATCGGTGTGCGGCCCTCGGGGCGGAGCGTGATGTCGACGCCCGAGCGAAGCTGTTCGTTGCCGCGCATCAGCGACGTCACATCGGCATGGCGATCGAAGGCCATGTCCTTGCGGATCGCAAAACCGACCGCCTGGCGGATCACCGTCTGCGACGGGAACTTGCCGCCGCAGGTGCCGCCCGGCGCGCCCTTCCGGGCTTCCATGATCACGACATATTTGGCGGGGTCGAAGACCCGCGCTGCGGCGGCCTCATTCTCGGCTTCCTGAAAGGCGATCACATCGGCGTCGAGGTCGTCGACGATGCGGCGCATCGCTGCATAATCGCTGTCATCCCTGGGGTTGCAGCCTTCGCCGTTCCTCGCGGCGAGAAATTCAAGGTTCCAGCTCGCGAGCTTGATCGGTTTCGATGGAATAGTCGGGTTTGCGGGTGCGGAGGTCGCGGGCGCGCAAGCAGTGGCAAGCAGGAGAAGCGCGGATGCGATGAGGCGGTGGGGTAGCATCGGCCGCTACTGCCGCACGTCGCCACCGAGTGCAACTCGCCGTTCCGCGCCTTGGCGCGGCGCAGATGGCGCCGATCCGTCCGCGGCGCTATAGCGCCCGCCCGGCCGGGATCCTTCCGGTCGCTCAAGGAGATGATTTTATGAACCACGCCGAACTGTCGGACAGCGTCGCAACCGCACTTGGTCTGAGCAAGGCCGATGCGAAGAAGGCTGTCGATGCCGTTTTCGCCGCGATCACCGACGCCGCCGCCAAGGGCGACGAAGTCTCGGTGAACGGCTTCGGCAAGTTCAAGGTCAAGGAATCGGCCGCGCGCGAAGGTCGTAACCCCTCGACCGGCGAAACCATCCAGATTGCGGCTTCGAAGAAGCTGACCTTCGGCGCCGCGAAGGCCGTCAAGGACCGTCTGAACGGCTGAGCCGGTACGTCCCGCCGGTGTGCCGACGGGACGGCCGCGCGGCGGCATGTCGGGCGCGGCATCTGATGAGCGCGCTCTGGCCTCGCAGGCTCGGCCAGGGGTCGCACTTTTGTTTTGGCCGCGCGGCACACTCGGCTCGCTATCCTTGCGGTGCGTCGGCTAGGCACGGACGCGCATCGCACGCCGCCCCGCTGCGGGCTCGCCAAGAGTGCGGTTGTGCGGGCCCTGCGGGCCGGCGACATCATGATCTAGAGCGGAAGCTCTGCCTGTTTGCGCAAAGGCTCAACGAACAGCGTATGACGCGGTGGTTCCTCGAACAGCAGCTCGTTCGGCAGGCTGCCGTCGAGCCAATGGTTCGCGTCGCGCCGCTGGATGATCACGCCGTGGCGCGACTGATAAGGAATGACATCGGCGCCCGCCGGGATGGTGAGGATGCGGTAGGACAGCGGCCAGTCGGCAAGTGGCGGGTCCCACACTGCGGCGAGATAGAAGAAATTGCCGCTGTCGAGCGTCACCCGGTAGCGGTGGTCGCCGGTTCCCATGCGGAACTCGGACGCCGGGATCAGGCAGCGGCGCGCCGGGAAGGCACGGCCCTCGGCGCGCACGAAACGATAATTGATCCCGTCGTTGAACCGCGGGTCGGAACCCCAAACCGCTTTGACCATTTCGATCTCGGTCATATTGTCGGGATTGCGCCGGACGAGCGCCTGCACGCCTCCGCTCGGGGCGTCGGGATCGAAAGGGGTTGGCGCGATACCCATATGTGGAACATAATGGGAACGATGTTGAGTCGCAAGGGCGAGGGGACCGACGCGCATGTGCAATGATTATCGGCTCGAGGTAGACATCGCGTCGATCGCCGAAGACTTCGACAACCTCCAGATCAAGATCGATATGCCCGAGGGCGCACCGAACGTGCCGGCGCGCGAGGATGTCCGCATCACCGATACCGCGCCGATCGTGAAGAGCAGCGACGGCGCCTCCGCCGGATCGATTGTCAACCGGCGCTGGAGTTGGCCCGGACAGGGCGGCAAACCGGTCTATAATGTGCGCTCGGAGCGCCGCGATCTCGGCATGCAGCGATGCCTCGTCCTCTGCGACGGTTTCTACGAGTTCACCGATCCCACCGACCCCGCGCAAAAGCGGCTCGACAAGTGGCTGTTCACGATGAAGGACCATCGCTGGTTCTGCATGGCCGGTGTGTGGCGCGACAGCCATGTCGGCGAAGCCTTCAGCCTCCTGACCATGGACGCCGGTCCCGACATCGCACCCTATCACCATCGCCAGATCATTCCGCTGCCACGCGATCAATGGGCCGCCTGGCTCGATCCGCGCGTTCCGGCCGAGGACATATTGAAATGGCTTCCCGAAGGCAGCCTTGAGGTCACGCAGGTATATGGCAAGCCCCCTGCGCAAGGCGCTCTTGCCTTATGACAAACGAAGAGGGGCTCGACCTGTTCGTGACGGCGCAGGAGCAAATCTATGCGCGCGCGCTCGGCGAGATTCGCCGCGGCAAGAAGTGCTCGCACTGGATGTGGTTCATATTCCCGCAGCTGGCAGGCCTTGGCCGAAGCGCGACGTCGAAGCTCTACGGTCTCGCGGGAGCCGATGAGGCGCGGGCCTATCTGGCCCATCCGCTTCTCGGCGCGCGCTATGCCGAATGCGTCGAGGCGATCCAGGACCTGCCCGCAAGCGACCCGGTGGCGGTCTTCGGCGAGGTCGACACCGTCAAGCTGCGTTCGTCGCTGACGTTGTTCGAGGCCGTGAGCCGGCGGCCGCTCTTCTCCGCCGCGCTCATCCGCTGGTTCGGCGGCGAGCGCGATGAGCGCACCCTGGGCCTGCTCAGCCGCGACGACAGCATGCCGTGACGCCGACGCGTGTCAGCCGCGCGGATTGCGAAACAGCGGCAGCATCCGGTGAAGCACTTCGTCCTTGTCGAAAAAATGATGCTTGAGCGCGCCGAGAACATGCAGCCCAAGCACGACGTAAATGGCCTTCACCATCAGCTTGTGTATGTCGCCGAGCTCTTCCGCGAGATCCTCATTCAGCGGTAGCGGAAGATTGGGTGCGGGCACGGCGCCGTAAAGCGGCACTTCGGGCGCGCCGCCCGCCGACGCTGCGGCCCAGCCGAGAAGCGGGGCGCCGATCATCAGCACATAAAAGAGGATATGGGTCGTGCGCGCGAGCAGCCGTTCCCATGACGGCATGCCGCCGGGGAAGGCCGGCCAGGGATGGCCGAAGCGCCAGCCGAGCCGGATAAGGCTGAGCGCGAGGATCGTGATCCCGACCGATTTGTGCAGCTGATAATAGCCGAGTTTCTCGCTGTCCGAGGCGTCCTCCATCCAGCCGCCAAAGGTGGCATTGGCGATGATCAGGATGGCGATCGTCCAGTGCAGGACGATCGAGACGGTGGAATAGCGGCTGTGCTTCTCGCGCATGATTCGCCTCGCAATAGGTCCGTCACCGGTCTTCCAATGCTTTGGCGGCGATCCTCGTTCCGTCAGCACGACGCAGCCGTCACGATCATGAGCCCAATTTGTTGCGCTTTTACAGAGGCTGAGCGGAAGGCGCACACCGATTCCCGGCGGTTCGTCGCGGCCCGCTTGACGCGCCCTTTGACTCGGTGGAACATAAAGGGAACATTTGAGTCGATATTCCCATGAGCACGACGCCCCAATCTGCACCTCGGCCAAGTGCCAGAGATATCGACGTGCTTCGCGCGGCGGTGGCGCGTGCAGCCGCCTCGCGCGGGCCGGTCCTGCCGTTCGGCGTCGGGCCGGTCGATCATCTTCTCGCTGGCGGCGGGCTCGATGGCGCAGGCCTGCATGAGGTCGCGGGCGCCTCGGCAAGCTGGAGCGACGACGCTGCGGCAACGCTCTTCGCGGCTGGAATCGCGTCGCGCTTCGCGGCGGCGCCCGACGTGTCGGCGCTCTGGGCGCTCACGCGGTTCGATCTCTATGCCCCCGGTCTCGAACAGGCGGGGCTCGGTCCGGACCGCGTGCTCTATGCTCAAGGCAGGACCGACAAGGAACTGCTGGCGCTGTGCGAGGACGCGCTGCGCGATGGTTCGCTCGCCTGCGTCGTTGCCGAAGTGAAAGCGGCCGATCAGACCGCGACGCGCCGGCTGCAACTGGCCGCATCCGAGGGCAACACGCCGATGATCCTCTATCGCCGGTACCGGCGTTACGGCCAATGCCCGCTCGCCGATCCGTCGCTCGCAATGACCCGCTGGCGCATCGGCATCTTGTCGTCGGGCCGCCTCGCCTCGCCCGGCGTCGGGCGCGGGCGCTGGAATGTCGAGCTGGTCCGGCAGCGCGGCGGGCCGCCTTTTTCCCTCGAACTGGAGGCGTGCGATGACCAGGGTCGCCTCGCTCTTCCTGCCGCAACTGCCGATCGAGCGGTTGCGCCGGGCAGAACGGACACCGTTGCATTCGGGCACGCCGCCTGATCGGGCGCGGGCTGGTCCGCGCTGCCCCGAGCCTGTCGACGACAATCCCGGCACCTGTTCGGTGCCGCGCGGCGGCGGCTGGCGTCCGGGCGCGCGCTGGGCGCAAGGCACGCACTCCGGCAGGCCGTCGCTCGACGCCCTCCCGGCGCACCAGCGACCGACGATGCGCGAGCTGGGACGGCGGAGCGAAGCTGCCGCACCGGTGTTCCGGGCGTTGCGCTCGGACGACGGGACGTCGGGCGGGCTCGCTGCGCCGCTGCCGCCGCTCTGGGGCCTCCGTCCGACGATCGTCGTCGCGCGAACCGGCCAGCGCGACGTCGTGACCGCCGCCTGTCCGGCGGCGCTCGATCTCGGCCTCGTGCCCGGCATGGCGGCCGCCCATGCGCGCGCGCTGGTCTCCGATCTCGACATACTCGACGCCGCACCCGACGCCGATCGCGCGTGGCTCGATCGCCTTGCGCTCCACGCCGCCCGCTGCTGGACGCCGACGGCGGCGGTGTCGGGCACCGACGGGCTGTGGCTCGACCTGTCGGGCACGACGCATCTCTTCGGCGGCGAAGAGCGTTTCGCGGCGCGTCTGCTCGGTTTTCTGCGGCGCCTCGGCTTCACCGCGCGTGTCGCGATCGCCGGCACGCCGGGCGCCGCGCACGCGCTCGCGCGCTATGGCGGCGCGGGCGTGGGGATCTTGCCGGAAGGAGGCGAGAGCGACGCGCTGGCGCCTTTGCCGCTGGCGGCGCTCCGGCTGGCGCCGGAGGCGCTCGCCGCGGCGGCGCGCTTCGGGATCGAGCGGATCGCCGATCTTTATCCGATGCCGCGCGGGCCCTTGGCCCGGCGGCTCGGGCGCGGCGCGGTCGAGCGGCTCGATCAGGCGCGCGGCTTTGTGCCCGAGCCGATCGTTCCGGTCGTGCCGTTCGACATGCCCGAGGCGCGCCGTTCCTTGCTCGAACCGATCGGGACCGCCGAGGCGATCGAGCAGGTCATCGCCGACCTGCTCGGCGATCTCGTGCTCGCGCTGCGCGAGCGTAGTCTTGGCGTGCGGAGCCTCGTCTTGCGCTGCGACCGGCTGGACATGGGCGCGCAGTTCATCACCGTCGGGACGGCGCGCGCGACGCGCGACGCGAAACATCTGATGCGCCTGTTCAGACTCCGGATCGACCGGATCGAACCGGGGCTCGGGATCGAGACGATGGTTCTCGCGGCGCCGCAGGTCGAAGCGCTGGCGCCCGAGGCGATCGCCGCCGCCCTCGACACGGCACGCCAGGCGCCCGACCTCGCTCCGCTCGTCGATGCGCTGGCCGGCCGCGCCGGCGATGCCGCGCTGTTCCGCCTGTCCGCGATCGAAAGCGATGTCCCCGAGCGCGCGATCGTGCGCGCCGGGCCTTTGGTCAAGCCCGCCGGCTGGCCCGTCTGGCCGCGGCCGATCCGGATGCTCGCGCGGCCCGAGGCGCTGTCGGGCGTCGTCGCCTTGCTTCCCGACCATCCGCCGCGCCGCTTCGCGTGGCGCGGGCGGAGCTATGCCGTGGTCGCAGGCGATGGCCCCGAGCGGATCCATGGCGAATGGTGGCGTCGTCCCGGCGAGATGTGGGCGGTTCGCGACTATTTCCGGGTCGAGGCGACAAGCGGCGAGCGCTTCTGGCTCTTCCGCCGCGGCGACGCGATCACCGACAAGACGGGTGACCTCAGCTGGTACATGCATGGCGTGTTCGGATGACGGAACCCGTTACGACCTATGTCGAACTCTACGCCACGAGCCATTTTTCCTTTCTGCGGGGGGCCTCTTCGCCCGAGGAATTGTTCGCGGCCGCCGTTGCCCTCGGCCATTCGGCTCTCGGGCTTTGCGACCGGGGCAGTGTCGCCGGCATGGTGCGCGGCCTGTCGGGACAGGAAACAACCGGCGTCCGGCTGATCGCGGGGACGCGCGTCGACCTCCGCGACGGTCGCTCGATCCTCCTCTATCCGACCGATCGCGCGGCCTGGTCGCGGCTGACCCGGCTGCTTTCCTTGGGGAAGGCGCGCGGCGGCAAGGGCAATTGCTGGCTCGACTGGCCCGATGTCGCGGCCGCGGCCGAGGGCCTCGTCGCGATCCTCCTGCCCGGTGAAGCCGACGAGCGGGCGCGGCTCGATCTCGCCGAGCTCAGCGGCGCCTTCGGCCCGCGCGCCTTTCTCGCGCTCGCGCTGCGCCGCCGGCCCGGCGATTTCGCGCGGCTTCGCGCGCTCGATGCGCTGGCGCAGGAGCTCGGGGTGCGGAGCGTCGCGCTCGGCGACATCCTCTACCATGCGCCCGAACGGCGCCCGCTGCAGGACGTGCTGACCGCGATCCGCGAGAAGACGACGGTCGATGCACTCGGGTTCAAGCGCGAACGCTTCATGGACCGGGCGTTGAAGAGCCCGGCCGAAATGGAAAGGCGCTTCGCGCTCTTCCCCGACGCGATCGCGGCGACCGCCGACATCGCGGCAGCCTGCCGCTTCGACCTTGGCGAGATCCGCTACCAATATCCCTATGAGCAGGTGATGGAGGGCCGCACCGCGCAAGAGGCGTTGGCGGCGTTGACCGAGGAAGGTGCGAACCGGATGTTTCCGGGCGGCGTGCCGCCTGCCTATCGGAAGCAGATCGCGCATGAGCTGCGCCTGATCGGCGAGCTCGGCTACGCGCCCTATTTCCTGACCGTCAATTCGATCGTCGCCGAGAGCCGGCGCCGCGGCATATTGTGCCAAGGGCGCGGGTCGGCGGCGAACAGCTGCGTCTGCTTCCTGCTCGGCGTCACCTCGATCGACCCGATCAAGCACGAGTTGCTCTTCGAGCGCTTCGTGTCGGGCGAGCGCAAGGAGCCGCCCGATATCGACGTCGACTTCGAGCATGAGCGGCGCGAGGAAATCATCCAGTGGATTTACGAGACCTACGGCCGTCATCGCTCCGCGCTGACCGCCGTGGTCACGCGATCGTGGAGGAGAAGCCTGTAAAGCTCTCGGTCGAGTTTTCGGGTGCTTTGATGCGCGACCTCACCGACTATGCCGCGGTTCATGCGCGCTTGAATGGTCTCGCCTCGCCGCTACCGCTGGAGAAGCTGATACCGCCGATCGTCGACCGGTTCATCGCGAGCGATCGCGAGTTCAGCAAGCAACGTCGCAGGGAGTGAGGTTCACCCAGGCGTCGTCGGCGATCCGTCAGGAGCCGAAATAGGCTTTGACCTCGTTGCGGAATTCCTGCGTCAGCCTGGACGGGCGCGACACATTGGATACGGCAAAGGCATATTCATGGGTGATGGGCGGCTCGAATGGCCGGGTCACCAGCGGCTTGTGGAGGTACGGCTTCACCAGAAGTTCGTTCAAAATGGCCATTCCATTGCCTCGCGCGGCAAGCGCGCAGGCCGACCCGTGGGTGTGGGTCTCGACCGCGACAACGGGTCGAAGCCCGAAGGAGGCGAAGGCTGCATCGACCTGCGTCCGCCAGTGGCGGCCCGCGCCGAGAAGAATGAGCGGATGCTGACCGATCTCGGCCGGGGTGATGGTGGCGTGACCAGCGAGGGGATGATCCTCGTGCATGACGCATACCGAGCCGCTCGCAACAATCTGCTCGATCGCCAGATCATTTTCTTCCGCGGGCAGCTTCACGAATCCGCAGTCGACGTAGCGCATCGCGATCATGGTCCGTGCCGTCTCGACACTGCGCGAGTCGATGTTGAACTCAACGCCCGGGAAGCGCTCGCGAAACCGCGAGACGATATCGGGCAGGATGCCCTCGGCAAAGCTCGGCGGTGCAACGATCCGGATCGTTCCGGCCGAATAGCCTGCGATGTCGCGAACAAGGCTGTTGAACCTGTCGATGCTGGCGAGGGTCAGCTCGACCTCCTGGATCAGCTTGGTCCCGTCGGCGGTCGGCACCAGCTTGCCGCGATCACGGTAGAACAGGTCGAAGCCGACCTGCGTCTCGAGCTGCGCGATGACGCGGCTGACCGCGGGCTGCGACAGCGACAATTGCTTGCCTGCCGCGGTCGCGGACCCGGTGCGCATGATCTCGGAGAAGACGCGAAGTGCGCGGAAACTGACATCCTTGTCGGGCTCGACGCCGGCCGGCGCACGCGGCTTTCGCACCGTCAGTCCGCTCCGTCGATCACGACCGGCAGCAGGATTTGCGAGGCCTGGTTGCCGCCGAGGTGGATGCTCGTCTCCGCGACAACCGGCGCCAGTCCCTCGATCCGCCAGTCGGTATTGGGATTGATGTCGAAGTGCGGGAAGTTGCTGCCGGCGATCTCGATCCGGATGCGATGCCCGTTCGCGAAAAGGTTGCTCATCGGAAAAGACGCAATCTGCACGCGATAGACCTTTCCCGGCTCCATGGCTTCAGGGGCCTCGAACGAATTGCGGAAGCGCATCCGCACCAGCCCGTGCGCAATGTTGAGCGCATAGCCCTCCGGATAATCGGCGCTCGCCGGATAAACATCAACGATTTTGATCGTGACGTCGGTGTCGATGGCCGTCGAGCTGACGAACAGGTCGGCTATGGCCTGGCCGGTCAGTTCGACATCGGCGCGCAGTATCGGCGTCTCGAAGGTCAGGACGTCAGACCGATCGGCCAGTGCCCGTCCCGCCACGCTCGAACCGAAGAAGTCCGGTCCTTCCCGCTGGTCGAATCCGCCGGCCTCCATGACCGGCGCGCCCGAGGCGATCGCTCCGCCGATTGTCGGAACCGGACGATGCGGGTCGTGCACAAATTCGCGGGCATCGGGCTTGGAAGGTGGCGTCTCGCCGAGGCTTCCGTCGGCATGCAGATGGAACGGGGTCATCCGCATGGCGGGGAGCGGCCAGTTGGCGGCACTCCGCCATTGCCCGCCATGGTCCAACCGCCCGCTCGACAGGCGGCGGCCTGTTCCGCCGCCCATGGTGAAAAGATAGACCGAAGCAGGTAGCGGATCGGTCGCGGCGTCCCGCATATGGCAATCGAACCAGCGCATGCGGAGCGTGACATAGTCGCCGAACAGATGGTCGAGGGTCGATTGCGGTCCGAAATCGGCATCGCCCGAAAAGGTCAGCGAGCGCTTGCCATGCGTCCACGGGCCCATGATCAGCTTTACCGGGCCGCGCTTACGCGCCGCAAGACCCGTGAAATTCTCGACGGCCGTCAGCGCATAAGGGTCGTACCAGCTCGACATATGCACCATCGGCACATCGGCGAAGCTGTCGTACCAGCCTCGGGCATAAAGGCCGCGCTGCTTCCAGAAGTCGGTAAAACTGTCCGCATTCCATTGCTCGAGGATGAAATCCTCATACTCGGGCGCCGCACTGATCGGAGAATGGCCGGGGCGCCATTTCTCCACGCCAACCCAATCGCGAATGTCCGCGGCCTCGAGCGCCGCGCGCCGCGCCGGGTCGGCCAGGGTTTCGGGAGCGAGCAGCGCGTGTTTGAACGCCCAGGTCAGCTGCTTCAGCTCATAGGCGCCGCCCTGACGGATCCCGCTATGATAGGCGCTCGAGAAGCCACCTGAATCCAGGAACATCGCCGCGAGACCCGGTGGATCGAGCGTGGCGAGCGCGGCCTGGACATGCGCGCCATAAGAGAGGCCGAGCGTCCCGATCCGGCCGTTGCACCATGGTTGGTCCATGATCCATGCCATCGTGTCTTCGCCATCTTCGGCTTCCGCCAGATATTTGCGGAATACGCCCTCCGAGCCATAGCGGCCCCGGCAGTCCTGAAGGACAAAGGCATAGCCATGGCGGGCAAAGATTTGTGCAAGCTCGGGCTTCGAGAGCGGTGTCTGATCGGCAGCCGAGAAGTCCGCGTGGTTGGTGCCGTCCTTGTCATAGGGGATGCGCTCGAGGAGCACCGGGAGCGCGGCGCCCTCTACAGGCAGATAGACATCGGTCGCCAGATGCACGCCGTCGCGCATGGGTACCATTGCGTTGCGTATCACCCGAATATCCATTGTCTCGATCATCGGGCGGCCATCTCATAAGTTGCGGCCGCGCCAGGGCCCACGGGGAGTTCGAAGCTTGTCCAGGCTCCGATGAGGCAGAGGCCGGTCAGCCCGATCGCGATCGAAAAGGGCAGCATCAGCGCGATCAGCGAGCCGACGCCAAAATCCTGCCGCCAGCGCTGTGCGAGGACGAGGACCAGGACGAAGTTCGCCGCTACCGGGGTGACGATATTGAAGATCGAGTCGCCCATCCGATAGGCTGCGGTCGTCATTTCGGGCGACACGCCGAGCAGCATCAACATCGGCACGACGATAGGCGCCATCGCGCTCCACTTCGCCGAGGCGGATCCGATGACGAGATCGAACACCGAGGACATGAGCAGCAGGAGGATCAACATCACCGGGGTTGCGAGATGCTGTGCACGAAGCCAGTCGGCACCGTTGATCGCCATGACAGGACCAAGGTTCGACCAGGCGAACATCGCGATGAAATGGGCGGCGAAGAAGGAGATGACGAGGAAAGGCGTCATGGTCGCGAGGCCCTCGGTCATCATCTTCACCACGTCGCGGTGCGATTTGATCGTGCCGACAGCGGCGCCATAGGCCCAGCCGCAGACGAGAAAGAGCAGCATGAAGCCTGCCACCAGCGAGGCGTAGAAGGGTCCGAGCCGTGCTGGCCCCTCTGCCGCGGTGTCGATGAGCGGGGTGTAGCTCGGCCATAGCGCAAGGGCCGCGAAGAGCAGCGCGATGGCGAGGGCTGCAACCCCGGCGCGGCGCAGGCCTTTGCGCTGTGCCGCCGGATCGGCTTGATCCTCGATCTCCCCCTCGGGCGGCGAACCGGTCCAGGCGCCGAGGCGGGGCTCGACGATGCGGTCGTTCACGAACCAGGTCACGGGGATCAGGATCAGTCCGAGCGCGGCGGTGAAATACCAGTTGCCGAGCGGATTGAGCATATGGTCGGGGACAAGCAATGCGGTCGCCGACTTGGTAATGCCGAGCATCAGCACGTCGAACTGTCCCGGCACAAGATTGGCCGCGAAGGCGCCGGAAATGCCGGCATAGGCAATTGCAATCCCCGAGAGCGGGTGGCGTCCCGCCGCCGCGAAGATGATCGCCGAGAGCGGGATCAACACGACATAAGCGGCATCGGCCGCCTGATGCGACAGCAGCCCGATCAGGAAGATCGCCGGGCTGAGGAAACGGGTCGGGACGCCGCGCATCGCGCGGGTCATGAGGGCTGTGAACAATCCCGAGCGCTCGGCGACCGCGGCGCCGAGCATGACGACGAGGATCAGTCCCAATGGCGGGAAATGCGCCATCGTCTCGGGCATCTGGGTCAGCAGCTTGCCGACATTCTCGGCGGAGAGCAGGCTCTTCGTCGTGAGCGTCTCGCCGCTCACCGGGTTGACCGCGCTCCAACCGAGCAGCGCCGCGGCGACCGAAACGCCGACCAGCGCGGCAATAAGGCCAAGGAAGATGAAGACCGGGTCGGGAAGAGCGTTACCCCAGCGTTCGACCCGGTCCAGCCATTTTTCCGTCTTTCCTGACATGGTCGACGCGCCCCGCCTAATTGGGGCCGCGCCGCTGTCGGCGCGGCCGAACCCGATCACATCTTTACCGAGAAGCTGGCGTAGACGAAACGGCCGCGCGCATCATAGGTGTAGATGTCATAGTTGATCGGGGCATTGGCGTAGGAAGCCGGCGGTGCCTTGTCGAACAGGTTGTTGACGCCGAGGCTGAAGCGCGCGGCATCGTCGTTGATGCTGAAGCCGACTTCGAGATCCGTATAGATGATCGACTTGGTGCGCGCATCCTTGACGGCATTCACGACGTCGGTCGTCGGGCCGATATAGCGGCCGCGCAGCATCACATCGACGGCATCGCCGGTCCAGCCGAGCGAGGCCTGACCCTTCCAGTGCGGATAGGTCGCGCGCGGCGTGTCGCCTTTGCCGGCGCGCTCATCGACGATCGGGTCGCCGCCGGCGGGGTTCGGTGCCGTGGTCCGGAACGAATTGAGATAAGAGGCGTCGATCACGGCCGAGATGCGTCCGATGTCGGTGCTGAAGTCGTACCGCAGCGTCGCGTCGACCCCGTCGGTCGTGATCGAGTTCAGATTTTGCGCGCCCTGCAGGAGTTGAAGGATTTCGCCGGTCCCCGCATCGCGGGTGACGAGGTCGCAGAACACGCCCCCGCGCACCGCGCACAGCTGCATGATCTGGGTCGGCGTCTGGGCCGCGATCGCGTTCTTGATCTTGATCTTGTAATAATCGACCGTCAGCGACAGCCCGCGAATGCCGCTCGGCGTGATGGCAATACCGCCGCTGAAGGTATCGGCTGTTTCGGGCTTGAGACCGACATTGCCGCTGATCACGCCGGCAATCAGGCCGTTGAGGTTGAAGTTGACCTGGTTGTAACCCGCCGGCACGCCCGCGCACCCGGGAAGGCCTGCATTGGCCGCTGCGCCGCCATTGCAAGGGTCGATGCCCTGGAAGCTCGCCTGCCGCGCACCCTGATAGAGTTCCAGGATCGACGGTGCACGGAAGCCCTGCGAATAGGTGCCGCGCAGAAGGATGTCGTCGATCGGACGATAGCCGACGCCGGCTTTCAGCGTCACCTTGTTGCCGACCGTCGAATAGTCCGAGTAGCGGCCCGCGAGGCTGAGTTCGAGGCTCTTCGCAAAGGCCTGGTCGCGGAAGATCGGTACATTCAGCTCGGCATAGGCTTCGTGCAGGTCGTAGCTGCCGACGGTGGCCGTGCGTGTCTGCCCGGTGGTCTTCGTATAGAGCGCGGGATTGAGATAGGTCGGGGCGGCATTGACGATCGGATCGGGCGCGTCGAAGCCACGATTCTGACGATATTCATAACCGACTGCGAGCGCGACCGGCCCTGCGGGCAGGTCGAACAGGTTCCCCGTCACGTTGAACGCGGCGTTATAGAGTTCGGTGCGATTATATTCACGCGTCGTGAAGCGAATGAAGGCCGCCTGCTCGGCGGTCATCGGCGCGAACAGGTTGATCGGCACGCATCCCGCCGCCGCAGCGCAGGCCGCGGGCGACCCGAGCCCCAGGAACAGATTGTCATAGTTGATGCCATTTTCGGCGACCGTGTTGATGCTGTTCTTCGAATAGGAGCCGAAGACGTCCCAGCGCCACTCGCCACCCCCGATCATGAAACTGCCGTCGACCCCGACCGAGAAGCGGATCGTCTCGACGTCCTGAATATTGTTGCGGTTGCCGACGTCGGTCATCACCTTGCGGATGCGCCACGCGCTGTTGGCCCCGAACGCGAGTGCATTGGCGGTGGGAACGCCATTGGCGGTGCCGAAGGGGTTGAATGCCTGGTTGTTGGGGATGGAGAAGCCGCGAACCGAACCCGCGGTACCGCCGACGTCGAGCAGCACGGGCGAGAAGAGCTGGTTCGACTTGCGCCGGTTATAGACGCCCTCCAGCTTGATCGTGACATCGTCGGTCAGTTCATAGTCGAACCGGCCATAGAAACCGTAGCGTTCCGACGGGCCCGCCGAGTAGATGCCCTGCGCCTGCGTGTTGTAGAAGTCGCCCGGAAGCGCGCCGACATGGAAAGCATTGTCGGCGCTATTCCCCGCGCCGATCGTCGCGCCATTGTTGAGCACGATCGGGTTCGCCGAACTGGCGAAGCCGGCGCCGGTGCCGAAATAGGCATTGTTCGCGAGGCCCGGCAGGATGAACAGCCCATTGGGGTTATTGCCCACCGCGGTTTGCGGGACGAGCGTCAGCGTCGTCAGGTCGCGCGCGTCGGTGCGGATCGGACGCGAGCGGAAATAGCTGCCCGACAAAATGATCGAAGCGCGGTCCCAGGTCTTGCCGACAGTCAGCTTGCCGCCAAGCTCGGCGCCATCGCCCTGGGTGGTGATACCGGCACGGACGGAGCCGCGCAGCCCATCGAACGGCTGGACCGTCTTGATGTTGACGACGCCCGCGATCGCGTCGGCACCGTAGATTGCCGACGCACCGTCCTTCAGGATTTCAATGCCATCGATCATGCCCTGCGGCATCGTGTTGAGGTCGACGAAATCGCGGAAGCCGCGCTGGCCTACACCGTCGACCCAGCGATGCCCGTCGACGAGAACGAGGACCCGGTTGCCGCTGCCTTCGCCGCCGCCGAGATAGCGCAGGTTGATCGAGCTGGCGCCGTAGGAGGTGCCTTGCGTGCCGTTCGAATTGAGGCTGACGCCCGCCGAAGGCAGTTTCTGGAGCAGGTCGCCGATCGACGAGGTGCCCGACTTGGTAATGTCTTCGGAGGTGACCGTCAGGATCGGACCGACCGAGGCCGCATCCTTGCGTCCGATGCGTGAACCCGTGACGATGATATCGCCGCCGGGATCGACGTCCGTTGCCGTGTCCTCTTCAGCTTCCACCGTATCTTGTGCCTGAACCAGCGACGGCCAGGCGAGGGCGCCAAGGCTGATTCCGGCGGCGGCGGCAAGTCTGGCAAGCTGGATACGCCGGGCGAAACGAGCGGATGCGATGGTCATATTGTCCCCCAATCTGTGATTCGCAGATGGCTTAGGGCCAAGCGCTGCCGCAAAAAATATTATGACAGCTCTACATACAGTCATAACAAAAGTGCATGACATTGCCCTGCATTGCTCACTCTTCGTATGACGCGCTTAGAGAGAGGGGACGACGATGCGAGCGAGCTTCAGCACACCCACGCGCCGGCAACTGATTGGTGCCGGAATTTCGGTGGCTTTTCTGCCGGTTCTGACGGGCGCGGGAAAGCGGTCGCTGCGGATCAGTCTCTTGGGTCAGTCGCTCATTAAGACGGATTTACGGGCTATCGGCTGGACCGGCCTGGCGGAGTTTAAGCAACTGCTGGACGGGCGCGATGCGGTTTTCACCGACCTTGAAACGGTGATCGCCGGACCGCTTGCGGGCAAGTCGACACGGCCCGCGGACAGCGAGGTGCTGCATGTCGGAGAGCCGTCGGTTATCGATTGCTTGCAGGCGATCGGGGTGAATCTCGTCGCGACCTCCAACAATCACGCCTGGGATCTCGATACCGGCGGCATCTTGTCGACGATCGACGCGCTTCGTTCGCGGCGGCTCACCTTTGCAGGGACCGGCGCCAATCTGGCGGAGGCGAGCGCGCCCGCAGCTTTGAATGGCTCCAATGCCGTCGCGCTGGTGTCTGCGGCCGCAGGCGCGATCCGTGATGGCGCTGCGGCCACCGACAGCCGGCCGGGCGTAAACGAGTTACGCCGCGCGCCCGATGGTGCGCTTGTGACATTGGATGTCGAACGCTACGACCTTGAGCGCACCGTTGCCTGCATCGCCAAGGATGCCGGCCATCCCGATCCCGATGGTTTCAGCCGGCGCTGGATGCGGCGATATAATGTCGACGGCCGAAATCCTTGGAAGGTGGCGGCGGAAGGCGGCGATGATTTTCACGCGCTGGACAAGCGGGTCCGGGCGATCTTCGACATGTCGCGCAACCAGCCAGCGGGCGACCTCGGTGGTCGGCCGCTGGTTACCGGCAGCCCGCAACCGCACAGCATCGAGACCCGCGTTATCGGCATGCGCGTCGCGGTGCATCTATCGGGCAGCGACACAGCGCTGCTCGCCGGCCAAACCCTGCTGGCGGTTATCGACACGCTGTTTGCTACGGTTATCGGCCTGCGGATCGGAGCATTCGTCGAGCGCTTTGATATCGATCTCGTGGAAAGCGATGTTGCCACAGCACCGAGCGTTGATTTCGATGGCAATAAAATGCGCGCCAAACTTCATTGGCCTGCCGGATCGACACCCGCCGATCATCTCGGTGAGAGCGGAACCCATAGCCAATTCCTGCTTCTCTCGACGCTGATGCTCGTCGCGACCTCACTCGCCGACCGGCAAAAAATATCTCTGGAGAAGCTTTTTCGGGAAGAATCGCTCCTTGAGCGCGTCAGCGCCGCAGTCGCGAGTTCGAACAGCCGCATCCGGGCGATGAACAGTCCAGCGTCGCGACTGACGGATTGGAACGAGCTATCGCTCGAGCGGTTTCCGCCGAAGGCCGACCGGCCGGTAATTGTAAGGGTGCCAGAGGCTGATCCCGAAGAAGAAACAATCAGCGAGCGATACGCGACTGGCGATCACCGCAGCGTCGAAGTGCGCTCTATCTTGGACATTCCGCAATGGGAGCAGGCCCGCTGGATCGGCGTGATGCTCGGTCTGCAGCATGATCTCCCGATCGTCGGATTGCACTTTGAGGATCGCGAGGCGGGACGCCAAATTTTCGAGCGTTGGCGCGAACGGTTCGGCGCACGAGATGCCGAAGGGGCTATCCACATCGCGATCTTGCGCGAACTACCTGGTCGGCCCCCGTCCCACTATGCGGTGCTATTGATGGCGGGAACTGAGCCAGGGGATTTCGCTGGTACGCTGGTGAGCATGCCGAGCCGCCTCAAGCTGCTCGAACCTGCCGCCGACACGAATCTGAGGTTCTTTCTCGATAACTATCCCGCGGGTGGCTCGTTCATTCTGGTTCCCACTTACGTGAAGGAGAATGGGGAGCCCGATCTGATGATGGACCTTGCCATACTAAAGCATGACCTCTCGATCCGGAGAGTAGCCGATATCGGCAAGTCCGATTTGGAGATCATCGGAGTGCAGCTTCTCGAGCAAATGGAAGCGCGCGACGGTTCGCTGCCTTGATCAGGCGGCGAACTTCATCTTTGCCGCCTTCCGCACGCCAGTCTCGAGATGTTTTGCGATCTCGTCCGAAGTGCGGCTGACTGCCAGCTTCACGGCTTCATCGATATGAACATAGTCCTGCGTCACACTTTGCGACGCGTGGCCTAGCATCGCGCGGATCGTGAGCTCGGAGAAGCCGAGTTCGCCCGCCATGCTCCCGAAGGTGTGGCGCAGCGTATGCGGCGTTACACCCTCGATGCCGGCCGAGCGGCATAGCCGGGCCAGGCAGTCGCTGACGGCGGTAAACGGGCCTTCGCCATTCGACGCTGGAAAGACGTAGGGGCAGCCAGCAATCTCGGGCTGTGCGACGACGATCTTGATCGCCTCGGGTCCGATCGCCCGATATTGCGCGTCGCTCTTCGTGTCGGGGAACGCGACGTAACCGCCCATGGGGTTAACCCACTGCCGCTGCAGCGCCTGCGCCTCTTCGCGCCGATAGCCGGTCAGAAGGAGCGTCCTGACAATTGCGAGCGCAACGGGGTTCTCGGAACCCAGTTCGGCCCGGCCGATCGCCCGACCCAGCAGCTCGATCTCGGCGATGCTGAGACGCCGGGTCTTCTTCTTGGTCGCGAGCTTCTTCGCGCCCTTCGTGGGATGTTCCGCAATCAGTCCCTTGTGCTTTGCATGGCCTAGGATGGCCTGGAGGGTGCCGAGGCTCCTCCCGGCAACGCCGGCACCGCCCGTCGGGCGGCCGCCGCGCCCGCCCGAAGGAGGCTTTCGGGTCTGACCGGTTGCAATGTCATTTTGCATTGCCTCGACGTCGGCGATCGTCAGCTTCCGCACGAGGCGTTTGCCCATCAGCGGGATGATATGCGTTCGGATGCGGCTCTCATCCATGTTGAGCGAGGTGTCCTTGATCGGGCGGTTCTTCCGTCCAAGAATGCGGCCGGCTCGCGCTTCGACGAGATACCATTCGCACATCTCGGCGACATTGAGATCCTTCCGGACCCGGCGCGACTCCTCTGCGGGATCTTCGCCAGAGGCGACCTTGCCCAACTGAATCTTCGCGAGCTCGCGGGCTTGCTCGACCGTCATCACTCCGAAGCGCCCGATCTTCACTCGCCGAACCCGGCCTTCCTCATTCATATACTGGATGACGAAGGTTTTCGTCCCGGTTGCGCCGACACGGACACCGAAACCTTTGATCTCGGTATCCCAAAGAAATGCCTGGCCTGTCGCTGGTGCAGCCAGCGCATCGACCGTCCGCTTATTGAGCTTTGCAAGCGCCACAAGTTCCTCCATCATATTACGCGAGGGTGGGCGATTCGAAAAGTAATAAGGACGTAATAGAAATTCACCGCTTCGCAGGGTAGGTCGAGGATAGAATATCGTAGGTTGAAGTCAACAAAAGCTTGCTTTTTAGTGCCTTGGCGTAGAAAAAGAAGTTCTGGCGTAGTTGTCGTAATTTCTTGCCAAGGTTGGGGTCGAGGGTTCGAATCCCTTCGCCCGCTCCAGAAACCGCAGTTTTCTGCGGTTTATTTGACCCCCTGTTTTCTGAAAATCCAAAATCCGGTATATACGGATCACATACGGATATGTGATTTGGAGGAGAGGTTTTGGAAAAATTGGGTCTTAACGAATCCACGATTGGCAGCATCGATTCACAGGAATCGAAAAGTCCCAGTGGAAAGAACATCTTGAAATCGAAGACTTTCAAGGACGGAGGCATCTACCTCTTCGTTCGTGGGGACTATGTGAAACCGACATGGATGTGTCGGATCAAGGCACCGGGGATGCCGGGATACGTCTATAAGTCCACGAGGACGACCGACGAGCATCAGGCATACAAGTTTGCCGACGACCTCTAGGCGAGCACGTCGGTTTCGGCCTCGTCCATGCAGGCGCCGAGCTTGGGCCAACGGGTGCGCAACTGGTCGGCGACCTGTCGCCAGACCTGCGTTGCGCTTTTCTGATCGGGCTGCAGGAAGACCT
>JAESGH010000344.1_pt1 | contig 44176 bp, 46 predicted proteins | sample 9269641 | NCBI WGS metagenome assembly JAESGH01 (sample SAMN14515345, study PRJNA621665) | algae metagenome | isolation source: Phormidium tanganyikae FI6-MK23 and co-occurring heterotrophs from granitic... | place: USA: Fort Irwin, California | collected 1998-05-24
GGCATCATGTGCCTCGATTTGATCGGCGGGCTCGACAGCTTCTCGGGGGCCGAGAAGGCCGCGCTCGTCGCCTGGCTCGAAGGACACCGTCGTCTCGACGGCATCGTCCGCGTGCCCGGCATGACCGAGGATGCGGTCTTCAAGAAGCCCGATCGGGACGAGACCTGGCGCTATATCGACTTCCACGTCACCAATTACACGCTCGGCGCGATCGATGCGCTGGAGCCGGGCCGGCGCCCGAATCTGGCCTTTGCCAAGCCCTTCCTCGATCCGCTGACACTCAAGGCCTGGCTCGCCGATCGCGATCTCAACGACCCCTGGCAGGAGGGCAACAACATCGTCAACCTGGCGGGCTTCTTCCTGCTGCTGCGGCGGGATGGGGACGCTGCGATGCAAGCGCGGGTCGATGCGGCGCTGGACATCCTCTATGGCTGGCATGACCGCAATCGCGAGCCGAGCACCGGCTTCTGGGGCGTCGGCCAGCTCTCCGACGCTACGCGCCTGCTGCACGCCTTTGCGGGCTCGATGCACAATTTCCATATCTGGTATCATGAAGGCCGCATCCCGGCCGCTTTCGACCGCTCGGTCGACTACGTGCTCTCGCTGTCGCCGCGCGTCGATTCCGCCTGCATCGACGTCGATGCCGTCGATGTCCTCGTCCACGGCCTCGCCTTGCTCGACCATCGCCGCGGCGAGTGCCGCCACTGGCTCTCCACCCTGCTCGACGCTCTGCTCGCCGACCAGAATGCGGATGGCGGCTTCTGCGATGTCCGCACCGGCATCCGCCGGCAGGATGGCTGGGTGAAGGGCTATGAGGAGCCGCAGGGGATTTCCAACGGCTTCGCGACCTGGTTCCGCTGGATCGCGATCGCGATGATCGCCGATGTGCTCTTCCCCGGCCGCTGGAACTGGCGCTTCCGGCGGATGATCGGCATCGGCTACCGGCTCGGAGCGCGGTGATGGCGGCGGACGATCCCTTCCATCATCTCCATGACGAGGACTATGCCCGGCCCTATCTTTCCGGGTTCGTCGGCGCCGAGTCTTACGTGCCGGTCAATGGCCGGCCGGTGCTGTCGCTCAATGGCGACTGGCGCCTGACGCTCGACCTCTTCGACGAAGGCCTGCGCCAGAAATGGTTCGCGCTCGACGAGACGCCGCCGTCGCAATGGTCGCAGCCGCGCGACTACGAGATCGAGGCGGGCGAGCTCGTGCCTGTCCCGTCCTGCTGGAACCTGCTGAAGCCGGAATGGACCTATTTCGAAGGCGCCGCCTGGTATACGCGCCATCTCGACTGGCAGCGCGGCCCGGCCGGCGAACGGGCAATCCTCAATATCGGCGCGGCGAACTATTCGGCCTTCGTCTTCGTCAACGGCAGCTATGTCGGCGGCCATCGCGGCGGCTCGACGCCGTTCAGCCTCGATGTGACGGATGCCTTGCAGTATGGCGGCAACCGCCTGCAGGTCATGGTCGAGAACCGGCGCTCCCCGGTCCGCGTGCCGATGCAGCATATCGACTGGTTCAACTATGGCGGGCTCTATCGCGAGATCTCGCTGATGCGCCTGCCGGCAGTATTCATTCGCGAGGCGCGCGCCGCGCTATTGACCGGAGGTCGGGACGTCCGGTTCTCGATCGCTTTATCTGAGGCGATCGACACGGCCGCGCAGGTTGATGTTCCCGAGCTCGGTCTGTCGCTCTCCGTTCCCGTCAGTCGCGGCAAGGGCGAGGCGACGATTTCTTTCGCCGGGCAGTCATGGTCTCCCGAAATGCCCCGGCTCTACGATGTCCGGTTCTCCTGCGGCGAGGATCGCATCAGCGAACGCATCGGCTTCCGTACCATCGAGACACGCGGCACCGACATCCTGCTGAATGGCGAAAAGCTCTGGCTCAAGGGCGTCTGCGTCCATGAGGACGATCTGGCGCTCGGCAAGGTCTCGACGGAAGACGACGTGCGCCGGCGCTTCCACCACGTCAAAGAACTCGGCGGCAATTTCCTGCGCCTGTCGCATTATCCGCACCATGAGCATGTCGCGCGGATCGCCGACGAGATGGGGCTGCTGCTCTGGGCGGAGATCCCGGTCTACTGGGCGATCGCCTTCGACAATCCAGACACCTATGCCGATGCCGAAAACCAGCTCCGCGAGCTGATCGCCCGCGACGTCAACCGCGCCAGCGTGGTGCTCTGGGGCGTCGGCAACGAGAACGCCGACACCGATGAGCGCCTCTCCTTCATGGCGCGGCTGGCTGAGGCAGCCAGGAACGCCGATCCGACCCGGCTGGTCGGCGCCGCCTGCCTGATCAACCGCGAGACCTTCGCCATCGAGGATCGGCTTGCCGAACATCTCGACGTGATCGGCCTCAACGAATATTTCGGCTGGTACGAGCCGGATTTCTCCGGGCTCGACCGCCTGCTCGCCAATTCGGATCCTGGCAAGCCGGTCATCGTCTCGGAAACAGGCGCCGATGCCTTGCCCGGCCACAGGGGCGCCGGCCGTATCCTCTTCACCGAGGACTGGCAGGCCGAGTTCTATCGCCAGCAGGTCCGGCGCCTGGCGGCGACGCCTTATGTCGCCGGGATCGCCGCTTGGCTGCTCTATGATTTCCGGACCGAGCGTCGCCAGACCGGCTTCCAGAAGGGCTTCAACCGAAAAGGCCTGATCGCCGAGGACAAGACGACCCGCAAGCTGGCCTTCACGGTGCTTTCGCAGCTCTTCGCTGAATGGCGGAGTTGATTCTGCTGATAAAGTACCGAAAAGCAGACCTTCCGGGCGTCCTGAAAGGGCCAGGGAGCGCCGTAAGTGGGCGCAAAAGAGCATGACCGAAATTAGTTCCTTGCGGACGCTCTCTCGGCCGCCGAGACCGTATTCATCAGGAGCATGGTTACCGTCATCGGACCGACGCCCCCCGGAACGGGGGTGACATAGGACGCCCTGGCCTTGACGGCCTCCAAGTCCACGTCGCCTTGCAGCTTGCCTTGCGCGTCGCGGTTGATCCCGACATCGATAACCACCGCCCCAGTGCGAACCATCTGTGCGCCGATCAGCTTCGGTACGCCGGCCGCCACGATCAAGATGTCCGCCAGGATCGTGTACTGGGCGAGGTCGCGCGTCTTGGCGTGGCAGACAGAGACCGTCGCGTCGCGCGCCATCATCATCAGCGCCATCGGCTTGCCCACGATGTTGCTGGCGCCGACGATGGTGACATTGCGCCCCTCGACTGGGATTTTCGCATGATCGAGCATGCGCATGACGCCATAGGGCGTGCAGGGCGAGAAGATCGTTCTGCCGACCACCAGCCCCCCGACATTGTAAAGATGGAAGCCGTCCACGTCCTTCTCGGCCGAGATCGCCCGCAGCACGGCGTGGATGTCGTGATGGGCCGGCAACGGTAGCTGGACCAGGATGCCATGGACATCGGCGGCTCGGTTCAGGCGCTCGATCTCGGCAATGAGCTCCTGCGCCGAAATTCCCGCATCGAACTCGACGAGTGTCGACCGAATGCCGACCTCGGCACAGGCGCGAACCTTGTTCGCCACATAGACGCGCGAGGCGGGATTGTCGCCGGCGAGGATCACCACCAGATGCGGGACGATGCCGCCCTTGCTGCCGAGTTCGGCGACCCGCGATGAGATGTCAGCGCGGATGTCGCGCGCGATCTCGCGGCCATCGAGAATTCGGGCGCTCACATGAACCTCCTACCGGCGCTGTGGCGCGGCCGGCCGTGAAACGCCGCCGTCGCGCCGAGGCTGCTAACGGAAAATGACCGTGCGTCGGCCGGCCAGCATCACCCGCCGCTCAACATGCAGGCGCAGAGCGCGCGCAAGGACCACGGCCTCGATGTCGCGCCCGACACTGACGAGATCGTCGGGAGCGAGGGAGTGATCGGCCCGCGCGACGTCCTGGTCGATGATCGGCCCCTCGTCGAGATCGGAGGTCACGTAATGGGCGGTCGCCCCGATCAGCTTCACGCCGCGGTCGTAGGCCTGATGGTAAGGCTTGGCGCCCTTGAAGCTCGGCAGGAAGGAATGATGAATGTTGATCGCGCGCCCGTCGAGCGCGCGGCACAGATCATTGGAGAGCACCTGCATGTAGCGGGCGAGCACAACCAGCGACGCATCGGTCTCGCCGACAATCTCCAGGAGCCTCGCCTCCTGCTCGGCCTTGTTCGTCGCAGTGACCGGCAGATGGTGAAACGGGATGCCGTAATTCGCCGCGAGCGGCTCGAAATCGCGATGGTTCGAGACGATCGCCGGAATCGTGATGTCGAGGTTGCCCGTCGCCTGGCGGAAGAGCAGATCGTTCAAGCAGTGACCGAAACGCGAGACCATCAGGACGACGCGCTGCGGGCGCGCCGCGTCGATGGCATCCCAGCTCATGCGGAAGGTGCCTGCGACACCATCGAATTCGCGGCGGAACGCAGTATCGTCGAAGCTTTCGCCCGCAGCGAAGGCAACACGCATGAAGAAGCGTCCGTCCCGAGGGTCGCTGAACTGTGCGCTTTCGAGGATATTGCAGCCATGCCGATACAGCACGCCGCTGACGGCATGCACGATGCCCGGCCGGTCCTCGCAGGAAAGCGTGAGGACACGGCGCAGGCTCTGCGCGGCGATCCCCCGAGGAATGGCAGGCGGGAGCGGCGTCAGAGCGGTCATGCCCTGTGTTCCATTGCCTGCTGCTTGCGGTCGAGCGGCGCGGCGAAGCTGGCAGTCACAGGTATAGCCTTGCCCGCGAGATCGATCGTCCACTCGCGCGCGTCGAGCCAAACCTGGTCGATCGGCTCATGGCTTTCTGCCCAGCCGAGCGCGACGATGCCATCGACGGTTGCGCCGAACGCTGCCGAGGTGATCTCGCCGACCGGCTTGCCGTCGGCGAGGATCGCCTCGCCGCCCCAGGCCATCTGGCCAGTCGGGCGAGGCCCGACGAGCGAGACCAATCTCTTCGTGCGCGGTGCGGCACGCGCCGTCATCAGCGCAGCGCGACCGATGAAGTCCCCCTTGTTCAATTTCACGGCAAAGCCGAGCCCGGCCTCGTAGGGGTTGACGTCCGGCGTCAGCTCGCGTCCCCAGGCACGGAAACCCTTCTCGATACGCAGTGCGTCGACCGCGTAATAGCCCACATCCATGAGGCCGAGATCGGCACCGGCCTCATGCAGGGCGTCATAGATGGCGAGCGTGAACTCAGCGGGAACATAGAGTTCGAAGCCGTCTCCCAGATAGGATCGGCGGCAGGCCCAGCTCGTGGTGTAGCCGATCGTGATCTGGCGGACGGCGTTGGCCGGGAAGTCAGCGAGGTCGAACAAGCCCGGCGAGACACGGCCGAGAATCTCCGCCACCTTCGGACCCGCCAGCGAGAGCACGGCATAGGCCGAGGTCACGTCCGTCAGCGTTACGCCCTCCGGGAGCTGGCGCCTGATCCAATGCGCATCACGCGTCGCCTGCGCGGTACCGGTCAGGAGCAGGTAGCTGTCGGGCGCGATACGAGCGGCCGTGAGGTCGCTCTCGAAGGTGCCTCGCCCGTTGAGCAGGGCAGTGTAAACCGAAGTCCCAACCGGTACGGCGATGTCGTTGGCCGCCAGATGCTGCAGCGCGGCTTCGGCCTGCGGTCCCTGCAGCAGGAATTTGGCGAAACTGCTCATGTCGACCAGTCCGGCGGCCTCACGGCAGGCGCGGTGCTCCGCGGCGGCAGTCTCGAACCAGTTCTGCGGTCCGAAGGAATAGCGAATGGTACGCTCATCCTCGTTGCGGGCGAAATAGTTCGCGCGCTCCCAGCCCATCTTCGAGCCGAAGACGGCGCCCTTGGCGGCGAGGCGCTCATAAAGCGGCGAGCGCCGGAAGGGCCTTGCGGTGTCGAGTTCCCGGTTCGGCCAGGGCATCGCGTAGTGAAGACCCAGTGTCTCCTTGATGCGATCCTTCAGCCAGGCCGGATTGTTGTTGAAATCCGCGAAGCGTCGGATGTCGACCGGCCAGAGGTCGCTGGTCGCCTCGCCCGCGACGATCCATTCGGCGAGCGCCCGGCCGGCGCCGCCGGCCGAGGCGATCCCCATCGAGTTGAAGCCGGCGCCGACATAGACACCTGCCACCTCCGGCGCTTCGCCGAGCAGGAAGTTGTTGTCCGGCGTGAAGCTCTCCGGGCCGTTGAGAAAGGTCTTGATCTCGGCCGTCTCCAGCGCCGGCACGCGCTGCAGCGCATTCTCCATCAAGATCGCGAACTGGTCCCAGTCGTCCGGCAGCAGCTGGAACTCGAACGGATAGGGGATTCCGTCCATGCCCCAGGGCTTGGCGTCCGGCTCGAAGCCGCCCATGACCAGGCCGCCGACCTCCTCCTTGTAGTAGGTGTAGCCATCGGGGTCGCGCATCACCGGCAGGTCGGGCGTAACGCCCTCGATCTTGCCTGTGACGATGTACATGTGTTCGGCCGAATGCAGCGGCACCGAAACACCGCACATCTGCCCGACAGTGCGGGACCATTGTCCAGCGCAGATGGCGAGGACCTCGCATTCGACGCGGCCCTGATCGGTGAGCACCGCCTTCACCCGTCCCTTCTCGGTCTCGATGCCGGTGACGCGGACGCCCTCGCGAACGATCGCGCCGCCGTTCCTGGCGCCACGCGCCAGCGCCTGGGTGATGTCGGCGGGGTTCGCCTTGCCGTCTCCGGGAAGCCAGACGCCGCCGACGAGATCGTCGGTGCGCATCACCGGCCACTTGTCTCCGGCTTCCCGGGGGCTCAGTTCCTCGATCTCCACCCCCTGTGCCCGCGCCGCAGAAATGGTCCGCCGCAGTTGCGTCATGCGTTCGGGCGTGCGCGCGACGGAGACCGAGCCGCAACGCTTCCAGCCGGTGGCGAGCTCGGTCTCCTGCTCCAGGGAGGCATAGAGTTCGGTCGAGTAGCGGATCAGCCGCGTCATGCTCGACTGGCTGCGCAACTGGCCGACGAGGCCGGCTGCGTGCCAGGTCGTGCCCGAGGACAGGCGCCCCTGCTCGAGCAGGAGAACATCGCGCCAGCCGAGCTTGGTCAGGTGATAAGCGACTGAGCAGCCGATGATTCCGCCGCCGACGATGACGACGCGAGATTGTGTGGGAATGGACATATGCGCCTCCGCGATGGAGGCACTCTAATTCACAAAACCAATATAAACAACAAAAACCACAAAATCGGTCAAACTAGCCGATAAGGAGATGGACGCCGTTTTCAGTGAGTTTCGCAGCGATGGCTTCCGGCGGCGCCTGGTCGACCAACAGACCGGCGCAAGCGTCGTCGCCGCTGATACGACTGGGCAGGACGAGCCCGAACTTGCTGCTATCGGCCATGAGGAAGCCCTGCTCGGCGGCTTGCAGAAGCGCGCTTCGGATCGAGGCCCCGGCGCGCGTGTAATCGGTGAGACGCCCTCCCGGATCGACGCCACCGACGCTGACGAAAGACAGGTCGACCGAGAGGCGGGCGACCGCCCGCAGCGTCTCGGCACCTGATGTCGCGTCCTCGTTACGGTCGAACTCACCGCCGATCAGGAAGATTCGGGCGTCAGGCAAGCGGCTGATCAGGCGTGCATTTTCGAGCGACGTCGTGTGTACGACCAGCCGCTTGCGATCCGACCGTGCCAGAGCGCGCGCCACAGCTTCGGTCGTGGTGCCCGAATCCAGCAGGATCGTCATGCCGTCGCCGAGCATCGAGGCGGCCATCGCGGCGATCCGCTCCTTGCCCGTACGGTTCACGGTCTTGCGGCTGGCGAAGGATGCTTCAGAGCGCTCGTTCCGAACGGCTCCGCCATGGACGACCGAGAGCAAACCGTCCGCCGACAAGAGCTTTAGGTCGCGGCGGATGGTCTCGCGCGACACATCCAGCGACTGAGCCAGCTCTTCGACGCTTATCGACTCCAGCCTGTCGAGACTCTCAAGAATGGTGCGGTGCCGTCGCGCCGCAATGTCGCGTGCCATGGAAACAGACCGAGGATCATGCCGGCGGGATGAAACCGATCTGGCTTATGTCGGTGATCGACCCATGGCAACCGAACAGAAGTGCGTCAACAGCGCAATAGGGTCGACTCATGACGCTGGCCAAATGAAGCGAGATCGAACAAGCGCCAATATCGCTTCTGCGCCGACAGTTCCCAAGGTCAATGACCGGACCTCGTGCGACTCCACATTCATTCCACAGCTGGGCAAAAGATACTTGCCACTGAAACGGCTTGGACGCGTGTTCGGAAAAGGTGGTCTCGGGCCCCCGTAGCCAAATCTTCCCTATCAGAAGACAACATCCAAAAGCCCGTCAGTACCCCTGAAGTCGCCTGCATCTGAGCAGATCAGCTCAGATAGCCGGATAGCCCGTCCCAGAGCAGCTTCAGCGCGGTGACGACCAGCAGCCCGTAGCAGGCGCGATAGACCTGGCGCCGGTCGAGCGCGCCGTGCAGCCGCCAGCCGAGCCAGATGCCGGCCGGGATGGCGGGCAGGCAGATCGCCATCAAAGTCCAGACCTGGCCGCTTGGCTGCACCAGCAGCAGCCAGGGCGCTGCCTTGAGCAAATTGCCGACGGTGAAGAACATGCTGGTCGTGCCGGCATAGAGCTCCTTGCTGAGGCCGAGCGGCAGCAGATACATCGCCAGTGGCGGCCCGCCCGAATGCGCCACCATGGTAGTGACGCCGGAGGTGAACCCGGCCGCGACGGCCTTCGGCGTCGAGCGCGGCTGCAGCGTCACCTCCGCGCCGCGTAGCAGCCAAAGGCCGACGAAGGCGAGGGTGACCGCGGCCATCACGATGGCGATGGCGCGATGGTCGAGGAAGCGGAAGACCAGGTAGCCGGAGCCGATGCCGACGAAGAGGCCGGGAACCAGCAGCTTGAGGTCCGGCCGCGACCAGGTCGACGGCTTCCAGTAGCGCAGGGCGTAGAGGTCCATCGCGATGAAGAGCGGCGCGAGCAGGCCGCCGGCGGTGATCGGGTCCATCACGATCGACAGCAGGGGAATGCCGACGATGGCGAAGCCGCCGCCGAAGGCTCCCTTCATGAAGCTGATCAGGAGCACGCCGGCAAAGGCGACCAGGACGGTGGCGAGCGTCAGGTCCATGACGATGCTCCGAAGGCTATGGTTGCTCGCGCCGGTTCATCACGGCCTCCTGCGACCAGGCCGCGGGATGAGGCCGTGCACGGCCGCCTCGATCTGGCTTCTGGTGATGCCGATGTCGTGCAAGGCGTGCTGGTCGAACTCGCGCAGATCCGCGATGGCGGCACGATGAACGAAATAACGCGCGATTGCCTGGCACAATGCGGCCGGCAGGCGAAGCAATGCCTCGGAGCGCTTCGCGCTGACGGGGCGGGTGATGATCGGCAGGACTGCAGACATGTTGGCCTCCGTTGAATTGCACCGGGTCAGACGTCGGCAACACGCTCCCGTCACGTCGGCGAAGTGATCGCCGGCCGTCGTAACCCTCGCGATATCCGGTGCGGCTGGGTTGATGCGGACAAAATGATCCGATATCATTCTCGGAGCAATGGAAACATTGATCTCGGTGCAATAATGTCGAAATCCGATTATCTGAAGCTGGCTGACATGATCGCCGCCGAGATCGCCGATGGCAGGCTCAAGGCGGGCGAGCGCCTGCCGCCGCAGCGCAACTTCGCCTATGAGCGCAAGATCGCCGTCTCGACCGCGAGCCGGGTCTATGCCGAGCTGCTGCGCCGCGGCCTCGTCGTCGGCGAGGTCGGGCGGGGCACGTTCGTTTCGGGCCAGGCCAAGCGCGGGATCGCGGCGCCGGGCGAGCCGAGCGGCACAAGGATCGACCTCGAATTCAACTACCCGATCCTGCCCAAGCAGGTCACGATGATCGCCAGGAGCCTCGCCGGCCTGGACGAGAGCGCGGCGCTGGATGCCGCCTTGCGACAGGCGACCAGCGTCGGAACGCCGGCGGTCCGGAATATCGGCGCGGCGTTCCTGTCACAGGGCGGCTGGTCGCCTGCGCCGGAGCAACTGGTCTTCACCGGCAATGGCCGCCAATCCGTCGCTGCGGCGCTTGCCGCGCTCGTTCCCACCGGCGGCCGCTGCGGCGTCGAAGCCCTGACCTATCCGTTCATCAAAGGGATCGCGGCCCGGCTCGGGGTCACGCTGGTGCCGCTGGCGATGGACGAGAACGGCATACGGCCCGATGCGGTGCAGAAGGCGCATCGCGAAGCCCATCTCTCGGCGCTCTACATCCAGCCGGCGGTGCAGAACCCGCTGGGCATGACGATGCCCCACTCTCGTCGCGCCGATTTGCTCCGAGTTGTCCACGAGCTCGGCCTGCCGATCATCGAGGACAATGTCTACGGCTTCCTCGACGAGCAGCCGCCATTGGCGGCGCTCGCGCCGGACTCATGCATCGTCATCGACAGCCTCTCCAAGAAGGTCGCGCCGGGCTTGACGCTGGGTTTCATCACGGTGCCGCTGCGCCTGCGCGAAAGCGTCAAGGCCTCGGTGAGGTCGGGCGGCTGGACGGCGACGGGCTTTGCCTTCGCGGCGGCGCAGCGGATGATGAGCGACGGCACTATCGCCGAGCTCGGCAAGCTCAAGCGCCTTGACGCGCGCGCACGCCAGAAGCTCGCAGCCGAGCGTCTCGCCGGCTTCGAGATCCAGGCCAACCAGAACTGCTATCATCTCTGGCTGACGCTGCCGGCGCATTGGCGCTCACAGAGCTTCGTCGCGGCCGCGGCACGGCGCGACATCGCGCTGACACCCTCGAGCACCTTTGCGGTGACGCCCGGCCATGCGCCGAACGCCGTCAGGCTGGCGCTGGCGACGCCGTCCATGGAGCAGCTCGATCTTGGCCTGCACACACTCGCTACCCTGCTGAGCGCCAGGGACGACGACTTCGACTCGACGGAATGAGCGTGCTGTCCTTGCGGTCAGCGAGCCTTCTGGCGCAGCGTGCGCGGTGTTTCCCGGAACGCCGCCTTGAAGTCGCGCGAGAGATGGGCGCTGTCGGAAAAGCCCGCGCCCATGGCGATGTCGGTGAGCGAGCGCCGGCTGTTGAGGATCAGCCATTTCGCATAGTCGAGCCGGAGCTTGCGCTGGAAGGCCGCCGGGCTCTGGCCGAGCGAGGCGCCGAACAGGCGCTCGAGCTGGCGCGGGCTGACGCCGACATAGCGCGCGACCGCGGCGATCGGCGGGGGATTGTCGAGCCGCTGCTCGATGAATTGCGCCGCCTGCTGCACCCGAACATCGAGATTGGGCGCCAGCTCGGCATAGAAATGCGCTTGCGGCATCTCGGCGGGCCGCATGTCCTGCAGCATCATGTGCCGCATCGCTTGCTGGGCCTTGTCGCGGCCGCAATGGCGCGCGACGAGATAAAGGCCGAGATCGATCGCGGCGGTCGAGCCGGCGCAGGTGATCAGGTCGCCCTCGTCGATGAAGAGCCGCTCGACCCCGGCCGAGACCTTGGGAAAGCGCTCCTTGAAGGCGTCGAGCACGTTCCAGTGCACGCAGACCCGGCGCGGGCCGGCGAGGCCGGCCCGGGTGATCGCGAAGGTGCCGGTGCAGATGCCGAGCAAACGTACACCCGACGTCGCCGCCTGGCGCAGATAGCCGAGCAGGCTCTCGGGGAGAGCGTCGTTGAGATAGTCGTTGCCGCCGCAGACGGCGAGATAGTCGAAGCCGGCGGGGTCGAGCAGGCCGGTATTCGGCGTGACCGAGACGCCGCAGCTCGAACGCCGCGGCTCGCCGTCGAGGCTCATCACCGTCCAGCTGGCATGCAGCTGGCGGCTGCGCCCGCCATGATCTGCAGCCAGCCGGAGCACGTCGATCAGCCCGGAGAACGCGGCGAGCGTGAACTGGTCGAGCAGCAGGAAGCCGATCCGCAGCCGCGAGACCGGCGCTGCGGCGGTCTGCGGCCGGTCGCTGGCGGGGTGATGGAACTGGGCGGTGCTCATGTCGTGATTATTCAAATTTTGGGCCGGCGCATTCTAGTGCCTTTTGTGGCCCGCGCGCCAATGTCGCTACAGAAGCGCAAAGACGCTCGGCAGAGGAGAACGACGATGACCCCAACCGTCCGGCTGGCCACGGCCATGCTCGCCACCACCCTGCTCACCGCCCCGGCGCTGGCGCAGCAGCCCTCGTCGATCACCGTCGCCTGGTATGGCGGCAATTGGGGCGAGGCCTTCAAGGCTTGCGTCGCCGAGCCCTTCACCAAGGCGACCGGTATCGCCGTCAATGCCGAGATCGGCACCTCGACCGTCACATTGGCGAAGCTGCAGCAGCAGAAGGCGGCGCCAACCATCGACGTCGCCTGGATGGATGGCGGCATCAGCGAGCTCGCCCTCGCCGCGGAGGTGACCGACACTCTCGACCCGGCGGCGATCCCCAATCTCGCCAACACCCTGCCGGAAGCCATCTACAAGAGCGGCGCGACCACTTATGCGGTCGGCAGCGGCTACTACTCGCTTGGGCTCACCTACAACACCCAGAAGGTGAAGACCGCGCCGACCTCCTGGAACGATCTCTGGAAGCCGGAGTTCGAGGACGCCGTCACCATTCCCTCGCCGGCGAATTCCTCCGGCGTGCCCTTCGTGATGTTCCTGTCGAAGATCTGGGGCCATCCGGCCGGCGACCTCGCTCCGACCTTCAAGAAGATCAAGGAGCTCAAGGCCGCGCTGTTCTTCGATTCCTCGGGCGCCGCCACCAACGCCTATCAGAGCGGCGAGGCGATCATCGGCGCGCATTTCAACGTCGGCGCCTGGGATCTCGCCGACAAGGGCCTGCCGATCGGCTTCGTCGTGCCCAAGGAGGGCGCCTGGGCGACCGATGCGCGCCTGCATCTGGTCAAGGGCACGCCAAAGAAGGACGCGGCCGCCAAATTCATCAACCAGGCGCTGACACCTGAAGCCTCCGGCTGCCTTGCCGAGAAGCTCTATCTCGGCCCCTCCGTGAAGAACGTTGCGGTCAAGCCCGAGACCGCGCGCAAGCTGCCCTGGGGCGAGACCGGCTCGGTCAAGAACCTGCAATTGTTCGACTGGGCTGAGATCAACGGCCTGCGCTCGCGCGTCGTCGACGAGTGGAACCGGCAGATCGCCCGTAAGTGAGCTGATGGCAACGAGCATCGCGAGCGGCAGCATGAGCCCCATCCTCGCCATAGACGGCCTGTCCAAGCATTTCGGCGGACAGGCGGCGCTGACGGCGATCGATCTTGCCGTCGAGCAGGGCGAGTTCATCGCCCTGCTGGGGCCCTCGGGCTGCGGTAAGACCACGCTGCTGCGCTGCATCGCCGGCTTCCTGACGCCGGAGGCCGGCACGATCCGGCTCGCCGGCGAGGACGTGACGCGGCTGCCGCCTTATCGGCGTCCACTCAACACGGTGTTCCAGAACTACGCGCTCTTCCCGCATATGAGCGTTGCCGAGAACGTCGCCTATGGGCCGCGCCGGCAGGGCGTCGCCAGGGATGAGGCGGCCAGGCGCGCTGCCGAGGCGCTGGAGCTTGTCGGCCTTTCCGGCTTCGGCGAACGCCTGCCGGCTCAGCTTTCCGGCGGGCAGCAGCAGCGCGTCGCGCTGGCCCGCGCCATCGTCAACCGGCCGCAATTGCTGCTGCTCGACGAGCCCCTGAGCGCGCTCGACCTGAAGCTGCGCAAGAAGGTCCAGAGTGAGCTAAAGCAGATCCAGCACCGGCTCGGCATCGCCTTCCTGTTCGTGACGCACGATCAGGACGAGGCGATGAGCATGGCCGACCGGATCGTGCTGATGAATCGTGGCCGCATCGAGCAGATCGGCCGTGGCCAGGACATCTACGCCCGCCCGGCGACCCGCTTCGCTGCCGATTTCATCGGCGATGCCAACCTGCTCGCGGTCGACAGGCGCGGTGATGACAGCGTCTCGCTGCTAGGCGGCGCGATCACTTTGCCGGCTGCCGATGCGCCGCGAGGCACCCTGACCGGCGTGCTGCGGCCCGAGGACATCCTCGTCACCACCGAGCCCGTCGCCGAGCGCCTCGCCTTGCCGGCCGTCGTCTCCGAGATCGTCCATGTCGGCAGCCATGCCTCGGTCGGGCTGACCGTTGGAGATACTACGCTGACCGCCCGGCTTGCCCCGTCCGCTTTGGCCGGTATGAGCGTCGGCCAGCCCGTCTTCGCCAATATCCGCCTCGTCGACATCAGCCTTGTGCCGGGGGATGCGTGATGAGCGGAGTGCCGCGCCCGGTCCTGCTGCTCTGCGCCCTGCCGGCGGCCTTCTTCGTCGCCTTCTTCCTGGCGCCGATGGCGGTCGTCCTGATCGCGAGCCTGACCACGCCAGCCGGCCAGCCGACCTTCGCGCACTATGTCCGCATCCTCGCTGACAGCTATCACTGGGACGTGCTCTGGGTGACCTTCCGCATCGGCGCGCTGACCACGCTGGTCTGCGTGCTGATCGGCTACCCGCTCGCCTGGTATCTCGTCCGCATCGTCAAATGGCGGCCCTGGCGCCGCTTCTGCGTGATCCTCCTGGTCGTGCCGCTGTTCACCAGCAACATCGTGCGCTCCTTCGGCTGGATGGTGCTGCTCGGCCGCAATGGCCTGGTCAATGACGGGCTGATCGGGCTCGGCCTGATCGAGCGGCCGATGCGATTCCTCGGAACCGAGCTCGGCATCCTGATCGGCCTCGTCTACATCCTATTGCCCTTCATCGTACTGGCGGTGGGCAATGCGCTCGCCAAGGTCGATCCGGCGCTCGAACACGCGTCCGCCGATCTCGGTGCGACGCCGGCCGGCACCTTCCGGACCATCATCTTCCCGCTCAGCCTGCCCGGGCTGATGGCCGGCGCCGTCATGGTCTTCATGCTGGCCGTGAGTGCGTATGTCACGCCGGCGCTGCTCAGCGGCGGGCGGATCACCGTCTTCTCGATGCTGATCTTCCAGCAATACAGCTCGGTCTTCGACTTCAACTATGGCGGTGCGCTCAGCATCACCATGCTGGTGCTGACGCTGGCGCTCGTCGCCATCGCCGGGCGCCTCAGTGAACCGAGGAGGGCGTGAGATGGTGTCAGCTCTCGTCCGGATCGTCTCCTTCGCCGCGCTCGCCTATCTCGCGCTGCCGCTCGTCGTCCTGGTCGGGGCGTCGCTGACCACGACCAGCTTCCTCGCCTTCCCGCCGCAGGGACTGACGCTCGCCTGGTACGGCAAGATGCTCGGCGATCCCTCCTATGTCTCCGCCTTCCTGATCAGCACGCTGCTCGCCGTCGCCGCGACCATCGTCGCCGTGCTGCTGGCGGTGCCGGCGGCGATCGCCATCGCCCGCTATCGCTTCACCGGCCGCCGTCTGCTCTCCGAGACGCTGATGTCGCCGCTGATCCTGCCGCATGTCGTGCTCGGCGCGGCGCTGCTCCAATATGGCAGCACGATCGGCCTCGTCCGCAGCTTCCCGGCACTGCTGGTCGGGCATGTCGTGATCATCATGCCCTTCGTGCTGCGGGCCGTGCTGCCGCAGCTCAGCGAAGACCAGCGCAGCCTGGAGGACGCCTCGGCCGATCTCGGCGCCAAGCCGCTGACCACCTTCTTCCTGGTGACCTTGCCGCAAATCCGCAGCGGGCTCGTCAGCGGTGCGATCTTCGCCTTCATCGCCTCCTGGATCAATGTCGAGCTCAGCATCTTCAACACGACCGCCGAACTGACCACGATCCCGGTCAAGCTGTTCAACTACGTCCAGTACACGATCGACCCGACCATCGCCGCGGTCTCCGGCCTGACGATCATCGTCGCCGCCGTCGTCATCGTGCTGCTCGACCTCACCATCGGCCTCGACGTGCTCTCGGAGCGACGCCGCTAACCCTTTCGACCCACTGCTTTCCCAAGGAGCCGCACATGCGCCAGCAGAATGTCTTCGACGTCGTCTACACGCATACCGAGGGTGAGCCCCTCTGCATCATCCATAGCGGGATTCCCTACCCGGCCGGATCGAGCATCCTGGAGAAGCGCCGCTTCCTCGAGGAGAACTATGACTGGCTGCGCTGCGCCCTGATGCGCGAGCCGCGCGGGCACAAGGACATGTTCGGCGTCTTCCTGACGCCGCCGTCGAGCCCGGAGTTCGATGCCGGCCTGATCTATATCGACGGCACGCAGTACTCCCATATGTGCGGTCACGGCACGATCGCGGTCGGCATGGCAATGGTCGCGCTCGGCCTCGTCCGGCGCGGCGAGAACGGTCGCACCACCATCCGCTTCGAGACCACCGCCGGGTTGGTTACCGCCGAGGTCGCCAATGACGGCCCGGACGTGCTCTGGACCCGCTTCGAGAACGTGCCGGCCTATGTCGCGGCGCAGGACGTGCCGTTCGACCTGCCGGGTGTCGGCTCGCTCAAGGCCGACATCGTCTGGGGCGGCAATTACTTTGGGATCATCGACCTGCGCGGCACCTCGCTCCGGATCTCGCCGGAGAACGGCTCGGAGCTCTCGCGGCTCGGCATCATCGCCCGCGAGCAGCTCCGCCAGAAGGTCGCGATCCAGCACCCGGCCTCGGCCCATATCAACAACTTCAACTTCGTCACCTTCTGGCACGAGCCGACGCTCGAGGGCGCCTTCTACAAGAACGTCCACGTCTTCTCGGCCGGCCAGCTCGACCGCTCCCCCGGCGGCACCGGCACCAGCGCAATGATGGCGATGTACGAGGCGCGCGGCCTGATGAAGCTGAACCAGCCGATCCGCTCGGAAGGCCTGCTCGGCTCGGGCACCTTCGAGGGTTGCCTGATCGGCGAGACCAGCCTGAACGGCACCCGTGCGGTGCGCCCGACCGTGAAGGGCACCGCCGGCCTGCTCGGCACGGCGCGCTGGACGATCAACCGCGACGATCCGGTCGACGCCGGTTTCCTCGTCGCCTGACCAGGCTTGCGACGGGGCGGTGAGATCACGCCGCCCCACCGTTTCCGAAATTTTGCGACGCCGACCTCAGTCGATATCGGCCGGCGTGAGGCGGCGGACATGGCGCCGCAGCATCGTCTCGAACATCGCCAGCGCCGGCGAAATCGAGCGGCCGCTCGGCCTGATCATGACGATATCCCGCGCAATCGCGGGGTTCGCCAGAGGCCGGGCGAGGACCCTGCGATGCGGGGCGGCGGCGCGCGCATAGGTCGGCAGCACGGCGACGCCGAGACGGGCTTCGACCAAAGCCAGTGCCGTGGTGATCTGCGAGACCTCATAGGCCGGCACGAGCGGGATGCCGACGCTTTCATAGGCGACCTCGACCAGGAGCCGGATGCCGCTGTCGCGCGTCAGCGTGATCAACGGCTCGTCCTGCAGCTCGTGCCAGTCCACGTTGGCATCGGCGAAGCGGCTGCCGGGGCTGCAGAACAGCATCAGCTGGTCGCGCGCCATCGGGATTCGTTCGATGCCGTCTTCGACGGCGGCGAAAGTGCCGAGGCCGCAATCGGCCCGGCTCGTCCTGACAGCTTCGATGATCGTGTCGGTGCGGGCATCGAGCACCGCGACCTGAACCCCCGGAAAGCGCTCGCGCATCTCCGCGATCGCCTCGGGCAGGATCGCCGCCGCCAGCAGCGGCGGGGCGGCGACGGTGATCCGGCCGCGCCGGCGCTCGGCGAGATCGTTGGCGTTCTGGATGGCGAGGTCGAGGTCATGGATGACCTTGGCGGAGGCGCCCTGGAATTCCCGACCCCCCTCGGTCAATTCGACCCGGCGCGTGGTGCGGTCGAACAGGCGGATGCCGAGCGCCTGCTCCAGCTCGCGCACCAATTGCGACAGCGCCGGCTGCGCCATATGCAGGCGCTCGGCCGCCTTGGTGAAGGTGCCGAGCTCGGCGACGGCGAGAAAGGCCTGGATCTGTCGGAGCGTGACTGCCATGGCAATTTATAAGCATATCATCTGAATTCAGACAAATAAGCTGAATTCCATATGGTTTCGAGCGGAGCCATCATGCCTCGACATCGCGCCGCTGGCCGCTCCGTTCGAGGCTCTCCATGACCGCCTATCCCGATCTCAAGCTCTATATCGGTGGCGCCTGGCGCAAGACCTCCGACAGCCTGCCGGTGCTCAACCCGGCCGATGAGAATATGATTTGCGCAGTCCCTGTGGCGACGCGCGCCGATCTCGACGATGCGCTGGCGGCGGCCAAAGACGGCTTCAAGGTCTGGAGCCGGACCTCGCCGCGCGCTCGCGGTGAGATCATGCTCAAGGCGGCGGCGCTGATGCGGGCCCGCATCGACGAGATCGCCCATGCGATCACGCTCGAACATGGCAAGCCCTTCGCCCAGGCGCAGCTCGAGGTGATCCGCGGCTGCGAGTTCTTCGAATGGGACGCGGCCGAGGGCCAGCGCACCTATGGACGGGTGATCCCGAGCGAACCCGGCATCAAGTATGTCGTGATGCACCAGCCGATCGGCATGGTCGCGGCGTTCTCCCCCTGGAATTTCCCGATGAGCCAGCCGGCGCGCAAGATCGCCGGCGCGCTGGCGGCGGGCTGCTCGATCATCCTGAAGGCTGCGGAGGAGACGCCGGCCGGCGCGCTCCATATCGCCCGCGCCCTGCACGATGCCGGCCTGCCGCCCGGCGTGTTCAACCTCGTCTTCGGCGTCCCCGCCGACATCTCCTCCTATCTGATCCCGCAGGAGCAGACCCGGCTGATCGCCTTCACCGGCTCGACCGCGGTCGGCAAGCAGCTGACCCGCATCGCTGCCGACCATATGAAGCCGGTGCTGATGGAGCTCGGCGGCCACGCCCCGGTGATCGTCTGCGACGATGTCGATCCGGTCGCCGCGGCGACCGCCTCGGCGATCCGCAAGTCGCGCAATGCCGGCCAGGTCTGCACCTCGCCGACGCGCTTCTTCGTGCAGGAGCCGATCTACGAGGCCTTTGCCAAAACCTTCGCCGAGAAGGCGCGCTCGGTCGTGGTCGGCAACGGCCTCGATGCCGGAACCCAGATGGGACCGGTCGCCAATCATCGCCGCATCGAGGCGATGGAGATGTTGGTGGCGGATGCTCGCGCCAAGGGCGCGAAGGTGCTCGCAGGCGGCGAGCGCATCGGCAATCGCGGCTATTTCTTCCCGGTGACCGTGCTGGCCGATGTGCCGGATGATGCCCGGGTCATGCGCGAGGAGCCGTTCGGGCCGCTCGCCGTGATCAACCCGGTCTCGACGCTGGACGATGCGATCGCCAAGGCGAACGGCCTGCCATTCGGCCTCGCCGCCTACGCCTTCACCCATTCCGCCAGCCGGGCTGATCGCCTCGCCGAAGAGATCGAAGCCGGCAACGTCTCGATCAATACGCTGGAAGCCTCGGTCGCCGAGGTGCCGTTCGGCGGGGTCAAAGACAGCGGCTATGGCCGCGAGGGCGGCGCCGAGGGTTTGGCGCATTACACGACCATCAAGACCGTCTCGCACCGCATGGCGATTTGACCGGCGGGCGACAGGGAGGCAAGCGCATGAACTACGCCAGGAAGGACGCGAAGGCTTACACCCGCGCCAATATGAAGGGCATCTGGGCGGCGGCACTGACGCCCTTCACCAACTCGCTAGGCATCGATGAGGACGGTTTCCGCGAAAACATCCGGCACTGGACCGAGGATCTCGGCATCGACGGCCTGTTCATCGCCGGCAAGCAGGGCGAGTTCTTCGCGATGTCGGTCGAGGAGCGCAAGCGCAGCTTCGAGCTCGCGGTCGAGGCGACGGCCGGACGCGGCCAGACGATCATGTCCTGCTCCGACCAGAACATGGATGTCGTGATCGACCTGGCGAAGCACGCCCAGAAGGTCGGCGCCGACTACATCGTTGTCCATGCGCCGCTGCTGCACTTCTTCAAGGCGCAGGACGAGACACTCTACGAGTACTACCGGACCATCGCCGAGCAGGTCGATATCGGCATCGCGCTCTGGAGCCACCCGGACAGCGGCTATCTGATGAGCCCGCAGCTCTGCAACCGGCTCGCCGACATCGAGAACGTCGTCGCGATCAAGTACAGCGTGCCGCGCGCCATGTATGCCGAGCTGACGAGGCTCGCCGGCGATCGCATCCTGGTCAGCACCGCCTCCGAGGAGGAATGGCTCGACAACATCGTCGAGCTCGGCTGGCAGGTCTATCTCTGCTCCTCCCCGCCCTATCTGATCCAGACGGCGGCCGACCGGCGCATGCGCGACTACACCGATCTCGCCTTTGCCGGCGAGGTCGAGAAGGCCCACGCCTCCCGCGACAGCCTGAACCCGGTGCGCGAGGCGCTGCGCACGACGCGGCCGGCCGAGAAACCGCATGCGCATCAGAAATACTGGCAGGAGCTGCTCGGACAGGTCGGCGGGCGCGTGCGCGCGCCGTTGCTGGAGCTGACCGAGGCCGAGAAGGCGGCGACGCGCGCCGCCTTCGAGAGCTGCGGCCTGAAGCTTGCCGGTGCACCGCTGGCCAAGGCCGGCTGAGACTTAAGGCTTGAACGACGGGAGAGACGGATATGGCGACCGAAGGACGGCTGAAGGCCTTCAACTTCAAGAAGTGGATCGCGGAGAACGAGCACCTGCTGAAGCCGCCGGTCGGCAACAAGAAGGTGTTCGACGACGGCCAGATGACCGTGATGGTGGTCGGCGGGCCGAACCAGCGCGCTGACTACCATGACGACCCGGTGGAGGAGTTCTTCTACCAGCTCAAGGGCGACATGATGCTGAAGCTGGTCGATGACGGGAAGCATTACGACGTCACGATCCGCGAGGGCGACGTCTTCCTGCTGCCGCCGCATGTGCGCCACTCGCCGCAGCGCCCGCAGGAAGGCTCGATCGGGCTCGTGGTCGAGCCGGCGCGCCATGCCGACCAGGTCGACGGCTTCGAATGGTACTGCTTCGAGTGCAACGGCCTGGTGCATCGCATCGAGCTCAAGGTCGGCGATCTCGTGAAGGACCTGCCGCCGCTCTACGAAGCCTTCTTCGCCGATGAGAAGGCCCGCACCTGCAAGCAGTGCGGCGCCGTCCACCCTGGCAGGAAGCCGCCGGCGGGCTGGGTCGCGCTCTGAGCGGTGGGGAAGGTGCCGGTTCGTCCGGTGCCTTCGCGGCACTTGCGCGCCGATCCGAAATTGTTTTAAGCTTAAAATAATATCGAGCAATCCGACGTCAATGATCGGAGGAGGGGAACCATGCAGCACCGCACATCAGTATGCCTGGGATTGATGCTGGCCGCCGCCGTCGCCTTGCCGGCGCTGGCCCAGCAAGCGCCGGTCAAGATCGGCATGGTCACGACGCTGTCCGGCCCGGGCGGCTATCTCGGCCAGGACATCCGCGACGCCTTCAAGCTCGCCATCGACATGAATGGCGGCAAGCTCGGCGGCGCGCCGGTCGAGCTCGTGGTCGAGGACGATGCGCTGAAGCCCGGCCAGGGCAAGCAGATCGCCGAGAAGATGCTGAAGACCGATGGCATCAAGATCATGACCGGCATCGTCTTCTCGAACGTGGCCGGCGCGACCGTGCCGGATATCGTCGATGCCGGGGCGCTTTATGTCAGCCCCAATGCCGCGCCGTCGAACTTCGCCGGCAAGGAGTGCAACGAGAACTATTTCGTCGTCTCCTGGCAGAATGACAGCCTGCACGAAAGCGCCGGCCAGCACGCCACCAATCTCGGCTACAAGAAGGCCTTCATCCTCGCGCCGAACTACCAGGCCGGCAAGGATGCGCTCGCCGGCTTCAAGCGCCTGTTCAAGGGAGAGATCGTCGGCGAGGTCTATACTCGCCTCGACCAGACCGATTTCGCGCCGGAGATGGCGCAGATCCGCTCGGCCAATCCGGACGTGGTCTTCCAGTTCCATCCGGGCGGGCTCGGCATCGCCTTCCTGCGCCAGTACCAGCAGGCCGGCCTGCTCGGCAAAACCCCGATGGTGCTGGCCGAGCCCTCGCTCGACGCGACCACGCTGAAGGCCGTCGGCGACGCCGCGCTCGGGCTCAGCGTCACCGCGCACTGGAACACCGACTTCGACAACGCCTCGAACAAGGCCTTCGTCGAGGCCTTCACCAAGGCCTACAATCGCGTGCCGACCTATTACGCCAGCCAGGGCTATGACACTGCGCTAGCCATCGCCTCGGCGCTGAAGGCGACCGGCGGCAAGGCCGATGTGCCTGCGCTGCGCAAGGCGCTCGCCAAGGCCGATTTCCAGTCGGTGCGCGGCGCCTTCAAATTCGGCCCGAACCAGCACCCGGTCCAGGACTGGTATGCGCTCAAGGTCGAGAAGGGCGCGGACGGCACGCCGGTGCTGAAGACCTCGGGCAAGGTGCTGAGCAATCACAGCGACGCCTACGCCAAGGATTGCAAGCTCTGAAGCGGCGCGTTTTGCGTACCGATCAAGACGAATAGCGCGGGTAACCCCTCTCCTGGAAGGAGAGGGGCAGGGGTGAGGTGTTCGGGAGAGACATCATGAGCCTGAACCCAATCACCCCGCTCGCGTCACTGGTCAAACGGCCTACACCTCACCCTGCCCTCTCCTTCCAGCAGAGGGTTCCCCGCGCCCTTGCCGGGGCTGTCCGGTTCCCGCAGCCATGACCCTCGTTCTCGAACAACTGCTCAACGGCCTGCAGTTCGGCGTGATGCTGTTCCTGCTCGCCGCCGGGCTGACGCTGATCTTCGGCATCATGGGCGTGATCAACCTCGCCCATGGCTCGCTCTACATGGTCGGCGCCTATGCTGCCGCCTTCGCCGCGGCGCAGACCGGCTCGGTCATCATCGCCATCATCGCCGGCCTTGCAGCCGCTGCCATCGTCGGCATGGCGATGGAGCTCTTCGTGCTGCGCCGGCTCTATGCCCGCGACCATCTCGACCAGGTGCTGGCGACCTTCGCGCTGATCCTGATCTTCAACCAGAGCGTCACCCTGCTGTTCGGGCGGCAGCCGCTCTTCGTCTCGGTGCCGCCAGTGCTCAATGGCTCGATCGAGTTGCTGCCGGGCCTGAGCTACCCGGTCTATCGGCTGATCATCATCGCTGTCGGCCTTCTCGTCGCGCTTGGGCTCTATCTGCTGATCAACCGCACCCGCATCGGCATGCTGGTCCGGGCCGGGGCGACCCATCGCGAGATGGTCCGGGCGCTCGGCGTCGATATCCGCCTGCTCTACACCGCCGTCTTCGGGCTCGGCGCCCTGCTCGCCGGCCTCGCCGGGCTGATGGCCGGTCCGATCCTTGCTGTGCAAGTTGGCATGGGCGAGCAGATCCTGATCATGACCTTCGTCGTCGTGGTGATCGGCGGCGTCGGCTCGATCCGCGGCGCCTTCTTCGGCGCGCTGCTGGTCGGCCTCGTCGACACGGTGCTGCGGGCCTTCCTGCCCGGCCTGCTGCGCCAGGTCATGACGGGATCGGAGGCCGATGCGCTCGGCGCCGGCCTCGCCTCGATGGGCATCTACATGCTGATGGCCGTGGTGCTGCTGGTGCGGCCCAAGGGACTGTTCCCCGCCAATGTCTGAGGACGCCATCACACACACCGGCCCCAACACGCCGAGTACCGGCCGCGCGCTGATGCTGCTCGCCTTGGCCCTCGGGCTGATCGCGCTGCCCTTCCTCGTCCAGGCGCTCGGCCAGCCGGCCCTGGTGCCGCTGGCGACCCGCGTGCTGATCTATGCGATCGCCGCCGCCAGCCTGAACCTCGCGCTCGGTTTCGGAGGGATGGTTTCCTTCGGCCACGCCGCCTTCTTCGGCGTCGGCGGCTATGTCGTCGGCATCCTCTACCGCAACTACGTCGACGACAGTCTCTTCCTCGGTCTGATCCCGGGCACGAGCCAGCTCCTGGTCACGCTGCCGGCCGCGATCCTGGTCGGCGGCCTGCTCGCCCTGCTGATCGGCGCGCTCTGCCTGCGTACCAGCGGCGTGCAGTTCATCATGATCACGCTCGCCTTCGCGCAGATGCTGTTCTTCCTGTTCGTTTCGCTGAAAGCCTATGGTGGCGATGACGGCATGACGATCCGCCGCCGCAACGAGCTCTTCGGCCTCAACACCCGCGACGACATCACCTTCTATTTCATCTGCCTTGCCGTCGCCGCGCTGGTCTTCCTGGTGCTCTGGCGCATCATCGGCTCGCGCTTCGGCATGGTGCTGGCCGGCATCCGCCAGAACGAGCGGCGCATGGCGGCGATCGGGATCGCGCCCTATCGCTACAAGCTCGCCGCCTTCGTCATCTCCGGCATGGGCACCGGCCTCGCCGGGGCGCTGATGGCGAATTATCTGCGCTTCGTCAGCCCGGACATGCTGCACTGGACCAAGTCGGGCGAGCTGATGATCATGGTCATCCTCGGCGGCGTCGGCACCCTGCTCGGTCCTCTCTTCGGCGCTGCAGCCCTCGTCATCCTCGAGATGGTGCTGACTTCGTGGACCGAGCATTGGCAGCTGATCCTCGGCCCGATCCTCCTGCTCGTCGTCCTGTTCACCCAAGGCGGGCTCAACGGGCTGTTCAGCCGTCTCGGAATCGGCAGGAGCGAGCGATGAGCCAGCCGCTTCTCAGTGTCCGCGGCCTGCGCAAGCGCTTCGGCGGGCTGATCGCCACCGACAATGTCGATCTCGACGTGGTCGAGGGCGAGATCCACGCCTTGATCGGCCCGAACGGCGCCGGCAAGACCACGCTGCTGACCCAGCTCTTCGGCGAGCTCAGCCATGACGAAGGCGAGATCAGGCTGGAGGGCGAGCCGATCGATGCGCTGGCGACACCGCAGCGTGTCCAGCGCGGTCTCGCCCGCACCTTCCAGATCAACCAGCTGCTGCCCGATTTCAGCATGCTCGACAATGTCGCGCTCGCCGTACAGGCGCGGCAGGGTCACAGCTTCCGCTTCCTTGCCGATGCCCGCCGAGACAAGGGCCTGCGCCAGCGCGCCCGCGAGCATCTGACCACCGCCGGCCTCGCCCATCGCGCCGAGGTTAAGGTCGCCGATCTCTCGCATGGCGAGCAGAAGCAGCTCGAATTCGCCATCGCGCTCGCCTGCGAGCCGCGCCTGCTCCTGCTCGACGAGCCGATGGCGGGCCTGGGCCATGCCGAGAGCGAGCAGATGGTCGCGATGCTCTCCGGGCTGAAAGGCCGCGTCACCATGCTCTTGGTCGAGCACGACATGGACGCGGTCTTCGCGCTCGCCGACCGGATCTCAGTGTTGGTCTATGGCCGCATCATCGCGACCGGGACGGCGCAGGAGATCCGCGACAACGAGGACGTCCGCACCGCCTATCTCGGCGAGGGAGACGCCTGATGCTGAGCGTGCGCAACCTGCAATCGGCCTATGGCGCCAGCCAGGTCCTGTTCGATGTCGGCCTCGACATCGGCGAGGGGGAGGTCGTCACCCTGCTCGGCCGCAACGGCATGGGCAAGACCACGACGGTGCGCTCGCTGATGGGGCTGCTCGTGCCCAAGGGCGGCGAGATCAGCTTCGACGGCCGCAAGCTCAAGGGCAACACGCCGGAGGCGATCGCGCGCTGCGGCATCGGCCTGGTGCCCGAGGGGCGGCAGGTCTTTCCGACGCTCAGCGTGCGCGAGAACCTCGTCGCCACCGCCGCCAACCGGCTCGGGCGGCCGTCGCCCTGGACGCTGGAGCGGGTTTACGCCCTGTTCCCGCGCCTTGAGGAGCGGGCCGGCCAGTCGGCCCGCACGCTCTCGGGCGGCGAGCAGCAAATGCTGGCGGTGGGGCGGGCGCTGATGACCAATCCCAAGCTCCTCGTCCTCGACGAGGCGACCGAGGGCCTCGCGCCGGTGATCCGTGCCGAGATCTGGCGCTGTATCGAGGCGCTGAAGGCGCAGGGCCAGTCGATCCTGCTGATCGACAAGAACATCGCGGTGCTCAAGCGCCTCGCCGACCGGCACTACATCATCGAGAAGGGCCGCACGGTCTGGTCGGGCTCCAGCAGCGACCTCGCGGCCAATGCGGAACTGGTGCATCGCTATGTCGGCGTCTGAAAGCGAGATCGTCGCGAGCAGTCTCGCGGTCGATCCCGTCGAAGCCTTGCGCGACACGCTGAGCGAGATCCTCGCCGGCCTGGTCGCGGCCGGCTGCGGCCCGCATCACCTCATCGGCATGGACTGGGAGAGCGCTGATCCCGCCGCCTTCCATCTCTCGCGCCATACGGTCGAATTGGCCTATCGCGAGGTCTTCGCCGGCTTCCGCCCACCGATCCGTCTGCGGCCCGTAGCCGAGCCCGGCCTGACGATCCGTGCCCGTTTCACATCGCCGCAGCCGCTGCCGGAGATCGAGGTCGAGGGTTACACGCTGCGCGAGCTCGGCCGGCAGTACAGTCCGCGCCTGCAAGCCGACATGACCGCGCTGTTCCGGCAATGGAGCAGGGATGGCGCCGCCTTCCGCGCCGGCCATGCCGGGCTCGACCTCGCTTACGGTCCGGGCCGTTTCGAGACATTCGATCTCTATCGCCCGGCCGGCGTGCCGCGTGCTCCGATCTTCGTCTTCATCCATGGCGGCTACTGGCAAGCCTCGGACAAGGTCCAGCACGCGCAGTTCTCGCAAGGGTTGCTCGATGCCGGTTTCGCCGTCGCCCAGCCGAATTACGGGCTGGCGCCGGATACACCGCTCGAGGCGAGCATCGCCCAGACCGTCGCGGCGCTGAACTTTCTCGTTCGCGAAGCCGACGCGCTCGGTCTCGATCCGGCACAACTGCACATCAGCGGCCATTCCGCTGGCGGCCACCTCGCGGCGATGGCGTTGTGCGATCCCGCGGCTCCGCCGGTTGCCTCGGCGCTGCTGCTGTCCGGGCTCTATGATCTGAAACCACTCGGCCATCTGCCGATCGGACGGCTGCTGGGGCTGGGCGATGGCGAGCGCGCGGTGCGCCTCAGCCCGCTCGGCAGGCCGCGTCCGTCGGGCACACGCCTCGCTTTCGCGGTCGGCGAAGGGGAGAGCGAGGCGTTCAAACGGCAATCGGCGAGGCTGGCAGCTGCCTGGCAGGCACCGGAGCCGCTGATCTGCGAGGGGCATCACTTCAGCATGCTCGCCGGGCTCAATGGCGGCGCCCTGCTCGATCTCGCTTTGCGGACAGCAAGACCATGACTGCTCGTCGGCGCAAGCCGCTCCGCGTCGGGCTGATCGGCTGGGGCGCGATCAACCGGCATGTCGTCCGGCTGCTATCGCAATCGGCGATCGCCCAAGACGTCGCGGTCGTCGCCATCGGCGTGCGCTCGCCGGATCGCGCGCAGGATGTTCCGCCCGGCGCGAGCCTTGTGACCGACCCTGAGCAGCTGGCCGGACTCGATCTCGACATCGTGGCGGAAGCCGCAGGGCAGCCCGCCGTCGCGCTCTGGGGTGAGAGTGCCTTGCGGCAGGCGGGGGCGTTCGCGGTGACCTCGGCCGGTGCCCTCGCCGACACGGCGCTGCTCGAGCGCCTCATCTCGGTCGCCGAAGCCGCCGGCAGCCAGCTCGTCGTCACATCAGGCGCGCTCGCCGGCATCGATGCGCTCGCGGCAGCCTCGGCGCTGCCGCTCGACGAGGTCGTCCACGCCATCGTCAAACCGCCGGCGGCTTGGCGGGGCACGCCGGCCGAGAGCCTCGTCGCGCTCGACGGCTTGACCGCACCGGTCGCCTTCTTCACCGGCTCGGCGCGCGAGGCGGCTCTCCGCTTCCCGCAGAATGCCAATGTCGCAGTGATCTCGGCGCTTGCCGGCATCGGGCTCGACCGGACCCGCGTCGAGCTCGTCGCCGACCCGGGAATCACCGCCAACTGCCATCGCCTGAGCGCGCGCGGAGCCTTCGGCCGCCTGAGCGTCACCATCGAGAACCGGCCGCTCGCCGATAATCCGAAATCGTCGGAAATGGCGGCGCTCAGTCTGGTGCGGGTGATCAGCAACTATGTCAGCCCGCTCTGCCGGTAAATCCTGGACGCGGGACCCAGCGGACGATGCGGTGCCGCTGCTTATGCGGAAGGCCTCGCTGGCAGCGCCAAAGGCTCACGGCGAGGCATCATGACGATGCGCATGCATGACGCAACGATGCCCAAGGACATCCCGATGTCGGGGACCAAAGCCTCGCCTGCGAAAGGCTGGAGCATCGACAGGGTCGTACTGTGAACCCGCGCTGCGAACGCGGCTGTCACATAAACCCCAATTCAGCTAAGGCGCTGACAAACCACCACTCTGGTAGATGAGTGGTGCCCAGGAGAGGACTCGAACCTCCACGCCCTTGCGAGCGCCAGCACCTGAAGCTGGTGCGTCTACCAATTCCGCCACCTGGGCAACGGCGGTTCGTTTACGGGGGCCGAACGCGGCTGTCAACGGGCCAAGCCGGCTTTTTGACAACGATGTGTCGGACCGCACATCGGCGGCGTCGCGCCGCCTTCACAGCTGCGATGCGATGAACTAGGACAGGCACGACAGTTTCAGTTTTCAGCGCTTCCAAACGGAGCTTCGCGTCATCATGACGGTCCTGCCTCCCGCTTCGCAACTCGTCACGGTCTTCGGCGGCTCGGGCTTCCTCGGGCGGCACGTCGTGCGGGCGCTGGCACGGCGCGGCTATCGCGTGCGCGCCGCTGTGCGCCGCCCGGATCTCGCCGGCTTCCTGCAGCCGCTCGGCATCGTCGGCCAGGTCACCGCGGTGCAGGCTAATCTGCGCTATCCCGACTCGGTCGCAGCCGCCGTCAAGGGCGCCGATGCGGTGATCAATCTCGTCGGCATCATGCAGGAGAAGGGCCGGCAGAACTTCTCCTCGGTGCAGGCGCAAGGCGCACGCTCGGTGGCGCAGGCCTGCGCCAACTTCGGCGTCGACCGGCTGATCCAGGTCTCGGCGCTCGGCGCCAGCGCTGATTCGAAGTCGAGCTATGCCCGCAGCAAGGCCGAGGGCGAGGCTGCGGTCCACGCCTTGGTCAAGCAGGCGATCGTGCTGCGGCCTTCGGTGATGTTCGGTCCGGAGGACACCTTCTTCAACCGCTTCGCCTCGCTGGTGCGGATGCTGCCGGTGCTGCCGCTCGCGGGTGCCGAGACCAAGTTCCAGCCGGTCTTCGTCGGCGACGTCGCCGAGGCGATCGCGCGCGGCGTCGACGGCAAGGTCGAAGGCGGCAAGGTCTACGAGCTCGGCGGCCCGCAGGTGAAGACGCTGCGCGAGCTCGTCGACTATGTCTGCGAGGTCACCGGCCGCAAGCGCCTGATCGCGCCGATGCCGTTCGGCCTCGCCCGCCTGCAGGGCCAGGTCCTGGAGATCGCGGACATGCTGACGCTCGGCCTGATGCCGAACGAACTCGTCCTGACGCGCGACCAGGTCAGCCTGCTCGAGAGCGACAACACCGTCTCCGCGACGGCCGAGAAGGAAGGCCGGACCCTGCACGGGCTCGGCATCGCCCCCGTCTCGTGCGAGGCCGAGGTGCCCGGCTATCTCTGGCGCTTCCGCAAGGCCGGCCAGTTCGCTACCGCCCGCGCCAGCTGAGACATTGTATTGTCGCATTTTCTTCACGCGAACCGGTATCCACTTCGCTCAAAAATGCTCTGGCGCCGTCACGGCACCAGCACCAGCTTGCCGGCTGTACGCCGGCTCTCCAGCGCGGCATGGGCAGTGCTGGCCTGCGCCAGCGGGAAGTTTGCGCCGGGCAGCAGCTTGAGCTCCCCCGAGATCGCGAGCCCGAACAGCTCGCCGAGTTCGCCTGCGAGGCGTTCGGGCGCCAGATGCGGCAGCAGCGAAAAGCCGGCGATCGTACGATTGCCGAAGATCAACGCCTTCAGCGCTTCGGCATCCGGCCGGAAATCGGCGAGCGAGAGCGGCCCGTAGAGCACGAGGCGGCCCAGCGGCGCGAGCAGCGCCAGGCATTGCGCTGGGATGTCGCCGCCGGAGGCATCGAAGATCAGGTCGGGACCTGCGCCATCAGTTGCGGCGCGAACCTGCTCGGGCCAATCGGCTTGCGTGTAATCGACACCGGAATCGGCCCCGAGTTTCCGTGCCAGCCTTAGCTTCTCGGCCGAGCTCGCCATGGCGATGACCCGCTTCGCGCCGCCGCGCTTGGCGAGTTGGACCAGAAAGCTGCCGACGCCGCCGACCGCGGCACTGACCAAGACGATCTTTCCGGCTGCCGGATGGTTCCGCAGCAGGTGCAGTGCGGTCAGGCCCTGGACCTGCAATGCGGTTGCTGCCGCAAAGGAGATTTCGTCCGGCAAGGATACGACGACCTCCGCGCGGATCGCGACGTATTCGGCATAGCCGCCGCTCTGCACGCCGGCGACGTAGAGAGCCGCGGCGACGCGGTCTCCGGCCGCAAAGGTGGTGACGCCTTCGCCCAGCGCTGCGATTGTGCCGGCGATTTCGACGCCAGGAACGAAGGGCAATCGCGGCGTCACCGCATAACGGTCCTGCCGCATCATCACCTCGAAGAAATTGATGCCGACGGCGCCGACCGCGATCAGCACCTCGCCGGGGCCGGGCGAGGGCGTCTCGATCTCGACGATGCCGAGGACTTCAGGGCCGCCGAAGCGGCTGTATTGGATGGCTTTCATGGCAGGCCTCACGCGAAGGGGATGAGCGTGAGGCGCGTTCTGGGCTAGGATGGCGTGCGGTGGCTACACACCGATTTATCCGTTGCAGACCAAGAGGTGAGCATGGCCGATCCGATGAAGCGCCTGCCGATGCTGCCGGTCGAGCGGGCGCTCAAGGTGATCTCCGGGCGCTGGAAGGCGGTGATCCTCTACCAGCTCTTCGACGGCCCCAAGCGCCTGGCGGAATTGCAGAGGCGTATTCCCGCGATCACGCAGAAGGTGCTGATCCAGCAATTGCGCGAGATGGAGGAGCACGGCCTCGTCAGCCGCGAGATCGTCGCGCAGGTGCCGGCCCGGGTCGACTATGCGGCGACACCGCTCGGCCAGAGCCTTGCCCCGGTGATCGCGACGCTGTGCGACTGGGGCCGCCGCCATGCCGCCGATCTCGGCGAGCTCGATACGCTGTCGGAATGCCGCTACCGCCCCGGAGCACAATCCGAGGCGGCTTGACGAGATTTGGTCGACAGCCAAGACGTCGCGTCAGGCGGCCGCCCCGGTAGACGTCTCAGAGCATGCTGGGCAGGACGCGGTCCGGCGGCTTGTGCCCGTCCATGAAGGTCTTGATGTTGACGATGACCTTCTCGCCCATGTCGGCGCGGCCTTCATGGGTGGCCGAGCCCATATGGGGCAGCACCACGACGCGGTGCTGGCGGGCGAGCTTGAGCAGGCGCGGATTGACCGCCGGCTCGTGCTCGAACACGTCAAGGCCGGCGCCGGCGAGCTCGCCGGCTTCCAGCATGCGCGAGAGCGCCGATTCGTCGACGATCTCGCCGCGGGCCGTGTTCACCAGGATGGCGTCGGGCTTCATCAGCTTGAGGCGGCGGGCTGAGAGCAGGTGATAGGTCGCCGGGGTATGGGGGCAGTTGACCGAGACGACGTCCATGCGCGCCAGCATCTGGTCGAGCGAATCCCAATAGGTCGCGTCGAGCGCTTCCTCGATCCTCGAATCGAGCCGGCGGCGGTTATGATAGTGGATCGACAGGCCGAAGGCGGCAGCGCGCCTGGCCAGCGCCTGGCCGATCCGGCCCATGCCGACGATGCCGAGGCGCTTGCCGGTGATGCGGCGGCCGAGCATCCAGTTCGGCGACCAGCCGGCCCATTCGTCGTCGGTGATGATGCGGGCGCCCTCGGCGATGCGCCGGGCGACGGCGAGGATCAGCGCCATCGTCATGTCGGCGGTGTCGTCGGTCAGCACGCCCGGCGTATTGGTCACGGTGATGCCGCGCTGCACCGCGCTGGCGACGTCGATATTGTCGACGCCATTGCCGAAATTGGCGATCAGGCGCAATTGCTCGCCGGCCTGCGCGATCAAGCCGGCATCGATCTTGTCGGTCACGGTCGGGACAAGCACGTCGGCGGTCTTCATCGCCTCGACCAGGGCGGCCTGGCTCATCGGGGCGTCGTCGAGATTGAGCCTGGCGTCGAAGAGCTCGCGCATCCGCGTCTCGACCACGGCCGGCAGCTTGCGCGTGACCACGACCAGGGGCTTTTTCTTCGACATGGGCGGCTCCTTGAAGGCCCCTCGGACTCCGACATTTCCGGTACCGCGCCCGATGAGGCGCGACCAGTGGCCGCAATGTCGCCTTTCCGCCTCAACCCCCCATTAACCGAGGCGCATCAGGAATTGAGTCGGACAGTTTCGACGATCGGCGGCCGTCTCGTTGTCTAGCAGCGTTGCGGCGGAACACAACCTGACCCTTAAGGGCGCAGCGCGCCACCGAATGGGCAGGGCGAGGAGTGGGTTGGATGACGGTTAAAAGGACGCGAGGCCCGTTCGGCCTTCTGCTTGCAGCGGGCCTTGCCCTGCTGGCGACGCCGGGCCCGGCGCAGGAGGTCGCGAACGGCCCGGTCTCCGGCCTGCCGCTGCCGCGCTATGTCAGCCTGAAGTCGGACCGGGTCAATCTGCGCGAGGGCCCTTCCAAGGAGCACCGCACCAGCTGGGTGTTCCAGCGCGCCGGCCTGCCGGTCGAGATCACCGCCGAATTCGAAACCTGGCGCCGCGTGCGCGACGCCGACGGCACCGAGGGCTGGGTGCTGCACAGCCTGCTCTCGGGGCGTCGCACCGTTCTGGTCTCACCCTGGTCGAAGAACAAGAGCGAGACCTTTTCGCTGCGCGAAACGACCAGCGAAAGCGCGCCGGTGGTCGCGACGCTGGAGCCCGGCGTCATCGCCAATGTCCAGTCCTGCCAGAATGCCTGGTGCCGCGTCACGGTCAGCAAGATCGCCGGCTACATCAAGCAGGACCGGCTCTGGGGCGTCTATCCCAACGAGAGCGTGCAATAGCGCCGCGGCTCGGCAAAAGGTGAACGGCCAAAGTCTGCGCTTCGGCCGCGTTCAGGCGCCGATCTTGCGCAGCCTGACGACGACGTCGACCCGGCTGATCTCGTAGCCGTCGGGCGCAGGAGGCAGTGCGGCGACGTCGACCGCCGAGGCCGGGATGTCGATGACCTTGTCCTCGCCGTCGACCACGAAATGGTGATGGTCGCTGTTGTCGGTGTCGAAGAAGGTTTTGGCGCCGTCGATCGCGAGCTCGCGGAGCAGCCCCGCTTGCGTGAATTGATGCAGCGTATTGTAGACCGTCGCGAGCGAGACCGGCACGCGCGCCTTCATCGCCTCCTCATAGAGCATTTCGGCGCTGATGTGCCGGTCGCCCTTGGCGAAGAGCAGCCAGCCGAGCGAGACACGCTGACGCGTCGGCCGCAGGCCCACCCGGCGCAACTTCTGACGCACATCATGGAAGGGGCAGCCCTGCCGTGCGTCCGATCCGTAGCCCTGGTCCTGCGTCTGGCCGTCCATGCCGCGCGTCGACTCCATGAAACCGTCCCATGATCGGGACATCACCGTTTAGATTCGATGTAAGGCCTTGGCTACCTGGCCGCAAGCATAGCGGCGCTGCGGGCAGTCTCGCCCCCCTCGCGCCCGCGATGTTCCCGCTGCGGCCGGAGCCGGCGAGATCGGGCTACAGGCGGCGATCCTCGGGGCGATCATCGCCGTGACATAGTTCGGCGTCTATGGTGGGCCGGCTGTCGCTGCTGACCGGTCACGCTCGTGGCGCAGCCTCGGCGGCTGATCTTCCACGACAGAGGCAGTCTTGTGCCCTTTCGTTCCGCGGCGACACCGTGTTAGGCACGTTGCATCGGGGGTTGGCTGCCGGATCATGGCGGCCGAAAGGGAGCGAAGTCGGATATGGAGCGGCAATCGTCATTCAGCTACGAGGAGATCCTCGCTTGCGGGCGCGGTGAACTCTTCGGGCCGGGCAATGCGCAGCTGCCGCTGCCGCCGATGCTGATGTTCGACCGCATCGCCGAGATCAGCGAGACCGGCGGTGAGCACGGCAAGGGCATGGTGCGCGCCGAGCTCGACGTCAGGCCCGACCTCTGGTTCTTCGACTGCCATTTCAAGGGCGATCCGGTGATGCCGGGCTGCCTCGGCCTCGATGCGCTCTGGCAGCTCACCGGCTTCTTCCTCGGCTGGCTCGGCCTGCCCGGTCGCGGCCGGGCGCTCGGCGTCGGCGAGGTCAAGTTCGCCGACCAGGTGCTGCCTTCGGTCAAGCACGTCGTCTACGGCGTCGATTTCAAGCGCGTCTTCAAGTCCAAGCTCGTCCTCGGCATCGCCGATGGCTGGCTCGAAGCTGACGGGAAGCGTATCTATACGACGACCGATATGCGCGTCGGCCTGTTCAAGCCCGAAGCGGCCTGAGCAAAATAAGCCCGAGCGGGATGCGAAAAGTGGGAACCGGTTTTCGCTGAAATCCCGCTCGAAGGTATTGGAATCGATCACCTTTATGATTTTGGATCGAGGCGATCCAAAATCATGGTGATCGTGGCGCCTTGCCTTCGCTGCCCGCGCGGTCCATTTGCGCGGGTGTCGATCTATCATAGGTCCGGGGTTGGCCTCCCGGCCCGTCACCAAAGAGCCGGAGAAGCAGCATGAGACGCGTTGTGGTCACCGGGATGGGCATCGTCTCGTCCATCGGCAACAATACGCAGGAAGTGCTGGCCTCGCTGCGCGAGGCCAAGTCCGGCATCTCCTATGCCCAGGATTTCGCCGAGCACGGCTTTCGCAGCCGCGTCGCCGGCGCGCCCACGCTCGATCCTGCGACCGTGCTCGACCGCCGCGCCATGCGTTTCCATGGCGGCGGCTCGGCCTGGAACCAGGTCGCGATGGAGCAGGCCATCCGCGACGCCGGGCTGGAAGACAAAGAAATCAGCCATGAGCGCACCGGCATCATCATGGGCTCGGGCGGCCCCTCGACCCGCGCGCTGATCGACGCCTACGACAAGGCGCGCGAGAGCGGCTCGTCCAAGAAGGTCGGTCCCTTCGCCGTGCCCAAGGGCATGTCCTCGACCGCTTCGGCGACGCTGGCGACCTGGTTCAAGATCAAGGGCGTCAACTATTCGATCTCCTCGGCCTGCGCGACCTCGAACCACTGCATCGGCAACGCCTATGAGCTGATCCAGTGGGGCAAGCAGGACGTGATCTTCGCCGGCGGCTGCGAGGAGCTCGACTGGACGCTCTCCGTGCTGTTCGACGGCATGGGCGCGATGTCGTCCGACTTCAACGAGACGCCTGCCGTGGCTTCGCGCGCCTATGACGCCCGCCGCGACGGTTTCGTCATCGCCGGCGGCGCCGGCGTCGTCGTGCTGGAGGAGCTCGAGCACGCCAAGGCTCGCGGCGCCCGCATCTATGGCGAGATCGTCGGCTACGGCGCGTCCTCGGATGGCTACGACATGGTCGCCCCGTCCGGCGAGGGCGCGGTGCGCTGCATGCGCATGGCGCTCGACGGCGTGAAGGCCAAGATCGACTACATCAACCCGCACGGCACCTCGACGCCGGTCGGCGACGCCAAGGAGATCGAGGCGATCCGCGAGGTCTTCGGCGCCGGCGAGAAGAGCCCGCCGATCTCGGCGACGAAGTCGCTGACCGGCCATTCGCTGGGGGCCACCGGCGTGCAGGAGGCGATCTATTCGCTGTTGATGCTCAACAACGACTTCATTTGCGAGAGTGCCCATATCGAGGAGCTCGACCCGGCCTTCGCCGACATGCCGATCGTGCGCAAGCGCATCGACAATGCCGGCCTCGGCTGCGTGCTTTCGAACTCCTTCGGCTTCGGCGGCACCAACGCCACCATCGTGATGAAGCGCCTCGAAGCCTAAAGGGGGCCGGCCATGCTGTTCATGGTGATCGAGCATTTCGACCAGGCGCGGGTGAAGGAGATCTACACCCGCTTCCACAAGCATGGCCGGATGATGCCTGAGGGGCTGACCTATATCGACAGCTGGATCTCGGCCGATTTCGCCCGCTGCTTCCAGGTCATGCAGTGCGACGACGTCACTAAGCTGCAGGAATGGGTGCTGGCCTGGGGTGATCTGGCCCGCTTCGAGATCGTGCCGCTGGCGAGCTCGAAGGACACGGCCGAGGCCGTAAGGAAGCATCTCTGAGGTGACAGAGGTCGTCTAGACGACTATACGCTTCGTCTAGACGGAGCATCCAGATGGCGTTCCACATTCGCGACCCCGAGACCGATCGCATCGTGCGCGCGCTTGCGGCGAAAACAGGTGCGACCCTGACCGATGCCGTCCGCAAGGCGGCGGAGGAGAAGCTGGCGCGCGTCGAGCAGGTTGTGCCGGAAGCCGATCAGCGCCCTCTGCGCGAGCGCATCCGTGACATCCAGGAGCGTGTTGCAGCCCATGGCAAGACCGGCCTGAAGGCCGACAAGGCTTTCTTCGATTGGCTGTCGGACGACGAATGATCTTCGTCGACGCGTCCGCTTTGACTGCCGTGATGGCTGGCGAGCCCGCGGCCGATCGCGTGCTCGATTGCCTCGAAAGCGATGCGACCTTCTTCACGTCGCCTGTCGCCATCTACGAAACGGCGCTCGCCGTCGCGCGGCTCGCCAACTACACCATCGCCGAAGCTCTGGGCGAGGTGCGCGATCTCGTCGGCCGCGCACGGATCGCCATCGAGGACATCGGCGATGCTCATGCCGATGTGGCGCTGGCCGCTTTCGCCCGTTTTGGCAAAGGCCGGCATCCTGCGGCATTGAACATGGGCGACTGCTTCGCCTATGCATCTACGACGCTGCGCAATGCAGCTATCCTGTTCGTCGGCCAAGATTTCAGCCGGACCGACCTCCGCGCGGCGCTCGCCGAATGATGACGTGAAAGTCCAGACATGCTCCCCCTGATGCACAACAAGCGCGGCCTCGTCATGGGCGTCGCCAACCAGAACTCGATCGCCTGGGGCATTGCCCGGACCCTGCATGCGCATGGCGCCGAGATGGCCTTCACCTATCAGGGCGAGGCGCTGGGCAAGCGCGTCAAGCCGCTGGCGGAGAGCATCGGCTCGAAGCTGGTCATCCCCTGCGATGTCGAGGATGTCGGAACAGTCGATGCCGCGTTCGCCGCGATCGACGAGGCCTGGGGCGGCGATCCCGAGCGCAACACGCTCGATTTCCTGATCCACGCCATCGGCTTCTCCGACAAGAACGAGCTCAAGGGGCTCTATGCCGACACCAGCCGCGAGAATTTCTCGCGGACCATGGTGATCTCGTGCTTCTCGTTCACGGAAGCTGCGAAGCGCGCCGCCGCGCGCATGCCCAATGGCGGCAGCATGATCACGTTGACCTATAGCGGCTCGAACCGGGTCATGCCGAACTACAACGTGATGGGCGTCGCCAAGGCGGCGCTGGAGGCGAGCATGCGCTATCTAGCCGCCGATTACGGCCCGAAAGGCATCCGGGTCAACGCGCTCTCGCCCGGGCCGGTGCGGACGCTTGCCGGCGCCGGCATATCCGACGCTCGCGCCATGTATTCCTGGCAGCGCGCCAACTCGCCGCTGCGCAAATCGGTGACGCTGGAAGAGATCGGCGGCTCGGCGCTCTACTATCTCTCCGACCTGTCGGGCGGGGTGACCGGCGAGGTCCACCATATCGACGCCGGCTACCACATCACCTCGATGCCGGTGCTCGAAGGCCTGCGTGCGGCCGATACCGGCAACGGCGACTAAGAGCCTCTAACAAAACCTGAGCGGGTCTGGACGCCGGCAATTCGTCCGCTCCGCCAGGAGCGACGTGCGGCCGATACCGTTGGCATCGGCAAGCGGCGCGACGCCGCGGGCGGGCGAATTCCCGGCGCCGAAGGTGGGTCTTGGAGGGCCGCCTGCGGCGTCGGAACGACTTGCCGATATCGAAGGATATCGGCTGCGCGCTCCTCCTGGCATTCGGCTCCCCCAAGATCCATCCAGACCTGCTCAGGTTTTGTTAGAGGCTCTAAGTCGAACAGGCTCTTCCGCCGCTTGCGTGGCAGGGCTATCCTCCCCTCCGGTGGAACCTCGGGCGTGTGCCATTGGTTCGGTCAGTGAGCCATGGAGGACGCTCATGGTCATGGTGAAGTACGAGATCGTCCAGCACGATGGCGGTTGGGCCTACAAGGTCGGCGACGCCCTCTCTGAAACCTTTCGCTCGCATGATGCGGCGCTAAAGGCGGCCAACAAGGCGGCTGCGCGACAGAAGCGGCCAGGAGTCACCGATGGCATCGTCTATCAGGACGCCAAGGGTGAATGGCACGAAGAGCTGGCCGATGGCCGCGACCGGCCGAACACAAGGATCGTCGACGGCGGCTGAGGCCGGACCTCACCGCTGCGTGAAGAAGGTCAACAGCACCTTGCCCTTCTCGCCGATGAGGCAGAGGAAGCGGCGCGGCTTGTCGGATTTGTCGGTCTTCAGATAGGCCTCGCCCATGATGATGCGCGTCACCGGCGTGTCCTCGACCTTGGTCTCTGCCACCGCGGCCGTCAGCCCGTCCTCGTCGATATAGATGTCCTTGATCTCGGGCTCGCGCGCCGTCAGCGCCGCCATCGCGGTCGCTTTGCAGGCGGAAAGCTCGGGGGAGGAGGGTTTTTCCGGTGTAGCAGGCGAGGCGGGCGAGGCGGTCTGAGCCAAGGCCGGGGCGGCGAGCAGAGCGAGCAGCGCGGTCGTACAGACGGTCTTGCGGAGCATGTTGAACCTCGGGTTGTTGCCGAGGTTCAAACGCATCATCGCCAATCTGGTTCGGATCAGCTGCCCAGCGCCTGCTTCAGGTCGGCGATCAGGTCGTCGGGGTGCTCCAGCCCGATCGAAAGGCGGACCAGCCCGTCGCCGACGCCCATGCTGGCGCGCACCTCGGGTGTGAAGCGCTGATGCGTCGTCGTCGCCGGATGGACGATCAGGCTCTTGGCGTCGCCGAGATTGTTGGAGATGCGGATCAGCCTGAGCCGGTTGAGGAAGCGGAAGGCGCCTTCCTTGCCGCCTGCGACCTCGAAGGCGATCAGCGTCGAAGGGCCGCTCATCTGCCCGGCTATGATCTCGGCCTGCGGATGGTCGGAATCGCCGATGAAGGCGACATGTGGCAGGTCCTTGCGGCCCTTCAGCCATTTGGCCACGGCTGTGGCGTTCTGCGCCTGTTGGCGGACACGCAGCGGCAGCGTCTCCAGCGCCTTCAGCATCACCCAGGCGTTGAAGGGGGACAGCGCCGGACCGGTCTGGCGCAGATAGGTCTGGATATCGGCCTCGATCAGCGCCTTCGAGCCGAGGATGAGCCCGCCCAGGCAGCGGCCCTGGCCGTCGATGTGCTTGGTGGCGGAGTAGGCGACGAGATCGGCGCCGAGTTCGAGCGGGCGCTGGAACAGCGGCGTCGCGAAGACATTGTCGACGACGAGGATGACACCGGCCTCCTTGGCGATCACGGCGACGGTGGCGATGTCGATCACCTCCAGCGTCGGATTGGCCGGGCTCTCCAGGAAGAAGAGCTTGGTGTTTGGCCTGATCGCAGCGCGCCAGGCGGACAGGTCGGTGCCGTCGACCAGTGTCGACTCGACGCCATAGCGCGGCAGGTGGTCCTCGATGACGTAGCGACAGGAGCCGAACAAAGCGCGTGCCGCCACGACATGATCGCCGGCCCGGACTGGCGCCATCACCGCCGCGGTGACGGCGGCCATCCCGGTCGCGGTGGCGCGGCAGGCCTCAGCGCCCTCGAAGGCGGCCATGCGCTGCTCCAGCATGGCGACGGTCGGATTGGAGAGGCGCCCGTACTGGAAGCCCGGATCGGTGTTGAGGAAGCGGCCCTCGGCCTGCTCGGCGCTGTCATAGACATGGCCTTGGGTCAGGAAGAGAGCTTCCGAGGTCTCGCCGAATTGCGAGCGCAGCGTGCCGGCGTGGACGAGCCGGGTTTCGGGGTGGAGCGCTGCCGTGTCTGCCGCTTCGATTGCCATGATATGTCGCCCGGTCCGTTCGATATAACGGACAAGGGGGATATCATCGCTGCCCACGTTCGTAAAGGCGAACAAATTTTCTGCGCAGGGAACGGGCGGCGTCAGCACCTCGGGTTCAGCGAAAAACGTCCGGGATAGCCGAACAGAGTTGCCCCCCGTCTGGGAGCTCTGCTGCATCGGGAACATCCGGCCCCCGAAGGTCAGGTTTCTTCCGCTCAGCGTTCGCCCAGTCCCGACCGGAGATGCTGGCGGTCGAGAGCGAGAGCCAGAAGGCTCGCGACAGTTTCGACGAGCGTGCCGGGCTGAGGTGGATGCTCCTCTGGATCGAAGGCCAGGCCGATGACGGCCCCGCTATCCGCCGACGTCATCACCGGCCAGAAATCGAAGCGCGAGGCATCGAACGGGTAGACATCCGCGACGGCGACCTTGCCCGTCGTCAGGGACGACCGCGCTGCCTCGATATCGACCGGCGCGGGTTCGATGCCTCCGCGTCGCAGGGTCAGATCGACCGAGTCTTCCGAGATCAGCATCAGGACGAGGGGAACCTTGAAGAGAGCTTCAAGCGCATCGGCCGTGCGGGAGAAGATCGCCTCGGTGGTATCGGCTACGACGAGGCCCTGGCTGTAGGACTGGATGAGCGCGACCTGTCGCCTGCCGAGCGCTGCATCGTCCGCCCTGCGCCGCGCGGTTGATGCCACGGCGCTCGCTATTACACCGATCACGAAGAGCAGGCCGATCGCCCAGATGTTCGCAGGGTCGTCGACGCGGAGCGTCAAGCGCGGTTCGGTCAGAAAGAAATTGTAGGCGAGCGCGCCGAGAATAGCCGAACACAGCGACGGGCCGAGCCCGAAAGCGACGGCGGCGATGAGTACGGGCACGACGAAGACGAGCGACAGGTTCGGAATCGTCACCGCGCTGTCGAGGCCGACCGCCACAATCGTCGCGATGGCGGTCATCGTGCATGCGATGAGATAGCGAACGATGACGGGAGCGTTCGACAACTGCAAAGCGGGCAGCGTGTCGGGCTCTGGGAGGAGCTTGAACTCCTGCGGAGAACTCTGAGCGCTCATTGTGGCGTCTCCTTCTGCCGTTACCCGTGCGTCCGTAGAGTGCATTGGTATGGTCGGCGGCGATCCGGCCTCCGAGACAAGAGGCCGGATGATCGCTCACAACGGCGTCAGCCTACGATACGATCCCGCTGCGGATCGTATAAGGCCGGCATAAGCGCTTTTGAGCCGCGCTGCGGCCATGGATCGGAAGCCGCTTTTGCTCCGCGGCGGACCCCTCAGATCGCCGCGCCGTCGCTGACGATGTCCGCGCCGAGATCGACGCGGACCGCCCGCACGATCTCGGCTTCCGCCTCCGCGCCGCGACGACGCGGATGAGCCGCCGTGATCCTGTGCTCGGCGATGATCCGGCCGGGCGCGCCCGAGAGCACCACGACGCGGTCGGCGAGATAGGCGGCCTCGTCGATGTCGTGGGTAACGAACAGCACCGTCTTGCCGGTGCGGCGGCGGACCTCGATGAGCTCGTCCTGCAAGGTCTCGCGGGTGAGCGCGTCGAGCGCCGAGAAGGGCTCGTCCATCAGCAGGATCTTGGGCTCGACCGCGAGCGCGCGCGCCAGCGAGACGCGCTGGCGCTGGCCGCCGGAAAGCTGGTGCGGCCAGCGCTGGGCGAGATGGCCGAGGCCGACGAGGTCGAGCGTCGCTTGCGCCTTGGCGAGGCGCTCGGCCCGCGGCATCTGGCCTTCGAGGCCGAAGCCGACATTGGCGATCACCTTGCGCCAGGGCAGCAGCCGCGAATCCTGGAAGACCAGCGCGACCGGCCGGCGGGTATTGTCCCTGGCATTGATCACGACCTCGCCGCCGCTCGGCCGGGCGAGGCCGGCGATGACGCGCAGCAGGGTCGACTTGCCGACGCCGGAGGGGCCGACGATGGCGAGGAACTCGCCACGCGCGACGGAGAGGTTGAGCTTGTGCAGCACCTCGGTCGCTTCGCCGTCGCGGGTGAAGGTGAGCGACAGCTCCTTGATGTCGATCACGCTTTCCAACGCAGCACCCATCCCTGGAAGGCGACGAACGCTGTGTCGAGCAGTCCGTAGAGCGCCGCCATGGTCAGCATGTAGATCACCACGAGGTCGGTCGCGAGCAGGCTGGAGGCCTGCATCATGCGCTGGCCGACGCCGGCGACGCCGAAAATCTCGGCCGCGACCACCGCCATCCAGGCCTGGCCGAGCGCGGTGCGCACGCCGATAAGGATGCCGGGCCGGGCTGCCGGCAGCAGGATCTTGGTCAGGCGCTGCAGCGGCGAGCGGAAACCGAAGGCGTCGGCGACCTCGATCAGGTCGCGGTCGACGCCGCGGATCGCGCCCTGCGCCGCAAAGAAGACGATCCAGAACACGCCGATCGCGATGATGAACACCGCCGCTTGCGGATTGACGCCGAACCAGATGATCGCGAACGGCACCCAGGCGAGGCCCGGGATCGGCCGCAGCAGACGGACCACCCAGGCGGTCGTCTCCTCGGCGATCCGGGACATGCCGGTGAAAACACCGAGCGCGATGCCGAGGCCGGCGCCGGTGAAGAGGCCGATGAAGTAATGGCCGAGCGAGCCCATGATCGCCGAGAGCCAGGCGCCGGACTTCACTTCCCGCAGAAAGGCGGCCGGCAACGCGCTCGGCCCCGGCAGGAAGGCCGGGTTGACCAGGCCGAAATAGGGGATCGCCTCCCAGATCAGCAGGAAGGCGACGAGGCCCGTCAGGGCAAGGGCCGGAGCCCGCAGTGAACGCAAGTCTATAGCCCCGTCAGCCCTTGATCGCGCGCTCGTAATACTGCGTCTCGAACAGGCCGTCGAACGGAAGTTCCTTTTCGAGCGAACCGAGCTTGACTTGATAGGCCTGCATGGCGCGGGCGGGCTCGATGATCTTGCGCGGGTCGATCTCGAAACGGGTCGCCGGAGAGGTCAGCGCTTTCTCGATCAAGGCGGGATCGACGATGCCCTTGCCGAGCGCGGCGCCGACATGGGGGGCGGCCTTGGCCGGCGTCTTGATCAGGACATCGGCGGCCTTGATCAGGCCGGAGACCAGTCCTTGCACGGCGGCGGAGTTCTTGGTGGCGAAGGCGCCGGAGACGGCGACGACGGTGCCGGGCTGGCCGGGGAAGACGTCCTCGCCGCCGGCGATCAGCTTGATGCCGGGATTGCGGGTCTGGACGATGGTCAGCGCCGGCTCGCGCACGATCGCGCCTTCGACGGCGCCGGCGAGCACGGCCTGCTGCGTCGCGTCGATGCCCATCGGCACGATCTCGACATCGCCCTTCTCGGCCTTGACGACCTCCCAGAGCCAGTATTGCAGCACGGTGTTGGGCACCGAGCCGGCCGGCTGGGTTGCGAGGCGCGCCGGCTTGCCGGTCGCGGCCTTGTGCGCCTTGAAAGCGGCGGCTGCGCTGGTTCCGTTCGTGAAGAACTTCGCCAGGGCAGGGGCGGCAACGAAGACGTTCTCGCCGGTCGCGGTCGAGGCGACGACGCGGATGTCGACGCCGCGCGAGCGTGCGACGGCGAGCGGGGCGACACCGGCGACATAAAGGTCGATCGTGCCCGAGGCGAGCGCCTGGATCATGTTCGGGCCGGATTCGAACACCGTGAAAGCCGGCGCAATGCCAGCCTGCTTCAGCCAGCCCTCGCCATTGGCGACGAAGATCGGAGCGGTGCCGATGATCGGGATGTAGCCGATGCGGGCGGGAACCGCTTCCTGGGCGCGGGCTCCGCCAAAGGGCAGCGTGGCGGCGAGCGACGAGCCGGCGAGCAGGAACTGGCGGCGGTCCATGATCGTAATTCCCCAAACGGTGCGTGTTTTCAGTGCTATTGACGCCTGATAAAAGGATTTTCTATCTAAAGACAAGCATCGCCCTTCAAAAAGAAGAAAATTCTCCATTGCCCGGGTTTGGCAAAGGGTTTTTTCTCTATCGCTATGGATCGAGAGATGGACGCCATCGACCGCAAGATTCTGACCGTGCTGCAGGCTGACGCCAACATCTCGATCGCGGAGCTCGCAGATCGGGTCGGGCTGTCGCAGACACCGTGCTGGAAGCGCATCCAGCGCCTGGAACAGACCGGCGTGATCATCAAGCGCGTCGCCCTCGTCGCCCCGGAGAAGATCGGGCTCGGGCTGACCGTCTTCGTCCAGATCGAGACGGCCGACCATTCCGGCCCCTGGCTGGAAAAGTTCGCCCAGAGCGTCGCGGCGATGCCGGAGGTGATCGAGTTCTACCGCATGGCCGGCGACGTCGACTACATGCTGCGCGTCGTCGTCGCCGACATGGCCGCCTACGACACCTTCTACAAGAAGCTGATCGAGACGATCCCGCTCAAGAACGTCACCTCGCGCTTCGCCATGGAGCGGATCAAGGCGACGACCGCCTACAAGGTGCCGGACCTGCCGAAGGCGTCATAGGCTTCTCCCGTCATTGCGAGCCCCCGGGTCTTGCCTTCGGCAAGCCCGAGGACAGGCTCCGCGAAGCAATCCAGGGGACGTAGAACTCTGCCGCTCCTGGATTGCTTCGTCGCTGACG
>JAESGH010000293.1_pt1 | contig 43873 bp, 56 predicted proteins | sample 9269641 | NCBI WGS metagenome assembly JAESGH01 (sample SAMN14515345, study PRJNA621665) | algae metagenome | isolation source: Phormidium tanganyikae FI6-MK23 and co-occurring heterotrophs from granitic... | place: USA: Fort Irwin, California | collected 1998-05-24
ACGTTATCACATCGTTCGTGGTTCATTGGATACGGCTGGTGTAAAAGACCGCAAGCAAAGCCGTTCTAAATACGGTACCAAGAAAGAAAAAGCCGGTGCAAAAGGTGCCGCACCTGCAAAAGGTAAAAAATAATTCGTTTTATTAAAAGCGATCAAGTAGCTCAGCACCACGCCTGAGAACCTGATGATCGATCAACAAGAATACTATGCGTAAAGCACAAGCCAAAAAATTACCATTAGCACCAGATCCTCGTTACAACGACAAACTGGTTACCCGTTTTGTGAATAACATTATGTGGGAAGGAAAAAAGAGCGTTGCTTATGATATTTTCTACAACGCTTTGGAAAGAGTATCTAAACAAACCGGCGAAGACGGTTATGAAATCTGGCGCAAAGCCCTGGCCAACGTAACGCCTGCTGTAGAAGTTCGCAGCCGTCGTATTGGTGGTGCTACCTTCCAGATCCCTTCTGAAGTACGTCCAGACAGGAAGATATCTTTGAGTATGAAATGGTTGATCCGTTACAGCCGCGAAAGAAACGGTCGCAGCATGGCTGACAAACTGGCTAATGAGATCGTTGCCGCTTCCAAAGGTGAGGGTGCTGCATATAAAAAGAAAGAAGATACGCACCGTATGGCCGAAGCCAACAAGGCCTTCGCTCACTTTAAAGTTTAATCTCTCTTATATAATTGATATTGAAAAGCTCCTTCGCAGGAGCTTTTTCATTTTTCCTGTACCTCCTCAATAACAATTCGCTTCACTTCAATTGCATCTGTCTTACCGCTATTTCTGTTCATGTAGACGACTTCTGCCACAAATAAAATAAAAACGACTGCTAAAATGATAAGTATAACAGTGGCAATCTTTTTTACCGTTTTGTTCATAAAGCCTGATTAGAAATGATGCGTTTCAGATAAACATATACATAAATGAAAATATCCCGCCAAGCGACAGCGGGATATTTTTCTATGTATGAGAGTCTGACCCTTAAGAACCGGCATTGCCGTTATCGGTGTCTGCGCCACCAAAACCGGCACCGCCTGGAGCAGCGTTGTCAGAAACATCGGTTGGTGTAGTTACACCTTCCGGCGTTTGTGAGCCTGTTGCAATATCAGAGCCTTCATAACTTCCACTGCCACCTATCATACCACCGGTTGGCGCTGCAGCTGCATTGTCACTGTTGCCACCACGGCCTTTGTTGCCACCTGTACGGCCGCCGCCGCTGGAGGAGCGTCCGCCTTTTGCAGCTACGCTGCTGCGGGTGCTTTTGCTGGCCGATGCCAAACCTCTGGAAGATGAACCGCCGCCGCTTCTGGAGGCTGAGTTGCCGCCACCTTTGGAGGCAGAACCACCACTCCGTGAAGCAGAAGAGCCACCGCTTCTGGAAGCAGATGAACCACCACTGCGGGAAGCGCTACGACCGCCACCAGAACTTTTGGAAGCACCTTTCGAAGAGGCTTTGGAAGCGCCTTTAGAAGCACCACCTTTAGAGGAAGCTTTTGATGCGCCGCCTTTTTTGGCAGCACTGCCACCTGTACGGCCGCCGCCGCTGGAGGAGCGTCCGCCTTTTGCAGCTACGCTGCTGCGGGTGCTTTTGCTGGCCGATGCCAAACCTCTGGAAGATGAACCGCCTTTTTTGGCAGCACCTTTCGATGATGAACCTTTAGAAGAAGCTTTTGAGGCTCCGCCTTTTTTGGCTGCGCTTTTTGTTGCACCACCTTTCTTGGCTGCACCACCGCCGGAACGGTTACCACCTTTACTGGCTGCTGATTTTGATGCACCGGCTTTTTTGGCAGCACCGCCTTTAGAGGCCATTCCACCTTTTTTGGCGGCAGTTTTTTTAGAAGCGGCTCCCTTGGAAGAAGAGCCTTTAGAAGAAGCTTTTGATGCACCTCCTTTCTTGGCGGCTCCTTTGGAAGCACCTTTCGAAGAGGCTTTGGAAGCGCCTTTAGAAGCACCACCTTTTTTAGCGGCTCCTTTAGAGGAGGCACCGCCTTTTTTTGCTGCGGCTTTTTTTGTTGCTTTTGCCATGTTTTAATGGGTTTTAAGTAAGGGTTAATAAATTCCGTATTGAAATTACGAATGATAACTTATTTGCAAAAATTGTGCTCCGCAATTTTTGCTGCTTTGTTGTGCATAATAACCGTCAAGTACATAGGTTGACAACCTCAGGATCAATTGTGCTGTGAATGCAATGGGTGGAAGTATTTTGCTTACCGGTCAATGCCGGGTAATCTACTGCAGTGTGAAAAACAAAACACCCATTTCGCCATCTATATCGTCCAGAAAAAATGAAAAATTGGGAAAGAAATGGCAGATGTACTGTGTATTTGTTTTGCAGCAATCTCTCTGAAACTATCAAGCATAAAGCTTCTTGATTTCTGTGTAGGTAACGGGTATGTATTTCAACAGGATTTAATCTAGGGTTAACGATTTTAGCGAGCTCATTTTACCTTTTTGTAGCCTAAACGCTTACCTTTGCGCTCCAAATTCAATTTTAATCTATCATGGCAGACTTAAGATTTCAACGCAACTTTGGTATCGCCGCCCACATCGATGCGGGTAAGACGACCACTACAGAGCGTATTTTGCGCTATACCGGCATGATTCACAAGATAGGTGAGGTGCATGACGGTGCTGCTACAACCGACTGGATGGAGCAGGAAAAAGAAAGAGGGATCACCATCACCTCTGCGGCGGTAAGCTGCCAGTGGAACTTCCCTACTGTTCTGGGAAAAGCTACTCCCGAAACTAAAAAATACTATTTCAACATCATTGATACTCCGGGTCACGTGGACTTTACCGTAGAGGTTGAGCGTTCTATGCGTGTACTGGATGGTCTGATTGCCCTGTTTTCTGCGGTTGACGGTGTAGAGCCGCAATCAGAAACAGTATGGCGCCAGGCAAACCGCTACCGTGTACCGCGGATCGGTTTCGTTAACAAAATGGACCGTCAGGGTGCCGACTTCCTGATGGTGGTAAACCAGGTAAAGGAAATGCTGGGTGCGAAAGCCGTTCCCCTGCAGCTCCCGATTGGTGCTGAAGATGATTTCAAAGGCGTGGTGGACCTGATCAAAATGAAAGGTATCATCTGGCACATGGAAACAGAAGGAATGACTTTCGACGAGATCGATATTCCTGCTGACATGGCGGACGAAGTAGCCGAATGGAGACAAAACCTGATTGAAGCTGTTGCTGAATATGATGACAAGCTGCTGGAGAAATTCTTTGATGATCCAAATACCATCACAGAAGCGGAAGTACACGAAGCCATCCGCAAGGCAACCATTGACCTGAGCATCGTTCCGATGATGTGCGGTTCTTCTTTCAAAAACAAAGGTGTGCAAACTGCACTGGATGCCGTTTGTCGTTACTTGCCTTCTCCGGTGGATATCGAAGCCATCGAAGGTACAGATCCAAACACAGGTGAGCCTTTGACTCGTAAGCCTGATGCAAAAGAGCCTTTTGCAGCCCTGGCCTTTAAAATCATGACTGACCCATTCGTAGGTCGTCTGGCCTTTTTCCGGGCTTATTCCGGTCACCTGGATGCCGGTTCGTATGTACTGAACGTACGCAGTGGTAAGAAAGAGCGTATCAGCCGTATCATGAAGATGTTTGCCAACAAGCAAAACCCGATTGATTTCATCGAGGCTGGTGATATTGGCGCCGCCGTAGGTTTCAAGGAAATCAAAACCGGTGATACCCTTTGTGATGAGAACCACCCGATCGTCCTGGAGAACATGTTCATTCCTGAGCCGGTAATCTCAATCGCCGTTGAGCCGAAAACACAGGCCGACGTTGATAAAATGGGTATGGCTATCGCGAAACTGATCGAAGAAGATCCTACACTCCGTGTAAAATCTGACGAAGAAACCGGTCAGACCGTCTTGAGCGGTATGGGTGAACTCCACCTGGAGATCATCGTTGACCGTATGCGTCGCGAGTTTAAAGTAGAAGTAAACCAGGGTGCTCCCCAGGTAGCTTATAAAGAAGCGTTCAATACCACTGTTGAACACCGTGAAGTGCTGAAAAAGCAGTCGGGTGGTCGTGGTAAATTCGCCGACATCCAGTTTGCACTTGGACCGGTTGATGCTGACTGGAAAGAAGCAAACCCTGATAAGAACTTCCAGTTTGTGAACGATATTTTCGGTGGTTCAATCCCCCGCGAATTCATTCCTGCTATCCAGAAAGGTTTTGAAACATCGATGAGCACAGGTGTGCTGGCTTCTTACCCTGTAGATAACATGAAGATCCGCGTATTTGACGGTAGCTTCCACGCAGTTGACTCTGACTCTATGTCGTTTGAACTTTGCGCCAAGCAAGGTTTCCGCGAAGCTGCCCGCAAAGCAAAACCGGTTCTGCTGGAGCCGATCATGAGAGTAGAAGTGCTGACGCCTGACCAATACATGGGTGATGTTACCGGTGACCTGAACCGTCGTCGCGGTATGATGGAAGGTATGGATACCCGTGCCGGTGTGCAGGTAATCAAGGCTAAAGTGCCGCTGAGCGAAATGTTTGGTTATGTTACCCAACTGCGTTCACTGTCTTCCGGCCGTGCTTCTTCTACCATGGAGTTCTCGCACTATAACCCCGCTCCAAACAACATCGCTGAAGAAGTGATTGCAAAGAGCAAGGGTAAAGTAAGCGCCGAGTAAACTTTTCTCTTATTAAATTACCAATCCCGTCACGCAACAGCGTGACGGGATTTTTTATTGAAATCAAAATGTTTTGCCCTGCAACTGTTTAGGCACTGATTTTGTCTAACATGATAGATAATTTGCCCTTACTCATACTGGTCGTTTCTGGCCTATGAAATAACACCAATTGGGCTGATTGTCCTACGGGCCTCCTTCGGGGGCCTATTTTTTTGCCCCGCTTAAACTTGTTAACAAAATTTAAATCAGAAGGGGCATGAAAACAAAAATCCTACCCCTGATGGCGATAGTAGCCCTTGCCCTGACGCTATTCGCCTGTACCAAGAACGATTCAACCGGAAAAGCCCGCCTGCAAGTAGCCCTGACAGATGATCCGGGGAACTACGATGTTGTAAACATTGATGTACAGGACATCCGTATCAATTACTCCAACAACAATGAAGAAGGTTGGGTAAGCCTGAACGGTGTAAAATCCGGAAATTATGATGTATTGCGCCTTGTAAACGGAAAAGACACCCTACTCGCCGATGCACAGATCAACACAGGCCGTATTCAGCAGATCCGGCTGGTGTTGGGAGATAACAACTATGTAGTGGTAGATGGACAAACCCATAAACTGCAAACACCCAGTGCACAGCAATCAGGATTGAAATTGAACATTCACCAGGATGTAGCAGAGGGCATCACTTATAAACTGCTGATGGACTTTGATGCGTCGCGTTCCATTGTTAAAACCGGCAACGGAAAATATAATCTGAAACCAGTGATTCGCACATCGCTTGAAGCCATTGGCGGCAGTATAAAAGGGTATGTTAAGCCGAATACCGTTTCTACAGCGGTTTATGCTTTGCAGGGCACCGATACCATTACCGGTAGCCTTACCGATAACGGTGCCTTTATGCTCAAGGGGCTCAATGCCGGAACATATTCGCTTGCTTTTGTACCTGCTGATGCCAGCTATCAAAAACAAACCATCAATGATGTAAATGTTACCGTCAATCATGTGACAACAGTTGACACCGTACAGTTGATTAAATAATGATTGTTTCTCTTTGACTAGTGAAAAAGCCGGCCTTTGTAGCCGGCTTTTTCAATGGGTGGAGCGTTGTGAAAAGAAAACGCAAATCCAATATATTTATCTTGAAACTATAGGTCTGCTATGTCTACTTATCGCTAATCACTCACCACTCACCGTTTCAGTGGATCATGAAAAACAAACCAGGCACCCCAAACCGCACCGGCCACACTGCTGATATAAAAGAGAAGACTGATAATGACACCCAGGTGCGGGTCAAGATTAAAAAAGGTTGCACCTTCTGCAAATACCACCTCTCTTGTCCCCAGTCCGCCACCTAATGAAAGTGGTAATACAGAGATCACCGAAGCGGAAAGAAAAATAAAAACCCATTCCTGTTGATGGAGTGAAATATGCAGTGCATGCAAAATGAGGTAAATACCACCAACCTGTATAGCCTGTACAATCAACCCGCCAAAAAGTGTTGGCCAGAATCCCGGTAAGAATTCTTTGAAGAATTTTTTTATGATGAAATAAAAAACAACAACAGAAAGCAGGCTCCCTGCCAGCAAAATTGCATCGTACAGCGGGTTATCAAATACAAGCAGTCCATAAACAGAAAGAAGAATGCCTAAACCGAGCAGGCCGCTAAAACGGTCCAGCAGGACCGCTGCACTTGTTTTTTTATACGGTGCTCCCATACGACGATTTAGCAACACAACTTTATAAGCGTCTCCACTGATAGAGCCAGGCAGAAAAAGATTGTAAAACATGCCCAGCCAGTAAAGCTTGATATTTTGCCAGGCAGGCAGTTGAAGATTGATGTTCCGGAAATAAATATTCAGCCGGTAAGCCGAAGTGATCTTTGAGAGGATATAAGCCACAACGGCAAAAAATAAAAGCAGCCAGTTTGCCGTTTGCAAGGCACGGAGCGCTTCGGTAAAATCAATTTTTTGAGCGATATACCAAAAGCATAACACCGTTACAGCAATCTTGATCAGCAGCGTTAAGGGTTTACTCCATTTTGCTTCTTTTTTTTCCGGGACAGTCTCAGGGGGCATTCAGTAAATTTATCGCTTGCAAAGCGATGCAAGTAAAACGAAAAGGATGAATAAAAAAATAGGCGTGTTGGCTTTCCTCTTGATCTTGTGCGTGGCGATGCAGGCACAGGTTGTACTGAAACGGGGAATGGCCATTTCAAAGTCGGTGAAGATCAGCAAACGAACCTATGCTCTCAACGGATTTGACAATCTGAACAAAGGGGTTATCATCATCAAAGGCGACAATATAACAGTTGATTTCAATAAGGCAGTTTTACAGGGCAGCAATGGCAAAAAAACTCCTGATGAATTCTACGGTGTTGCTGTTCTCATCACTGGCGGAAGAAACATTACAATTAAAAATCTCACAGCAAAAGGGTACAAGGTAGCTTTGATTGCCCGCAACGTGGATGGACTGAAAATCGAAAATTGTGATTTCAGCTACAACTATCGAAAACGGCTGAACAGCACGCAGGAAAAAGAAGACATTTCGGATTGGATGAATTATCACCGGAATGAAAATGACGAATGGCTGCGTTATGGAGCAGCCATTTACCTGCGGAACTGTAACAATGCCATCATTAGCGGCAACAAAGTAACGGGTGGCCAAAATGCGCTGATGATGACGGCGTGCAATAGGGGAACAATTTACAACAACGATTTCTCCTACAACTCCGGTATCGGCATAGGTTTTTATCGAAGCAGCGGCAATAAGATCCTGCACAACCGTGTCAATTTTAATGTCCGGGGATACAGCCACGGCGTGTACAACAGGGGGCAGGACAGTGCCGGGTTTCTGGTATATGAACAAAGCAGCAACAACCTGTTTTATAAAAATTCGGCAACGCACAGCGGCGATGGCTTTTTTCTTTGGGCGGGACAAACAACAATGGACACAGGTAAAGGTGGCTGCAATGACAACCAGATACTGTACAACGATTTTTCCTATGCACCCACCAACGGGATAGAAGTAACCTTTAGCCGGAACAGCATTGCCAATAACCGCATATTCGAATGTGATCACGGCATCTGGGGTGGCTATAGTTATCAGACCGGTATCGCCGACAACCAGTTTCGCGATAACCGGATTGCCATTGCCATTGAACATGGACAGCACAATGAAATAACAGGAAACACCTTTATCCGCAACAAGGAAGCCATTCGCCTCTGGGCAAGGCCGCAGCAGCCGGCAGATTGGGGATATGCAAAGCACCGGGACACCCGCAGCGTAGGTATTGTTATTGGCACCAATAACTTCAGCCGGAACGGAACTGTCTTTAACCTGCAACGCTCTGATAGTTTGTATGTTTTTGACAATACGCTGTCGGACAATGATAACCTTTACCAGATTGACAGCACCGTTACCAATATCGATTCGGCACCACGTCGGGTTTTTGATACGGCAGCGGTCGATTATAGTTTGCCCAATGGGATGGATGCATTTAAGGGCAATGGAAGGTTGGCTGGCCGCAAAAATATACGCATGACAACATGGGGACCATATGATTTCCGATATCCCCTGCTCTGGCACACCAATCCTGTTGATACGGGCAACGTGTTAACGTTCGATGTGTTGGGACCAAAAGGTAAGTGGAAGATTCTTTCGGCAAAAGGAGTTGGCGCTTTCAAGGCGGGAGCTGATTCATTTCCCTCAAGTATTAGTTTCGATAGGAAGGCAGGAGAGAAGCAGGACATAGAGATCATTGCAGAATACCGGGGGCCTGCATTTACTGATGTTTTTGGTAAAAAGGTAGCAGCAGGGAAACCCTACCGTTTCTACTTCCGCAAGTTCTTTCAACCAGTTGCCTTTACAATAAACTGGTATGCGTTTGACAGCACGAATAATCCACTGGAAGAAAGGTTTTCACCTGGCATACGTAAACCCTTCAAAACAGAACAAACCAATAAACTGGACTACGCCTGGTGGGGAGGAATCAAAACAACAGACAGTACATTTAAACAATTCCTGACGGTTGCAGAGGGAACGGCCTTTTTTGATAAGGGTCTATATGAAATCGCTGTTACTTGGGATGATGCGGTTCGGGTCTATATTGACGGGCGTCGCGTACTGGACCAATGGGATCCTGCCATACACACGTTTGACGAAGCACCGAACAAAAAAATAAGGTTGTCATTAGGAGGGAAGCATACTTTTCGGGTGGAGCATGTTGAGTTGGGCGGTTTTGCTACGCTGGCTTTAAAAATTGTTAAAGCAAATCTGCATTGATGCTTCCTTAACATTCTACAGGCAAGAGGCCGGTTATTTTCGGTGAAAATCAACTGCATGAAACCAACTTTAGCCCTCCTGCTTGCAGCAGTCCTTCTGACCTCATGTACCCAGTATCAGTACCTGACTGTCTCTGGTGTCAATGTTTCCAAAAATGAGTACAACGAACTGATCAGCGAAAATGATACAATGCGGGTCGAGTATCGTTTTACACAGGAAAATGGGTTTGTTACTGTTCGCCTCTACAATAAAACAAATGCGCCGCTGGAGGTCGAATGGCGCAAATCGGCCATTATCATCGACGACCGAACGGTAGGCTATTATGACGGCAAACAGTCTATCAATGGCCAGATTGAATCCTCATCCTGGCAGTTTGCCAGGCGAACCAGTACTTCCGGCGACCTGAAAGGAGAGATCCAGACCAGCGAACAAGTACAGTTTATTCCGCCGCAATCTTATGTAGAAAGCCGCCCTTTAGCCATTCCGCTTTCTCCGTTACCGGCCCTTCCGGAAGAAAAAGCTGAGCATCTATCCTTTCACTACTCAGGAGAGAATGCAATAAAATACAAACGCTTCCCCTTTGAATTTGAAAATGCGCCGGCTAAGTTTCGAAGCTATCTTACTCTACGTATGGGAAAGACTGGATCACAGCAGGAGTTTTCCGTAGAGCACCTGTTTTACGTTTCCGAGATTTGGAAAAGCAATTCAGGGCCGCAATTTTTTGATGTTTCTCTGTTGAATAGGAGCGATCGCTTCTATTTAGCCAGGTAAAATGCCTGTCTTTAGGCCTTTCTTCACAAAAATTCTTTCAGTTTCTTTGTCAGGTTCAAAATGAACCCCTACTTTTGCACTCCCGTTGTAAAAAACGGGAATTGATTATGTCACAACGTATCAGAATTAAGCTTCAGTCTTACGACCACAACCTGGTAGATAAATCAGCAGAGAAAATTGTAAAGACTGTTCGTAGCACAGGCGCAGTAGTAACAGGACCAATTCCCCTGCCTACCCGTAAGAAGATCTTTACCGTTTTGCGTTCACCACACGTGAACAAAAAGAGCCGCGAACAGTTCCAGTTGGCCACTCACAAACGCCTTCTGGACATCTATACGTCTTCTTCAAGAACGGTAGATGCACTATCAAAGCTGGATCTGCCTTCTGGTGTTGAGGTGGAAATCAAGGCGTAAAAGCCCGGACGGTTGTCCAAACAAAAAAGAAGTTCTTATCAAATAATTGTTCATCTCTCAATCCTGCTTAGGCAGGAGAAAAGAGCGCTGAAAAGAAACTGCGGCTCACACCGCATATTACATATAAACAAGCCCTTCGAGGTTTGTTTGTCTCCGGTACTTCCCCAGACTTAAATGATCGAATCGGGAAAAGGTCGGATGATGAACCAGGATTGAAGACCCAGCTATACCAATGGGTCTGTCTTGCACAACCTTGCGGGGAAAAAACCGCAAAACAAATGAAAGGTATCATTGGTAAAAAAGTTGGGATGACCAGCATCTTCGATCCGAGCGGAAAGCAAACCGCTTGTACGATTATTGAAGCTGGTCCTTGCGTAGTAACGCAGGTAAAAACGCAGGAGACAGATGGCTACAGCGCAATTCAGGTAGCCTTCGGCGACAAAAAAGAAAAGCACGCCTCTGCAGCAGCAAAAGGACACTTCACAAAGGCCAATACTTCGGCCAAGAAATTTGTAAAAGAATTTCGCAACTCTTCTCTCGAAAAAAATATTGGAGACACCATCACAGTTGACATTTTCGCTGAAGGCGAAAAAGTTGAAGTAGTCGGTACCACAAAAGGGAAAGGCTTCCAGGGTGTTGTAAAGCGCCACGGCTTCCACGGTGTGGGTGAAGCTTCTCACGGCCAGCACGACCGTCAAAGAGCTCCGGGTTCTATCGGCGGTTCTTCTTATCCTTCACGTGTATTCAAAGGCATGCGCATGGCCGGCCGTATGGGTACTGACCGTGTAAAGGTGAAAGGTCTTAAAATCGTAAAGATTTTCCCTGATAGAAATTACATATTGGTAAGTGGATCCGTTCCGGGCCACAATGGTTCAATCGTTTTAATCCAGAAGTAAAATGCAAGTAAAAGTATTCAACATACAAGGACAAGAAACAGGTAGAACTGTTGAGCTTCCTGAAGAAATCTTTGGCATTGAGCCAAACGATCACGCCATTTACCTTGCGGTAAAGCAATATTTGGCCGCCCAGCGTCAGGGTACACACAAAGTAAAGACCCGCGCCGAAGTACAAGGTGCCAGCCGCAAGCTGCACAAGCAAAAAGGTACCGGTGGTTCTCGTAAGGGTAACATCCGTAACCCGTTGTATAAAGGCGGTGGTACCATCTTCGGTCCCAAGCCCCACAAATACGACATTAAGCTGAACCGCAAAGTGAAAGACCTGGCAAAAATGTCTGCTCTTTCTCACAAAGCAAAAGAAAACGCGATCGTAGTAGTTGAAGATGTAAATCTTGATACTCCGAAGACGAAAACCTTTGCCGGAATTTTGAACAGCCTGAAAGTAGGTGAGAAGAAACTGATGTTTGTTCTGCCTGAGTACAACAATAACGTATACGTTTCCAGCCGCAATATCCCGTCTGTACTGACGACCCTGATGAGCGATGTAAACACGTATGACATTGTGAACTCTGAAGTACTGGTGTTAACCGAAGGCGCAGCAAAAATTTTTGCAGGACAAGAAGCTGAAGCAACAGCTTAATTCTATCAAGTTTAAAAAAGTATTCAGATGAGACCTTCTGAAGTTTTGATAAAACCCATTTTAACCGAAAAGGCAAACAGCCAGCAGGAAAGCTTGCGCCGCTATGCTTTTAAGGTAGCCCGTAAAGCCAACAAGCTTGAAATTAAAAAAGCTGTTGAGACCATGTACGGTGTAACGATCGTTGACGTCAACACAATTGTGGTTCCTGGTAAAAACAAAACCCGTTATACAAAGAAAGGTTTTGTACAAGGACAGAAAAGTGCTTACAAAAAAGCACTGGTTACTGTAGCCGAAGGCGAAACAATTGACCTGTACGCAAACATCTAACATTTCTGATTGGGTGATGTCTGGTGTAGGATATATCAGGCATCGTCAAATCAGACATCAGAAATAACAAGAATGGCCCGCAAGGCCGCAAAAATTGCAAAATGGCACTAAGAAAATACAAACCTATCACAGCCGGTACTCGTTGGAGAATTGGTAATGCATACGCAGAGATCACAACTGATACACCTGAAAAATCATTGCTGGAGGCAAAGAAAGGCACTGGTGGCCGTAACTCTTCTGGTCGCAGAGCAATGCGCTACATTGGTGGTGGTAACAAAAACGCTTACCGTATCATCGATTTCAAGCGTGATAAAAAGAACATTCCTGCAAAAGTTGCCTCTGTTGAGTACGATCCAAACCGTACTACGTTCATCGCCCTGTTGAACTATGTGGATGGTGAAAAGAGATACATCCTTGCACCTCAAGGATTAACAGTAGGAATGACTGTTGAGAGTGGCGATACCGTTGCTCCGGAACTGGGAAATGCGCTGATGCTGAAAAACATGCCTTTGGGTACTGTGATTCACAACATTGAAATGCAGCCTGGCCAGGGTGGTAAAATTGCCCGTTCTGCCGGTGCATCAGCACAGCTGGCGAACAAAGAAGAAAAATATGCGGTATTGAAAATGCCAAGCGGTGAATTGCGGAAAGTGCTGATTAACTGTTATGCAACAGTTGGTGTAGCTTCTAACTCCGATCACCAGCTGCAAAGCATGGGTAAAGCCGGACGGAATCGCTGGAAAGGTATTAAGCCAAGAAACCGTGGTGTTGCGATGAACCCAGTAGATCACCCAATGGGTGGTGGTGAAGGTAAAGCTTCCGGTGGTCAGCCTCGTAGCAGGAATGGTCAATACTCTCGTGGTTTGAAAACACGTACAAAGGGTAAAGGAAGCGATAAGCTGATTATCCAGCGCAAAAACGGTTCAAAACTGGCGAAATAATTCATTAAGCATTCTAATCAAACATAAACATGGCTCGTTCAATTAAAAAAGGTCCTTACGTAGCAGCTCACTTGGAAGACAAGGTTGTTGCGATCAATGACGGTACAGCAAAGAAAGGTGTGATTAAAACCTGGAGCCGTCGTTCGACAATCACTCCTGATTTTGTCGGTCACACATTTGCGGTACACAACGGGAATAAATTCATTCCTGTATATGTAACAGAGTTCATGGTGGGTCACAAACTCGGCGAGTTTGCACCTACCCGCAACTTCAAAGGACACTCTAGTAAGAAAGGTTAAACTGTTTGGCGTTAGGCGTTTGGAGTTTGGTGTTAAGTAAAAGAACACAACTCCAAACGCCAGACACCAGACCCCAAACTCAATATAAAAATGGAAGCAGTAGCTAAACTGAGAAATTATCCGACATCACCACGCAAAATGCGCCTTCTGGCGGATCTGATCCGTGGCATGCAAGTAGAAAAGGCCCTGGCTGTTCTGGAGCACAATCCAAAACACCCGGCTGTACCCATGCGCAAACTGGTGCTGAGTGCCATCAGCAACTGGAAGCAGAAGAACGAAGGTGGCGATGAAGGTTCTCTGTATGTAAAAACCATCTTTGTAGATGGTGCCAGAACGCTGAAGCGTATGCGTCCCGCTCCGCAAGGTCGTGGTTACCGTGTTCGCAAACGCAGCAATCACGTAACTGTCATTGTTGACGCAAAACCTTAATTCAAAATCGTACATAAAATATAAACATGGGTCAAAAAGCAAATCCGATTGGTAACAGGTTAGGTATCATCCGTGGATGGGAATCTAACTGGTATGGCAACAAAAAAGACTTTGCCAACAAGCTGATTGAGGATAACAAAATCAGAACATATCTGAATGCCCGTATCAATAAAGGTGGTATCTCCAAGATAGTGATCGAGCGTACGTTGGGTAAGCTGATCATCACCATCCATACTTCAAAGCCTGGTATCATCATCGGTAAAGGTGGTGGCGAGGTTGATCGCATCAAAGAAGAACTGAAGAAGCTGACTGGTAAAGAAGATGTGCAGATCAACATCCTTGAGATCCGTCGTCCTGAACTGGATGCCATGATCGTAGGCGACACCATTGCCCGCCAGATTGAAAACCGTATCAACTATAAAAGAGCGGTGAAAATGGCCATTGCTTCTGCACTGCGCATGGGTGCCGAAGGTATCAAAGTACAAATGAGCGGTCGTTTGGGTGGTGCTGAAATTGCCCGTAGCGAGAAGTTCATGCAAGGCCGTGTTCCGCTGCATACATTCCGTATGGATATCGATTACGCCAACGTTTTTGCACAAACCGTTTACGGTAAAATCGGTATCAAGATCTGGATCTGCCGTGGCGAAGTTTTAGCCAAGCGTGATCTGAACCCCAACTTCATCGGCGGTAAAGAAGGTGAAATGGGTGGCAGAAGAGAAGGCCGTGGCGACTTCGGTGGTGGTCGTCGTGATGACAGAGGCGATCGTCGTGGTGGTGGAGACCGCCGTGGTGGTGGTGGCCGTCAGGGCGGACAAGGTGGTGGTCGCCGCTAAGCCCGATCTGCAGATTTGCAGATATGCGAATAGAAAAGTTGAAATATTTATAAGATAGGTTTGAGTTGCGGAATAACCTTAAACTCCAAACCCCAAACTATAAACAGTTATGTTACAGCCGAAAAGAACAAAGCACAGAAAAGTGCAGAAAGGTCGCATGAAAGGCGACGCGAAGCGTGGTACTACCATCTCCTTCGGTTCTTATGCATTGAAAGCTTTGGAAGATCATTGGATTACTGACCGTCAGATCGAAGCTGCCCGTCAGGCCCTTACCCGTCACATGAAACGTGAAGGTAACGTGTGGATTCGCATCTTCCCTGACAAGCCTATCACCAACAAGCCTGCAGAGGTACGTATGGGTAAAGGTAAAGGTAACCTGGAGTACTGGGCTGCTGTGGTAAAACCAGGCCGCATCATCTTTGAAATTGATGGTGTATCGGAAGAAGTAGCACAAGGTGCCCTGAAACTGGCAGCTGGTAAATTGCCTATCGCAACAAAATTCATTAAGCGTTACGATCTGGCCGAAGCTTAAGCAATGTGATAGTGGGATAATATGATAATGTGATAATTACCATTCAGCATTATCACCCCTCATTATCAAATTATCAAATTATCGAATTATCAAATTAGAACTATGTCAAAGACAGTTGATTTCAAAAAAAGCATTCAGGCGCTGAACGAGCAGGACTTGGTTGCCCGCATTCAGGAAGACGAGCTGCGCTTAAAGAAGCTTGAATTTGCACACGCTATTTCTCCATTGGAGAATCCAATGAGCATCCGCAGCCTGCGCCGTGAAATAGCCCGTTTGAAAACTGAATTAAAAAAGAAACAATTAAGTGCATAAATAAGCTGTTAGCCGTCAGCTGTTAGCGTTTAGCTAATGGCCAACAGCTAAAAGCTAAAAGCTAAATACCATGGCTGAAGCAACAACAACAAGAAATTTAAGAAAAGAAAGAATTGGGACCGTTACCAGCAACAAGATGAATAAAACCATCACGGTTGCTGTTGAGCGTAAAGTAAAGCACCCAATCTATGGTAAGTTCATTAAAAAGACTACCCGGTTTCATGCTCATGATGAGAAAAATGAGGCCAGCATCGGTGATGTTGTGCGCATTCATGAAACTCGTCCCCTGAGCAAAACAAAGCGTTGGAGACTGGTTGAGATTGTAGAGAAAGTGAAGTAATGAATAAGCTACGAGCTACGAGCCGAAAGCTACGAGCCGTACTGACTGAAATATAAATGTATTTAAAATTGCTCGAAGCTCGACGCTAAGAGCTCAAAGCTTAAACAAAATGATCCAGCAAGAATCTCGTTTGTCTGTAGCGGATAACAGCGGTGCCAAAGAAGTACTGTGCATCCGTGTATTGGGAAACAGTGGTCAGCGTTACGCCGGTGTAGGCGATAAGATTGTGGTGACGGTAAAAGATGCCATCCCTGCCGGTGGTATCAAAAAAGGTACTGTTGCCAAAGCGGTAATCGTTCGTACCAAAAACAAACTGCGTCGGAAAGACGGTTCTTACATCCGCTTCGATGACAATGCTGTTGTTATCCTGAACGCTGCTGATGAACCAAGAGGCACCCGTATTTTCGGTCCAGTTGCCCGTGAACTCCGTGATAAAGGTTACATGAAGATTATCTCTTTAGCACCAGAAGTTCTCTAATAAATTTTTATAAAACCTCCTCCCGTTGGAATGGGAGGGAAAAAGGAATCAGATAATGAAAACAAGATTTAAACCAAAGTACAACATCCGCAAAGGCGACCAGGTGGTTGTTATTGCTGGTGACGACAAAGACCTGAAGAAGCCTCGCGAAGTAAAAGAGGTACTGGTTGACGAAGGGAAAGTGATTGTGGATGGTGTAAACATCATTACAAAGCACACAAAGCCTTCAGCGCAGAACACAAAAGGTGGCATCGTGAAGAAAGAAGCTCCCATCGCAATCTCTAACGTTATGTTGTGGGATGGCAAGCAAGCTACCAAAGTAAAGCGTGAAGTAAAAGACGATAAAAAAGTTCGTATATCTAAAAAATCTGGAGGAATCATCTAATGGCAACGAATAAAATAACTCCAAGATTAAAGACAAAATATATCAACGAGGTAGCACCTGCCCTGCAGAAGCGTTTTAACTACAAATCTACTATGCAGGTTCCCCGTTTGGAGAAGATCTCTATCAACCGTGGTGTAAACGGTGCTGTGAACGATAAGAAGTTGGTAGATATCGCAATTGATGAATTATCAACCATCAGCGGTCAGAAAGCTGTAGCGACAATGTCCAAAAAAGACATCTCAAACTTTAAGCTGCGTAAGAACATGCCCATCGGTGCAAAAGTTACGCTTCGCGGTGAGAAGATGTATGAATTCCTGGATCGTTTAATCGCTGTATCACTTCCCCGTGTACGTGACTTCAAAGGTGTAAACGAGAAGTCTTTCGACGGCCGTGGTAACTATACAATGGGTGTAACGGAGCAGATCATTTTCCCGGAAATCGATATCGATAAAGTGAATCGTATCACCGGTATGGACATCACTTTTGTTACCACCGCACAAAATGATGAAGAAGCGTATGAACTCCTGAAAGAGTTGGGTATGCCTTTCAAAAACATCAAGAAATAATTTGAAAATGTCTGGTGTCTGATTTGCGGATAGCAAAATTGGACATCTTCAAATCAGAAAACAGAAATAAAAAAATAAAACTATGGCTAAAGAATCAGTAAAAGCCAGACAACGCAAAAGAGAAAGAATGGTTGCGCAGTATGCTGAGAAAAGAGAAGCACTGAAAGCTGCCGGCGATTGGAAAGCTCTGGATGAGCTGCCAAAGAATTCTTCGAAAGTGCGTTTGAAGAACCGTTGTCAGATGACCGGTCGTCCTCGTGGTTACAGCCGTTATTTCGGTGTTTCCCGTGTGGCGCTTCGTGACATGGCTCTGAATGGTACTATTCCCGGCTTGAAAAAAGCAAGCTGGTAAGATCGTGAATGGTCGTTGGTGAAAAGCGAATAGCTGCCTTCACAACTGACCACTCATCACTGACAAAACAATTTCTAAACAACTTAATAATCCAATTATCACGCTCCGGCGTGGTGTAGGAGGAAACATAACATGGTAACAGATCCTATTGCAGATTTTTTGACAAGAATTCGTAATGCGCAAATGGCTGGTCACAGAATCGTTGAGATTCCTGCTTCTAACCTGAAAAAGCGTATGACGGAAATCTTGTACAACCAGGGTTACATTCTGAAATACAAGTTTGAAGATGATAATAAGCAAGGTCTGATCAAGATCGCCTTGAAGTACGATGCCGCTACCAAGCAGCCTGCTATCCAGTCTTTGGAAAGAGTAAGCCGCCCGGGTCTGCGCCACTATGCAAAGCCTGCGGATTTCCGTCGTGTGAAAAACGGTTTGGGTGTAGCTATCGTTTCTACTTCAAAAGGTGTATTGACCGATAAAGAAGCAAAAGCACAAAACGTAGGTGGCGAAGTTCTTTGCTACATCTACTAATTAGCTAATTTGTCAATTTGGAAATTCGGCAATGGTTTCCAAATTCAGCAGGTTCGATTGATAATTTAAGTTCTCTATACGGAACTGAACACTTTCAAACCACATTGTCGAATAATCAAATTATCTAATTGTCAAATTAAACATTATGTCTCGTATAGGTAAAGCTCCGATTACTGTTCCAGGTGGTGTTACTGTAACTGTTGGTAAGGACAACGTGGTAACAGTAAAAGGACCCAAAGGTGAACTGAAAGAAAACATTGACCGCGATATTAAAGTGGATGTGGCTGATGGCACAATCACCATTACCCGCCCAACTGACCAGATCCGTCACCGTGCCCTGCATGGTTTGACAAGAGCCCTTGTTGCCAATATGGTAAAAGGCGTTACTGACGGGTATACCAAAAAGCTGGAGCTGATTGGTGTGGGTTTCAAGGCTGCCAACCAGGGTAACCTTCTTGATCTGGCACTGGGTTATTCGCACAACATCATTCTGGAAGTTCCCAAAGAACTAAAGGTGACTACCGCACAGGAAAAAGGGCAGAACCCAACCATTACACTGGAAGGTATTGACCGCCAGTTGCTGGGTGCTGTTGCTGCAAAAATCCGCAGCCTGCGTAAGCCTGAGCCTTACAAAGGAAAAGGTGTACGCTATGTAGGTGAGATCGTACGTAAGAAAGCTGGTAAAGCGGCTGGTAAATAATATGTAAATGTGCAAATATGAAAGTGTGCCAATGAAAGCTACATTTTCATATTTGCTAATTTTCAAATTTTCAAATTCGTTCACGGCAGAATCGTGAATAAAATACATAACAATGAGAACAAGCGCAAAAACAACAAGAAGGCAGAACATCCGCTACCGCATCCGTAGAAAGATTGCCGGTACAGCTCAAAAGCCCCGTCTTTCTGTTTTCCGCAGCAATAAGGACATCTATGTTCAATTGATCAACGACGACGCAGCCGTAACGGTTGCTGCCGCTTCTTCAAGAGACAAAGACATCGCTGCGCAAACAGGTACCAAAATCGAGAAAAGCAAACTGGTTGGTCAGGCCATTGCCCGCAAAGCAAAAGACCTGGGTATCGAAGCTGTGGTATTCGACCGCGGTGGTTACCTGTATCATGGCCGCGTAAAAGCATTGGCTGACGGTGCAAGAGAAGGTGGTTTGGTATTCTAGAAATAGCTGTTAGCCATTAGCTATTAGCCGTTAGCCTCTTTGCTAAAAGCTAAAAGCTAAAAGCTAGAAGCCTTAACAATAACAAGTAATTACTAAGTAATATAAAATGGCAAAAGCAATTTTAAACAGAGTAAAAGCAGGCGACCTTGAATTAAAAGAAAAGGTAGTTGCTATCAATCGCGTAGTAAAAACTACCAAAGGTGGTCGTACGTTTTCTTTCTCTGCATTAGTGGTGGTGGGTAATGAAGCCGGTGTAGTTGGTCATGGTTTAGGTAAAGCCAAAGAAGTACAAGAGGCAATTACCAAAGGAATTGAAGATGCAAAGAAAAACCTCATCAAAGTTCCGGTAATGCACGGTACCATCCCTCATGATCAACTGGCAAAAGTTGGCGCCGCTAAAGTATTGATCAAGCCGGCCGCTCATGGTACGGGTGTGATCGCCGGAGGTTCTATGCGTGCCGTATTGGAAAGCGCAGGTGTAACCGACGTATTGGCAAAGTCACTGGGTTCTGCTAACCCGCACAATGTGGTAAAAGCAACTTTTGAAGCACTGGCATTGCTGCGTGAACCAATCTCTGTGTCAAAAACACGCCGCATTGGTTTGAAGAAAGTATTTAATGGTTAATTGTCCCCTGTCGACTGTCGACGGTCGACCGTTAAACTAAACTATCATGAAAAAGATAAGAATCACTTTAGTAAAAAGCCCGATCGACAGACCTGAGCGTCAGAAGCTGACCCTGCAGGCGTTGGGTTTGAACAAGCTGAATGCTTCAAAAGAAGTAGAAGCCACTCCGCAGATCCTGGGCATGGTGCGCAAAGTTGAGCACATGATCAGCGTGGAAGAAGTAGCCTGATTTGCAAATGTGCAAATATGAAAATGGGAAAATGCAACTGAGAAAGCTTGATTTTCACATTTGCTGATTTTCAAATGATCACATTCATTAAGCGAGGGGAGACAAACCCCGTAAGTAAAAATCAAACAAACATGAAACTACACAATTTGCGTCCTGCCAAAGGCGCCGTTCACAAAGAAAAAAGATTGGGTCGTGGTGAAGCTTCCGGACATGGTGGCACATCTACAAAAGGTAACAAAGGTGGCCAGAGCCGTGCCGGTTATAAGCGCAAGCGAGCACACGAAGGTGGTCAGATGCCCATCCAGCGTCGTACACCAAAACGTGGCTTCAAAAACCCCGATCGTATTGAATACAAAGTGTTCAACTTAGGACAAATTGAGCAACTGCAGGAGAAATATGGTTTGCAGGAGTTTTCGCTGGAAAACCTGTACACCAATGGTTTGATCAATCAAACAGATCGGGTGAAAATCCTGGGCAACGGAGAATTGAAATCGAAACTGGCCTTCAAAGTGAACGCGGTGAGCGACAAAGCAAAGCAAGCCATCGAAGCAGCGGGCGGATCGGTTGAGATCGTGAAGTAAATTTCCTTATATTGCAAGGCGCTGCAAAGCGTCTTTTTTTCGTTGCAAAAAACAGATTGGATAGAAAGTCAAAAGTAAAATGTCTAGATTCGAAAGGATTCAGCAAGTCACCAGACGCCATTTTTACTTTTGACTTTTGAATTTTGAATGCAAACAATTCTCTTCAGTGAAAAATTTAATTAAGACCTTAAAAAACATCTGGAGCATAGAGGAACTGCGGAGTAAGATCCTATTCACCCTGCTTCTGCTTTTCATTTACCGTGTGGGTACACACATTGTTCTGCCGGGTATCGACCCCAATGGCCTTTCGGCGTTGGAAGACCAAACGCAAAGCAATGGTATCCTGGGGCTGATCAACACTTTTGCCGGTGGCGCCTTTTCACAGGCCTCCATTTTTGCACTGGGTATCATGCCTTATATCTCTGCTTCGATTTTTGTGCAGTTGATGACCGTGCTGGTACCGCAATTCCAAAAAATGCAAAAAGAAGGAGAGAGTGGTCGTAAAAAGATTAACCAGTGGACCCGCTACCTGACAGTGGCTGTTACGCTGGTACAGGCATCTGCTTACGTAGCTTACCTGCGCCAGATTACAGCGCAAAGCGGCGGCGTTCTTCCTTCTTATGTTGATTACTTCTGGCTCTCCACTGTTGTGATTCTTACTGCCGGTACCATGTTTGTTATGTGGCTGGGTGAGAGAATCACTGATAAAGGTTTGGGTAACGGTACTTCCCTGATCATCATGATTGGTATCCTGGCCCGTCTGCCCCAGAGCTTTATGCAGGAATTGGGAAGTAAGTCAACCCGTTCTGGTCTGATCCTCGTATTCATCATCGAGATTGCTATCCTGATCGCAATCATCATGGGATGTATCATGTTGGTACAAGGGGTAAGAAAGATTCCTGTAAACTATGCGAAGCAGATTGTTGGTAACCGCCAGTTTGGTGGTGCCCGCCAGTTCCTGCCCATCAAAGTCAACAGTGCCGGTGTAATGCCGATCATCTTTGCCCAGGCGGTATTATTTTTGCCCACCCTGTTCAACCTTACAGGTACGGCTACGGGAGAAGGTATCTCCGCTGTTTTCCAGGATCACTCCAACTTCATTTACATGGCGGTTTATGCGATTGTGGTGATTGGCTTTACGTTCCTGTATACAGCCCTGATCTTTAACCCAAAGCAAATTGCCGACAACCTGAAACAAAACAACGGCTTTATTCCGGGTGTGAAGCCTGGTCAGCCTACAGCTGATTACATCGGCAGCATTATGGATAAGGTCACCCTTCCGGGTGCCATCCTGCTGGCCTTTGTAGGTATCCTGCCGGGTATTGCCCAGCGTTTGGGTGTGCAGCCCAGTTTCTCTACCTTCTTCGGTGGTACCTCACTGCTGATCATGGTAGGTGTTATTCTGGACACACTGCAGCAGATTGAAACCCAGTTGCTGATGCGCCAGTACGACGGCCTGATGAAAAGCGGTCGCATACAGGGCAGAACCGTAACACAGGCTTCTTACTAAGAACACAACCTGATTTTTAGAATAGTCTAAACCTGGTGAGGAATCTTGCCAGGTTTTTTTATGCCTGATCTTGAACATTTGACAAACCGCTGTGAAAAAAGGAAAGTATTTTTGCCGGCTCAAAGTCAAATTCAAGGCAGATTGCTGAAAGTATTATTATGATTCATTACAAGAACGACGAACAAGTAGAGCTGATGCGCCACAGTGCATTGCTGGTAAGTAAAACGCTGGCAGAAGTGGCCAAAATTCTGAAACCCGGGTTGAAAACCATCGACATCGACGGCTTTATTGCAACCGTAATAAAAGATTTCGGCGGCAAGCCATCCTTTCTCAACTTCCATGGCTATCCTTTCAACTCCTGCATTTCTGTTAACGATGTAGTGGTGCATGGCTTTCCCAATAAAACCGAACTGAAAGAAGGCGATATTGTTTCCATAGATATTGGTATCTATAAAAATGGCTTTCATGGCGACCACGCCTATACATTCATGATCGGTAAACCTGCTGATGATGTAGTTCAACTTGTGAAGATCACCAAAGAATCATTATTCAAAGGCATTGAAAAGGCCGTTGCCGGCAACCGGATTGGGGATATTGCCTTTGCCATCCAGGAACATACCGAGAAGAAGCATGGTTATGGTGTAGTCAGGGAACTTGTAGGTCATGGTCTTGGCAAAAGCATGCATGAAGATCCGCAGGTGCCAAATTATGGGAAACGTGGAACAGGACCGGTTTTGAAGGAAGGTCTGGTCATTGCCATTGAACCGATGATCAACATGGGCAAAAAAGAAGTGTTCACGGAAGAAGATGGCTGGACGGTTCGCACAAAAGATGGTAAGCCTTCCGTACACTTTGAACACGATGTTTGCGTTAGAAAGGGAAAAGCCGATGTCCTTTCAGATTATACAGAAATTGAGAAGGCCGAAAGAGAAAACGGCAACCTTTTTGCTGAGTATTGAGCCGCTGAAAAAACCACGGCTTATGAAAGACTGCTTTTTGCTCCTGTTGGCTTTGTCATTCTTTGTGACCGGCCTTGCACAATCTGATTCCATAGAAAATGTTCCTGCTACACCGCCAGTTGATTTCGAAGTAAGAGCGGTTGATAAGGTAGTTTTATTGAAATGGTCTGTAACGTACAGTGATGAACTGAAAGGCTTTGACATTGAGCGGGCAGACAATAACGAGAACTTTGTCAAAGTAGGCAGCAAACTAGCTATCAGTAAAGGCAGCGATGCAGATTACGATTTTGTAGATGCCACGCCAAAACGAAACATGCTGCTCCGGTATCGGTTAAAGCTGATTGCGCAAAACGGCTCATATTCTTACTCTGACTTCAAAGAAACAAGGCTGCCCGATGAAACCTTTGCTGTTCGGATAAAGCAAAACCCTGTCCGTGAAAAGCTGGAACTTGAATTGGTGACTACAACAGCAAAGCAAGCTGTGGTAGTAGTGATAGCGAATAGTGGCCAACAGATGGCTACACAAACCTTTCGTCTTTCAGAAGGGGCCAACCAGCTTAGTATACCGTCCGGTTCATTTCCACAGGGCATGTACCAGATGGTGGTAGAAGCAGCCAATGAACGAAAAACAATTCCTTTTATCAAAGAATAAATGCAGAAACACCTGGTGGTTATTGGCGGCGGCGCCGGCGGTTTTTTCTGTGCGGTAAATGCTGCCCGGATGGCTCCGCAATTAAAAGTGACTATCCTTGAAAAAACATCAAAGATACTTTCCAAGGTAAAAATTTCCGGTGGCGGACGGTGTAATGTAACACATGCCCTTTTTGATGTGGTTGAAATGAGCAAGCGGTATCCACGGGGACAGAACTTTGTCAAGAAAACGTTTCATCAGTTTTTTACTACAGATACCATCCAATGGTTTGAAAGCCGTGGTGTGAAGTTGAAAGCGGAGAAAGATGGCCGCATGTTCCCGGTAACAGATTCTTCACAGTCCATCATTGACTGCATTTTACAGGAAGCCAACCTTTACGGGGTGGAGATCAGGATGAATGCGGAAGTAAAGCAATTGGCGAGGGATAATGGACAATGGGCGATTGCTTTGAGTAATGGCCAAAAGTTGCCTGCGGATTTTGTTTGCCTGGCATCTGGTGGTTATCCCAAAGCTTCTATGTTCGACTGGCTGAAGAACCTTGGCCACCAGTTTGCTGAGCCGGTGCCTTCACTCTTCACGTTTAATCTTCCAAAACATCCCATCACAGCCTTGATGGGTGTAAGTGTGGAAAAGGCAAGGGTAAAAATTGAAGGAAGCAAATTGGTGGAAGAGGGACCGGTGCTGATTACACACTGGGGCTTGAGCGGGCCGGCTGTATTACGGCTAAGTGCCTGGGGAGCGAGGGAATTAGCCCTTAAAAATTACCAGTTTAACGTTCATGTGGCGTGGTTACCGGAATGCAATGAACAAACCCTGAAAGGATCTTTTCAGGAATGGCGGAGGCTTCATGCCGCAAAAAAAGTGGTGAACCACAATCCTGGTTTACCTGCCCGTTTATGGCAATTCTTGCTGGAGCAATCAGGAATTAATGAAAATATGCGTTTTGCCGATTTGCCGGCAAAAGCTGAAAATGCACTCGTTAGAAACCTCGTTGATTTTGTGGTGGAAGTGAGCGGCAAAACAACCTTCAAAGATGAATTTGTAACAGCTGGTGGCGTTCATTTAGCCGAGGTAGATGCCAATAGCATGATGAGCAAAAAGGTGCCGAACTTATTCTTTGTCGGCGAAGTGCTGGATGTGGATGGCATCACCGGGGGCTTCAATTTTCAACACGCCTGGACCAGCGGCTGGATTGCTGCAAAGAGCATCAGTCAATTAACTGATGAATCGGCGTAACCGTAGCTGCGTTAAGAGTAGTGTGTCTGAAAGCTGCCGGGATTCTTTATAGACGATTTCCACGAAAATTTATTTCGCTTTTCATATTCACCTGCCAGGAATACTGAATACAAGACGCAAGGAAAATAGAAAAAGCAAAAAGGTAACGGGTGTAAAGATCAACCGTTCGGTTTCGTTAAGGGACTGCATATTACCAAGTGTATTCAGCAGAAATAAACCTGCCATGACCCCAAATGCAATTTTTAATACAATGGGTTGAACCCTGATCTTCAGGATACCTGCATGAATTGTTACAATAATGATCATCAGCAAAAGACTGATGATCGAGATGGTTTCAAAGCGGATCATTTCAGTTGGACTGGTAAGCCGGCCACCCCAGGCGATAGTATAAGGCACAACGCCTCCCAGTACAAGTATGTGAAACAGGATCATGGGTCCTAATATGCAAAGCAGTCCGTAAGTGGCTATTTGTTCAGAGAGTGTTTTTTTCATGCTGGTGAAAAATTTGCCGAATGTAAGTGGAAAACCGAGGATCTTAAAAACTTTGATTTGTACCTGCGTATATAATTCATGGAATTCGTTTATGCATGAATAAATCAAAGGTAATTCTTGATTAAGCGTAGTCCCGTATCAGTAAAGAGCAATGGCTTTGCTGAACTTTTCTCTAAAAATCCGCTGTTGCCCACTACCTGGAAAAGGGATACGATCATTGTGAACGAAATAGCCGTTTGCTATAAGTGGGGCATAACAAAGGTCATAAACGCTGGCCTTGATAAGAATGACCGGTGTGCTGTTATCAATTAAGCTAGGAAGGCGATTCAGCAGTAATGGTACCTGCTCTTCAAGCATACCTTCTAACAGACTGCAGGGGACTTCGGCTAAGTCTAACAGAAAAAAGCCGTCTTCCTGGAACATTTGGAGAAGCTCCAATTTCAATTCCGTAACACGACCTGATGCGAGGTATTGCTTTTTCAATTCAGGATAAAGTATTCCCATGATTTCAAGAAAAAGCGAATCTTGTATTTTGACATCTTCAAAATAAAAATGCCTGTCCAAACTATCCGGTGGGCCCTCGGCCAGAAGCAGGATCCGGATCTCACGAGGCTTGAACTTATTTCTTGCGCTGGAATAGCGTTCTTTTAAAAACTGGATTTCTGATGAGGAGTTTTCCATGGTAAACTGTTCGTGAGAACGTTTAGTGAAATCAGTTATTATGGACGTTTTCTTGTTTTTGATACTGTTATTTTCTAAAAGTAAAGCCCTGCAAAGTTGCAGGGCTTTATAACATACCTTATCAATTGAAGCCTTACGCAGAAGCGCCGGACATTCTTTTCTTCAGGTTTTCGTCAATAGCATCCAGGAACTGCTCGGTGTAGAGATAATCTTCACCAGCTACCAGTTTTTTATCCGGGTGCACGTTCATTGCCAGGTCTTTTGTCATTTTGCCGCTTTCAACAGTTTCAATACAAACCGTTTCCAGTGCATTGCAGAAGTCGATCAACTCCTGGTTATTGTCCAGTTTGCCACGGAAAGCCAGGCCTCTTGTCCATGCGAAAATAGAGGCAATGGGGTTGGTTGAAGTGGGGTTACCTTTCTGGTGTTCGCGGTAGTGACGGGTAACGGTTCCGTGGGCGGCTTCGGCCTCCATGGTTTGTCCGTCAGGTGTTACCAGAACAGATGTCATGAGTCCCAATGAACCAAAGCCTTGGGCTACAGAATCACTTTGAACATCACCATCATAGTTTTTACAAGCCCAAACAAAACCGCCGTTCCATTTCATGGCGCTCGCCACCATGTCATCAATCAGTCGGTGCTCGTACGTAATACCGGCTTCTTTGAATTTATCAGCAAATTCTGCATTGAACACTTCTTCAAAAATGTCCTTAAAGCGGCCATCGTATTTCTTCAGGATGGTATTCTTTGTGCTCATGTACAGCGGCCAGCCTTTTTGCAGGGCCATGTTCATACAGCTGCGGGCAAAACCGCGAATACTTTCGTCGGTATTATACATAGCCAGCGCTACACCACCTTCGCCGGAATAGTTGTATACTTCGTATTCCTGCTTGGTGCCGTCTTCTCCTTCAAAAGTCACCGTCAGTTTACCTTTCCCTTTTACCACGAAATCGGTAGCACGGTACTGGTCGCCAAATGCATGACGACCAACGACGATAGGTCTGTCCCAAGTTGTTACCAGGCGGGGAATATTCTTGATCACGATCGGCTCACGGAATACCGTACCATCCAGGATGTTACGAATAGTGCCGTTCGGGCTCTTCCACATTTGTTTCAGGTTGAACTCTTTCACACGGGCTTCATCAGGTGTGATGGTGGCGCATTTGATGCCCACACCGTATTGCCTGATGGCGTTGGCCGCATCTACTGTCACCTGGTCGTTGGTCTGGTCGCGGTATTCAACGCCAAGATCATAGTACTTTATATCAACATCAATGTAAGGGAGAATCAGCTTGTCCTTGATGAATTTCCAGATAATCCGGGTCATCTCATCGCCATCCAGCTCTACCACCGGGTTGGCCACTTTGATTTTTTGTGTCATGAGAGCAGTGATTTTTGAAAAAAATAATGCGCAAAACTAAGGGATTCGTGAGGTTATAGTACAAAAAATAGTGTAAGTTTATAATGGATCCCATTTCAATCTGCCGACAATGGAACCACTTGAGCTTTTTCTTTCCTTTCTCAATAAATTCATTCCGCTGAGCACGGACGAATTTCATAGCATTATTGTACCTCATATTGAGGTGCGAACTTTTAAAAAGAAGACAGTAATTGCACCCGCGGGGGAGGTGGATGACTACATTAATTTTGTAGGAAAAGGTCTGGTGCGCAAGTACTTCCGCAAGGAGGATAATGAAGTGATTACCCAGATATCAAGGGAGGGACAGATCATTCACTCGCAAGAGTCGTTTTACAGTCGAACACCATCCGATTATGTTGTAGAAACCATTGAGCCCTCTATACTGCTTTCCATTAATGCAAAGAATATGGAAACAATATTTCAAACCAATGCTACAATGGAGCGTATGGGGCGGCTGATTGTGACTTATATCATGATTCGGAATGAACGCTGGCAAATGAGCCTGCTGAAGCTTACACCCCGCGAACGATTTCTGCAGTTTGTGCAAAACAATTCCGAACTGATGCAACGGGTACCCCAGAAATATCTCGCTTCACTTTTAAATATTCAGCCTGAAACCTTCAGCCGTTTCAAACATTTGATAAAAGGAGTGGGCCCAACGGTTGACAGGGGTGAATAAGTTTGTCTCCAGACTAACTAATCTTGCAGAAGAATCTTTGCAATTTCACAATGGGTTCAATGTAAAAAAGCCAATTTACCTGGAAAAATTCCACGGTTTTAAGCGGGTGAAAATTCAAAAATCTATGTAATAATAAAAATTCGAAAAAGGAGTATTACATGTGAAGTGTATACTTACTTCTTCAGGGTGTAAATAACCAGGAAACTGATTATCACAAGCAGCAGGATAATTACAATTGTTAACAGGAGCCAGGATTCTACTTTGGCTTCGCGTTTCAGTAACCCTTTTTTCTTTTTCGAAGTTCGTTTCTTAAGGTCGCGGTTCAATTGGTCTACCAGCACAGCAATCTGTTGGGTGTTTTGCATGTTCTGCAAACCTTCCACTGCGTCAGCTTCAAATTCATCATCCAGAAGGTTCTTCTCAACCTCGTGCTGTTCGGCTGACGACAGCTTGCCCTGCAGGTACTTCAGGAGAGTTTCCTGGTCTACTTCGGCGTTCAGATTGGATAATATGTCCTTCAGGTTTTCGTTCATCGACTATTGTGCCGCTTATCGGCCAGTTTTTTTTCTAAAAGTATCTTTAAGTTACGTTTTCCGTTTTGAATGTAGCTCTTTACCTGCATCATGCTGTATCCCGTTTTTTGCACAATTTGCTGATAGCTCATTTTTTGCAGGTAAAAAAGCGTAACGCAAATTTTTTGCTCCTGGTTTAATTCATCGATGGCTTCTTCAAGCAGGTCATAGGTTTGTTCGTTTTGCAACAGATCCTGTTTGTCGGTGTCGTCGTGAGCAGGATTTGTTTTTTCCGTCAGTTCTTTGGTTGCTTTGTCCTTGTCTCGCAGCCGCATGAGGCAGTGGTTCTTCGCCACCATATACAGCCAGCTTTTAAAATAATCGATTTTGTACTTAGACACTTCAGTGAGCACTTTCAAAAAAATCTGTTGCACACAATCCTTTGCTTCCGTTTCGTCTTTCAGGTACTTCATGCATACGCCCAATAACAACAGCGTGTAGCGCTGCAACAAAATACCGATCCATTCCTGGTTACCGTCGGCATAAAAATTTGCCAGCAGCTCATTATCGGTGATATGTTGGTAGCGGTCAGCCATTTATACAAAAAACGTGAGACGTCAAACGCGAAACTGTTTTGGATTGTGTTGACGAATGTTACTCCATCTCATGTTAAAGGCGTCACGTTTGCTAATAAGATGCAATGCCTGCAAATTTGCATAATCAAAATTGAAATAGTCCATGCAGCCTGCAATTTGTTTGTTATCGGTAGTGCCTATGCGCAAAGAACCCTCTCATCGGAGCGAAATAGTCAGCCAGATCCTCTTTGGTGAATATGTAAGCATGGGTGAGGAGAAAGATGATTTTGTCTGGGTGCAGTGTCTTTACGATGGGTATGAAGGATGGGTGCAGGCAACGCAGTTGACACCGGTGAAGGAAGTGTTGAACACTTCAAAATATGTTGGTAGTACCGAAGACGAAGTTTTGCTAAATGGATATACACGGATGATATCTATCGGTAGCCCAGTTTACCAACCAGGTGAACAGCTAGTTTTCGGGAAAACGAAAGTGCAGTACCTGCCGGGGAATGACAGCCTTTGGGATATATCCGAAAATAAAAATTCAGTTATAGAGAAACTGGAAAATGTCTGCCTGCGCTATTTGTATACCCCTTACCTCTGGGGTGGAAAGTCCATTTATGGAATCGACTGTAGCGGCTTTGCGCAGCAGGTATTGAAGCTATTTGGTGTAAAGCTGCTTCGGGATGCCTACCTGCAAGCCGAACAAGGAACAACCATAGCTCACCTGGAAGACGCGAAACTGGGAGATCTCGCCTTTTTTCAAAACGAAAAAGGAAGAGTGACGCATGTGGGTATCTTGCTCAGCAATGAATCGATCATTCATGCTGCTGGAAGAGTCCGGGTTGATACAATTGATAAATCCGGGATCACGAATACAGAAACAGGGAAAAGAACGCACCAGTTGTGCGCCATCAGAAGATTTTTCTGATGCCCTGGGCAAGCAGCGCAATCAAATCAAAGCCCAGCATTTTTAAACCGGTATAAAAAAGCACGATAGCAAAGATTCGTTTTAATGCTTCTTCGGAAATGGCCAGGGCAATTTTGCTGCCCAGGAAACCACCCAAAAGGAAGGCAACGGCCATAATGCCCACCACTTTTACATCAATCAGTCCTTTGTTGTAGTAGTTCATGACGGCAAGAATGCCTATAGGCAGCAACAGCAATCCCAGCGAGGTTCCCTGGGCTTCCTTTTGGGTGAAGCCCAGGAAAAACACCAGCGCCGGAACAATGATGATACCACCACCCACGCCTATCAGTCCGCTCAGTATACCCGCCAGTAATCCAATAAGGGAAAGGATAAGAAACAGTTGCAGCGTCATGGGTGGTTTTTTGGGTTGCATACGTTATGCAAACGTAGTTTTGTAATGTTCAATGGCTTCGTTAATGATCTTGTAAGCCTCTTCTTTGTTCTGGAAGTTTTCAATATACACCTGCTTGTTCTCAAGTACTTTGTATTGCTCAAAGTAGTTGCGCAACTCACTGATAAAATGCGGCGGCAGGGCTTCAATAGAGTGGATATGGTTCACGGAAGGATCATTGGTGGCAACGGCTATGATTTTGTCATCGTGTTCGCCACTGTCCACCATTTGCATATTGCCAATCACTCTTGCTTCAACCAGGCAAAGTGGCTGAATGCTTTGTGAGCAAAACACCAAGATGTCAAGCGGGTCGCCATCCCAACCCAAGGTTTGCGGAATAAAGCCATAGTTCACAGGATAATGAAAAGAGGAGTAGATCACCCTGTCAAGCACCAGTAAACCTGTTTCTTTGTCGATCTCGTATTTTGTTCTGGAACCTTGCGAAATCTCGATCAATCCCATAACTTTTTCGGGTGCATCTGCACCGTGCGAAGCACCATGCCAGGGGTGTAATACTTGCGTTGTTCTTGCTTTCATGTATGCATTAATTTAAATCCGGTATAGGTGGCCAAAAGGCCAAAAATTATTGTTGCAAAGGTGTAAAGAAAAAACGGAGCAAACTTGCCTTGCTGTAACATTTGCAGCCCTTCGAGGCTAAATGCGGAGAAGGTCGTAAAGCCGCCGCAGAAGCCGGTTATTAAAAAGAGCCGTGCGGGTTCATCGCTTTGTTTGGTAAACCACGCCAACAAGAGTCCAATTAGGAAACTGCCGGTGATGTTGACGGCAAATGTGCCGAGGGGGAAAGTAGATCCGTTGAGCCATCGGCTGCAACCATAACGCAAAAGGCTTCCTGCTGCGCCACCAAGGGCAATCCATAAACCATTCATTCCGGGATCATTGTTTGCGGAAATGAATATTTCAGATCAATCAGCCAGTTGCCGTTTTGTTGAACAGCTTTGACGGAATCTTTTTTGTTTTTGAAAGAATTGGAATAGACGATAACCGATACTGTGTCGTTCATCTTTTGGGTATCATGAATACGGATAGCTGCTTCGCGGTAACCACGTTGTTCCACAGGATCGTTATTATGCAGGTAAGCTCTTTCCAGGTTATCGAGTAGCTGCACGTTTGATGAATCCTTTACAATCAGGTTGCGGGCTAGTTTGTAGTTACCATCCAGTGCCGCACGAATAAACATTCGGGCTGCATCCACATCATCCTCCGGTTTGGCCATTGTTTTATCATCATTGCTGCCACAACTCCATAGGAGGGAAAGCAGAAACAGGGAAGAAAAAAGCTTTTTCATCGCCCCAAAGCTAAAGGGAGAATGTGAGATTAGGTGAGTGGATGTTCCATATGAAATTTGGACATAAAAAAGAAGTGCCCTGTTGCCAGGACACTTCTGTATTGCTTTTTCTAAATCTAAACCTTAACCTTCGCCTTAGTCTCTCTCCCTGTCACGATCACGGAAGTACTCTCTTCTTTCTTTCCGTTCTTTTTTCTCCTGTTCTTCTATTTCCATTTCACGTTGGTTCTCTTTGTCGTAGGCCTTCAGGATGGCCTTTACGAGTTTGTGACGAACCACATCCTCTTCATCCAGCTCAATGTAACCAATCCCGTCTATGTTGCGCAGGATCTTACTGGCTTTAGCCAAACCGCTTTTCTGGTTTTTGGGAAGATCCACCTGTGTGAGGTCACCGGTAATAATGGCCTTTGCATTGGCACCAATACGGGTAAGGAACATTTTCAATTGCAGGTCCGTGGCATTTTGCGCTTCGTCAAGGATAATAAAGCAATTATCCAGTGTACGGCCACGCATGTAAGCCAGTGGTGCAATTTCAATGGTTCGGGTACTCATGTAATAGCCCAACTTATCGGCAGGAATCATGTCGTCCAACGCATCATAAAGGGGGCGCAGGTACGGGTCAATCTTTTCCTTCAGGTCACCGGGCAAGAAACCAAGGCTTTCGCCAGCTTCCACCGCAGGACGGGTCAGAATGATTTTTTTAACGCCTTTGTTTTTCAGGGCTCTTACCGCCATGGCAACAGCCGTGTAGGTTTTACCGGTACCGGCAGGGCCGATGGCAAAAACAATGTCATTCTTTTCGGCTGCAGTTACCAGACGTTTTTGATTGGCCGTGCGGGCTCTCACCGTTTTGCCATTGGGACCGAATACCAGAATATCATTAGGATTCCGTTCCACAAAGTTGTCTACGGTTTCAGCATCGTCGCCGCCCAGGATTTGTTCGTAATAATTCTCGCTCATGTGTCCATTTCTTTCCAGGTATTGCACAATGAGGTCAATCTTTTCTTTGGCGCCATCCACTTGTTCGGGTGCACCGCTTAGCTTTAATTGTGTACCTCGGGAGAGGATTTTCAGAAGGGGAAATTTTCGCTTTAAAATATCCAGTTTTCCATTATTTACACCAAAGAACTCAATAGGATTAACCGTTTCAAGGTTGATGATAGTTTCTCTCAATTCCAGTAAAATTTAATGTTCAAAATCCGTTTTCAATACGGGTTATACTACTGTTGTAGCAAGTTGCTCAAGACTACAAGTTATAACATCTGATGTTAAGGAATTGCAGTTACTTGTACACAGTTTGTTAATTAAAAAATAATGCCATTTATTCAGCTCTGCAAGCCATTTACCCGAAAAAGAAATAAACGTTTGTTGATAAGTTTTCAGGAGCCTTTCATTTATAGCTATAACCATTGCGTTTATCTGTCAATAAAAAAGCGCAATGGTCAATGCTCATTGCGCTTTTTTATTTTTCGGAATCAACCTAAGGCTAAAACCGCAGGTTCAGTCCCAGCATCCAGTTGGTGCCGGCCATTGGATAATAATAGTTCTCGGTAATCAGCTCGGAGTTATACAGGTAGCTGAAGGTATACCCGTTCGGCTCATATTTTTTGGTGAAAATATTATTTACCTGAACGATGACATCGGCATTTTTCAATACACCTTTTTGTAACGAATAGGCAAACCGGATATCCTCTGTAAAATAGGCGTTCAACACCCGGTTATTGTTGCTGGTATTATCGAGGTATTGTTTGCCCACATACTTGCTGAGCAGGTCAACTGAGAATGAGCGGAAAGGCTGCAACGTTATGGTGGCAGCACCGGTTACCGAAGGAGAGAATGAAATATCTGTTTCCTTATAAAGAATGGATTTCTGTCCACCGTTATCATAGTCATCATAAAATTCAGTAAAGTTTTTAACCTTGTTACGACTCAGCGTGAGGTTGGCAGCTGCTCGCATCCAGTTGGTAACCACAACTCCGCCCTGCAGTTCTAATCCCAGACGGTAACTATCGTCTATATTGGTTCGGGTATAAGCGCCTACATCATTGATCTTTCCCGTCAGTACCAACTGGTCTTTGTATTTCATGTAATAAACCGTTGCGCCAATATTGTATATACTGTTCTTGCGTTCAAAGCCTACTTCAAGGTCACGTAAGTATTCGGGTTTCGGCTGTTCATTAACAGATGCTTCAAAATCGTCGCGAACAGGCTCTTTGCTGCCAAAGCTGTAAGAAGCAAAAGCTGTCCAGTTTTGGTTGTGAAAAGTAATGCCGGCTTTGGGATTGAAAAAAGTGTATTGCTGGTCTACGGTCAGGCCCGGATTATTCCGGAAGCCATCAATGTTGTAATCAACATGGCGTACCTGCAGGTCAGCAAAAAAGCGGAAAAGTGGCGAAAGGTTTTGTTGCCATTTTGCATAGACGCTGGCGTCATTTTTTATGGCATTGTTATCATACCACTTGTAGTTGTCTTGTGGCAAACCATTTTGCGCCCAGATAATGTTGCCGAAGTGATCTCCCAGGTAGCGAGACAACGCACCGCCAAAACTGAGTTCTGTTCCCGGTTGTGCATATTGCAGCGAAAAAATGGAACCGTAATAATCGTTGTCTAACCACAACCGGCGAATCAGGTCTGTGCTTTCTATCACAGTGCTGCCGTAGGTGCGGCCTGGCAATCCGTAATCTGCATAATCTTCACCGCCTTTGTACTGCTCATAGTATCCTTTTCCTTTTATATAAAAAAGCCCCGTATTGAAAACAAGTTCCGGCGAAAAATTTTGTGTAAAGAAAAGCTGGTAATGATCCTGTTTGTAATTGTCTGTTTCGTTGTCGTAAGGCTCACCGGGGCGTTCGGTTCCTGCAGAGTTGTATCGGCGCCGTGTTTTCAGGTCTGCTTCACTTACACCATTCCATGCCTGGTAAGTTTTTTCGTTGCCGGAAAATGTGTTGAAGCGGAGCGTAGTCTTGTCAGCAAGATAAGCAGCCGAAAAAAAGTAGGAGCGCAGGGCCGTAGAAGCTCTTTCTATATAACCGTCACTCTTCATTTGCGACAACCGCAGATCTGTTGTAAAATGATTGCCTAACAAACCGCTTCCAACCCGGATGTTGTTTTTGATGGTGTTGAATGATCCCACGCTATTGTTACTCTCAAAATAGGGCTGTTTGGCTACCTCTGTAGTGCTGAGATTGATGGTACCACCAAAGGCGCCGGCACCATTGGAAGATGTGCCCACCCCTCGCTGGATCTGGATGCTGTTTACGGAAGAAAGCAGGTCGGGCAGGTTTACAAAAAAAGCACCATTGCTTTCGGGGTCATTGAAGGGCACGCCATTGATCGTTACATTAATCCGGGTGGCATCCGTTCCCCGGATTCGGATACCGGTGTAGCCGATGCCGTTCCCTGCATCGGAGTTTACCACTACCGAAGGTGTCTGGTTGAGCAAAAACGGAAGATCCTGTCCCAGGTTCTGTTTTTGAATTTCTCTTTTGGACAGGTTCGTCTTGGCAAAAGGCGCCATGGCACCTGCCCGGATGGCTTTTACTTCAACGGGCAGCAATTCGGTGGTGTCTGATTCTTGCGACAGAGCAGGAAAAGTGGCACTTAGGCCAAGGAAAAAAAGAATCCTTTTCATTTTACGTAAAATGTTTAAAAATGAAAGGGAAACGCTGTGAGGAGAGAGTTTGGGGTTTAAAGTCTGGCGTTTGGGGTTGTTGGCTCTCAACATCAAACCCCTAACATCAAACTCCAAACTGATTTTGCTCCCTGCGCAGGCATTACCCTGATCAGGTTTTACGGGTTTGATCTCAGCCTCTCTTCAACTGTCATTCTGAGTTTGTTGAAGAAAAGCACCCCGGTAACACTGAAAATTAATTTCGGGTCAAAAATAGCGGAGGAATTTTTCTTTTGGGCTGTAACTTTTTTCCTCCTCAGCCGTATAACAGAAAAACCAAAAATGAAAAAGCTGTTTTTTCTCTTTTGCCTGCTTTCCTGTTCGCTATTAATATATGCCCAAAAAGTGATCAATGATCCCAATGCCGAGGTTAGAACAATTGGATCTTTTACCGGAATTGATGTCAGTGGCGGTATCGATCTTTATCTCTCCGCTGGCAGTGAGGCGCTGGCTGTCAGTGCTTCCAAGCCTGAATACAAGGATCGTATTAAAACCGAAGTAGAAAACGGTATTCTCAAAATCTGGTACGACAGCAAAATGGGTATCAGCATCAACGGTGATAAAAGACTGAAAGCCTATGTGTCGTATAAAACCCTGAAAAGCCTGGAAGCCTCAGGCGGGTCGGATGTAAGGGTCGATGGCACCATATCATCGGAAGAACTGGTGCTGCGCATTTCCGGCGGTTCAGATTTTTCAGGAAAAGTGGAGGCCGCAAAACTAACCGTAAGGCAAAGTGGCGGCAGCGATGTACGCATCTCGGGAAAAGCGACTTCCCTGACCGTAGATGCCAGTGGTGGCTCGGACTTCAAAGGCTATGATCTTGTGGCTGAAGTGTGTGACCTGGAAGCAAGCGGCGCCTGTGATATTGAAGTAACTGCCAGCCGGGTTCTTTCAGCACGGGCCAGCGGTGCCAGCGATATCAGTTATAAGGGTTCGCCTACTGTAAAAGAAGCAAAATCCTCCGGGGCCAGTTCGGTAAAAAGCAGATCCTGATCCCTCATAAAATGATAAAAAAAGCGCAGGATACCTGCGCTTTTTTTATTGAAGCGAATCTCCTTTTAAGCCCATGCAACTGATCAGCTCATAAGTAAAGAGTTTTGCCTGTACAGCCGGATCTGCTTCTACATGTCTTTTCACTTCTTTCTTATCGGTTATGTTGTAAACACCAATGCCGGCAAGTTCACCTTCTTCTTGCGTGATGGGCATTAAAAAGCACATGATGCCTTCGTCCTGTAACCGGAAAAGATGGGGCAGGTGTTCGGCTTGTAATATCCGGGCAGAATCCGGAGAGCCGTAGTTTTCTCCCTTCTATAATAACAATAACGTATAGGGTTTGCCAGTAGCCAGTCGTGGAAGGATGTCAGCCGGCACAAAGCCAAATGGATTAGACATGAATGTTTTGGTTAGATTAGGTTTAAATGTAACCGAAAGATGCCATTGGTGATCCCATTTAAAGACAATTTTTAATGTGCAGGCATATTTTGCATTATTGTACCTTCGCCACGCATTTTTAAACTTAAAATAACATTCGATATGTCAGTAAAAGTTGCCATTAATGGTTTTGGACGCATCGGCCGGTTGGTTTTTCGCCAAATACACGATATGGAAGGAATTGATGTAGTAGCCATCAACGATTTAACCTCTCCGAAAGTACTTGCCCACTTGTTGAAATATGACTCTGCGCAAGGACGCTTCAACCAAGAAGTAACCAGCACAGATAATTCCATTTCTGTAAATGGAGAAGAGATCAAGATCTATGCGCAAAAAGACCCGGCACAAATTCCCTGGGGCGAACACAATGTAGATGTGGTGCTGGAATGCACAGGCTTTTTCACCGATAAAACCAAGGCAGAAGCACACCTGAAAGCCGGCGCTAAAAAAGTAGTGATCTCTGCACCTGCTACCGGCGACCTGAAGACAATTGTTTTCAATGTGAACCACGATATCCTGGACGGTTCTGAAACCATCATCTCCTGCGCTTCTTGTACCACCAACTGCCTGGCGCCAATGGCCAAGGTGCTGGATGACACATTTGGTATTGTAGGCGGTTTGATGACAACTGTTCACGCTTATACAAACGACCAGAATACGCAGGATGCGCCCCACCCCAAAGGTGATCTTCGCCGGGCAAGAGCGGCTGCGCAGAACATTGTTCCCAACAGCACCGGCGCTGCCAAAGCCATTGGCCTGGTATTGCCTAATCTGAAAGGGAAACTGGATGGTACAGCGCAGCGTGTACCAACCCTTACCGGTTCGTTAACCGAGCTGACGGTTGTTTTAGGTAAAAAGACTTCAGTTGAAGAAGTAAATGCAGCCATGAAAGCCGCGGCCAATGAAAGCTATGGTTACACGGAAGATGAGATTGTGAGCAGCGACATCATCGGCATGTCTTACGGTAGCCTTTTCGACGCAACACAAACAAAAGTGTTGACAGTTGGCGAAACACAGCTGGTGAAGACCGTTAGCTGGTACGATAACGAAATGAGTTACGTATCGCAACTGGTTCGCACAGTAAAGCATTTTGCTGAACTCATTCAGAAATAAAAATAAAAAAGAAGAAGCCGGACAAGTCGTCCGGCTTTTTTTTGCTCCGCATTTTGACGCTACCTTTATAGCTATTTCAAAAGCAATTTATCTATGAGCAAGTTTCAGGAGACCAGTTTTCAGGGCAGAAAGGCGTTGATCAGAGTAGATTTTAATGTTCCCTTAGATGCAGCATTCAACATTACAGATGATACCCGGATGCGGGCAACGGTGCCAACAATAAAAAAGATTTTGGGTGATGGTGGCAGTGTGATCCTGATGTCGCACCTCGGCCGTCCGAAAGAAGGTCCAACAGAAAAATACTCGTTGAAACATTTGGTATCGCCTTTAAAAGAATTATTGGGAACTGAAGTGCAGTTTGCCGCTGATTGTGTTGGCGAAGAAGCCTACCAGAAAGCCGCTGCATTAAAACCCGGCGAAGTCCTCCTGTTGGAAAACCTCCGTTTTTACAAGCAGGAAGAAAAAGGTGATGCTGCGTTTGCTGAAAAACTTTCCAAGTTGGGCGATGTATATGTAAATGACGCCTTTGGTACCGCACACCGTGCACATGCTTCCACGGCGGTAATAGCTCAATTCTTTTCTCCTGAAAATAAAATGTTCGGTCTCGTAATGGAAGGCGAAGTGTCGAGTGCCGAAAAGGTGTTGCACAGCGCCGAAAAACCATTCACTGCCATCATTGGCGGCGCTAAGGTTTCTGATAAGATTCTGATTATCGAAAACCTGCTCGAAAGGGCTACGGACATCATTATTGGCGGCGGAATGGCATACACTTTCTTCAAAGCAATGGGTGGACAAGTAGGTAATTCACTGGTGGAAGAAGACCGCGTGGAGACGGCCAAAGAACTGATGGCAAAGGCGGATGCAAAAGGAGTTTGTATTCATTTGCCTGCTGATTCTGTCATTGCCGATAAGTTTGCAGCCGATGCCAGTGTATCCTCTTCATTAAATACAAATATCCCTGAAGGCTGGATGGGACTTGACATTGGCTCCATGGCCTGCGACGCGTTTACAAAAGTGATTCACGATTCGAAAACGATTTTGTGGAATGGTCCGATGGGAGTTTTCGAAATGGATAAATTTCAGCACGGCACCAAGGCTGTGGCAAAAGCCATAGCAGAAGCAACAGAGAAAGGTGCTTTTTCCCTTGTTGGTGGAGGTGACAGTGTGTCGGCCGTTAACCAGTTTGGCTATACCGATAAAGTAAGTTATGTATCCACAGGCGGTGGCGCTATGCTGGAGTATTTTGAAGGAAAAGAACTGCCCGGCATTGCTGCTGTAAAGTAGGGCAGAATGACAGCCAACCACATATGGTGTGTAATTTGATGTTGAGCTTAGCTAGAAATAAAAATCATCAATCAAAAATTATAACATGAGACGCACAAGTCCAGTTTTACTTATCATTTTAGGAATATTGGTTGTTTTACTTTTCTTGGGATGTGGTTCTTACAATAACCTCGTTCAGTCTGATGAAACCGTAAAACAAGCCTGGGGTAATGTACAAAGTGCTTACCAGCGCAGGGCCGATCTGATTCCGAACCTGGTGGAAACTGTAAAAGGAGAAGCAAGTTTTGAAAGGGGTACGCTTAATGATGTGATCAGTGCCCGTGCAAGAGCCACCTCTGTCCAGGTGAATCCCGAAAATTTATCACCTGAGAATATTCAGCAATTTCAGCAGGCGCAAAACCAGTTATCCGGAGCATTGAGCCGCTTACTGGTTACGGTAGAGCAATATCCAACGCTGCGGGCCAATGATGCCTTCCGCGATCTGCAACGGCAATTGGAAGGAACGGAGAACCGTATCAATACAGAACGCAACCGGTACAACGAAGCGGTACAGCCTTACAACGTAAAAGTGCGGTCATTTCCTACCAATCTATTTGCAGGTATCATGGGCTTTCAGCCACGGCCACCGTTTGAAGCTGCACCCGGTGCGGAAAATGCACCACGGGTTGATTTCAACACCACACAGCCATCTGTAAACTTTGACTCAACCAGACGTTAGTGAAACTTCCCTGGCAAAAAAAGAAAGAATTCTTCACAGAAGAAGAAAAGGCCCAACTGGTATCAGCCATCCAGCAGGCGGAACAGCGCACCAGCGGTGAGATACGGATTTTTGTAGAAAGCCGCTGCCGCTTTGTTGACCCGGTCGACAGGGCAAAGGAGATCTTTTTGCAACTGCAGATGAACAAAACGCAGGAGCGTAATGCTACGCTTATCTATATTGCATTTGACGATCATCAGCTGGCCATCCTTGGTGATGAAGGCATACACCAGAAAGTAGGACAGACGTATTGGGAGCAGGAAGTCGGAAAAATGATCAGTGAATTTAAAAGCGAGCACATTGTAGAAGGCATTTGTCAGGTAGTTTACGATATTGGAGAGGCACTGCAACGTCACTTTCCATATGACAGGAGTACCGATAAAAATGAATTGCCTGACGACATTGTCTTTGGTCACTAAGGAATGAAGAAAATACTACTAGTTATAGGGATCTTGATTTCGTTTTGTGCGCTGGCGCAAAATAAAGCCATCCCCGACCCACCCAATCCTCCCCGGTTAGTAAATGATTTTGCGAACCTTTTGCCTGACTTCCAGGAAGCAGAACTGGAGCGAAAACTGGTGGCTTACGATGATAGCACTTCTAACCAAATCGCTGTTGTTATTGTAAACGATCTGGGTGGAATGGATGCCAACCAATTCGCGACGGAATTGGGTCAGAAATGGGGAGTAGGAGGACAATCGAAATTCGACAATGGTATTGTTCTATTGATTTCTACCGGTGGTGGCCAGGGCAACCGCGATGCCTATATTGCTGTAGGCTATGGTTTGGAAGGAGCCATCCCAGATATAACTGCCGGTCACATCCTCGACCAATTTTTAATTCCCAACCTTGTAGCCGAGCAATATTACACAGCGCTGGATCAAACCACAACAGCATTGATGCAGGCGGCAGCCGGGGAATACCAGGCACCGGCCGGATACCGTAAACGTGGCAGAAGTGGTGGTCCCAGTATTGGCCGTATCATTATTGGCATTATCATCTTCGTTTTCCTGATGTCCATGTTTGGCGGCGGTGGCGGCAGGGGTGGAGGTTATACCTCCCGTCGCGGTTACCGTGGATTTGGCGGTCCTTTTATTTTTCCAACCGGTGGCGGCTTTGGCGGTGGAGGTGGTTTTGGTGGCGGTGGCGGCTTCGGCGGCTTTGGTGGAGGTGGTTTTGGCGGCGGCGGCGCCGGCGGACGCTGGTAAACTCTATAAAGCCTGCCAACCTGAAATACCCCGTCTCTCTGAAAGGACTGCATTTGCATGAAATCTGGCTGTATGCAACATTCGCAAAGCTTTCACCCTCTTTAATGTAGTTTCCATTAATTTTGGCTGACATGAAAAAGCTGTTACTGTTTTGCGTTGCTGCTTGTTTAAGTGTGGTGGCATCAGCACAAAAAGTTTACTTTTTATACTTGCAATCCGACGACCAAACGCCGTTTTATGTGCGTATGGGCGATAAAATACATAGTTCAGCATCCTCGGGTTACCTGATCATCCCCAATCTTACCGATAGCATCTATACGTTTGGTTTAGGCTTTGCCAAAAACAACAGTGCAGAAACAAAATTTACTGTTACTATCAATCAGGATGATAAAGGATTCGTAATTAAAAATTTTGAAAGCGGACTGGCGCTTTTCGATTTCCGTGATCTTTCTATTGTAAAATCCAATACTGTCCAGACTGATAACACCGTTTACGAAACAAAATCAGATAATTTTTCTTCCGTATTATCCAAAGCAGCCAACGATCCAAGCCTGCTGAAAGTGCCGGTGGCAAGGAAAGAAACACCTGCTGTTGAGAAGCCAGCAGAAAAAGAAGTGATAACTGCCAAAGTGGAAGAGGTAAAACCAGCCGAACAGGAAAAACCTGTTGAAGCAGGGAAGGAAACTCAAACGGAACCAACTTCACAACCACAGCCAGAAGTAGCAAAAATTACAGAAACGAAACCTGATGTTGCTGTTGTTGCCGATACTTCAACAACCCGGCAAGTTGCCAATGATGTAATCACAAGGGAAACACCCGCAGAACCCAAATCAGAACCAATAGTAACAGTAGGTGAAAGCACCTTTAAACGTTCTCTTATTACGCGTTATGCTGAAAGCTCAACAACAGAAGGTTTTGGTGTTGTGTATTTTGATAAACAGGATGAAAAAGTAGATACTATTCGAATCCTGGTTCCACCATCCAAAGTCAGGTTGGATGAAGGTGCACAAACAGCCAGCCTTTCAGAAATTGAGAAGAATGTTAACAGTATGCCAACTGAAGCCCGCCAATTGGATACGCAGGTTGTAGAGGAAAAGCAGGAAACAAAAGCAGCCCAAGAGCAGAAAACAGTTACTGTCGCTGAAACCACGGTAGCTCCGACAATTGCCTCTTCATGTAAAGAAATGGCATCTGATAAAGACTTTATGAAGCTGCGTAAAAAAATGGCAGCCGAGAATACAGATGAAGAAATGATTGATGAGGCAAAAAAAATATTCCGAAGTAAATGTTTTAGTGTGGAGCAATTACGGTACTTAAGTACCTTGTTTCTTACTTCAGCCGCAAAGTATCAATTCTTCGATGCTTCCTATAATTATGCTTCCGACAGGCAAAACTTTTCTTCTTTGAAGGCCGAGATTAAAGACGAATATTACCTGAACCGGTTCAAAGCTTTGGTAGGAGAGTAACGCATGTCCCGTTACTTTATTGAAGTTGCATACAGGGGCACTCGTTACAGGGGATTTCAGATCCAGGAAAATGCGGCTACGATTCAGTCTGAAGTTGAGCAAGCACTTAAAACATTACACCGTTCTCCATTTCATCTCACTGGCTCCTCCCGCACCGATGCCGGAGTTCACGCTTTTCAGAATTTTTTCCATTTCGATTTTGAAGGCAATATTCATTCGCAGGCAGTATATAAACTCAATGCTATTCTTCCTGGTGATATTGTGGTAAAAGCCATTCATCGTATGCATGATGATGCACATGCAAGATTTGATGCCATTCAAAGGAAATACATATATAAAATACACAGGTTTAAAAATCCTTTCCTGGAGAATGCTTCCCTTTATTATCCCTACCAGTTGAAAGTAGATTTATTAGAGGAAGGCGCTGCTTTTCTTTTGAAGCAGAATAACTTTTTTGCATTTTCGAAGACGAATACACAGGTGAAAAATTTCAATTGTACTATTTACAAAAGCTCCTGGATGGAAGAAGGAGACAATTTGTTTTATTTTATAGAAGGCAACCGGTTTTTACGGGGTATGGTACGTCTGATCACAGCTACACTTTTAAAGTTAGGAAGGGGGAAAATTACCTATCAGCAATTTGAGTCATTGTTTGATGGTCGCTCGAAAACTGTTTACTCAGTACCGGCACATGGACTCTATTTGAATGCTGTTGGTTTTCCGCAAAACTATTTTCCTGTTTAGGTATTGTGTTTCACGTTTTTTTAGCAACAAAAGAGCACTTTCTTTTTGGTTGTTAATGCAACCTTCTTATCTTTGCACCCGCTCTTCGAAAAAAGGAAAGATTTCTTTGTATCTCTTTTTGTTTTCACAAGTTTTTATCAGTTGGGTAGCAGATTTATTTGGTTGGTAATCAGGAAGTTGTTTATCTTTGCAGCCGCTATTTGAAGGAGGTGAGTTGAGGGTTTGTGGT